>ERZ773194.1198-NODE-1198-length-29505-cov-44.854431_pt1 | contig 29505 bp, 50 predicted proteins | sample MGYA00511240_ERZ773194 | MGnify/ENA primary metagenome ERZ773194 (study PRJEB29015, sample SAMEA2737774) | human gut metagenome | biome: human gut; feature: human-associated habitat; material: faeces | place: China | collected 2012 ... | reverse complement strand
AGTGCGGTTGTGCACTGACGGTGAGCGAGTATCACCTGAACAACTGGAATTACTGTCCTGTATGCGGGGCCAAGATGGACGGAGGTGCTGACCATGAGGACGATTGACGCTGATAAACTGGTTGATATGCTATATGACAATGAGTTTGCTGTACTTTGCCCGTTGGATGAAGTAAGCGGAGTAGTTGACGCTTGCCCCACCGTGGATGCCGTAGTTGTGACACGGTGCGAGGACTGCAAGCACTTCAAGAGCTACGGAACGACGTCGCTACGCATAGATGGAAAAAACATCAAGGCTGGGTGGTGTCATAGACGGGCTCGGTACGACGAGGAGTACAGGATGCCGCCGGACGGTTTCTGCTCCTACGGCGAGAGGAAGGACGGCACATGATCCGCATCATCATCGACATTGGGGACCACGGCGACAAGCTGGCGACCAAGGAGGCCGTGGCAATGGCACTTGAGCAGTTCGGCAAGGTGCGCGTGGTCATGGTGACAGACGGGAGGGGAAAATGAGCCTGACGGCATCTGACCTTGCGCGCCTCGGGCCTGCGGCACAAAAACAAGTGGTTGAAAAGGTACTTGCTCAAAAAACGGGCAAGTACCACAACCGCAAAACCGTGCGGCATGGCATCACGTTTGACAGCAAGCACGAGGCAGACCGCTACGATGAGCTGCGGCTGCTGCTGAAAGCGGGGAAAATACACGATTTGAAGCTACAGCAGACGTACAAGCTCGTGGGGGCGCAGAGAACGCCCACAGGAGCCGCTGTGAGGTCGGTTACATACATAGCCGACTTCGTGTATACCCGCGACGGGAAAACGGTCGTAGAGGACGCAAAGGGCTTTAAGACAAAGGACTATATCATCAAGAAAAAGCTGATGCTGGAGCGATTCGGCATCTGGGTGGAGGAAGTGTAAATGGCAAATCAAAGCGAAACACTCTGCTGGACCTGTAAGAACGCCTGCGGGAAATGCCCTTGGTCGGAATGCGACAAGGAAATGCGGAAACTGAAGTGGCAGCCGGTGGAAGGCTGGCGTGCGATCAGGACAAAGGTTTTGATGAATTCTTGCGGCGGCGCTCGCAGGCATTACGAAACAAGCTACATTGTCACGGCCTGTCCGCAGTACGAGGTGGGATGACATGAGCTGCTTTAACTGTCAGGAGCGGCGCGTCGGCTGTCATTCGACCTGTGAGCGATACGCTGTGTGGCTGCAAGAAAAGAAAGAGGCAAAAAGCAACGAAACGGCCAGCATAGCCGAAGAAAGCGCGATGATCAATTACATTCAGAGGTCAAAAGACCGATACAAACGGAGGGTGGGGAGAAAATGATCGAATTTCCCTATTGCGTCTATCCGGCGCTGAAAAAGGTTTTCTGCGAGCGGCAGTACACGCGCCGCCAGCTTGCCGATGCGGTAGGTATTTCCAAAAGCAACGTCTGGTGGTGGCTGTCGGGCAACAATCAGCATACCATTGACGTGATCAAAGGCATCCTCAGAGAGAGCGGCCTGACGTTTGAGGAAGCGTTTGGAGGTGCAGAATGAAAGTAGGCGACAAGGTGCGGGCGCAGTTTATGACGGTACCGGAGGAGTTTCCGGGCAACGCGCGCGGCGAAAAGCTGTACCCGCTCCGCACCGGCGTGGTGACGTACATCCATCCGCAGCGGCGCTATGTGACCGTGGCGATCATGGTAGACGGCAAGGAGATCAAAGAGAGTTTCCGACCGGAGGAGGTGCTGGCATGAACGCGTTTCCCGAGCGCTTGAAGCGCTTACGGGAGAGAAAGAGAATAAAGCAATATGTCTTATCTGAACTGTGCGGTCTGCACCGTGACGCGGTGAGGCGGTACGAGGCGGGGGAGGCTACGCCCACAACGGACGCATTGGAAAGCATCGCCGATAAATTCGGGGTGTCGGTCGATTATCTGCTCGGACGGACGGATAATCCGATGACCGTGGACGATTATCTAAAAAAATTTTGAAAATTCCCCTTTTAAGGGGAAAAATAAGAAAAACCTATGCAAAAATAGAGGCGTGATGGGGCGAGGCTCTTCACGCCTCTGCTTTTTCATCTGTTTCCTCCTCCCTTGATAGCCCGCCCTTCGGGGCGGGCAGTTGAGGGCAATATGCGGCATAGGTGCCCCGTAAGGGGAGACCACAGCGAGTGACGGGGACTTTCCCTGAAGCGCTAAAGCAGGGCGGGACTGCAATGCCGTACCAATCACACAAGCGGGCGAGGAAGCGCGAGAAGTTAAGTACACACAAGCTGTGGCCACAGCGGCGGACAGTTAATCCGCAAAAACAGTGTGCGGCTGATGAAAAGGCGCAGCGCAGTGTGATTGTGCTGGCAGCTCGGAAAGACGAGCACCCACCCCCTCAATGCAGACGTAGCTCAGTCGGTAGAGCACCGCGCCCGGAGGCGGATGCAGGTTCAAACCCTGCCGTCTGTTCCAAGTCCTAAAGCTGACAGCGTACAGGGGTGCACGAAGGACATGCCCAAACTTGGCGAGCGCCGCATCCCGTCAGCAAGGCCCAGCTCTGGGAAAGGCCGTTCGATTTGCCCGCGTTGAATCGAGCGTTACTTAGAATACGGGGACCGCTCAGTTCAGGTCGTATCCGTAAACGCGGGACACGCAGACGTAGCTCAGTTGGTAGAGCACCGGACTTCGTGAGCCGGTATGTCGTGGGTCCGAGCCCCACCGTCTGCACCATAGGCGTGACCTCTTGCCTCGCAGCCGCACGGAGCGTAAGCCTGCGGAAGTGGTCTTTCCTGTGCGCTGTACGAAAGCGGCAGGACGAAGAAATTTATGTATTGGCTGGCACCGGCTTTGTAAAGATGAACGGATGCGACCGACGTACCGGCGCAGGGCTGAAAAGTTCCGTGGGATACCGGCATTGCTGCACTCTGCGCGAGTGCCGAGGCGTTCAATGGATGTGGTGTGGTGGCGGCAATCGTATGATTAGGCCGCTGTGTAAGCAATTCAAACAGAGCGCAATGCCGGAACCCTGTGAAAAGACTAACGCCCAATGTGGGCGGCGTTGTAGCCCATCGGGGCGGGTAAAGTCTGCTATGTAAGGCCAAGGGGCGGGGGCTGGTAGCAAAAAACGAAAGGAAGTGAGCGTATGGCTGGCGGAGCGCCAAGAAAATGGAAAAGCGTAAAGGCAATGCAGGAAGCTATTGACGTTTACTTCAAAAGGTGCGCAGGCGAACCGTTTATCGGAGATGACGGCTGCGCTGTGCGAGATAAGTACGGGGTGCCGATTATCATCAACGCAAAGCCGCCGACAATCACAGGGCTTGCATTGGCGCTTGGATTCACAGGGAGACAAGCGCTGCTGGATTATCAAGCAAGGCCGGAGTTCGCGGACACGGTTACGCGCGCGAAGTCCCGCTGCGAGGAATACGCCGAATCTCGGCTTTACGACAAAGACGGTGCGAACGGCGCGAAATTCTCGCTTGGCTGCAATTTCGGCTGGCGTGAAGTGAACGAGACAAAAATAAGCACGGATTCCGTCAAGGTGGTTATTGATGTCTGATATTCTCTTGTCAGAAAAAATCGGCTCGGCTTTTTACGATGTGGCTCACGATGTGTTCCATCATGGTCACACGCACTACGATTTTAGCGGCGGGCGCGGCTCGTTAAAGTCGTCCACGGTGTCTGTATTCGTCCCCCTGTTGCTGATAAACAATCCGGGCACGCACGCGCTTGTGCTACGCAAGGTGGCAAACACGATCCGCGATAGCGTTTATGCGCAGTACATTTGGGCAATCGGGGAGCTTGGCATGGCAGCGTATTGGGAAGCAAAGGTTTCCCCGATGGAGCTGATCTATAAGCCTACCGGGCAGAAGATCATGTTCCGGGGCGCTGATGACCCCATGAAAATCAAATCTATCAAAGTGCCGTTTGGCTATATTGCCGTGACGCACTTTGAGGAAAAAGACCAATTTGCCGGACGTGCGGAAATCCGAACCATTTTGCAGTCCACAATGCGCGGTGGCTCGGTGTTTTGGAATTTTGAAAGCTATAACCCGCCTATTTCGCGTGACAACTGGGCGAACAAGGACAGTTTGGAAGAACGCGCTGACCGCTTATGCCATAAGTCAACATATCTGCAAGCCCCGCCTGAGTGGCTGGGACAGCAGTTTATCGATGAGGCGGAACACTTAAAAGAGACGGACGAGCGTGCATATCAGCACGAATATCTCGGCATTCCGGTCGGCACGGGTGGCAATGTGTTTGAAAATTTGGAGTTGCGAGAGATTACCGACGAAGAAATTTCGCAGTTCGACCGCATTTATAACGGCGTTGACTGGGGCTATTTCCCCGACCCGTGGGCATTTAACCGTTGCCATTACGACGCCGCGAGACGAACACTATACATTTTTGCGGAAATGACCGCAAACAAAAAGAGAAACAAAGAAACGGCTGATATGCTGATTGATTATGGGCTGACCCGAGATGACCTCATCACCGCAGACGGCGCAGAGCCTAAGAGCGTCGCGGACTATCAAAAGTTCGGCTTGCGCTGCATCAGCGCAAGAAAAGGGCCGGGAAGTATTGACCGCTCCATGCAGTGGTTGCAAGGCTTGTCGAGCATTGTAATTGACAAGGTAAAATGCCCCAAAACGGCAGAAGAATTTATTTCCTATGAGTACGAAAGGAACCGCGATGGAGAGATCATCAGCGGTTATCCTGATGCAAACAACCACCATATTGATGCGTGCCGATATGCGACGGAATCGATATGGAAAGTGCCCGGACAAAAGGGCAAGAGCGATTATACTCCCATTTGGAACAGATAGGACGGTGAGCGGCTATCAAAACATATAACGACCTTGTGGCGGTCGGTGAAAACGAGCAGGCGCGCATTGAGTTTGTCCGCAGCACGATCAATGAGCACCGCGAGAGCACGGCGTATAAAACGGCGGTGGATGCGGAGGAATATTACAACGGTCTGAATCCGACCATCAACCGCTATGAGAAGATCATCTATGATATGCAGGGACGTTCCCACACGGATATGTGGACGGCAAACCACAAGCTGGCCAGCCGCTTCTTTGGTCTGGCGGTCGATCAGGAGGTTTCCTATCTTCTGGGTAACGGCGTAACCTTTGCGGAGAAGGAAACGCCGAGCAAGCTATGCCCGGACTTTGACCAGGAAGTCATGGACGCGGCACGTGAGGCAAAAATCGCGGGCGTGTCCTTCGGCTTTTGGGATTTGACGCATTTGCGGGTGTTCTCCCTGCTTGAGTTCGTCCCCCTCTACGATGAGGAAGACGGTGCGATGAAAGCCGGCATCCGGTTCTGGCAGGTGGCACAGGATAAGCCGTTGAGAGCGACGCTGTACGAGCTGGATGGCTTTACCGAGTATTTTCAGCCAAAGAACAAAGATATGAGCGTATTGCAGGAAAAGCGCAGCTACAAGCTCGTTATCCGCAAGGCCGAAGTTGGCGAAACCGAAATCTACGACGGCGGGAACTATCCGAGTTTCCCCATCGTGCCGCTGAAAAACAATAAGCGGTGTCTATCCGAGATCGCCGGCAAGCGCAACACCATCGACGCGCTCGATCTTGCGTCCTCGAACATGGTCAACAACGTGGACGAGGGCAACCTGATTTATTGGGTGCTGTCCAACTGCAACGGCATGGATGATCTGGATGATGCGAAGTTTGTGGAGCGGCTCAAAACGCTGCATGTGGCCCACGCAGACGGCGACGACGGCGTAAAGGTGGAGAGCAAGACCATTGAGGCACCCTATGAAGGCACGAGCAGCACCATTGATATGCTCAAGAAAAAGCTGTACGAAGATTTCCAGTGCTTTGACGCTGCGGCGGTATCCGCAGGCAACCAGACGGCAACCGCAATCAAGGCCAGCTATGTGCCGCTGGATCTGAAAACGGACAAGTTTGAATCCGAGGTCACGCGGTTTATTGTTGAGATTCTGCGTCTGGCAGGCATTGAAGACCAGCCGAGTTACACGCGCAATCAGATCATCAACAAGAGCGAGGAAACGCAGAACATCCTCCTGGGCGCGGCGTATTACGATGACGAATACATCACGAAGAAGCTGCTGACCATCAACGGCGACATTGACCAATACGAGGATATGGCAAAGCGGAAGGCAGCGGAAGAGATTGACCGCAGTCTTGCGGAACCGGATGCGCCGGAGGTGAACGGCGATGGCGAACAGTGACCTCGGCCACAAGCTGACCGACAAGGAGCTTGCAAAGCTGGAACGGCGCATTGCGAAGCTATACCGCGAGGCGGGGGAAGAACTGCAAGCTACCATCGACGCATATTTTGAGCAATTCAAAAAGCGAGACGAGGAAATGAAAGCACTGATCGGCACTGTGCAGAACGGTAAGGAATGGACGGAGGCCGACTATAAGCAATGGCGGCTGAACCAGATCGGGCGCGGAGAACGCTATAAGGCCATGCGTGACAAGGTGGCACACCGCGTGACCGACGCAAACGCCGTGGCGGTGTCCTACACCAACGATGCCACGCCTGGTATATACTCCCTTAACCGCAACTATTCGGCCTATACCATCGAACAGGTCGCAGGCAACGTCGGCTTTGACCTTTGGGACGAGCAGACGGTCAAGCGGCTCATGTTAGAGCAGCCGGATTTAATGCCATATTACCCGCCGAAGCGAGCATTAAAGCGTGGCATTGACCTCGAGTATGGCAAAAAGCAAATTACCAAGAGTGTCACCAGCTCCATCTTGCAGGGAAAGAGCATTAAGCACATGGCGGACGACCTGCAAAAGCGCATTACCACCATGAGCCGTGATTCTGCCATCCGCACCGCCAGAACCGCCGTGACCGGCGCGCAGAACGCCGGACGCATGGACAGCTATGCGGCGGCGCAGAAGATGGGCATTAAGCTCAAAAAAGAATGGTTGGCCACGCTGGACGCACGGACACGCCACTCTCATGCCATGCTTGACGGCGAGCAAGTGGCGCAAGACAAGAAATTTTCTAACGGTTGTCGTTTTCCCGGCGACCCACAAGGGCCACCGTGGGAGATATACAACTGCTTCGTCGGCGAAACGCAAATAGCTTCCGACGGAGAAATCGTCAGAAGCTATAAACACGAGTATGATGGAGAATTATTTGAAGTCGAAACTGCCGGCGGCGTAAATTTCGCCTGTACACCGAACCACCCAGTATTGACATCGAGAGGATGGGTTGCTGCGGCACTCCTTAACGAGGGCGACAACTTGCTCATAGCAAACATCGGAAACAGTATGCTTCCGGGGGGGAATCCAGACATAAATCATGTTTTTCCCCGCATGGACGCATTCCACGAGTTTTTTGATGTAACGTTTGGACAGCGGATTAGCACATTGCGTGTGAATTTCCACGGCGACATTCCCGCATCCGATGTCGAAGTTGTAACTCATAAAAGGCTCTTGAGGAACTACCGGAATGCCAGCGGAAGAAAGTGCATCTATAAAATCTTGCTCAAAATCGCCAATGAATCGTTTATGGGCAAGAGCGCGGCGGTGAAGCATCTCTGGCGTGTTTGCAAGTCCACGCTTAGCGTCATTCGCGGCAGACGCAAGGCGCTTCCTTTCGCTTTCCGATGTTTGGGACATACGGGTGTACATGGATTCGGAGCGGTTCCGAATGTGGACACCGGCGTGATTGAGCCGACAATAAATGACCTGACGGCTAACCCCATTCTCTTCCGCGAGTTTCTTGATGGATTTCCCTGCGAGGTATTCCCTGACAATATCATCAGGATTAACAGAATTGTTGCGAAATGCCATGTTTATAACCTCCAAACGACCACTGGCCATTATTTTGTTAATACAAGTATACCACAAAGCAAAGGAAAGTGCAATGGCAATTTTGCAATCGTTCACAACTGCCGCTGTACGCTGATTGCCGCCGTGGAGGGTGTAGATACCTCTACTGCGCAGAGACGCGCCAGAAACGCCGATACAGGGCAAACAGAGGTTATTTCGAATATGACCTATGCAGAATGGGCGGGGTGGAAGAAAGCGGAAGCGAAAAAGGGAAATAAAACCTTTAATACAGTCAAAGAGGCTGAGGCGTGGATACATGACCAAGGTATTGATTTTGTCATACTTAATGGGGCCGATGCCAAAACAGCAAGTACAATCGCTAATGCGGTAAACACGCTCCCGCCGGGGATAACCCCTAAAGCCATTACGGATTTGACAAGTTTCAAAAAAGGATTTGGGGGAAAATTGCAACGGAAAGACGCTCAAATTTACGGTGTTACGCTTGATAACCTCTGGGGGATAAATTTCGGAGATGGCATGAGGGATTATGACGGCGGCGTTATGGTTGGGTTTAACTTCCGAAATTACAAAAATGCTACCGCTATTGCGAAATCAAAAGAAGATACAAATAAGCGGTATATGGAAAAAACAGGGCATATGTGGCACTTTAATTTGAGCGGAGAAGCTACATATTACCACGAAATAGGACACGCATATGCGGAACTAAAGCGTGAATTGCCAACGGGATTCCATGAGGCGGTGCAAAAGTGGTACAAAGAAAGCCAATGCGATATTTTGCAAAAGGATAGCGAAGCATGGGCGGAAGCGTGGGCGGCATATCACCTTGGGGATAGTAGACTACCAGATTATATAGCTGAATTTATAAAGGGGGTATATTGATGCAATGTATTCCGCTCTGCCTTGATTGCAAAAACTGGGGAGCGAATGATGAATGCCCATATTACACCCCAATCCCACCCGAAATTAAATTGAGAGAACAACTATGCAAGCACTATACGGGCGGGGGATATACCGTGTTTTCTGAGGAGAAAAAATGAGCGTTACAATCGAAGACCACAGTGCGGAGGTTTCCGCTGAGATCAAAGCGGCGATTCTTCGCGGGCTTGAAAAATGCGGGCTGGTGGCAGAGGGATATGCGAAAAAGCTGTGTGACGGATTTAAAAATCCGACAGGCATCCTGCGCAACAGCATTACCCATGTGGTAGACGACGGCGAGCCCGCGGCGTACATCGGCACGGATTCCGAGCACGGCGAGTACGTTGAATTAGGTACCGGCATTTATGCCGAGGGAGGCGGAGGACGGCCTACGCCGTGGGTGTATCAGGATGAAAAAGGCAACTGGCACTACACGCGAGGCAACAAGGCACAGCCATTTTTGAAACCCGCTGCCGCCGACCATGCGGGACAGTACCGGGACATTCTGGAAAGCGAGCTGAAAAATGGATAGTGAGACCATCAAGGCCATTGAAGCCATTATTAAGCGCGGCAACGATGCTGAAATTCGCCGCAAAGGCGATGGGTACATCGTTTTAGAGGTTAAGAAAACAATCAAATACACAGCTTCCGCGTAATAGGGCGCGGGAAAGGGCAATAGGAGCCAACTACCGAGTTTTTCTCGGTGGTTGGCTCTTTTGTTTTAGGTAAAACCCGCGAGGTACAGCGGTTTTTATACAACGTTCGCCCCCGAAGAATTGGGGCCAAGGAAAAGGAGAACGAATAACATGGCGAAATTTACGAGAGCGGAAATTAGAAATATTCTCGGCGAGGCTTGCACCGAAGAGATCGAAAATCGCTTGGTTGCGTTGCATTTGGGCGTGGTTGACCCCCTCAAGGATGATCTCACAAAGTACAAGGCGGACGCGGAGAAGCTACCCAGCGTCCAGAAGCAGTTGGACGACCTCAAGGCAGCAGGCGATGGCGGTTACAAGGAGAAGTACGAGAAGGAACACTCGGCCTTTGAAGCCTTTAAGACCGACATCACGGCAAAGGAGAGCAAGGCGGCAAAGGAAAAGGCCGTGCGTGCTTACTTTGAGAGCAAAAACATCACCGGCGCGAATCTCGACCTTGCCATGCGCGGCTGCGGCGAGGAAATGGCCGCATTGGAGCTGGACGGCGAGAAGATCAAGGACACCAAGGCCCTTGATGCACTCGTAGACGGCACTTACAAGGGGCTTGTCTCCACCACGCAGACGCACGGTGCGAATCCCGCTACTCCCCCGGCGAATACCGGCGGCGGCGCAATGACCAAAGACCAGATCATGCAGATCAAAGACAGGTCGGAGCGCCGCGCGGCGATTGCTGCAAACATCAATCTTTTTGAAAATAAGAACGGAGGCTAATTATGGCTGCTGAAACCAATCTGATCAAGAAAAATGACCTCGCCCGCGTGCGCGAGATCGAATTTACCGAAATGTTCGGTTACTCCATCAAGAAGCTGATGGAGGCCCTGGGCGTGACCCGCAAGATCGCCAAGCAGGCCGGCACTGTGCTTAAGAGCTACAAGGCGACCGGCACGCTCGAAAGCGGCGTTGTGGCCGAGGGTGACACCATCCCCCTTTCCCACTACAAGACCGAGGCCGTGAACTACAAGGAGATCACGCTCAAGAAGTGGCGCAAGGCCACCTCTGCCGAGGCGATCACCGACCGCGGCTACGATCAGGCGGTGGAAATGACCACCGACGAAATGCTCAAGGACGTGCAGAAGGGCATCCGCAAGAGCTTCTTTGACTTCCTCTCGACCGGCACCGGCGCGGTGAGCGGCAAGGACTTCCAGACTGTCCTTGCGCAGGCGTGGGGCAATCTGCAGGTCCTTTTCGAGGATGACGAGATCGGCGCGGTCTACTTCATGAATCCGCTGGACGTTGCGGATTACCTGTCTACGGCCAACATCACCGTGCAGACCGCGTTCGGCATGAGCTACGTCGAGAACTTCCTCGGCCTCGGCACGCTCATCATGAACGCCAGCGTCCCCAAGGGCAAGATTTACGCCACGGCAAAGGACAACATCGTCCTCTACTACATCCCCGTCAATGGCGCGGATTTGCAGGAGGTCTTCACCTTTACCACCGACGCGACCGGCTACATCGGCATCCATGAGGAGCCTGATTACACCAACATGACCGCATCGGACACCGTCATTAACGGCATGGAGCTGTTTGCTGAGCGCATTGACGGCGTTGTCGTTGGCACCATCGACAACGGCGCGCTTGGCGCTTTGACGGTCACCTCTGCCTCTGGCTCCAAGAGCGGCGATACCAAGCTGACCGTGTCTCCGGCAAAGGCTGCTGCGGGCAACAAGTATAAGTACACGTCCGGCGCCTCTGCCGCAACCGTCGCTTACGGCGACAACGTCGCCGGTTGGAACGATTGGGACGGCAAGAGCGACCTGACCATTGCGACCGGCCAGAAGGTGACCGTTGTTGAGTGCGACGGCAACTATCATGCGCTCAAGTCCGGCAGCGCTGACGTAACGGCAAAAACCTGATAGGAGGGCGGCGTAATGCTTGAGCAAGTCTTACGGCACTTGAACAACTGGTTCCTTGTGGAGATTCACGAGGGCACGTTCACCGTGGAGAATGGCAGCATTACGCTGCCCTTTCTCCAGAACGGACAGTATTTCCGCATCTGCGGCTCCGTGTTCAACGACGGGCTACACCAATACCCCGTGATCGACCTGACAGATGAAACCTTTACAGGGACGGTGTGGGCGCTTGCGGTGCCGAAGGCGGTCGTGACGCTTTCCACCGAAATTGCCGCGTGGGAAGAAAAGAACGGGGAGGCCGTTGCAAGCCCGTATCAAAGCGAGAGCTTCGGGGGCTACTCCTACACCAAACGCAGCGCGGGAAACGACAGCGGCGCGTTAAACGGCTGGCAGGACGCTTTTAGAAGTCGGTTAAACGACTGGCGAAAGCTCAAGGGGGTGGAACCGTGAGTTTACTCGACGATTTCGCAAGCAAATGCGTGCTGATGGAAAAGACGCGAACGCCGGACGGCGCAGGCGGCTACATCGTTGCGTGGGCCGAGGGCGCGGAATTTCTCAACTATCAGGCGCTTGACACTTCGATGGAGGCCCGCAGAGCCGAAAAAGAGGGCGTAACCTCGGTGTATTCCGCGCTGGTCAACAAGACCGTTCCCATCGAGTACAACGACTATTTTCGCGACACATCCACCGGCAACACCTACCGCGTGACATCAAACCCGGAAGAACGGGCTGCGCCGCGGTCGGCAGGCCCGACGGTCCGGGCGCTGAAATTCTTCACCGCGGAGCGAAAGGAGCTGCCAAAATGACAAAGGATAAGGCGCTCCATGCGTGGTTTTCTCAATTTCTCTTCGCATACCCAACCTCCAACGTGCCGGAAGATGCGGTGTTTCCGTGGCTGACCTATGAGCTTATCACGGGATCATGGGAAAGCGGCGAAATCGCGCTGACGGTCAGCCTTTGGTATTACACCGAGAGCGAAGCGATGCCCAACGCAAAGGCACAAGAAATCAGCGACGCAATCGGCATGGGCGGCTGTATGGTCGCCTATGACGGCGGAGCAATGTGGATCAAGCGTGGCTCCCCGTGGTGCCAAAACATCGCGGACGAAAGCGATAAAAACATCAAGCGGCGGTATCTCAACATCACGGTTGAGTTCCTGTCGCAAAACTGATGAAAGGACAACGACATGAAATTTACCAAGATTCCTTCTGATGCGTTTCAGAAGCTCCAGATCAACGCCGGCATCCTGACGACCGACTTCACACCTGCGACCGGCACCATCGGCGAGGCGGGGCAGATCGGCGCAACGACCGGCGGCGTCAATTTTACCGCTACGCCGACCTATTCGGACTTCGGCGAGGATATCGACAACTGCCCGAAGAACATGAAGGAGCTGAAAAAGCTCGATTCGTGGGAAGCAAAGATGACCGGTACGTTTGTCAATGCCGATACCGCCATTGCAAAGCGGCTGTGCGGCGCGGCGGACATCGGGACGACCGACACGACCAAGGTCACACCACGCAACGACCTCAAGGACGCGGACTTTGACGATATCTGGCTTGTAGGCGATTACTCCGACAAGAACGGCGAAACCAACGGCGGCTTTATCGCTATCAAGCTGCTCAACGCGCTTTCCACGGGCGGCTTCCAGCTCAAGACGGCGGACAAGTCCAAGGGTCAGTTTGCGTTCGAGTTTACCGGCCACTATTCCATGAGCGCGCAGGACACCGTTCCCTTTGAAATCTACATCAAGGCCGGCACGGCGGAGGCGTAAATGAGACTTTCCGACATTCAGGGCGAGCGCGTCTTTGACGTCATCGCGGATATCATCGACCCGATTGCCAACATTGCGGAGGACGATGCGGCATCCGCGCTGTTCAAGCGCGAGAAGCTGCCGGAGGGCATGACAGCCAAAGAGTTTATGACGCAGCGGGCGCGGAAAGCGCTCCCTGCGCTGCTCAAGGGCCACAAGGGCGACATCATCGCCATTCTTGCCTCTATTGAGGGCGTGAGCGCTGAGAGCTACAAGGGTGCGCTGAACCTCGTTAAGCTGATGCGCGATGCGACGGAACTTTTGACCGATGAAGCATTCGGCGCGCTTTTTCTCTCAGCGCAGAGCGGGAAATCCTCTGGCTCTGCGCAGGAGAATACCGAGGGCGAAAACAAGTAAAGCCGTTCCTGCGGTACTGTGTGGCGCGGATCAATGAGAGAGCGAAAACCGAGGCGTACCGCATTTATGTGACGGACGCGCTGCGCGTGGTTGCGGAAAATACGGCCAGATTTGCGAGCGGGAACTACATCAAGGCGCGATACGCGGACATTATTGAGCCGAAGAAGCAGGACAACAGAACGTGCGAAGAAATCACCGCCGACATTGTCGCGCGGTGCGGATTGGTGGTAAAACATGAATCTACTTGATTTATTTGTCAAAATCAGCGTAGACGATCAAGCAAGTTCCAATTTGGGCGGAATTGCGTCAAAAATTGGAAGCGGGCTGAAAACGGCGGCAAAAATCGGCACGGCGGCAGTTGCCGCCGCTGCCGGGGCCGTTTCCCTCTTAACAAAACAGTCTTTGGACGGTTACGCGGAATATGAACAGCTTGTCGGCGGTGTGGAAACGCTGTTTAAGCAGTCCGCCGATCAAGTAATAGAGTACGCAAATCGCGCCTATGAAACCGCCGGATTGTCTGCCAACGAGTACATGGATACCGTTACATCTTTTTCGGCGTCCTTGCTGCAAGGTCTTGGCGGAGACACGGAAAAGGCGGCAGAGGTCGCCAATCAGGCCGTCATTGACATGGCAGATAATGCCAACAAGATGGGCACAAGTATGGAAATGATTCAAAATGCCTATCAGGGCTTTGCCAAGCAGAACTATACCATGCTTGATAACCTCAAACTCGGTTATGGCGGGACGGCAACAGAGATGGCACGCCTCATTAACGATTCCGGCGTTTTGGGAGATACCGTCGAGGTAACAGCCGAAACGGTCAACAGCGTATCGTTTGATAAGATGATTGAGGCGATCCATGTAATACAGGATCAAATGGGCATCACGGGCACAACCGCGGAAGAGGCGGCCAGCACCATCGAAGGCAGCGTCAACATGATGAAATCCGCTTGGTCAAACCTTGTGACCGGAATTGCAGACGATAACGCGGACCTTGACAAGTTGATCGAAAACTTTACCTATTCGGTCAGCAAGGCCGCAGAAAACATTATCCCGCGCATTGAAAAGATTTTCACGGGATTTGGCGATCTTATTGTCAAGCTTGCACCTGTTATTTCGGAACAACTGCCGTCGCTTGTAAGCTCTGTTTTGCCGTCGCTTGTAGATGCTGCCACAGCATTAGTGCAAGGCGTGGTAGACGCAGCCCCCGGCATCGTTGCGGCGCTTGCTGATATGGCGCCGCAAATTACCGGAGCGATTCTGTCAATCATACCCCAGCTATTAGACGTAGGCGTCCAAATGCTGATTGCATTGGTGCAAGGAATTGCATCGGCTATGCCGGAAATTGCGCCGCAGTTAGCAGATTGCGTGGCACAGATTGCGGAAGTGCTGACACAACCAGACACGCTTGTTGCTCTTGTTGAAGCAAGTACGCTGTTTATCGTCGCGCTTGTTGAGGGGCTTGTTGATAATCTGCCCACCCTTTTGGCGGAAGCACCCAAGATCGTAAAAAATCTTGCGTCTGCATTTATCCAGTCTCTTAGCTATATCGGAGAAGCGGCAATCGAAATCGGCGTCGCTCTTGTCCAAGGCATTTGGGATGGCATAAAAAGGATGGGCGACTGGCTTAAAAGCATGGTCGAGGGCTTTTTTGACGGTATTGTAGACGGCGTAAAATCGACGCTCGGCATCCACTCACCGTCTCGCGTATTTGCTGGGATCGGCGAAAACATGGCGCTGGGTCTCGGGGAGGGTTGGAACAGCGAGTTTGGATCCATTAAGCGCGACATCTCGAAAAACCTTGACTTCGGAACCGCATCTATTGATTTTGGAGCTTCCGGCGCTGCGGCTATTGGAAACTCTATCGCGTCCGGGATTGGCTCTATGGCAACAGGGAAAGAAGGCCAAATCATTATCAACCTGACGACCGAACTGGACGGCACCGTGCTGGCTCGGAAAATGGTGCCTTACAATGAAGCAGAAGCGGTGAGGAGTGGAGCATGAGAAAAACGATCAAGATCAATAACATTGACTTCACTGCGTACTTTACTCCTGTTGGCTATAAGGTAACGCACAAAAAGATCAAAGGTCCGAACGAGGGATATATGCTCGATGGGAGTTTCGCCGAAGACATTTTGGCAATTAAAGCAGTCATCACCTGTACTTGTATGCCGCTGACCGAAACGCAGCTAAATGCGTTACTCGCCCAGCTTTATAGCGGGACGCTCAACGTCTACTTTTTTGATCCTAAAACGGGAGATTATCGCACGGCTGCAATGACTTGCGAGCCGCCCGAAAGCGTAGATCGGGGGCAGGGGTCAAACGCGGCGGAATACTGGACGGGCACGGTGCTCGTGTTGACGGAGAAGTGAGCATGAAGATCACCTATAAAAGCTGGACATTTCTTTTTTCGCAAACCGAAAGCGCCAAGCCGACGCGCGAACAATCGTTAAGCTGCGAAAGCATTTCGGCGGATACGCTGACTGCGGTTGTCCGATGCAATGATCCGACCATTATGGCTTTTGCCAAGAACGACCCGATCCGCGTTTGGGAAAATGATTCCGACGCATCCATGCAGACCTATTATCTCCGGTCAATTACACGCACCGGCGCAACCTCGTATCGGCTCGTTGCGTGGTCTGCGGTCGGGCTTTTGGCGGCAATGGCGCACAAAGGCGGCATCTATACCGGGCAAACTGTGGCAGAGGCCGTTAAAGAAATCTGCGGGAACGTACCTGTTGTTGTAAAAAGCGTATTTGCCAACACCAAGCTATATGGATGGCTGCCGTATTGCCAGCCAAAAGCAGATAGGCGGGGGAAAAGCGCAAGAGACAACCTTGTGCAGGTGCTGTTTGCTATCGGCGCGTATTTGACGACCGATTTAAACGGCGTTTTGCACATTGATGCGTTATGGGATGGTGTCTCGTCCACGATTGGCAGCAACCGAATGTATGCCAGCGGCGGGAAAGTAAGCTATAGCGACCCCATCTCCGCCGTTACCGTTACGGAGCATCAGTACATCGCGGGAACCGACGAAAAGGAGCTGTTTTCCGGCACATCTCAGCAGGGCGACATTATTACCTTTTCCGAGCCGATGCACTCACTCACAGCGACAGGTTTTACTATTTTGGAGAGTGGAGCGAACTACGCCAAAATCTCATCCGGCTCCGGCTCGCTTAAGGGCAAGCCATACATCCACAACACGCGCCTTGTGACGCAAACCGTCACAGAGAACGCGGCGGAAAACGTCAAGTCCGTCACGGACGCCACGCTCGTCTCCCTTGTCAATTCCTCCGCTGTTGCTAAAAGGCTGGCAGACTATTATAAGTGCCGAGAGACCATCACTAACGGCATTGTAAGCGGGCAGGAGAAGCCCGGACATGTGGTCAGCGTCTATCACCCCTACGATAAAAAGATGGTCTCTGCGTGCATCGTAAGCCTTGACACGACCATGAGCGGCACACTCAAGAGCGAAATGGCGGCGCTTGTCGGCTTCCTCCCCCCGCAGCCGGAAACCACGGAATACTACGACGAGCGCGTGCTGCTTACCGGCTCCGGCGAGTGGGAATCAGTAATAGACGGTGAAATTCGTGTTGTGGTTATTGGCGGCGGCGAAACGGGCGCAAGCGGAAGCGCAGGCAGCTCGGCAGGCATTTCTTCGCAGTCCAAAAGCGGGTCATCTGGCTCCTATTCCGGTTCGTCCGCCGGTCAAGGCGGCGAAGGCGGCGAGGGTGGCTCCGGCGGAAAAATTTTAATCGCATCGTTAAATGTAATAACCGGGCAAAAATTCCAATATGCGGCGGCACAGCCTGCCGGAAACAGCACATTTGGGGAATTGTCAAGCGCGTCCGGTGAAACCTCAGCCGATGGCTATTATGATTTGGTGACGCAAACTTTTTTCGGTCGAAAAGGCGCGAACGGTATAAAGGGCGGAAACGGAGGTTCCCCCGGAAATAACGGTCAAGCAGTCGGCGATTATCTCGGAGGCTACGGGATCAACAGCAAAACGGTAAGCCAAACCAAGTACGGGACATCGGGAACTGTAACGGCAAACGGATGGGGCGGCGGCGGTGCTGCACAAGGAGCAAACGGCGCGACTTCGGCAGGAGAAGTCTATATCAACCTATACGGCGAGTTCGATTCGAATGATCCCTCTCAAAGCGTTGTTACGCTTAGCGGCAACTGTTCAGGCGGCGGCAAAGGCGCAAACGGAGCCAACGGAAATGACGGCGAAAACTATGGCGACGGAGGAGACGGCGGTCACGGTGGCGGTGGTGCCGGTGCAGTCGGTACGCTCAGCATGTCGTTTTCGCCATCCGGCAAAAATCCGAAAACAGAAACGGGCGGAGCATGGGCGACCGGCGGCTCTGCAGGCGCAGGCGGCGCAGGCAAGCCCGGCTGCATCATTATCTACTACCGCAAGAAAAAAGAGCTTCAGTCCGGCCCGCTCGTGACCAGCAACAACCTTGGCCTGCTCGATTCCCTCGGGCGGAGAATGATCGTTTAAGGAGGTTTTTATGCCGAGCGATTATTACACCATGCTCTACACCGGCGAGAAGACCGACGAGCTATTGCAGCGCGTGGACGAGGGCGAGATCATCATCCCCTCCTCGACGGCGGGCAGCACGAAAAAATTCAAGCTGACGGTGGACGACACCGGCGCCGTCAGCGCAACGGAGGTGACGACGTAATGGTACAGGGCGACGCTTACTCCATTGAGGTTGAGATCACCAACGAGGGACAAACGCTCAGCCCCCCGGCCGTCTCTCTGGTCGAGATCGCGCTGCTGAACCTCGTCAAGACCTATCCGGGCGAGGTCACGTTTTCCGACGGCAAATTTCACTTTCCCCTCACGCAGACGGAGACTTTCGGGCTTCCGACCGTCTGCCCCATGCAGGTGCGCGTGAAGTTCCCGAGCGGCGACGTGATCGGCTCGGAAATGCAGCGCCTTGACGTCAAGCGTGCGCTGAGTAGGAAGGTGATCTGATGGTCACGTTCGAGTTGACGCAGAAAACGGCGCTTTCGGTAGCGTTTGACGTCACCATCCACGGGGGCGGCGGAGGCGAGCCGTATGACGGCCCATATACCGTGACGCCCGACTTTGAGACGCAGGAGCTTGCCACAAAGGATAGGCTTTTAAAAGACAATGTGACCGTTGATCCCATTGCGGTCGCCCGTGTGGAAAACCCCTCGGGCGGAAAAACAATTTTTATCGGAGGTATTTTCAATGGCTGAAAATCAGTACAACAGCAAAATCGTACTCTCGAGCGGCGAAGTCCTCATGGACCTCACCCAAGACACCGTGGTCGCGGACAAGCTCCTCAAGGGCTTTACCGCGCACGGCAAGGACGGCGCGCCCATCACCGGCTCCTGCGAATTTGACGCGGACACCGGCGACGCCACCGCGGGCGCGGCGGAAATTCTGTCCGGCAAGACGGCCTATGTCACCGGCAGCAAGGTCACCGGCACCATGCCGAACAACGGGGCCAAGACGCTCAGCATCACGGAAAAGGGTAAGCCGGTCACCATCCCCCAGGGCTACCACGACGGCAGCGGCAAGGCGCAGATCGACGCAGCCGAAGAGGCAAAGCTGATCCCCACCAACATCCGTGAGGGCATCACCGTCCTCGGCGTGCTCGGCACGATGTCCGGCAGCGAGGGCATGAAGCCGCAGGCCAAGAGCGTCACACCCACGTTTGCCTCGCAGGAGGTTCTGCCCGACGAGGGGTACAACTGCCTCAGCTCCGTCACGGTGGCGGCGATCCCCATTGCCTACACCGACAACGCGCAGGGAGGCAAGACGGTCACCATCGGCTGAGGAGGTGCGGCATGGCCAACAACAAAGTCCAGCTCAGCGACGGAACGGTTCTGCTTGATCTGACCGGGGACACCGTAACGCCGGAGAATCTGCTCTCCGTGGCCACCGCCCACAATGCCGCGGGGGAGAAGATCACAGGCGTTATCAAAGCCGAGCTGCCCAAGTCCTGCCTCGTCACTCTCTCCGCCTCCGGCTGGGACGCATCCAACCAGCAGACCGTCACCGTAAACGGCATCATTGCAGACGAGGCGACGCAGCGCGTGCTCCCTGCGCCCGCACCGTCCAGCGTCCTCGCGTATCGCGACGCCAACGTGTGGTGCATTGCACAGGCGGCGAATGCCGTGACCTTTGTCTGCGACACCGTGCCGAGTGCGGATCTCAAGGTGTATGTGACGTGGGAAACGGTGGAGGATGTAACATTGTCGTAGGAGGTTCGTCGTGATCTACAATCTGCCGAGAAAGAAAGCGAAGTTTGAGGAAACGTGGGTTATCAAACAATACCCAGATCTTAATTTAGGCTCAATAACAATGGAGATTCCTTTCGAATCTAATTCTACGAATTTTCAAAAAATTGAAGTGCGTGGAACCTTTTTTCCTGGTTCCGGTATATATTATGACGCAATTAATGCTTGGGACACCGACAGTTGGGTTAACGAGGCATATCGCACCATCACATTTTTTGAGCCGCCGACCGGTGACCTACTCACATGGTTACAGGCAAACGCTGTGAAACAGTAAGGAGTGCAATATGTACAACTTTAGCATGCTAAAATCCGGGGGGCAGCTCCTAACGTTGCTTCGTCGCATTTCACAAAAGGCGGTGCGGCATAATCTTCAATCCAAATGTCATGCCCTCTGCGGGCGCAGCTCGAGGACGCAGAACACGCCGCGAAAATTCTTTTGATGGAGGAGAAGTGACATGAAGAAAACCTACGCCGAACGCGCACGCGAACATGTGGCGGAGACGCGGAACGCGCTGCAAACCTTTTTGACGAGCTGAATCAGGGTCAGCAGAAGAAAATCCTGCACAAGGAGATCACTGGCGAGAAATACGCCGATGACAAAAATTTGAACAAAGAAAAGGAGAACAAAACTATGGCTACTTACAAGAGAATCGCATCCGACGGCAAGCCCATCAAGGTCACGGACATCCCCGCGGGCCTGAGCGAAAACTCGGGTGTCAAGAACAGCATCGTGCAGCCCGTCATGGCGCGCGACCTTTCCCGCGCCGGCACGGAGATCTATGTCGCCCCCTGCTACAAGCTCACCTACGACGAGGACGGCTACTGCGTCAAGATGACGACCGGCTCCATCCCCGAGGACATCGCAGAGAAGCTCGCGGAGCTGAACAAGTAAACAGAGCGGGGGATAGCCCCCGCTCTATCCTAAGGAAAGAGAGACAACGCCTATGGAAGATTTGGCTGTGAAGCTGCAGGAGGTCAAGGACCGCTCGCTCCGAAACGAGGGGCGCATCAAGCAGTTAGAGGTAGATCAGCGGGCGCTGAATGAATTGGCGCTGTCGGTCAAAGAGCTGGCGACCGACCAGACGAACATGAAGGAGGACATCGGCGAGATCAAGGCCAATGTGCGGAGCCTGACTGCCGTGCCGTCCAAACGCTGGGAGAAGGTCGTGGAGCTGATGATCGCGACCGTCGTGGGCGCGTTTATGGCGTGGCTTTTGACGGGGGGCACGGTATGAGGGACATCAAGGGCTCCACCTCGGAGGAAATCCGCATGATTCGCGCCATCCAGCGCGCCGTTGGGGCGCTTGACAACGGCTGGATCGGCAACCAAACCTTGAGCGACATCGCCGCCAAGCTCGGCGCGGACTGCTGGCCCCTCAACGTCGAGCTGTACGGTCAGCCCTGCATCATCGCGCGGGACATCGAGCCTGTCAACATGAGCGGGCCGCTGCCGACGAATGCGATCTCGGGGAGCTTTAGCTGGCAGGGTCAGCCCTGCTCCATCCTCGTGCGCGACGGCAAGGTCGTGCGCGGCATGAGCTGTCACTATCCCCGCCCCGAGAGCGTGCTCTATAAGACCACGGACGGCGCGGTGCGCATTGCCCGCGTGTCCTCGGCGGCGGCGCTGGGTGACGTCGTGTGGGCGGTCGGGGGCATGGGCCTGCTCGGCGGCTACGATCCGGAGCTGGACGGCTTTACCGGCGTCTACTCCGATGTGCTGCGCAAGACCAACCACACCGTCCTTGGCTGCAAGGGCGGGATGCTCTACGGCGTCTACTGCCGCAGCATGACCGCGCAGCAGGTCAACGCGCTGTGCCGGGACAAGCTCAAGCTGGAATACGCCGTCATGTTAGACGGCGGGCACGTCGCCGCCATCAACGGCGCGTGTAACAAGATCAACAAACAAACACGGCAGTTCTATGCCGTGCGGTTTTTGTAAAGGAGGCAAAAATGCAAAATCGACTTGCCAATCTGCTCACGGTCAAGAGCATCGTGACCATCGTGCTCACGGCGGTTTTCTCGGTGCTTGCCCTGCGCGGCAGCATCAGCGGGACGGAGTTTCTGACGATCTTCACGACCATCATCGCCTTCTACTTCGGCACGCAGGCCGAAAAGAAGAAAAATGAAGAGGTTTCTTGACACGCTGGCCGCGTGGGAGGGCGCGGTGCGCGGTGACGCGGTGCATAAGCGCATCGTGGACGCCTACAACAGCTACCTCCCGCACCCGCGCGGCTACAGGCTCACCTATTCGGACGACTACTGCGCGGCGATGGTGTCCGCGGCGGCGATCCTCTGCGGCCTGACGGATGTGCTCCCCATCGAGTGCAGCTGCGGCGAGCAGATGCGCTGGTATCAAGCGCGCGGCCAATGGATCGAGGACGACGCGCACGTCCCCACGGTCGGCGAACAGGTTTTCTACTGCTGGAACGACCGCAAGGACTACGCCCTCACGGACTGCACCGGCGCGCCCAACCACACGGGCATTGTGACCGCCTGCGACGGGCAGAGCTTTACGGTGTTCGAGGGGAACAAGGGCAAAACCCACGAGTGCGCGTACCGCGTTATCCCCATCAACGGGCGCTATATCCGCGGCTTCGGTGTGCCGAAATACCCCGCGGACAAGACCGTGCTTGTGCGCGGCGACAAGGGCGCGGCGGTCGGTAGGCTGCAAAAGTTTCTCAACGCTTGCGGCTACGCGCTGGATGTGGACAACTCGTTCGGACCCGCGACGCAGAAGGCGTGGGTGGAATATGTTTACGCATACCTCGAAAAAAATCTAAAATAACGAAAGGAAAACGGGCGGGAGGCATGCCTCCCCTCGCGTGAGCGCTCTGCAAGCCCCGGCGCACAGCATGGACAAGCAGCACCGAGCGATCCGCGCACAGTTATCCTCTATGGCCCCGCGGCGGGCCGTGGCATACATTCGGTCCTTTGAGCTTCCGCCCGACGAAATGGCGTGCCTCGTCGAGTGCGACGTGCGGGGCCGCTCCTGCGTACAGGTGGCATTTGAAATGAATCTGTCGCCGGATACGGTCAAAAAGTATCGCCGAAAGGCGTACCGCAAAATCGCATCGGAAGTCTTTGAATAGGAAAAGAGCTTCACCAAACGGTGAGGCTCTTTTCCTTTATGGGAAGGGTATGAATGACGCATGGAGCACGTCGTGACAAAAATAGCATATCCCGTCAGAATTTGCAAGCGCAATCGTTCGACGAATTTCGCCGTACACTTTTCATCCTCTTTCCCGGCACTTTGGGAAAGGGATTTTCTTGTACCATAGAGGCAGAAAAGGAGGTGCGCTGCATGTACGAACGGCTTTTGGCATTGGGATTCACCGAGCAAATGGCGAGGGATATTTTGGTGCTGTTCCCCGAGCCGGACGAGCTGCGCACCTATGTTTATTTCGCGGAGCTGCTGCATGTATAGCTATTATAATCCGTCGCCTTATGGAAAGAACGTGGGGGACTGCACCGTTCGGGCGATCTCCAAAGCGACCGGGAAAGACTGGGGCGAAACGTATCTCGCGCTCGCCATACAAGGCTACTTAGACGGTGACATGCCGTCGGCCAATGCGACCTGGGGCGCGTATCTGCACTCCCTCGGTTATCGGCGCTACATCGTGCCGGACACCTGCCCGCTGTGCTATACCGTCGAGCAGTTTGCGGACGAGCATCCGGCAGGCACATACATTTTAGCCCTGTCCGGTCATGTGGTGTGCGTGCAGGACGGGACGATCTTTGACTCGTGGGACAGCAGCAATGAGACTGTGATTTATTTTTGGGTAAAGGAGACTGAATGACATGGCTTTTAATCCGTACTATCAAAACCCTTATTATCCACAGCCGATGCCGGATAACCTTATGCAGATGCGGCAGCAGCAGATGATGCAGCCTGCTCCGCCTCCCATGCCGCAAAATCCTGTTGCGACCGGCGGCGTGCAATGGGTGAGCAGCGAGCAGGAGGCGAGAGGCTACCTGATCGCGCCCAACTCCGCCGTAGCGCTGTGGGATTCCACCGCTCCAACTGTGTACCTCAAGCAGTCCGACGCAAGCGGCAAGCCAACGCTCAAGATTTACGACCTCGTAGAGCGCGCAGAAACGCCCCGTACGGCTCCGCAGGAAAAGGGCGTGGAATTTGTCACCCGCGAGGAGTTCGACCGTCTGGCGGCGCTTGTGGGCGAAATAAAGGGCAAGAAGAAGCGTAAGGTCGAGGAGGACGAGGACGATGAGTAATCCCTTTATGACCGCGCTTGGCGGCGGGCAAATGCCGGGGCCGGTAGGCCAGTTCCAGCGCATGATGCAGCAGTTCCAGCAGTTCAAGGCGAATTTTCAAGGTGACCCAAAAGCGGAGGTCGAAAAGCTCTTGCAAAGCGGCAAACTCTCGCAGGCGCAGTTAAACCAGTTACAGCAGATGGCAAAGCAGTTTCAAAGCCTGATGCAGTAATCATCAACATAAATCAACATCGTGGCCACGATTTGATGAATAAAAATTTTTCAAAGGAGTGATACTATGTCTCTTTCTGACGGCGGCGTTCAGGCCACTATGCCTGTTGCGCCAACCGGCATGATGAACAGCGGCTTTGGCGGCTTCGGCGGTGATGGCGCGTGGTGGATCATCATTCTTTTCCTGTTTGTTTTCTGCGGCTGGGGCGGCAATGGCTGGGGCAACAACGGCAATTCCGGCGGCGTGGTCGACGGCTATGTGCTGACCTCTGATTTTGCCAATGTCGAGCGCAAGATCGACAGTGTAAATCAGGGCCTTTGCGACGGATTCTACCAGCAGGCGCAGCTTGTCAACGGCACTAACATGGCGATGGCAAACGGCTTTGCACAGTCCGAGCTGTCCCGCGCAAACCAGCAGGCGGCGCTGATGCAGCAGCTCAACGCCATGCAGATGCAGGCCGCGAATTGCTGCTGCGAAAACCGTGCGGCTATCGCGCAGGTGCGCTATGACATGGCGACGCAGGCGTGCGACACGCGCAACACCGTGCAGAACGCCACGCGCGACATCATTGACGCGATGAACAGCGGGTTCCGCGGCATCGACCAGCGTCTAACCGCGCAGGAGATCGCTGCGAAGGACGCGAAGATTGCTGAACAGAACCAGCGTCTTTTTGCTGCTGACCTCGCGGCCTCTCAGGCTGCTCAGACGCTTGATATGCGCAACTATGTTAGCGCACAGTTCGCGTATTACAACCCGCGCCCCGTTCCTTCTTTTGAGGTTCCTGCACCTTATCAGTACGGGGGTTGCGGCTGCGGCTGCAATCAGGGCTGCGGCTGCTGACAACTGCATAGCATAGCTTTTTGTTGGCGATTTTGTTGACGTCAACAAAATGTTCGGCCCCGTGCCGATACTGACAACAACGCGGCGGGGCTATTGCCTCGCCGCTGTATTTTTAGAAAGGACTGAACTCATGAAAACGATTGACGAGCTGAAACAAGAATTTGTAGACCATCTTGCTGCTATGGATAAGTCCGAAATGAGCATGGTCGAACTCGCAAACTATGCCGATCTGCTGCATAAGGCGGACGCTCTTTTCAAGCCAAGCTATACAGATGTACTTGCATCCGGCTTCATTCCCCCTTTTGCGGCAACTACTTGGAAAAAGGAGGAGAAGAAAAATGGCTGAATATAGTAATTCCACTATTGTTTCTGTTGCTGCTGGGCAAAACGTCCCGCTGACCGAAACGGCGGTCAACAGCAAGCCCTGTATCGTGCATCGCCAGGGCGCAGGCATTGTCACGCTGCGCGGCCTCACCAATCAAAACCGCGCCCTGTTTCGGGTCTCCTTTGGCGGCAACATCGCTATTCCCACCGGAGGCACGGTTGAGGCCATCACGGCGGCGCTTGCCATCAACGGAGAGCCGTTGACCAGTGCAACGGCGACTGTCACGCCTGCGGCGGTAGAGAACTACTTTAACATTTATGTTTCCGCACAGGTCTGCGTCCCGAAAGGCTGCTGCCTGACGGTCGCAATGGAAAACACCAGCACTCAGGCCGTCAACTTCGCCAACTCGAACCTGACGGTTGAGAGAATCGCGTGAAAGGAGAATGGACATGAGTAAGAAAGCAATGTATGAGCTTCGCAATATGCTGTGCGACGAACTCGACGAACTGGCGCGCAAGGGCGATCTGGGTGCGGGCGACCTTGAGATCGCGCACAAGCTAACCGACACCATCAAGAACATCGACAAGATCGAGATGATGGAGGACGACGGTTATTCTCGCGACGGAGACTATTCGCGTCGCTATTCCCGCGATGGTGATTATTCCCGCGGCGGCGACTGGCAGGCCGATATGCGCGGCACTTACGGCAGGGGCAGCTCCTATGCTCGCCGCGGCACGCATTACGTCCGCGGGCACTACAGCCGCGCCGACAGCATGGAGCACCTGCGCGAGCAGATCAACGACATGATGCGCGAGACGGACGACGACCGCGTAAAGGAAGCGCTGCGGCGTGCCGCGAGCTTGATGGAGGAATAAGGGGGTGCGTCCCCTTGATCGACGAAAACGAGGTCAATCTGTGGATATCGCGGCTTGAGACGGAGGAATCGAGTTGGCCCAATTACCAGAAGCTGGCGGCGCTGTACATCATCCAAAATCAAAACGCGGCCAAAGAACCGGAAAGACCGATGTTGTATTCGGCATCTCCGGCGCCGGTCAAAGCCTATGCGTCTGAAAAAGTAGGCAGCTACGGCGACAGCGATTTTTTGCAGGCCGTCTCCGACATGGCCCCGGCAAGAGCGTGGGAGGTCATGGACGAGCTGATGGACAGCCTTAAAATCGTCAACGAGCGCGTGTACAACAGCGTAATGCGGAAGCTCGAAAAATGAGAATACCCCCGTCGTAAGGCGGGGGTGTTCTTTTGGGCATAATTAACCTTTGGGAACACCAAGGGCAAATATGCCTAACGGGGCGTTACAAAAAACGCGCCGTCGTCATCTGCGTCAATTCTCCGGATAAAGCGCGTCCAAAATTCCTTTTTTTCTTCCCGGGAGTAAGTGTCATATTCAGCAAGTCCATTTCGCAGCGCGTCAAGGTTTGTTTTCGGCTTTTCCTCTACCGCTTCAAGGGATTTTTTCAAGCTCGCATACTCCTGCTTGTATTCGTCCAGCTCGATCAAGTCGTTAAGATAAAGCGTTTTCAGTTTGCTCATTTTCTTTCGTATCGCGTCCGCGCTTTGCGTGGGCTTTTTTTCTGCCTTTTTGTAATAGCGATTGTTTCGCTCGGCAATCCCTTCAAGCTCATGCAATAAATAATCTTCCAGCGCGTCTTCGCGGATCCTCTTTTTGTGCTGGCACGCGGAATTGTCGAGCATGCGGGTCCTGCAACGGTAGTATGTATAAATCTGCTTTGCCGTTTCCGATTGCATCGTTTTCCCACACTCTTTGCAATGCAACAAGCCGGAGAACAGATAAACGCGATCTGTCTCAACTCCTGCGCAGCGCTGCGACCGCTGGCGGAGAATATCATTTACGATGTCGAAATCCTGCTTGCTTATTAGGGCGGGGCAAGCGTTCTCGATGCCGTACACCTCGCCGATATAAAGCCGGTTCCGGAAATAGTTTACATATTTGGTATACGCCCTGTCAATGCCCCACGTCTCGAGCATATACTTCTTTACGCCCAGCACGCTTTGCAGTCTGATATACGCCGCAAACATATCTCGTGCGGCATCTGCCATATCGTTATCAATCTGGTATTGCCTGTCCTTAACAATATACCCTAAAGGCGCTTTAGACCCTGCAGGTTGGCCCTTTGCCCGTTTTCCGTCGTTGATAAATTTGATCCGCTCGCTTGTGCGGTCGGCCTCGTCCTGCGCGACGGAAAGCATGATATTGACCTTCAATCGCCCGGACGCGGTGCGCGTCTCGTAGTCCTCTTCCGTCGCTTGCCATGTCACGCCGTATTTGTCAAGCTGTGTCTGTACATCGTAGTATCCCGCGACGTTGCGGAACCAGCGATCGAGTTTAATAAACAAGATCGTGTCTATTTTCCCCGCTTTGCAATCGTCCAGCAGCCGCAGAAGCGCAGGGCGCTTTTTGTACGGCTTTCGCGCGGATATTCCCGCGTCCTCATATATGCCAACCACGGTCATTTCATTCGCTTTGGCATACCTTGTCAGCGCGTCACGTTGCTCTTGTAATGATAGCCCATGCCGCGCCTGCTCCTCGCTCGAGACGCGGATATACAATGCCGCTCTCATCGAACCCCCCTCCAAAATCCGTAATCTATGCAATGGAAATCGATATACACGCACCACGCAGCGAGAAAAACGGTGATGAGGAACAATATAGCAATCACGCCGTTTCGGATACGCACGCCGCGCCGCATGATCTCAATCATGTCCGCTTTTGCGTCAACATGGCGTTCCAGCTCATCGTTGCGCGCCTGCAATGTCTCCTCGTTCCTGGTCAACCGTTCGGAAATCCCGAACGCTTCATCAAGCGATATTCCAAGCGCTTTGCAGATCGGCGCGACGGTGTAGATGGACGGAGATTTCGAAAACTTGGAAAAGAAGTTCTGCACGGTGGACAGCGGTACGCCGGAAGCGTCGGAAATGTCTTGATAGGTCAGTTTCAATTCTTCTTTACGGATTCTACACACTTCTTGAATATTCATTTACGCCACCTTAATTTTTTCCGATTTTCGCGCCGCAAAGTCGCAAGATAAGGTCTTGTCGAGCCATGTCGAGCGCTGTTTTATTGCAAGGCTTCGGCATTGAATTACCAAGCCAAAGTGGGCTACGGTAAAGACAAGCAGCGGCGGCCGATCCCCGCTGTCTGCAAAAAAGCCCTCGCCGTTGTTGCAGAGGCGGCGAGGGCTAACCTTACTTCATACCAAGGAGCTTGCCAAGTTTTCTTTGCCGCCCTGCTTTGGTCGTTGGGATCCCAGTTCCTTTTGAAATTTTCCTTTTCATCTTCGTGATTCCGAGCGCACGTTTCCAACTAAAGGACAGGCCGGGGATCTTCATTATTGATTCACCACCCTTTCAACTTTTTCAATCATCTTAGCACATAGATCGCGCCCATGCTTGAGACTTTCTTCCGGCATTTGGTCGGCATACTCGTCAACGATAGCCGCGATGCTTTGAGCCTTTTTTACCTGCCCGCGAGATAGGCCGAAAATATGCACAGTTTCTTTTTGGATGTACCGAGAAAGAAAACTGTTTGTATGGGTAGCCTTTTCGTTTTGTAGCATTTTGGCGCATTCGTTCGGGGAAACCCTTCCACCAGCCATACACTTAGTATCGCCACCTGCGACCTCTGCTATCTGCGCTACGGTTTGCTCTGCAAGCTTGTACCGGGAAAAGTATGTTTCGATGTTATCCGTATTGGCAATGATGCGAATGCAGTCGGCAAATATTTGCGATTGACGCTTAACAAAGGCAGTTTCCGCAGCGGTCATTTTTTTCTTGCCGAAAAGCGAGCCTAAAATACCCATTTACGCTTCCCCAATCTTTTGCAAATATTATTATTTTGTTGCACAGCGCCGTGCAGCAAACGCCTGTTGTGGGAATAGATATAAATACCGAAAAGGAGGTCGAAGCATGGACGCACAGGTGCAAGCGGCGGTGGCGCTTTATCTGCTCCTAACGCCGAAGCAGAAAGACGAAATGCTCGCGCTGATTGAGCGCATCCTCGCGGAAGAGGAGCGAAAAATAGCCTTAGAGCTAAACGGAGGGAAGCAAGATGTTGTGTAATGACGCGAAATGTGATACAATAAAGTATCAAGAAATGCTAGAAGAAGCCTTTGACCTGATACAAAAGTTATCCGACGAACAACTTCAAAAAATCATG
>ERZ773194.1191-NODE-1191-length-29629-cov-6.467573_pt1 | contig 29629 bp, 24 predicted proteins | sample MGYA00511240_ERZ773194 | MGnify/ENA primary metagenome ERZ773194 (study PRJEB29015, sample SAMEA2737774) | human gut metagenome | biome: human gut; feature: human-associated habitat; material: faeces | place: China | collected 2012 ... | reverse complement strand
TCCCTACCTCTGGCCCGCGCGGAGCGCAAAGCCATTTGACCGAAAGAATAAAACCAGCCCCGCGCATTGGCGCGCGATGCCGTCAATCCGTAACGACCATCATCTCCGCGTTCTCCTCAATGGAGTAATTTGCAAAATACCCCTCTTCCAGCGGGATCCACCGCTCCACAAAATTCGAATACCGCTTTCCCTCCCGTCTGCGGAGCCGCCGGGCCTGCTCATCGGGAGAGCAGGTGACGAATATTCTTATATCATAATAGGGTGCAAGGCTGGGGTGATGGCTGTAGCTTCCCTCCACGATGACCAGCGGAGCAGGGCCGAGGGGACGCGGCGGCAGATAGGCACCTTCGCGGCAGGAGTAGGCCCGGTAGGAGAACGCCTGCCCTGCCCGGGCGGGAGCGACGACCTCATCCCGCAGGCGCCGGATGTCCATGTTGGCGCAGGGGATCTTCTCCCAGCCTGTGACTCGTCGGGAGGGCGGGAGATAGAAGTCATCGGTGTGGACGGTGATGCTTTGAGGAAAACGCTCTGCCAGCCGTTCGGACAGCGTCGTTTTGCCGCTGCCGCAGCGGCCATCCAGTGCGACGAGGACGGCAGGCTGTCGGGCCAGACGGTCGGCGATGGCCGAGGCCAGCTCTTCGGGTAAGATAAGATGCATGGGGATACCATTCCTTTATATCAGCTTTGGCTCAGTATAGCACGGCGGAGAAAATGGAGCAAATATTTTTGCAAAAAGGTGTTGACACAGAGCCGGACCTATGGTAAGATAATGCCACGTTAGAAATAACTAACTGAGAAGCGGAAGAAGCTCGAGAGGGGCAGCTGCCGCATTCTTTTTGGAATTCTGGTTAGCTTTTTCTAACTACATCTCCTGCATAAGCACCACACGGCAGGAGACAATAGTGGAAAACGGGCAGGGAGGCCGAAGACATGGAACGCAACTTTGAGACAGTCATGATCGAACAGTGCGCCCCGGTGCTGGCCGGCTTAAAGCCTGCGGGACTTTTCCGCTACGAGACGAGCGACTGCGCCGACCTTGCCCGCCGCGTCCGCAGCTGGAACGAACAGCTGGGCGAAAAGGGCCTCTGTGTCCGCGTCCTCAAGGGCTGTGTGCGGACCCACCGGTATCTGGTGTACGTCTACCGCGAGAGCAAGCTCCGCGCTGTGCTGGCCCAGCCGCAGGTGCGGGATTTCCTGTGCAGGGAAGGCTACACTCTGCCTGAGCAGTCGGACAACTACGCACCGCTTTTGCGGCAGCTGTCCCGCCGGCTCTGCTGCGAGGCTGATTTCCCCCATGAGATCGGCGTATTTCTGGGTTATCCGCTTTACGATGTGGTGGGCTTTATCGAAAATGCGGGCCGCAACTTCACCTGCTGCGGCTGCTGGAAAGCCTATGGTGACCCCAGTGCCGCCCAGCAGCATTTTGCTCAGCTGAACAAGTGTACGGCAGTGTATCTCCGTCTGTTCCGCAGCGGTACCCCCATCCAGCGTCTGGCTGTCGCAGCCTGACGCCCCTGAATTTTGACATTCTCTTCCAAATACTCTCTTTTTATCCTGGCGCCCGCCAGAGCGAAACCACGCACTGGCGGGAAGAATCCTCCTTTTGACACGCGGCCGCTCGTTGCAGAATACCCCCTGCACCGGGCGGCTGTGTCATTTGCGGGGAGTGTAAAAGAGAAAAGTCGTAAATATGTGCAAACAAAGTTAGCATATAGAAACTGTAAAAATCTTCTTGAAATAAGGGAAGAAAATTTGTTTGTTCATACAAACTAACTTTTTTGAGTCGGAAAATGGTTGACAATTCGGGTTAGTAAGTATAAACTATCTGTGCTGATAGTTGCGACTGACTAACTGCCGTAGCTTTTCGGAGGGGGACGCGGGCATGAGCGAGCGCGTTGCGGCGTCTGGCTGGTGCGACCATCCCCGAGGACGAAAAAAAGCGAACCGAAAAGCTCCCCGCAGAATGGGGAGCACGAATGGGAGTGGAACAATTATGATGCCTTTGACTATGGCAAAAGCAGGCGATACCGTCACCATCCAGAAGATCACCGGCAAGGATGAAGTGCGTCTGCATCTGGCAGAGCTTGGTTTCGTGGTGGGCAGTCAGGTGACTGTTGTCAATGAGATCGCAGGCAACCTCATCGTTCAGGTCAAGGAGAGCCGTCTGGCCCTCGACAAGACGATGGCAAACCGCATTATGATCGGCTGAGCAGCGGCAAAACGCTGTTTGGGAGACGCTCCGAAACTGGATAGTCTCTGAATAGAAAGACAAGCAGAGGAGGATTTTTTATGAAGACTCTGAAAGACGTTAAGGTCGGCGAGACTGCCACCGTGGCGCGCCTGCACGGCGAAGGCCCGGTCAAACGCCGCATCATGGACATGGGCATCACCAAGGGCGTGGAGATCTACGTCCGCAAGGTCGCCCCTCTGGGCGACCCGATGGAGCTGACCGTGCGCAACTACGAGCTGAGCGTGCGCAAGGCCGACGCCGAAATGATCGAAGTCGTTTGATCGTAACGAGAGGAGAGGAGTTGCAATGAGCATTAAAATTGCACTGGCCGGCAACCCGAACTGTGGTAAGACTACCCTGTTCAACAATCTGACCGGCTCTAATCAGTACGTCGGCAACTGGCCCGGCGTTACCGTCGAGAAGAAGGAAGGCAAGCTGAAGGGCGAGAAGGATGTCATCATCCAGGACCTGCCCGGTATCTACTCCCTGTCTCCGTACACTCTGGAAGAGGTCGTCTCCCGTACTTATCTGGTCAAGGAGAAGCCCGATGCCATCCTGAACATCATTGATGGCACCAACATCGAGCGCAACCTGTACCTGACCACTCAGCTCATCGAGCTGGGCATCCCCGTGGTCATGGCTGTCAACATGATCGACCTCGTCCGCAAGAACGGCGATAAGATCGACCTGAAGAAGCTGAGCGCCGAGCTGGGCTGTCAGGCTGTTGAGATCAGCGCACTGAAGGGCGAAGGTACCGAGGCCGCTGCAAAGGCTGCTATGGCTGCTGCAAAGGCTGGAAAGGGCGGCGAGCTGCCCCACGTCTTCACCGGCAGCGTTGAGCACGCCATCGCGCACATCGAGGAGTCCATTCAGGGCAAGGTCGATGACCGCTTTCTGCGCTGGTACGCTGTCAAGCTGTTCGAGCGCGATGACAAGGTCATGGATGAGCTGAAGCTCTCCTCCGACCTGATCGCTCACATCGACCAGCACATCAAGGACTGCGAGGCTGAGATGGACGATGACGCCGAGAGCATCATCACCAACCAGCGTTACGCATACATCAATGGCGTCGTCGATAAGGCTGTCAAGAAGAAGGCCCGCGTCGAGCACCTGACCGTTTCCGATAAGGTCGACCAGATCGTCACCAACCGTGTGCTGGCTCTGCCCATCTTCGCAGTCATCATGTACCTGATGTACTCCCTGTCCATGGGTACTTCCATCGCTGACGGCGGCTGGGCCATCGGCACGTTTGCGACCGACTGGACCAACGACGTCCTGTTCGGCGAGATCGTCCCCAATGCGCTGGGCGGCTTCCTCGAGAGCATCGGCGTGGCGGGCTGGCTGTACGGCCTGATCATGGACGGCATCGTCGCCGGTGTCGGCGCGGTCCTGGGCTTCGTTCCCCAGATGCTGGTCCTGTTCTTCCTGCTGTCCATCCTGGAGGACATCGGCTATATGTCCCGTGTCGCCTTCATCATGGACCGTATCTTCCGTAAGTTCGGCCTGTCCGGTAAGAGCTTCATTCCCGTGCTGGTCGGCACTGGCTGCGGCGTCCCGGGCGTCATGGCTTCCCGTACCATCGAGAACGAGCGCGACCGCCGTATGACCATCATGACCACCTGCTTCATCCCCTGCGGCGCTAAGATGCCCATCATCGGCCTGTTTGCAGGTGCCCTGTTCGGCGGCAGCAGCCTGGTTGCTGTTTCTGCTTACTTTATCGGCTTTGCGGCCATCATCATCTCTGGTATCATCCTGAAGAAGACCAAGTTGTTTGCTGGTGATCCTGCTCCGTTCGTTATGGAGCTGCCTGCTTACCACGTACCTGCATGGGGCAACGTTCTGCGTGCAACCTGGGAGCGTGGCTGGTCCTTCATCAAGCGTGCCGGCACCGTCATTCTGGCTTCCACCATCGTTCTGTGGTTCCTGCAGGGCTTCGGCTTTGAGGATGGCGTCTTCGGCATGGTCGAAGATCAGGACAACTCCATCCTGGCAGCCGTTGCAAGTGCAATCGCCTGGATCTTTGCTCCTCAGGGCTTCGGAAACTGGCGTGCAACCGTTGCTTCCATCTCCGGCCTGATCGCAAAAGAGAACGTTGTTGGTACCCTTGGCGTTCTGTATCACTTCGGCGGCGAGCTGTCTGAGAACGGCGACGAGATCTGGGCAGCGGTCGCGCAGGACTACACCGCTCTGTCCGCTTACGCCTTCATGATCTTCAACCTGCTGTGCGCTCCCTGCTTCGCTGCTATGGGCGCCATCAAGCGCGAGATGAATAACGGCAAGTGGACGGCCATCGCCATTGGTTACATGTGTGCTCTGGCCTACTGCGCTGCACTGGTGGTGTATCAGCTGGGCGGCCTTATCACCGGCGAGGTGCACTTTGGCCTGTTCACCGTGGTGGCTGTTGTGGTGCTGGCAGCGTTCATCTACCTGCTGGTGCGCCCCAACAAGTACGCCGACAACAACGAAGTAAAGCTGGATACTTCCCGTATCTGATAGAAACGAAAGGGTGTATGCTGTATGATGGAATTTATTGCTACAAACTTTAATCTGCCCACCATCATCGTGGCAGCGCTGGTGTTCGGCGCGCTGGGCTGGGTCGTATGGCACACCCACAAGCACGGCGGTGGTTGCAGCTGCGGCGGCGATTGCAGCCACTGCAAGGGCTGCCACTGAGCACTGAACACTGAACCGCAAGGAGCGCGGGCTGAAACTCTCGGCTCGCGCTCCTTTTTTAAGTGAAATAAAGTTAGCTTATGATAACACCGGGCAGGCCCCGGCGCGTAAAAAGGAGAGTGACCGGTATGCAGCTGACCGCAGCGCATCTGCGCTATCTGCTGGCCATCTACGAGGTAAGCCGCACCCATCTGGACATCAGCTCCCGCAGCATTGCGGAAAAGCTGGGGGTGACAAAACCCTCGGTGGTGCGCATTCTGAACCTGCTCATGGAGCAGGGCATGATCGTAAAGGAGTACTACGGTAAAATTTACCTGACCGACCGCGGCATCTGGGTGGCAAAGCGGGTGCAGCAGGAGCTGGACGCCATTCTGGCGCACTTTCCGCCGGTGAGCGGGGAGCTGACGGACGAGGAGCAGTGGAACGCCGCCCTTGCCATGACCAGCGCCCTGCCCCAGCGCCTTTTTACCGCCGACTATGAGCGGATGGTGGAAGAGGAGGAGACTTGCGCCGCAGCGCAGACGATCTGAAATGGCTTCCGCTGCGCTCTAGCCATAATCAGCGGAAAAATTATTTATAATTTCGCGTTTGTCGCGGCCTGCGGGCCGCTCCAAACGCTATTTTCACAGGAGGGGTCGTAGAGAAAAACGGCATTTGCAGCGCCGCTTTCTGCGAAAGCGCGGCGCTGTGGGCAGCGGGCTCGCTCCCCCTCGGGGGAGCTGTCGCGCAGCGACTGAGGGGCTATAAATGGAGAAGCGAAAAAAGCGTTAAAGCGATAGCGCCGACTGGCGCAGCGCTAGCTTTTTTGTGCTTCGACTTCTTCTTTAGGATTGTCAAGGGCGTGTAGCCCTTGGCCCGTTGCGGGGTGGGTGGAGTCCAGAGGTAGGGAGGGGGGAGTCGGAACACCCCTCCCTGCCTCTGGCCCAGCGGAGCGTCCTTGCAAGCTGAAGGCAGGCAGAAAGTTGCCCCGCGGAGCGCGATGCATTTTCAATCGTCCCACTCCCGGCAAGGGCGACTGTTCAAAAGTCTCCTATGATACACAGGGGGCTTTGAACAACTAAAAAATAATGCGCAGAAAGGCGCAGCTTTCGGCGGCTTTTGAGCCTTGCAAGAAAACAAACAACGGATATACGCTATATCTCTAGTTGTTCAAAAAGCAGAGGGGGTTTTGAACAACTAGAAACGCTAACCGTACAAAAACGGTGGTTTTTGCCCTAGTTGTTCATCTTGAACAACTAGGAATAGGCATAGATACGTTAAAAAGTTCTAGCTGTTCAAAAGTCCATAGTAGTAATAGAGTTTTATAAAGGGGTTTTGAACATTCAGAAGCCCTGCGGTGCATCAAGCCAGCTGTATTTGCTGGTTCTGGTTTGTGATATCCGCAACCACAGAGGCTTCTTCCAGTTCTGGCTGATACCAATAGTTTTTGCGGTTGGGCTGATTTCCAATGTAGAGTGTTTTCAACCCCAGTGCTACGCGGGCGCGGCGTATGGTGCTTACCGAGATATCCCGCTCGGCGCACAGGCGGTACACCTCGCCCGCCTCTACCCAGCCCACAAAGGACAGCTGCTTTTCCAGCGCCTCGATGGCGTTGGCAAGGGCGGCAGAGGGGCGGCCATTGCCGGTGGCGGGGGTGCCCGCCTCCCGGATGATGGCGTCGGCGGTAAGGGTGCAGGGGCCGTCGTAGGCCACCGTGCCCTGCGGACAGATGCGGTAGCGCTGGCTTTCGCCGGGCTGACCAAGGCTGTTTTTGGCGTGGGCCACCACCCGCACCTCCGGGTGCTCCGGGTCCCGCCCGGCAATGAGGATGCTGCGGGCGGCGTTGCGGAAATCGCTGGAGCCAAGCAGACGGTCCAGCGCGCTGCATACCCCGGGGCCGGGCTTGCTCATGTGGCTGATGAGCAGCACCGCCATGTCCAGCTCCTTAGCAAGGGCACCCAGATGGTCCAGCAGCGGGCGCACCTGCTCGGCGCGGTTCATCTGCACCCCCTGCCCCAGATAGCTCTGGATGGGGTCGAACACCAGCAGCGCCGGGCGGTACACCCGGCACAGGGCGGCAAGCTCCTCGTCGCCCATGCTGTAACTGGCACCATCCTGAAAATACAGCCGGTCAAGGTCTGCCCCCATGGCCTCGGCGCGGGGACGCAGCACCTTGTTGGGGTCGTTCTCGGCGGTAAGGTAGAGCACGGTGGCGGGGGGCTGCGGCGGGTCGTCCGGCGCAAAGGCTGCGCCCCGGGTAAGCCGGGCGCACACGTCCAGCGCAAGGCTGGTCTTGCCCGCAGCGGACACGCCGCCCAGAATGCTTACCATGCCCCGGGGCAGGTAGGGCTGCACCAGATAGGCGGCGCGCTCCGGCGCAAAGGCGCTGGCGGGACGGATGCGGAACCGCCCGTGCCCGGCCTTCTGTTTGGCTTCGGCTTCGGCGCGCTGCTCCTCGGCAAGGCCTGCCTGCACATACTGCTGGCGGGCGTTTGCCACAAAGCCCTCGATATCCTGCCCCATGCGTGCCCCGCAATCGGTGAACCAGCTCTCCACCCGGCCGGTGTCCCGCAGCTGACGGCTGTACAGCTGCCCCCGCAGCAGCCGCAGGGCTTCCTCGCGGCGGTCTTTGTCCAGCGTATACACCAGCGTGGCGGTGTAATCGCTGAGCAATTGGGCGTCCGGCGCGTGCTCCAGATGCTGGCACAGCTCCGTCCACACCTCGTGCTGGACGGCCTGCGCCTGATCGTAGGCGGTACGGTACTTGTTTGCGTCCATGTAAAAAACCTCCTTTGGACATAAAGTATCTACCCTTATCCTAAGGCGATGGACGCGGAAAAACCAGTGTGTACTTTTTGAGGGCCAGAGCGTATTATTGCACGCTGAATATACACGCTGTAAATGCAAGCGCAGCCGCTGCAAAACAAAAACAAACGCAGCAGCGCACAACGTCGCCCGCCGCGCGGGAAAACTCTGCCAAAAACTGGCGAAGTATTTCACCCCGCGTAATCCACCGAAAACGTGCGATTTTTGGGGGAGACAGCAAATGCCGGACAGCTTGCAGGCTGCCCGGCATTGTGCGTTGTGGTTATTTTTTGATCGCCCGCAGGATGCGGTTGGCGATGTACTTATGCCCGCTCACGGTGGGGTGGGCGTCGGTGGCGGTCATGGCAAAGGGGATGGGCACATAGGTCACATTCTCGTTCTGGGCGGCAAGGCTCTTGCTAAGGGCATTCAGCCGCCGGAACAGCTGTGTCCACTCCGGCAGCAGGGGCACAGGGTTCGTGTAGCCCAAAAGGATGATCTGCGCGTCCGGGTTCAGCGCCCGCAGCTCCGCTACGACCTGCGGCATATGCACGGCGGCGTCCTGATACGCCTGCTCGCAGATGGCGTCCGTGCCGCCGCCCAGCAGCAGCTGGGTGGTGGCCTGTTTTTCTTCCCTTGTCAGCCGCAGGCGGGAAAGGTCGCTGTTCAGCCGCTGCAGGTTCTCAAAGCTGGGCTCGCGCAGCACGCCGCTGACCATGGTGGCTACCAGCTGCTCGCTCTTCCAGTTGGTGGCGTTGCCCAGCGCCACAAGGGCGGGCACCAGCGCATCGTTGGAGCCGATCTGCACGCTGATGACATCCGCGCGCTTGAGGTAGTCCAGCATCTGGGGGTAGACGTAGTAGGTGCCCGCCTGCTGGTTCATCTGGGGCATTGCGCCGGTGCGCAGCATATCCGCAAGGTCGCCGGTGGTCAGCCCGGGCAGGCCAAGGTTGATGGCGTGCTGACGGTCCAGCCCAAGGCCTTTGCCCACCAGCGAAACATAGCACTGCTCCGGGTAGCCCTCGAAGTTTGGGGCCGCGTCTATGCCGATGGCGGCTTCGGTGTACTTGAAATCCGGCAGACCCACGCCGGAAACGATGCTGTCGCCCAGCGCCACATAGGTGCGCTGAGGATCGGCGGCAGGGGCTTCCGTGTCCGGGGCAGCTGCCTCGGCGGTCTGCTCCTGCGCGGCGGGGGAGGTCTGTTCCGGCGGCAGGGCGTCGGGCTGCTGGGCAAAGGCAGGCACAGCCAGCAGCACCAGCGCAGCGGCGCTGCACAGCCATGCGGTAAAACGAGGATGTTTCATGGATGATTCCTTCTTTCTCAAGGGCAGGCGGGTTCACCCCACCTCTTCTTCCAGCTTACGGTAGTCGGCCTTACCGGCGGGGGTCAGGGGCATTTCGGGAATGATCTTATAGGCCGAGGCGGCGGGCTGCACATACTCCGGCAGCTCCTCCAGGCACAGCTGGCGCAGCTCCCGCAGGATCTGGCGCTTTTTGCCGGTGGCGGCAGGCTCCAGCACCACAAAAACGAAGGGCAGACGTCCCTGGGTGTGGTCGGTATCGGCGTAGCCCACCACGCAGCACTGCTGCACGGCGGGGTGGCGGCTGATGACGTTTTCGATCATGGAGGGGAACACCTTGAAGCCGTCGTGCCGGATGATGATGCGCTTGATGCGGGCGTCCAGATACACAAAGCCGTCCTCGTCCATATAGCCAACGTCGCCGGAGTTGAACCAGCCGTCCTCCATGACCGCAGCCGTCGCTTCCGGGTCCTCATAGTAGCCCAGCATGACCGTCTCGCCGCGGATGAGCAGCTCGCCCTCACCTTTTTCATTCGGATTCTTGATCTTGATTTCATCACCGCAAACCGCCTTACCGGCAGAACCTACACGCGGATCAAAGTCCGGTGTCAGCGCCGCGATCGGCGCGGTCTCCGTCAGCCCGTAACCCTGCAGGAACGTAAAGCCAATATCCACCAGCCACTTGCCGACAGCCGGATCGATCGGTGCCGCCGCGGAAACGATGATGCGCAGCTTGCCGCCGAGACTTTCATAAATATCCTTAAATACTTTTTTCTTGACATCGATACCCACGTTGCGCAGACCGTTGGTCAGGCGGATCATGGATTTAACCATTGAATCCTTGCCTGCCTTTTCGATGTTTTTCTGAATCTTCTTGTGCAGTGTTTCAATCAAAAGCGGCACCGCGATCATCGCCGTCGGGTGCGTGGTCTGCATATCACTGACAATGTGCTTAAGCCCCTGGCAGACGACAACCGAAGCGCCGATTGCCATCGGATACAGGAAGCCGATCGTCGATTCGTAGGTGTGATGCAGCGGCAGCACCGAAAAGAGCCTATCGTCCGGCGTCAAATGCACATAAGGCGTCACCGCGTTGATATTGGCTGCCAGATTACGGTTGCAGATCATAACGCCCTTGGCCGCGGAAGTCGTGCCGCTGGTAAAAATCAGCACCGCGAACGCGTCCGGATCGATCTCCTTGTCCATCAGGCTCGTATCACCGAGGTCGGTAAAGACCTTGCCCTCCTCGCGTAAAAAGTCAAAGCCGATGAACTGCCCCTCTTCCTTGTAATCCGCACGCATTTCGATGCAGTATTTCATGTTCGGACAGTGCGCGGCCGCCTTCTTGACCGCGTCCTTCTTCTTCGAGGAAAAGATGATCGCGCGCGCACCGGAACGACGCATCAGGTTTTCGAGCTCGTTGTCCGGCAGTTCCTTATCTGTCGGTACCGCGATGCCCGCACCGCAGAGCAGCGCCGTATAGGAAACATACCATTCATAGGTCGTTTCACTGAGAATCATGACCTTTTCGCCCTCCAGATTCAAAACACGCGTCAGCGCTGTCCCAAAATCATTGACATCGCGCCGGAACTGTCCGTATGAGATCTCTCGAAAGCCTTCCTTTTTGTTGAAGGTCTGCAGGATGAACGGACGCTCCTTGTAGAGCTCGGTTGAACGCAGGAAAAATTCCTTCACCGTCCGGTAATGCGTGCCGGGATAATTCTCCTGCGCATGGTGGCGTTCCATCCTCTTTTTCATGTCCTCTATATTTTTTTCGGCATATTCCATCCGCAATTCTTCCAGATCGCCGACTTCCTTCATCTTATACTTCGGAAGCTTGAAATCAGGGATTTTCTTTAAGATTCTAGCCATAAAAGATTCCTCCGTCTTATTGCCTGTGCCGCGCTGAGCCCAACGGCTCGCGCAGGCAGGCGTTTCCTTGGATTGCTTATTTGTAATCTACATATTATACACAAGTTTTTTGTAGAAATCGTGAAGAAAACAGAGACTGCGAGAATTTCCTGCACCTCCTTTTTGGCTGCGGGCACAGGCATCCACGAGGACTCATAGGCCGCCCTGCGGTTCGGCGAAGGCGGCAGACAGGAGACGGCAAGAATCGGTATCCTGCCTTACCTTTTGGTTCGAAAAATCAGGCGTTTGAGAACTCCTGCATCGAACGGAAACAGCGGGTATAGATAGGAGGTGCCGGACAACGTTTTGGTTGTCGCCATGACGAGCAGGCTGACAGCCGCGGCCGCGAGGATGCCGCCCAGACCCAAAAGCTGCGCGCCGATCAGCATCAGTACGCGGCAAAACTTCATCGCGTACGAAAGTTCGATGCTCGGCTGGGTGAACGAAGCCAGCGCCACAACCGCCATGCAGAGAATGGTCTGCGGAATAAACCAGCCGGAGCTGATGCTGAATTCACCGAGGATCAGCGCGCCGATAACCGACAGGGACATGCCCAGTGAGGTCGGTGTATTCAGTGAGGCGAGCTTCAGCGCGTCGATTGCCAGCTCCAGCAGCATGAATTGCCAAAAGATCGCAATCGCATAGTCATCCTCCGGCACAAAAAATCGCAAAATGTTCGGTGTAAACCAGTCATATTCGACCATCATCACATAGATGGGAGTCAAAAACAAGATAAGCAAAAAATTCAAAATACGCAGGAATCGGAAGTAGTTTCCGGTCAGCTGCGGGAAATAGTAGTCATCCGTATCCTGAAAAAACTCGAACACGCTCACCGGAATCATCATCGCCGTCGGGGAATTGTCGGTGATCAGCACCACCTTGCCCTCCTCCAGATGCGCCGCCGCCACATCCGGCCGTTGGGTGTAGCGCACGCGCGGGAACGGATTGAGGCTGCTCGCGATGCCGAAGCTCTCCTGCAGATGCTCCAGCAGGCTCTGGTCGGTCACCGTTAGGGCATCAAACGCAGCCGCGCCGCGCTGTTCTGCCTCTCGTCTTGCCAAACGCGCGCGAAACTTTTTTTCGTGGGAATCTGCTGCCGCGCTTTTCGCATCAGCCTTTGTCCTGTCACCGCTGTCGGCTCGGTGAATCCGCAGCGCATCTTCTTCACTTGCGCGCGTTTGCCGCGCCGCAGTCGTTTCCTGCCGGCCGCGCCGCGATGCGCTCTGCGTGCCTCCCTGCACCTCAGCCTGCCCATTGCGCTCTGCTTGCGGGCGATTCTGTCCGCCGCGCTGCGGCTGCTGACCCGCACTGCGCCCCGCCAGTGCTTTTTTCTTCATATCGTCTAATGCCGATTCTAGTTTCTCGACAAATTTCGCGTCGGCGCGGTCTTTCATATAGCACAGCACCACGTCGGATTTACTGTCCGTACCGACGTTGAACACCTTAAAAATCAGCTGGTTGCTGCGCAGCCTGCGGCGGATCATCGCGACGTTCTGCATCATGTTCTCGGTAAAACCGTCGCGCGCGCCGCGCAAGGTTTTTTCTTTTTCCGGCTCTTCGACGGCGCGCGCAGGATAAGCTCTGGCATCCAGAATGATAATCTTATCCAGTCCCTCCACAAGGAGCGGCACCAGTCCCGCGTACAGCTTCGGAAGTGTCTGCAGATAGCAGTCATAGGCGGCATCCGCTGTCAAGGCCTCCATACGCGCAGCTTCCATGTGGCGCTTTTCATCCTGCGAAACCTCTGTCCCTTCCTGTGCGCACACGACATCGCTTGCTTCTGTTTCCTCAGCCCCTTGTGCTTTTTTCCCCTTGCGGTGCGCCTGTTTGCGCTGCAGCGTTTCCTCTTCAAGCTTCCCTTTTTCCGCGTACTGCATCGGATGCTGTTTTGGCGGCGCGTCCGTCTGTGGCTCGATGACGCTGGCATCCATAAACGGCACTGCGGCCTCCAAAAAATCTTTGCTCTCGTGCAGTCCCTGCATGGTTTCCGGCTGCACCGCCAAAAGATAATTGAGCAGAAGCTGTCCCTTCTGTCCGTCGTGCAGTCCGTCGATAAAATACATCACCGCCCGGCGTCCGCCGATGCAAAGCTTCCTCTCGAGCAGATCGAAGCACTCGTCCAAAGGCAGCTCTGCCCTAAAAATGTTCAGATATTTCTCAAAAGCATGATTCATATGATTGCTGTCCATCCCTCCTGTCTTTTGTTCTTGCTCCGTTTTCCGTATCTTCGGTCGGCAATGGCACACAGGGTTTGCAAAGCCCCCGCAGCGGAAGATATCGTTTGCTCCCTCTATTTTTGACAGAAAACCGCCGTTTCATACCTTGCAAAACGCCGCAGGAAAATCTTCGCAAGGTGCGTTTGTCGCGATTCCGGAAGTGCCGCCTTGCGATATTTCCTGCATATAGGACAAAAGTGCGCATAACGAAATCTGAGATTTCTATGCGCACATGGCGCTCACCTATGAGCGCCGCTTCGCAAGGTGCTTTTGTCGTTATTCCGGAAATACCGCATAGCGATATTTCCTACATAATAAAATTTGTGCGCAAAGGCTTGTATCTTCGCGCCGAAAATGGTAAGATTCTATATGTTTGCTGTGGTACGCGGCAAACGGTATTTTGCAGTGCCATCGCCTATCTGCGATGCACATAACCTGCGGATTTTTGAAGAAGATAATGCGAGGAACATACACTATGGAAAATTTACAAGCAATCCTTTTATTCGCTGTCGGACTGCTGCTGCTGATCAAGGCAGGTGACTGGTTCGTTGACGGCGCGACGGGACTCGCCCGCCGCTTTCATATTCCCGATATTCTGATCGGCGCGACGGTGGTCTCCATCGGTACGACCCTGCCGGAGGTGATGGTTTCCGCGACCTCCGCGGTTTCCGGCCACGGCGAGCTTGCCTACGGCAACGCCATCGGCTCCATCATCTGCAATACTGCGCTGATCGCCGCCATCACCATCGCGGTCAAACCGGGTCAGGTCGATCGCGGCACGATGAAAACTCCGGTGCTGTTTTATTTCATCGCAGCTGTCTATTACGCCGCGACTGCGTATCTCAAAGGGCATTTTACCCGCGCGGACGGTATCCTTCTGCTGATGATTTTCGCAATCTATATGACACTGGCCGTCATGCAGGCGATCCGCGACCAACAGCTGCAGGAAAAGCTCTCGGAAGGCGCAGATCCGCATGATGTCATCGAGGACGAGCTCGAAAGCACCTTCAACCCGCTCTGGAAGGATCTGCTGCTGCTCGTTGTCGGCGCAGCCCTGATCGCGATCGGCGCGAATCTGCTCGTCGACAACGGGACGATTCTTGCCCGCGTGATGGGCGTGCCGGAATCCGTCATCGCACTGACCTTCATCGCGCTCGGCACCTCGCTGCCGGAGCTGGTCACCGCCGTCACCTCCCTCGCCAAGGGACATGGCGCGCTCTCGCTGGGCAATATCATCGGCGCGAACATGTTCAATCTGGTACTGGTCAGCGGCCTGTCCATCACACTCAATCCGTTTGACCTGCCGACCGAAAAGCTGCTTGCCGGACACAACGCGTCTCTGGTCGTCGATGTCCCTTTGACCTTCATCGTGATGCTCCTGCTGACCCTGCCGGGACTCGTCAAAGGCAGGCTCTACCGCTGGCAGGGCATCCTGCTGCTGGCAATCTACGCGGCCTTCTGTACGTTCCAGTTCCTGCTGTAGAAACCGCCGGAAGCGCCGCTGCGCAATATCGTCAAAAAGGAAGGACCCGCGCAAATTCCAAGATGCGCATCCCGCAAATCTGTGATATAATAGTTTTACCCTTCGGTTTGCAAAGGCCTCTTGGCCTCTGCGCGCTTGTCAACCGAAGGGAATATACAAGGTCAGCGTGCCGCAAAGCCGCAGGCAGCGCTGACGCAAGACAGAAATCAATACCCACGGAGGAAACGATATGAACTATGAAAAACTCGCGGAACTGCTGTTTCCGCATATCGACAAAACACCCGCGGATTACGAGGCGATGTACCCTGCCCGCGATCTGCCTGCCGGCGCGAAGGTCACCAGGCTCGGACCGAGCCCGACCGGTTTCATTCACCTCGGTAATCTCTACGGCGCGTTCGTAGACGAAAGGCTGGCGCATCAGTCCGGCGGGAAATTTTTTCTCAGAATCGAGGACACCGATGACAAACGCTATGTAGAAGGCGCGGTCGAGATCATCATCAACTCTCTGCGCTTCTTCGGCATTCAGTTTGACGAGGGCGCGACGATGAACGGCGACATCGGCGACTACGGCGATTACACACAGAGCCATCGCGGCCCGATCTACCAGTGTTTCGCCAAGAAGCTGGTTGCGGAAGGAAAGGCCTACCCTTGCTTCATGACGGAAGAGGACATCGCGGAGATCCACGCGCAGCAGGAGGCCCAAAAGGCGAATCCCGGCATCTACGGCAAGTGGGCAAAGAGCCGCGATCTCTCCATGGAAGAAATCGAAGCCAAGCTGGCTACCGGCACGCCGTATGTCATCCGGCTCAAATCCGATGGCGATATGAGCCTGCCGGAAGATCAGATCAAGCGTTTCCAGGTGGAGGATGCGATTCGCGGCACGCTGGATATGCCGGTCAACGATCAGGATACGGTTCTGCTTAAGGCTACCGGTATTCCGACCTACCATTTTGCCCATGTGGTGGACGACCATCTGATGCGCACCACGCACGTGGTCAGAGGCGCGGAATGGCTGCCATCCCTGCCGATTCACGTGGAGCTGTTTGAGAAGCTAGGCTGGGAAGTGCCGATCTACTGCCACACCGCGCAGCTGATGAAGCTGGACGAAGAAGGCAACAAGCGCAAGCTTTCCAAACGTAAAGACCCGGAGCTTTCCTTAGATTACTACCGCAACGAGGGCTATCATCCGGCCGCGGTCCGCGAATATCTGCTGACCATCCTCAACTCTAACTTTGAGGAATGGCGCATCGCCAATCCGGACGCGCCGATCGATGATTTCGCCTTTACGACTGAGAAGATGAGTAACTCCGGCGCCCTGTTCGATCTGAACAAGCTGAATGACATCAGCAAGGACGTGCTGCTCAAGATCAGCGCTGCCGACCTGTTCGACTTCCTCAAGGCGTGGGCGGAGGAGTTCAAGCCGGAGCTTCTGCATATCTTTGCAGACCGCGCCTATCTGGAAAAAATTCTCGACATCGGCCGCCACGAAGAGCGCAACCCGCGTAAAGACCACATCTACGCGCAGCAGATCATCCAAAACATCAGCTATTTCTTCGACGATCTGTTTGAGATTGAAGACGACTTCCCACAGGAAGCCGCCGGCGATGTGCCGACGATCATCGAGAAGTATCTCGCGACCTACGACCACAAGGACGATCAAGAAGTCTGGTTCGGCAAGATCAGGCAGATCGCTGACGAACTCGGCTACGCGGTCAAACCAAAGGATTTTAAGAAAAATCCGGATCAGTACAAAGGTCACGTCGGTCATGTCAGCACGGTCATCCGCGTGGCGCTGATGGGACGTCAGCAATCTCCGGATGTCTGGGAAATCCAGCAGATCCTCGGTGAAGAGCGCACGCGCGCAAGATTGTCAAAATTTTTATAAACTTTTTTGCCCGCAGGAGGGCGCTGCAAACCGCATAAAATCAAGCCTCACAAAAGCTGTTCCGCATTATGGGACAGCTTTTTTACATTGTAGAACACCCCCTCTTTACATTTTTTCGATTTTGACTATGATAAAGATAAAGAACAACGAAAGCCGCAGCAAAGGGCTTTCATGGAAGAATAACATTATGAGGAGGATATAACAATGTTGAAGATGCAAACAGGTACCAGTACAAATGCAAACGCGGCACTCGCCGGCAAAGAAGCAGCAGAAGCTGTAAAAGCAGATCTCAAAGATATGAAGATGGCCTTCGTCTACAGCGGTGTGCAGTATGATCAAAAAACGATGCTGCACGCGATAAAGGAAACGCTTCCCGGCGTTCCTCTGATCGGAAATACCTCCTTTACCGGAGTGATGACACAAGAAGGGTTCGTCAGCAGTGACGATGGCTTTGTCGGCATCATGGCTGTCTCTGATCCGGATATGACCGTCGGCGTTGCCGGCATGGCAAAACAGGGCAGCGCGAGAGAAACCGGACACAAGGTCGCGGAAGCTGCTTTAAAGAACGCCGGCAAGACCGAAGCGCCTGCTTTCTTCTACATGTCCGCGCCATCCGGCGAAGAAGAATATTACTTAAAGGGCATTACCGAAGTCATCGGCAGAGTTCCGTTCTTTGGCGGCAGTGCCGCAGACAATGCGATCGCAGGCGAATGGCTGCTCTATACCGATGAAAATGTCTATGCGGACGGCATTTCGGTCGCGTTCTTCTATACGGACAAGGCGTTCGCGAACGTCTTTACCGGCGCTTATCGTGAAACGACCAACGTCGGCGTCATCACCAAGATTGTCGGAGATCGTACCCTCGCGGAAATCAACGGCATCCCGGCGCTGGAACAGTATCGCGCATGGACCGGCGCATCGGCTGAAGATGTGAAAGGCGGCAATCTGCTTGCTTACGCTATCCAGAAACCGCTCGGCGTCAAAGATCCGCTCGGCGATCTGATCGCGGTCAGACACCCGATGAACGGCAACGATGACGGCAGCATGAACATCGGCAACAATCTGGCAGTCGGTACCGCAGTTATTCAGCTGGAGGGCTCGGTAGATGAAATCATCGCGGCAGTCGGCAAGACCTTAAAAGAACTCGAAGCCAAGATCGGCGCGCCGATCGCGGGTCTGCATCTCGTACACTGCGGCGGCAGAAGAGCCGGCATCGGCGACCGCATCAACGAAGTCTACGATCAGGTCAAAGCAGCAGTCGGCGACATTCCGTTCCTCATGGAATATACCTTTGGTGAATACGGCTACGAAGATGACGGACGCAACACCTGCGGCGGCTTGATGCTTTCCTTCACCGCGTTTGGTAAATAACGCCGCGTGAACCGCGCATCCGGCATGTGAGAAACACAGACAGCAGATCATCAAGCCGGACAGAAAGCTGATCTGAAACCAAGGATAAAAGAGTATTTGTAATTCGTGATGGATCGTAATCCATAAATCATGCATACTAAAAAGGAGTGTATCACAATGAAGATGATTATTGATGGAAAAAAAGTAGACAGTCTCAGTGGAGAAACCTTTGACGTAATCAATCCAGCAACCGGTAAGGTCATTGAGAGCGTTCCGAAAGCAACGGCCGAAGATATCGATCTGGCGGTCACTGCCGCTGTCAAAGGGCAGAAGGAATGGGCTAAGACATCGGTTACGCAAAGAGCGGATATTCTGCACCGTTTTGTGGAAATCGTTGAACAGAACAAGGAAATGCTCGCGCAGACCCTCTGCGCCGAAAACGGCAAGCCGATTACCGAGGCGAGAGCGGAGATCGGCAACATCAGCATCGCTTTCCCTGCTTTCGCGGAGCACGCGAAACATTTTTACGGCACGCTGATCCCGCAGGGCACCGAGGCCGGACAGGAAACAACGTTGCAGCTGGTTACCAGAGAACCGATCGGTGTGGTTGCCTGCATCATCCCGTTTAACTTCCCTTGCGACTTATACGATCAGAAAGTCGCACCGGCTCTGATGATGGGCAACGCGGCAATTGTACTCCCGTCCTCCGACAACCCGCTGACTTTGATGAAGCTGACTGAAATGCTGGTTGAAGCCGGTGTACCGAACGGTGTCATCCAGTGTCTGACCGCGCCGGGCGCTGTCAAGGATGCTGCGGTAACGGATCCGCGCGTACATCTGGTCACTCTGACCGGCAGCACAGAAGTCGGTATCGGCACCGCGAAGCTGGCAGCCGCCAATCTGACTCACACCGCGTTGGAACTCGGCGGTAATGACGCGTTCATCGTACTGGATGACGGCGATGTGGATCTGGCTGTGGAAGAAATGGTATGGGGCCGTATGTACAATACCGGTCAGGTATGCTGCGCAAGCAAGCGTTTCCTGATCCACAATTCGCTGAAAGACGAATTTACAAAGAAGGTCATCGACCGTATCAAACAGCTCAAGGTCGGCGATCCGCAGAAAGAGGATACGCAAATCGGCTGCCTGATCAGCGAAAAAGCTGCCATCAAGGTAGAAAAGGAAGTGCAGCTGACATTGGAGCAGGGCGGCAAGCTTCTACTCGGCGGCAAGAGAAACGGTGCATACTATGAACCGACTGTCATCACGGATATTCCAAAGACCGCGGATGTCGCCAAGGATATGGAAATCTTCGGACCGGTCGTCTCCATCATCGGCTTTGATACCGACGAAGAGGCCATCGAGATCGCGAACAACTCCGTCTTCGGTCTGTCCAGCTGCGTATTCTCCAGAGACCAGAAGCGTGCCTTCAAGGTTGCAGCGGCGATGGAAGCCGGCGGCGCGGTTATCAACGGCGCAAGCTTCTTCAGATCCTTCGAAATGCCGTTCGGTGGCTGGAAGCACAGCGGCATCGGCACCGAGGGTGTCCTCTCTACATTTAATGAGATGACAAGAGTCAAGACGATCGTACTCAAAAATGTACTTTAATGCACTTTAAACATGAAACATGAGATATGTGCGCGCAGCGAGACACAGATCGCCGCGCGCGCCTGCCGCGCGGCATGCGCGCAGCAAGATGATTGTATCGTGATTTCGGAAATATCGCGCCGCGATGTTTCCTGCATCACAGAAAAGGGGGAAATCTATTATGATGGGAAGATTAAGAGCCATGCGCGAACCGCTGAAGTACGTGCAGGGTCGGAACGCATTGTTGAAATTTCAGGAAGAAATGGGCTACATGGGAACGCGCTGGCTGTTCGTTTGCTCCAAAAGCGGCTATAAGGCTTGCCATGATAAGCTGGAGGAAAGCTTTGGACAGCGTGAGGATTATCGCCGCTATGAAATTTTTGGCGGTGTCTCCAGCCACAGCGAGATTGATAAGATGAAAGCCATCGTAGAAGAAGACAAGATTGATACGGTCGTCGCGGTTGGCGGCGGCAGCGCGGTAGATACCGCCAAAGCGACTGCCTTCTATACCGGCAAGCATATCGTCATCATTCCGACGGTTGCCGCTACCGATGCGCCATGTACCGGTCTGTCCGTCATCTACAACGATGACCACAGCTTTGATAAATACCTGTTCTACCCGACGAACCCGGACGCAGTTCTGGTTGACACCGTTGTCATCGCCAACGCCCCGGTCAAATTCCTGATCGCCGGCATGGGAGACGCGCTCGGCACCTTCTTTGAGGGGCGCGCATCCATCCGAACCGAATCGGCAAGTCTGGAGGGAACCGGTATTACACGCGCAGGACAAGCGCTGGCAAAGCTCTGCTATGACACGCTTCGCGCGTACGGCAAGCAGGCTGTGGAGGCCTGCAAGGTGCATGCTGTCACACCTGCGCTGGAGGCCATCGTGGAAGCGAACGTCTATCTCTCCGGTGTCGGCGCGGATAATGTCAACTGCGCTGCCGCGCACTCCTTCTATAACGGCGTTACCGCGCTCGGCATCGCGCATGCGGATCACGGCTGCTGTGTCGCCTTCGGTACTTTGGTACAGCTCGTTTTGGAGGGCGCGACCCAGGAGGAATTTGATGAAGTGCAGAACTTCTGCCTGGAGGTCGGGCTGCCTGTCACACTGGCGGAAATCGGCGTGACCACCAAGGAACAGATTGCTTCCATCGCGGAGCATGCCTGCGTACCGGGTGAAACCATCCACAACCTCGCGGGCGATGTCCAGCCGATTGAATTGTACGACGCGATCCTGCAGGCAGACGCCATGGGAAAACGCGCGCTCGGTCAGACAAGCTGCTAGGTCAGGCGTGAAAGTTTATAAACCACGAAGAAAAAATAATACGCCCCGGCTGCCTCTGGCATAGGCCAAGGCGCTATGCCAGAGCACCGGGCAAAAAAAAATCACACACAAACATGACCTGTTTGTGTGTGATTTTTTGCATCAACCGCTGTTTTTTGCTATGTGCATGTATGTCCGATGTATGTCCGCTTATCCGGTGTACCCCAGCCCTCTGGATATCTCGTGGGCGATCTGCATAACGCCCTCAGCGATTTCGGAGATTTTTTCATTAGGAATCTGAATGGTGCTGCCGCTGGCGCTGATGGCGGCGACGATTTCTCCGCAATAATCATAAATCGGTGCCGCGATGCAGCGATTCCCGATCTCATATTCCTCATGATCCATCGCCCAGCCTTGGCTTCGTACCTTGCGTAGCTCCTCCTCCAGCTCCTGCAGGCTTCCGATCGTATGCGGCGTGAAACGGATGAAGCTGCAGTCCTTTAACCGCGCTTCAAGCTCTGCCTTTGACAGTCCCGCGAGGAGAACTTTTCCCAAAGACGAACAGTAGGCATGCATCCGCAGTCCAATCTGCGAATACATCCGCACCGTCGAAAAGACGTCCATTTTCTCTATGTAGACCACATATTCTCCGTCCAAAACGCCCAGATGTGCCGTCAGACCAAATCTGGCGGCAAGCTTGGCGACATACGGTCTGGCTTCCGTCTGCAGCTCCAGACTATTGATATAGCAGCTGACTGCGTCGATCAGCTTCAGTCCGATCTTATAGCTGCCCTCATCCGTCTTGGCGAGGTAGCCCCGCTGAAACAGCGTCTCGATGATGCGATAAGCTGTGCTCTTATGCAGACCGACCTGATTTGCAATTTCCGTCAGTCCCATCGGACGCCCCGCTTCTGCCACTGCTTCGATGATATCCAGCGCTCTGTCGATGGACTGCACGCCTTTATCTTCTGCCATTGACTCCCCCTACCTTTCTTTACCTTTCTTTGCCTTTCCTATACTGTAACACAAAAGTTAAAAAAATAGCAAGAAAAAATTTTAAAATTCCCCGCCTTCCTTCCATATTTCTCATTGCGAAACGTCCAGTTTTGTTGTATACTGAATGAACACGGAAACTTTGGGAGATGTCTAAGAGCGTAACACATGAGGACATCTGCCGTCCCGCTCCGGCGGGCGTTCATCCAAAGGAGGGTTGATAATTCTAAAATGGAACAGGAATACTTTAAGGTCAAGGCGGGACTGAGGAATTCCGCTGCGGTGTCCTTTTGTGTTGGGACGCTTGAAGGTTTTATGACCTGGGTAAAATATGAAATCAAAAACCACAGCTCGGACAGATTCCGGGCTTTTTGTGATGCGCTGACCCAGCAGACATCGAAATTAAATCATCAGGAAGGAGCCATGTACGCGAAATGATTGAACTCAGACACTTAAGAAAAGAATTCGAAGATGTCACGCCGCTGGAGGACGTCAATGTCACCATTCATTCCGGCGATGTGATTTCTGTAATCGGACCTTCCGGCACCGGTAAATCCACCCTGCTGCGGTGCATCAATATGCTGGAGCCGCCGACCTCCGGCGAGATCATTGTAGACGGACAGGTCATCAATGACGGCAAATGCGACCTCAATGAGATCCGAAAAAAAATGGGCATGGTCTTCCAGTCCTTCAATCTGTTTGGCCATCTGACGGTCATCGAAAACATCATGAATCCGCAGATCACTCTGCTCGGTCGTTCCCGGCAGGAAGCCTACGACAAAGCGATGTCCCTGCTCAACACCGTTGGTCTCAGCTCTAAGGCTCTGAACTATCCGGAGGACCTTTCGGGCGGACAGCAGCAGCGTATCGCCATCGCCAGAACACTCGCCATGGATCCGGATATCATTCTCTTTGACGAGCCGACCAGTGCCTTAGACCCCGGCATGATTGGAGAAGTGCAGTCGGTTATCCGCATGCTGGCGAAGTCCGGCATCACCATGATGATCGTCACGCACGAAATGGATTTTGCCAGAAAAATTTCCAATCGTGTCTTTTTCATGGATGAAGGCGGGATTTATGAGGAAGGTACGCCGAAAGAGATTTTTGAACGTCCGCAGAAGCCGAATACCATCAAATTCATCAAGCGCCTCACCTCACTGACCTATAAGATTGAAACCGTCGATTACGACTTTACCGAGGCTTACGACGAGCTGCAGCAGTACGCGGAGAAGCTCCTGATTGAGAATGAGCGTATCAGTGACCTGCAGATCGCGCTGGAAGAAATCGTCGTCAACAATATCATGGAGAGCACCGAGCATCCGCAGGTGCTGGTTCGCGTTGACTATTCCGAAAAGCTCGACCTGCTCACCCTCAGTATTCGTTATCAGGGCGATCACCACGATCCGAAGGATTCAGATAACGAGCTGTTTTTGGAAATGCTGGAGGAGCCGACCACCGAGCTCATCGACCAGATCATCGAACCGGCCTATGGCATTTACAATAACCTGATTCAAATCAATTTCAAATGGGAGGAGGCACAGTAGGATGAAAAAAATCAGACAATCAAAAAAACACGTTTCGCTCCTGCTGACGCTCCTGGCGGCAGGTCTGCTGTTTGCCGGCGCTTTTTCGACTGCCTGCGCTGCGGAATATCAAAAAATTTCCGATCTCAATGGCAAAAAGATCGGTGTCCAAACCGGATGCCTTTATGAAACACATATCGCTGACGAGTGTCCGGACGCGGAAATTCAGTATTTCACGATGCCGCAGGATATGATTTTGGCTCTGAACTCAAAGAAGATCGATGCTTATCTCATCGAAGAGGTCGGCTATTATGCCACAGCGGCGGCGCATCCGGAGCTTGCGGTTCTGCCTGAAAGCGCAGGGCTCTGCGAGGCTGCTGTCATCATCGGCAACAACGAAAAACAGGAAAAACTCCTGGCGCAGATGAACGAATTCATCGCCAAGCATGGTTCGAACGGTGACGGCATGCTCGACGAAATGTACGACTATTGGGTCAAGGATTTCGATGCTGAGACCAGCAAGACCGAACAGGGCGGCTTCACCGGTGAGAACGGCGAACTGATTATCGCCTGCGAGGGCGGCTACGAGCCTTTTTCGTATGTCAACGAGGAGGGCGACTGCGGTTACGACGTGGACTTTATGTACCGGTTCTGCCGGGAGTACGGCTACACACCGAACATCCAGCGCGTTGCCTTTGAATCCATCGCGCCCGGCGCGGAATCCGGCAAATATGACGTCGGTCTGAACATCATCCTCAGCGATGAGCGTGACGCCAATGCCTGTCTCTCGGACGTTTACTATACCTGCGATATTTTCATGGTGGTACCGGGTGAAAACGACGAGAAGCTCGGTTTCTTCGCACGCATGAAGGATAACTTCGAGAACACCTTCATCAAGGAGAGCCGCTGGAAGCTCTTTGCCTCTGGCGCAGGCATCACCCTGCTGATCACGCTGAGCTCCATCATCCTCGGCACGATCATCGGCTTCGCGGTGTTCATGCTCTGCCGCAGAGGAAATCCGATTATCAACGGCGCGACAAACGCCATGCTCTGGCTGATTCAAGGCATGCCGACGGTTTTGCTTTTGATGATCCTCTACTATATCATCTTCGGCTCCACCCGGCTGAGCGGCACGTTGGTCGCGATCGTCGGCTTCACGCTGATCTTCGCCTGCGCGATGTACGATATGCTCGCGGTAGGCTTCGGCGCCATCGGCAACGGCCAGTATGAGGCGGCCACCGCGATGGGCTACAGCAATAACCAGAGCTTCTTCAAGATCCTGCTGCCGCAGGCGGCGAGACACTTCCTGCCGATCTACAAAGGCGAGGTTGTCACGCTGATCAAGGAAACCTCGGTCGCAGGCTATATCGCCATTCAGGATTTAACAAAGATTTCCGATTTGGTGAGAGCACGTACCTATCAGGCCTTCTTCGCCTTGATCTTTACGGCAATCATCTACTTCCTGATCTCCGGCCTCCTGACCCGCCTGGTCGGCCTGGCAGAGAAACGAGTCGATCCGAAATCCCGTTCCATGGAGAAGATTCTCGAAGGCATACAGACAGATAGCTAACGCTTCAAGACAGGGAAACGCCGACGCGCAGCAACACGACCAACCGCTGCGCGTCAGCGTTCTTTCTTCGTGTGGCCTTGCTGCAAGTCAGGTTCCCAAATGGACAAAAAGCACGAAAAGATGTCAAGACATCTTTTACGCAAAAAAGCTGTATGGACAAAAGTGCGCATAACGAAATCAGAGATTTCTATGCGCACATGGCGCTCACCTATGAGCGCCGCTTCGAAAGATGCTTTTGTCGTTATTCCGGAAATATCACATAGCGATATTTCCTATATAATAAAAAAAGGACATTCTACCGTTTCCGATAAAATGTCCTGATTTCTAAAAAGACGCATGCCTGATCCTTTTCTACACCTTGTTTTCATACTCCTTCGGCTCAAACTGCTCGAAGATTGGCGCCGCGCCCCAGGCCTCGCAGGTTTTGAGGTCCTCATAGCTGCGGATCGTCCACATGAACTTCGCACCCTTAAAATGACGGAACGCGGGCTCATCGCGGTCCTCAAACCGATAAGCCACAAAATCCGGTCTGCCCGCCAGATTGACCAAAAGATTTTTGAGCAGCATATCCTGAAAACGCGTAATTGTCTTTTTCTCCTTGTTGAGCGCCCCGGCGAGCTGCCCGCGCACGACCGCGGGATAAGCTTTTTTGAGATAATCCACCACCGCCGGACTGAAGGATTCCACGCAGAATAGACCCGTATAATCCGCAAGTGCGCGCATCGCCGCGTCTGTCAGCGCCTTTTCGTTACGCCCCTCCGCTTTCAATTCCACGACCAACGGCACCTTGCCGTCCACCAGGCGCAAAAAATCGCAGAACTCCGGAATGCGTTCGTCGCTTTCCTCCATCGGGTAGTCCCGCGCCTCTGCAAGTGTCAGATCTTCAATTTTCAGATTGACACCGCAGGTGCGCTTGAGACTGGCATCGTGGATCACCGCCAGCTTGCCGTCGCGCGTCAAATGCAAATCTAGCTCAATGCCGTATCCTGCCTCCACAGCCCGCGCGAATGCCGCCATCGAGTTCTCCGGGATCGTCGGCTTTGCGTGCAGCCCCCGATGCGCGTAGCGATGCTTTAATAACTCCTGAATCAAAACACTCTTTTCCATATTCCCCTCATTTACCATTTATTTGTCGATTCGGCATACCGCATGTTTGGAAAGCGGCGGTTCTGCCGCACCGATCTAATCATCGACATCAAAGGCTTCGAGCCTGCCCTTCGGCGGCTGCGGCTTACTGTCCCCATGGCGCACCATCAGCATCGTCAAAAACGCAATCAGCGAAAAAACTGTCGCATAAGGAAACAACGTCCAATAACCGATATGCTCCAAAAACGCGCCGGAAAGCACCGGCGTCAAGACCTGCGCTGCCATCGAGAAGGTATAGTACATCCCGGTGAATTTGCCGATATCACTGCCCTTGCACATCTCGACGACCATCGGATAAGAATTGACATTGATGGACGCCCAAGCGATACCGACCAGCAGGAAAACGATGTTGATGCCAAAGTTCGGCGTCTTAAACAGAAACGCTGCGAAGAAGCTGGCCGCAAGCAGCAGAACGCCGAACAAAATGACCTTCTTGCGTCCCAGCTTGCTGGATATGATGCCGACCGGCACAAATGAAATCAGCGCACCGATCGAAGCAACCATCAAGGCGCTCGCGAAGCCGCCGCCTGCCATGCCCCACATTTCTGTCGCATATTTGGAAAACGCCGTTGTCACCCCATTGTACGCCATATACCAGAACGCCACCGACAGCAGCAGGAAGGTCAAACTGCGCTTGACAGGCTTCGGCAGCACCGCGTTGCCCTTCTCATCGACCTCGGTCTCTTCCTCCTCGATGCCCCAGGCTTCCTCAATTTCTATGCGTTCCGCGACAAACCTGTTTTCATCGACTTTCCAAAGCAGAATCGCCAGAGAAAGCAGCATGATCACCGCGATCGAGATAAACAGCGGCTCGTAGTTCGGCGTATCACCATCACCGACCAGCAGCATGATCAAACCGAGTGCCGCGATGATACCGACCGCGCCCATCAGGTTGATGATCGCGTTTCCCTTGGAGCGCAGCGGCTTCGGCGTCACATCCGGCATCAGCGATACCGCAGGGGATCGAAAGATGCCCATCGACAGCAGCGTACAGAACAGCGCCGCCACAAACAGGATCAGATTCCGCGCATTCGCGGCGGCCGGCAGAATCAACATGAAGATGACTGCCAAAATCGTACCGACAAAGATAAACGGCGTCCGCTTGCCGCGCTTCGTATTGATTTTATCCGACCACGCGCCGAAAAACGGCAGCAGGAACAGCGCCAGAATGTTATCCAGCGCCATAATACCGCCGGACAGCGTATCGCCGATATGGAAGGTGTATTTCAAGATCAATGGAATGATGTTGTCATACACCTGCCAAAAGGCACTGATCGCCAGAAATGCAAACCCAATCAAAATGGTCCGTTTGTTATCCAGTTTCATGATGTTCTCCCTCGTTTTCTATTTTGTCTTTCAAGTGATATCGATTCGCAGCAGCGCTTTGTCTGTGCGTTCCAAAATGTCGCGCGTCACAATGCAGCGCATTCTGCCCGCACACTGCAAACATATCTTCTCATGTATGCGCCTATCCGAACACAGCCTTGCAGACTTCTGCGATATTCTCAAAAATATAGGTTGGTTTGCCCTGCCCCTTGGCAAGGTCGGCAAGCGTTCCCTCGCCGCTGAGTACAAATGCCGTATCTACACCCGCGCGATTGCCGCAGGCGATATCCGTATAGAGCCGATCTCCGATTAAAAGCGTTTCCGACGCGCAAAATCCGGTTTGTTCCATCGCCAGCAGCGCCATCTCCGGCTCCGGCTTTCCGATAAACTTCGGCGCGCGTCCCGTCGCTTTTTCGAGCATCCACGCCATCGAGCCGCAGTCCGGTACCGAGCCGAACGCTGTCGGGCACACCCAGTCCGGATTCGTCGCGTAATAATCGACCGCGGGCAGCCCGGCTGCCGCTTTTGCATCACCGAACGTACGCGGTTCCTGCACGCCGCGCATCAGCAACCTGCAGGCATCCTCGAGCTTTGAATAGGTCAGTTCCCGGTCAAACCCGAGAATCAAAATCTCTGTATCGTCATCCGGCGTTTCCGTCAGCAGGAAGCCCGCCGCAGCGAGCTGCGCGCGAAACGAGCGCGTACCGACCACATACATTTTTTTCTTCTTGACCGCTGCGCCGTAGGTCCGCTCTAAAAACACGATCAGCGCGTCGATTGAGGTCAAAAAATCCTCAGCTGCCGCCGGGACGCCCAGGCGAATCATCTTTTCCACATAAGCATCCACACCTTTCGACGAATTGTTCGTCAAAAAAAGATATTTGCCCCCGCTCTTCTGGATTTTGGCAAGAAACTCCGCCGCACCCGGAAACAACCGGTCGTCCAGATACAGCGTGCCGTCCATGTCCAAAAGGAACAGCCTCTTATTTTTCATCTTGTCCATTTTTCAGCTTTTCCATTTCCTTACGCACCTGCTTGCGCACCTCTTTGCGCGCCCGATTCAGATTTCCGGCCGGATTCAGCGCGCGTTCCAGTTCCAGATACCTGGACAAATGCTCCCGCAGGGAAACCGCGGATTTCAGGCTGAAGAACCAGTGAATCTTTTCTTTTCTCTCCTCGGCATTGTCGCGGATCTGCTGCCGCAGCATTTCGTAACGAATCAAGACCTCATGCTCCTTCGCGAACGCGCGCACCTTCGCGACCAACTGGAGCGAGTACGCGAGGTCAACGAAGAACACACCGTAGAACATCCCCACTACGAAGGAAAACGCCAGATTGTTTGAGAACCATTCCAAGGCGTGCAGGATGTGCGGGTGAATCAAAAAATAGTAAACCGCGCCCAAAATCGCCCAATAAACAGAAAACCGCAGACAGATAATTCCTTGCAGATTGAATTTTTCGTTCGTATAATCCCAGAGTTTGACCTTCATGCCCTTGATAAAAATCAAGCCGGCTATGTATTCCAGCAGCGTCATCACGATTGCCATGACGAGAAAGAGCAAAAGCTTACTGCCGTAGGTCACTTCTTCAATCAGAGAAGTGTTTTCCAGGGAGGCCAAGAGATACAGCGCGCAGAGGCCGAAGCCGTACAACGGCAGATAAGGTCCAACCAAAAATCCCGGGTTAATCCAGCGGTGTGTTTTATTCGCCGGAGAATAATGCCGATACAGCACTTCCAGTCCCCAGCCCAGAACGCAGCCCATAAAAAACAAAAATGCCAGTTTCAAAAATTCATTCATCGCTCTGTCCAAACTCCTTTTTTATCGCATCATCAGATTGATCGCGTGGTGCAGATTTTCAACCTTGATTTCTTCGCAGCCCTCCTGATATTCACCGTCCAGCGTCCACGAGGTCTCCGCACTTGCGTGAATCAAAAACTCGCTCGCGTTGACAAAGGTCAGCATGTCGGATTCGTAATTCTGCGTTGTCAGCATGTGAACGATTTCCGCCAGTTCGATCAAATCGCGCGGTGCCTTGATCAAAAGCATTTCGAATAAGCCGTCGCTCATATCCACCAGCTCCGGTTTGAGTGTCAAAATTCCCGCGATTGAGGTGGAATTGCTGATCGCGCCAAAAATATAGTCGTCCTCATAGCTCATTCCGTCCGCCTCAATCACCATATGCTCCGCGCGGATTGAGGATATCGTGTTGATCCCCTCCAAAATATACGCCAGATGCCCCAGCGCGTTCTTGACGTTCTGCGGTGTCGCGTAGGAGGCTTTTGTAAACGCGCCGAAGGAGGCCACGTAAGAAAATCCTCTGCCGTTGAAGCTGCCGATGTCAAAGGCCACCGGATTGCCCTGCACAATATCCCGCGCCGCT
>ERZ773194.1190-NODE-1190-length-29636-cov-9.017849_pt1 | contig 29636 bp, 52 predicted proteins | sample MGYA00511240_ERZ773194 | MGnify/ENA primary metagenome ERZ773194 (study PRJEB29015, sample SAMEA2737774) | human gut metagenome | biome: human gut; feature: human-associated habitat; material: faeces | place: China | collected 2012 ... | reverse complement strand
TGCCGACCGTCTCTATCAGATTATCGGGGGATTTGTCATTTGTAAAATAGGAAATGCACGCGACCGTGCTGTTATTGAACAGGTGGGCGAATATCGGTAGCCATAGATTTTTGCTCCATATCAATAGATATCCGAAGAATGCGCCTAATAATAATCGAGGTATAAAACCATAGAATTGTAAATGTATGGCACTGAACAGGAATGCACAAATCCACACAGCTACATGTGCCCGGTGATTTTTGTCTTGTACGATTCGTTGAAGAACACCTCTGAAAATCATTTCTTCGCCAATTCCGGTGAGGATTCCAATCCCGAAAATGACGGCTAAGAAATGAGAAAATGAATTTACTTGCAGAATTTGTTCGGTTATCTTTGTCGCAGCATTTTCTTGTTGACGCATCCATTGTTCAATATTATACAGCGCTTCGGGCAGGTGCATGGCTTCATTCCATTCTACGATTCTGTTAAGAGCCGGAGTCGCAACGATGAATAAAGCGATTATCCCTAACAATTCTATGATACGCGGGGCTTTATTCAAATAAAGGGATTTTCCTGCATTTCCCCAAAACAGAGTCGCAGCGATCCATGCCGGGAGAATGAACATGCCTATGTTTTGTAAATACATGGCTATCAACAATGCATTAGAGCCTTTTACAAAAAACATGGGAATGGCAACGATTAGAGCTCCCCATAAAATTAAGAGTAGCAGAATGATAAGCTTTATTCCTGTCGATGAGTTATGGCAATATCCCGAGATTCTCATGTATTCATTGTTTTTTCGTGTACAAATATAACGTAGATGTCATTAAAATATGCAGTTGTGTGGCAACTGTTTCATATTTTACGCAAAGGTAACGAAAATAAATATAAGGATAGTTTGTCAAAAGAGAAAGAATATAAGCAATATGTGCGTGTTTTGTCAATATAATTTTTGAAAATGTAGATAAATATTTATATTTGCAAATATAAATGTGGCAATTTTATAATTTATGAAAGTCTCTATCATAAAATATAATGCCGGAAATGTATATTCGGTCGAATGTGCGTTACGCCGATTGGGTGTAACGCCGGTTGTTAGCGATTCTCCCGACGTGTTGTCGCAATCCGACAAGGTCCTTTTTCCCGGAGTGGGAGAGGCTTCTTCGGCGATGAAATATTTGCAAGAGCACGGGTTAGATAGGGTTATCGTCGATCTCACGCAGCCGGTGTTGGCTATTTGCATCGGATTGCAGCTTTTATGCAAACACTCCGAAGAAGGAGATGTTGACACATTGGGTATATTCGATACGGTAGTCCGTCGGTTTGTTCCAGAAGTTACCGAACAGAAGATTCCTCACATGGGGTGGAATGCCTTGACTTGTTTGAAAGGCCCTTTGTTCGCCGGTATTCCCGAAGGTAGCTATGCCTATTTTGTACATAGTTATTATGCTCCTGTATCGGCGTTTTCCGTGGCGGAGTGTAACTATGTAATTCCATTTAGTGCGGCTTTAAATAAAGGTAATTTTTATGCGACCCAGTTCCATGTGGAAAAGAGCGGTACAGTGGGTATGCGAATTCTTGAAAATTTTCTTTCGTTATGATCGAGTTGATTCCTGCCATAGATATAATGAACGGTCGATGTGTCCGGTTGTCGCGAGGGGATTACTCTTGTCGAAAGGTATATGATGAAAATCCGTTGGAAGTGGCGAAAGCGTTTCAAGACAATGGATTGAACAGGCTACATTTGGTCGATTTGGACGGTGCGAAAGCCGATCATGTCGTAAATTATAGGACGCTTGAACAAGTAGCTACTCATACGACTCTTTCCGTCGATTTTGGCGGAGGAATAAAAAGTGACGAAGACTTGCGTATCGCATTTGAGTGCGGCGCCGATATGGTGACGGGAGGAAGTATCGCTGTGAAGAATCGTAGTTTGTTCCTCCAATGGCTCGATCGGTATGGCAAAGAGCATATAATTTTCTGCCCCCAGCCTAATAGTTCCATGTTTGCCGCTTACATTTGCATACTTCTCGCAAAAATCACACATTTCCGCTCTCCTTCACTAACTTTCAGTTTAGATGTTCATAACACCAGACTTCCATCCTGCTTTTTTAGCCTCTTCTGAAAGAATCTCATTTTCTTCAGCTATAGCCATTTTTCTTTGTTGTTTTTCTAAACAATATATTGATAAAATTTCATCCACCAACTCATTAATACTACATAACATATCTCCGTCAACCTCTTCGGTTCGTTCTGCATCATTTAAAATATTTTTTATATCTTCTGCACATTCATGTATTTTTCTCATACAAATGCCTCCATAAATCTTAATATTTCAGTTTACTCCAGATGTGCTGTCCAGTGCCGGATATCTACCGGATCAATCACTTCTGAGCATTTAGGACATATAGGATATAACCCTTTTCTGCGATTCTCGTCCATGTCCCGGAATGTTTTATTCCTCCTCATCCGCTTGAATTCCGCATCTGCCATTTCTCCGTATATCTTAGCTTTAGATAGCATTTTCCGCTGTGCATCCTCCACCAGCTCATACCGCCTCGCCAGCGTAAGCAGAGCATCAAAGGCATCTACCGTAGCACCGCAATCCTGACAACTTACGATCCGGTTTACCGTATCAATCTCGTAATGAGGTGGATCGCATTTGCAAAGCTTTTCTCTTCCTCGCTCGATTCTTACCAAATCGAAGGAAATAATCTCATTATCCATAGCATTCCTCCACTAAATCCTAAGAGCATTACCGCAAAATCTACAGTACTTTGCCAATATCACACACTTGGAACCGCCTGTATAATGGCTTTCCACATATTTGTGTACTACTGCTCCGCAATATTTACACGTTATTCTTGCCATAACAGCGTAGCTGTCATTTATTTCTTTCTGTTCATCGTGTGACCACATTTCTCGCTTAACTCCTTTGCTAAATCCTAAGTTACATAGGTTTCACAGTTACACCGTTCACCTCTGCGGCTCCCTGCAGATCAATGACCAAACACTGCCTTCCGTCAATCAGCTTTGTTTCCACAAGATCTGTACGCTCAGGTTTTACCTTTACGGTCACATCCGGTGTCTTTACCTCAAAGCTACGGCTGCTGTAAATATTGTCCAGCATCAGCTCCGTGTCCGGACCTACAGTATCGTCGTAGCACTGGTCAAATGCATCCATGCTGTCATCGTCTAAACCGCTTTTGGCAAAGATGGTTTTAACTTTGTTTTTATCCAGTACCACCGGCTCCGGATCTTCCTTGTGTTCCTGCACAACCTCTGTCAGCTCATAGTGGATATTCTTAACCGCTTCCACGGAGCAGTTATCTCCAATCACCTCTTCTACCAGTGCCTGGAATGCTTCTTTCTGGCAGTCCGCAGGCAGGGGCAACGAACATCCCAACACCTTATCAATAAAATCATCCTTCAGATCCGCAGCATCTTTGGAATAGTACAGAGTGCTGTGCAAGTCAGTGCTTCTGTCATTAAACGTGGGGAACAGGAAAGCAGTATCCGGCATGCCTACCACCCAATCACGAAGCCGGTTCTGGAAGGTGTTCTCCACAGCATTGTAACTCAGTCCAGTCTTGGACAGATCCACCGGGCAGATGCAGGCAAGTATATACTCATAAACCTCATCAGATGCATCCTCCATCTCGATACCGTCCTTGGTACGGCCCGGCACATCGTAGGCATCGTGGATCAGTAGGATCAGATAATTGCCCACATATTCATAAGATTCAATGATGCGGTTGTAGAACTGCTCCAGCAGTGCATCGTCTCTCAATTTGCTGTCCCGTAGGTGCAGCAGGAACTCCTGTGTTCCGCCCTCGCTCTCACTCTCCAGCGGAAATTCCAAATTCAGAAGATTCTTGCCGATGGTGCCGGACAGACTCTTACGCAGAATCTCGAAATACTTGAACATTTCCTCCTCCGGCAGTGACAGAAATGCCTGCTTCAATTCGGTTTTCTTATTCTTCCCCCCATCTACGTAACATCCGCAGATCCGGGTGATAGAACAATTCCTTTCTGTAAATAATTTCTTAATTTCATTGATTTCCTGTTTAATCATAGATAATATCCTCTCTTTCTTTAATTGCCCAACTACCGAATTTTCCTCGGTAGTTCATTTGCCCAACTAGTAAATTTTTTTACCAGTTCGATTTCTGCCCCGTGTTTACGGGAGATTTTAATTTGCCGGTAACTTGCTGAAACTCATATCCAGGTACCCGTATTGCCCGCGGTGATCCTTCTGCATCTGTCTCCAGTATCCCATCCGCGAGCATCCAGGTTATATGTTGGTGGACTGCACTACTGCTATGCAGCCCTACATCATTCCCAATCTCACGGAGCGTAGGAGGGTATCCATGCTCCGTGGTGTAAGAGATAATTGCCTTTAGGATCCTATCTCTGATCTTTTTATTATGCTCTGTCATAGCCTGCCTCCTACGCAAACCGGAGTTGGCCGGTCTGCTCTGTCTTGATCTGCATGTTCGGTGTACGCTCTGCCACACATAACTCCGGCAGATTTGCTCTAACCAGTGCCGCGGGAATCGGTGGGCATACCGCATTGCCACATCGGCGGACCTGTTCGCTGCGCGGGTAGGTCTTTCCGGTGTAATCATGGTCAATTATGTAATCGTCCGGAAATCCCTGGCATCCGTACAGTTCCCGCGGCTCCAGCATCCGAAGCCCGATATCCACAATCTGATAATCCACGCCCTCAATTGTCACCAACCCAAATCTGTCTTTGGTCGTAACCGTATCAAGCGGTTGCTCAATGTCCTGACCGGTAGCATCCCCATAATATTTAATCAAAAAGGCTCTAACCTCTCCGAAGTGCCCGTCGCCGGCTGTAATTGTAGGTATTGGATCCCTCACGTCCCGGCCGTCACAGTGATTATTCATCTGGATCAAGTTTGCCGTCACCACACTGTTATGGTCCCATGAGGTGACTGTCGGCAATGGCTTCTCCATGCTCTCTCCTGCTCCCTTGTAGCCACCGTCATAATACTTATGCAGAAATGAGGTAACCAGTCCATACCGGTTCGATCCATCCACGGTCATGATTGGATCTTTTATGGTCTGCCCGCGGACTTCTCCCTGCGCCGTCTCGGAATGGTACTGGATCAATGTGGGACTGATTAAGCAATGCTCATTTTTGCTCACAATCGTAGTCAGAGGATCCCTTACATCCTTACTTCTGTCCGCCGTGAATCCGGTCTGACCGATCTGTACCATATACGGTTCTACGATTCCATACCCGTGCTTTCCTGTTATGGTCGGCATCGGCTCCCGGATGTCGTTCGGTCTACGCTCACCGCCATGATTGCATTGGATGATAAAAGGTTCCGGATTTTCCAGTACAAATTTTTTCAATCCTCTGGCAATACGCTCCATTGTCTTGGGTGCCAGCGGGCGTACCGCCCGGATCCCGTACTTCTCCCTAATCTCTTCGGATGTATCAAAAATACTCGGACAAGGAAGAGAAAAATCAAGCTGTGTATATGCTCCAACATACGGTTTGAGAAGTCCTGCTTTGACTGCTTCGCTGTCCGCCGGTCCGTGTGTTGGTTCCGGCCAGACAATCGGCTTGCCATCACACCGTGCAATCAGAAAGAATCTTTTCCGCATGGTGGGCGCTCCGTAATCAGCAGCAACCAGCTCCCGGAACTGTACCTCATATCCCAAATCAGTCAACTGCTGCACGAACTTTTCAAAAGTCTTGCCCTGCTTTGCCTTAATCGGATGATGTCCCCTGTTGAGCGGTCCCCATGTTTTAAATTCTTCCACGTTCTCCAGCATGATCACCCTCGGTCTCACCAGTCCAGCCCATCTACAAGCCACCCATGCAAGCCCACGTATAAATTTATCTTTTGGCTTACCTCCCTTAGCCTTGCTGAAATGCTTACAGTCCGGCGAGAACCACGCAAGACCCACTGGATGACCATTACAAGCCTTGACAGGGTCTACTTGCCATACATCTTCGCAATAGTGCTTAGTATTCGGATGGTTTGCCTTGTGCATCCAGATAGCTTTCGGATCATGGTTGATTGCAATATCCACGCTATAGCCGGTTGCCATCTCTATCCCGGTGGACGCACCCCCGCCGCCAGCGAAGTTGTCAACAATCAGTTCTCCGTTAATCATGGCATCACCTCCGGAAAGTCCTCTATCTGCATCTGTCCAGGGATATCGCCTTCCGATTCTTCATCCTCTTCGCATGATTCCACCATTTCTGCATCCATGTCTTTCTCTTCCCCGACTTCAATGCAGAACACCGGTTGTCCCTGATCTGTTATTCCGAATGTGTTGGCATTCTCATATAGTTTTCTTTTTCTCGGATTCGCAAGAATAAAACTTACCGGTGCATCATCCGGAAATGTATTCAGATATTCTTTTAATTCTTTGTTTGTCATTTTTTTCAGGAACCGGGTACCCTTTATGCGCGCTGGTTCGGCTCCTTTCTACATATCAAACAGGCTAAGTTGTACAGGCTTCTCCTGTTCTTCTTTTATTTTCTGCTGTCGGATCTGCTCTAGTTCTTCCAAGCGCTCCGGTGTCAGCCACTTATCTGCATGGACACGATCCACACTATATTCCACAAGGTTCTCGTATCCTACTTCAATGATTTTCTTCTCCAGTCGTTCGATATTCTTCTGCTTTGCAAGCTTTCTTTTCTCCTTTTTTGCTTCTTTCTTCTGCTTCTCATTGTCGGAAGCATGTGATATCTCTATCCCATCTCTTATGTCCTGCAAATCCTGCATCAGATCACGACTCGGCTTGGATTCTGCCCGTATGTTCAAAATCTCTGCTTTAAAACTCTTGTCAAACAGGTATTCCGTTGAATGATTCACTTTATAATCGCAGAATATCTTATCACTCTGTACTTTTATAAATGCTTCGCAGATATCCATACTGCACGGATTTTTAAAAACTCTCATTCCTTTTTCAATATGTGTCCATCTTTCGCCTTCAAACAATGAGTGTTGCGCTTCTGTCTGTTTTTTTATTCCGCTGGTCTTCAGATCATAATATACATTTCCACGCTTCTCATTCAGCTTCCGGCCTAAGACAGGGCAGTAACCGTTCTGTGCAGAACACATGATTGCGCATATAGCCGGCTCATAATACATATTCCATTCTCGCGTACGCTCATTGTAGTACATATGATTCTGACATATCCTGCCGTTATGAGCATCTGCATACTCCTGATATTTTCTTCTCTCTTCGTCTCGTCTGTCTTTTTCTGCCTTTTCAAAGCTGTTATCATAATCGTATGGTTCATCCGTTTTATGGCATGCACACCAGCATTGGATACAATTTCCACCGCCAAAAATCCCATGCAGTCTATTGTCATTAAGTGGACACTCCGCCTTATCGTAAGGGCATCTGACAACCGGATTATCGTTTTCGTGACACCACTCCTCTCCCATATAACCCATATGAGGCAATACATTGGAGCCTTTTACATACATCCCGCAACCTGTTTTGTACAGGAAATTGTCACTATAGACCCGATTATACTCAAAACCACCATATACATTGTCCAGTGGACCGGTACTTGCCGTATGGTATCCACCAGCTATATGCACCTTGTCCTTTGGATAATTATCCGCGGTATATCCCTCTGCCAGCAGCCTTTGCGTCAGTAAGTTATACTTCACACACGATCACCTCATATTCCTTGGCACGGCCGCATCCCAAAGAAATCTTCCATCCTGTCACGCAGGGCATTTACGTCCATGTCATACTCCTTTGCGATACATTTCTCGCAAACCGGAATCTTATATGCCAGTGTTTTGGATAACCTAGCATCCCAACTATTCAGCTGTTCTCCGCAGATATTGCAATACTTATCAAGCCATTTAACCTTTTCTGCCATCCATCTGCTCCTTGTACATCTGTCCTGCCATGCGCACCAGGTAGTGTTGTAAGGCTTCTGCAACGCTGATTCTGTGCTTGGTGCAATATCGGTCAACGTAACGCTTAAAGTCCGCATTATCGGCATACAGGTCGGTGTAATCAATGTTCTGCATCTGCTCCACCTGCCTTTTTCTCTTTCCTCATAGACAGCACATATGGTATTCCCGGAAAACGTATCTGATACTCTCCATCAGGGCAGTTCTGTTCGTGCTTGTTCATAAACCACTCAAAAACAGCCTTGATTGCCATTTGGGTAACGTCTTCCTTTTTTCCTACCCATTTATCATTTTTCAGATTGCCATAGTAAATAGTATCTGTGATAGGGCTGACACCCATTGCCTTAGCCATCTAATCCGCCTCCCCGTAGCGGAACCTTTTTATAAAATCATCCGCATCAATCAATCGCATCGTTTATCCTCCTCCGGTTTCTTGCATCTTTCAAATTCGATAACCCACACCCACGGATTCGCATCCCAGCCGTAGCGGTCAAGGTCAGATTTCTTGATGGTCGAATCCCAGATCTGCATAAATTCAAACTGTGGAGGTTCAATCCATCCAGTATTCATACAGTCGGTGCATCCGAATGCTCCTGCATTTGTATGGTGGCACTTTTCTCCTTCTGCTCCTTCTCTGATCGCTCCCCCTTCGGTAATGCTCTGCAACCGCTCCACCCGTACATCCGTAACCTTAAGCCAAATACGCGCGGCTTCTTTCGGCATGTGGATTGATGGACGCTTAGCCCAACTATAATTCCACCCCGTTTCTGGCTTTTCGTCTGATGCGACGTACTTAAACTCGTTATACCATGACGGTTTTGTCTCTCCGTCAATATCCAAATAGTACCCTATTTTCTGCCATACAGTTTCCCGGACATACAGGATGTCGCCCGGACAGATAGGACAAGTTCTTTCTGCTATGCTTAACTTCTCCGTATGTTTCTTATCTGCAAAGTTATGTACTGCATAAGTCCGCATGTCAGCATTGTAAAAATCCATATCAGGTACTGTATACTCATTTGCATCTTTGCATATACGCCGGGTGCAGGTCTTCCGTCCGTCCAGAATCGCCATCACCATTTCTGTATTGAATAAAATCGGTCTAATTGCCATCATCACCATCACTCCAATCAATGTGCTGTCCACAATACTTGCAATACAGTTCATCGTCCCACACATGGAATATATGTTGATTGCAATTAGGACATTTGTAACATTTTTGCAGCTGGCAACCATCAGAAATATGTTTTCCGTTATTCATAAATCTTGTATCTACAAATTCCGGTTTCTTCGCCGTCTGCTTCTCCACAGCTTCACGGCATTCCTCCACCGTGCCGATTTGGCAGTACTGCTTATGCTTCTCCATCATCTCAAGCAGCCTTTTGAGGTCGTACCCTCTTTGCATCAGGTTATCCTCAAACTTGATGTACTCAGCGATATTGTCCGGGTCAATCCCACGCTCGATCATAGCTTTGCAGATCTCAACGGCATTCTTACAGGTGCTAATCTTTCCAATCTGGCGGTACTGCTGTACTTCTTCCAGTGCGTTTATTGCCATTGCATAAGCATTTTCAAAGGATTCACCCCATGATGTATCACATGGAATTGCTTTTCCAATTTCGTTACAATCATATTTTAATTCTTCAATTGCTTCATTCTCCGTCATGGCTACCCTCCTTAACTCCATTTAAAATCCTCACAAGGTCTCATTCTCCGCTGATTCTTACCTCTTTTATTGCATATTCCCCAACCACCGTAATGACAATCTTCACAAGTAATCGGATATTGATTTAATTTTTCCTCAATACATTTCTTGCACTGGTAAGAATTTTGATTATACTCATACCGACAATTACGATTTTTGCGTTTGCATGTCGCCATATTACTCCTCCAACAGTTCCGGGTTATCAAATACATTCCCAATCACTGAACATTCATCACCTAAAACTTCATAGCTTTCAGCAGATAATCTGTTTGTCACTTGGAAGGAAATTGTTTCATCATCCCATACGACTTTACCGATGCAATCTGCTTCTGCCAGTCCGCTTTCTGTACTGTATGAATCCCAGTAAGCAACAATGTCATTCTCCCAAATCAGATTACCGTTCTTGTCTTTCAGTCCGGTGCACTGGCAGATTGTGGATGGTGCTACCTCAAATGCCACAAACTGCAAACATCCTTCTTCTCCGACCTTATCACTCTCATTTACCGAGTTACCAACTGCATGAATAAATACTTGTCCTGTTACACCATCATCAATACGATTTCCAATTACCCATTCACCGTCATCTTTACGTTTTGCCTTGAATAAATATCTATCTTCCATGCTCTCTCCTAATCCGCTTCTGATTGAAGCCATTCTTCCCACTCACTGTGTTCCTCTTCGCTCGGAAATTCATGTTCCATCCACTGATAATCTGATTTTACTTTGCAAAGAAACTCTGCTAGCTCTTTATCTGACATATTCCTTATTCTGTCTGCGTTGGTCTGCTTATGTGGCTCGCTTTCCCTGTACGGCTCCGGTAGAGGCATCCAGGCGACTACCTTTTCATATCCCAATTCTTCATTGGTCTGAAATTCAGAATCAATAAATCCTAAAGTATCTCCATCGTAGTAATCTCTCCAAAAACCAAAGCCACGGTCTTCCTCGTATTGGCAAAACATAGGTAAGTCTTCTTCATGGTTCTCCACAATGCACATATAGAATCTTACATCACCGTCATCCGGCAATCGCTCACTTACCGGAATCCACTTGCCATAGCTTCCATGTTCCTCTGCGTCCTCATATCGTTTCAACTTTTCCCTCAACTCAGCCATTGCCCACATATTGCGGTAGAATATCGCAATCAGACCTCTTACGTCTGCAAGCGGGTCAATCCCGAGGTTGTCCATCATTTCTTCGTCAAAAGATTCGTCTTGCAATGGCAAATCTTCTCCTACCAAAGTAGTTGTGAGTTTTCTTACGAAATCTCTTTCGTCCATATCAATCTCATAATCTCTGTATCTGCCACTTCCATCCTTTGCTATGTAACAGCAATTAAGTGCCAGTTCAACCATTCCCATATCTGATACATTCTTGTTAGTTGTTAATCTCTCCATATTTGCTCCTTTCCACAATCCTCGGTCTCTCCGCTATCACCGGGTAACTGCAGTCATACGGTTTCGTTCTGCCGATCCGTATGGCCTGCACACTGGGATGCTGTTCCATCTTCCTCAGCTCATCCTCGCTATGAAATCCTCCACTCATGTCGCCATCTCCTTATACTGTCCGATTACCAGCAGCGTTGTGGCCAGATCCCTGTACTTACTCTCCAACTCCTTAATCTGATTTTCCAGTTCATCCATTCGGTCCGTAACAAACGATTCCAGGGCATCTATTTCACCAAGCGGAGAATTTACCACCTCAACCTTTTTAAGCGGTTCCTGTGGCACTGTGGCGCATGCAGCGGCATGATTATCAAGTATCTCTCCGCTGATGATCTCCAGTATCTTTGATTTCGGGCAGGCATTGAGATCTGCAAGGATTTGGATCTGCGACGGCTTATGCTTTGCCTGCTTATATCTCCGTATGATTTCTTCATTTGGCATTTCCATCAGACCACCTCCGCTATCTGCCCCAGGTTATTCAGATCAAGCCTTGTCCCATCCCGAAACTCCATGTACGCCCCATCAGCATTTACCGTGTAGCCGTAGATTTCATGGATTGTATCCGGGTAATCATCCAGGAGCCGCACCCGGATCCCCAGTGGATACAGATGCATCATGGCTACCGCCACATTAAGTTTTCCCATCCTGTTCCTCCTCGTATTTTTGATTCAATGCCCTGTAAATTCTGCATTGCTCGTAATGTTTGTCGCAGTACTTGCTACGGTACTGCTCCCGGTCTTTGCCAAAATCAAACCGGTTGATACACTTGGTTTTGTCAATCAGTCCCTCGCAGGTGATCCGCTGCTTATCGCCGGACAAAAAGAAAGGACATATAGCATTGACATCTTGATATTGCGACATTCCCATTCTCCTTTCCTCAATTCGACAACAACTGCTTCTCCAGCTCTGCCATGTCTCCGTAGTTGCTACGCATCATTCCCTTGTTGATCTTATCCGTCTTCTGCTCAGGTGCTCTCCGTTCGGCTCTCTCCCAAGTACGGACTGCTGCTTTCCAGTCCTTCATCTTGTTCTTGCCGATCATCCAGTCCTTGGCTTTGTAAAAATCAACAAAGTACTCAGGATCAATTCCATTTCCACGCTCCTGGCAGTAAGTTCTGACATCATCAACCGACGGTGGCTCAAATTTTTTCTTAGTACCTTTAGGTACTTCTTTTTTAAAATTCTTTATTTCTTTATATTCTTCTTTTGTTGGGAATCGTTCGGGAATCGTTTGGGAATCGGTTGGGAAACTGCTTGGGATGATTTGGTAAGCATCGTAATTATTTACCGTAAATACGGTGTATTTCGAGGTTGCATGCTTGGTAATCTCCTTGGTAGAAATCAGATGTTTTACCGCTGTCCTCACTTCATCCACTGTGAGCTGCGTCTCTTCCGCCAGCTTTCCGAAAGAGGAGACAAAGGATCCCCTCGGAATGTGTTTTCCCTTGAACTCCCCATCCTTCCAGTTGGCTTTCAAAAGCATGTGAATGAACAACCTGCAGGTATTGATATCTCCATACCATTCCCAGTCCAAAATTTTTCGATTAAGCCGAATGTACGATGTGTTGCTCATAGGCATCACCCTACACCGAGTAAATCCAGTATTTTCTTCCCAGCTTCCTCCGGTCGACAGAACTGAAACTCAACGCCGTACTTCAACTGCATGGTTAGGCAGGCTTTTGCCAGCCGCTCCCCGGTCATTGCATAAGGATATTTCTGCACTTTCTTATACCGCGGTATACCATTCTTACGCACGCCGATCACTTCCCGGCTATTGACCAAAATATCCAATCTCGGATTATGCCACAGGCGCAAATCATCAATAGACCGGACACCTTCCTCGTTATCCACCAGGACAATGAGCCGTATTCCGCTGTTCTGCGCCCGTTTCAGTCCCCGATGAAAGAATCCTCGCCGCTTAACATAAAGAAGCTGAAATTCGCTTATAGCACGTTCCGGGATTCCGTTGTGAAAGCAGATATCATTGATCTCTTTCTCCGGAAAACGATCTGTATCATCCTGCCAGATAATGTTCAAAATCTCACTGGGAAGAATTCCGAATAAACGATACTTCACAAAAATATTGTCTATTTCTGTTTCCAGTTCTTTCTTGGTGATCGTCTTTACCTGGATATCCCCGATCAGCTCCTGAATATCTTTCTTGGTGTCGATACACACGCTCTGATCCGCCGGAAGGGTATAGTCTCCGCAGTACAGTGCCGTGCGATTCCAGTGGATGTCTACTGCTCGGAAGTACTTATGCTTGGTCTCATGCTTCTTTTCCTGCTGTCTGCTGTCCTCCAGTATCATCTGCATCACTATCACCTACCCTTCTTTCATAGTGTCGCTCACCCTCTAAGAACTTCTCCCGGCTCTGCTGGTCCTTCAGTAGTCGTTTCATCGATCCGATAAATGCCCGGTTATTCTTATCCGTGAAAAACTTTGCAATATGTTCCGTCTCCATCGCCCGATCCTTTGCCTCCCGCCGGGCAACCTGATTGTTATGTATCTTCGTTGCAACTCTATTCCTTGCATTTTTGTCTTTGGCAAATTCCATATCATGAAGGTAATCTATGTTCTTCTGGCTGCAAGTTTCAACTGTCTTGGTACATTCCATATGCTCTACATTCATCTGTTCCAAAAACGAAAGAAAACCAGAGATCACCTCCGAAGGTTTTTGCTTCTTCATGCCACACCTCCTAATTAAAAGGCAGTTCTTCGTCGATGCCGTCAGGAATGTTCATGAATCCATCATTTACAGTTCCCGGGTGCTGACCGATGTAGCCATCATTGTTATTGCCACCGCCGGAAGCATTCTTACTCTCTGCAAACTCTACGTTCTCGACTACTACATCCGTGGTGTACACACGCTGCCCTTCTTTATTGGTATAGCTGCCAGTCTGAATACGTCCTTCCACAACGAACTTAGTTCCCTTGTAGCCGTATTTCTCAATGAACTCACCGGTCTTGCCGAACGCTATACAATTAATAAAATCCGCATTTGGCTCACCGTCACGCTTGTATCTTCTATCTACTGCAAGGGAAAAGCGGGCGATTGCCGTTGCGGTAGCTCCCTGTGAATATTTAATTTCGGGATCTCTGGTTAATCTTCCCATGAGGATTACTTTATTGATAAGTCATTCCACCTTTCTAAAACGGGCAGAGGGCCAAACTGACCTCTAACCCTTTATGTGCCACATAGACATCGGTATCATATTTCAATACTTCTTTTGCTCTTTTCTGGAATACTGCGGGATCTCCGCATTTATCTGATAAGTGAATTAGAACGACATTTCTCAATGCCGGGTTATCGTTAGTAGAAATAAATTTAAGTGCCGTATCAAGGCTCATGTGACCTCGTAGGCGGTGTTCGTAGTTCGGCTCATCCCGGTCTACAAACTGCATATCGTAGTTGGCTTCAACCAACAAGTGAGTGGTTTTAGAGAACCTCCACCGGACATATTCCGTGTCTGATGCATAAACAAGTCTCCCGATTTCCGTGTGCCAGATCCAAAATCCATAACATTCTACATCGTGTACTAATGAAAAAGGGAATACCTTAAACTTTCCATACTGGCGTTTCATATAGTAATCCTCATAAGGCTGAAATACTGGGATTCCAGCTTTTTTATACTCTGGTATGTACTTTGCATGATCCCCATGAGTATGACTGACAAGAACCGCCTTAATTTTCATCACATTGAAATTCAATGCTTTCTTAACTTCCATGAATGGTAACCCGGCTTCGATTATCAATGCTTCGTTGTCATTCTCCAGAATGTAGCAGTTACCGGATGAACCGGAACCTAAAACTTTTAATTCCATAGGCTACTCCAATTCTTCCTCTGTCGGAAACTGAAAATATCCATTCAGATTGTTAAATTCTACCCGATCACAAGAATCTTTTACGATTACAGTTCCAAAACCGCCTTTCATTACAGTCTTTATTGTTTCATTGAAATCCTCTGGAATATCTGCATTTGTGATAAACTTGCCAGCATACGCAACTCTAAGCATTTCCATGGCTTTCTGCGCTTTTTTGTCAGTAGAATAGGTTGCAAGGACTGTCTTAGTAGTGTTATCTCCACACATATCGCACATGATAACCGAACCACGACACCATACAGTACATATTTCATACGGCATATCAAGCGTGCCGTCCTGACTAATTATCCTCATTTGGTTTTCCTTCCTTTCCGCTTCATTTTTACCATGCTACTAATAATTCTCGAAACATAGGACTGTGAAATTCCAAGTGCTTTGGATATTTCAGATTGCGTTCTACTCTCTACAAAGAACATGGTGAAAATATGTTTTTCCCTTGATTCCAACCTTTCAAAAATCTGCTGAGCAAGCATGGAATTCACTACATTTTCTTCATAATCTTTGCCGTCTGCGATCATTTCCGCATAAGGAACGCTTTCACCATTCCCTATATCTGCATTATCATCCAGCGAGAATGCTGCCACTACTGACCTTTTGCTTTTGCGGAATGCCATAAGCAGTTCATTTCTCACAATCGGAAAGGCATAGGTCGAGAATTGATAGCCTTTTGAAGCATCAAAGGTATTTATAGCCTTTAGAAGTCCGATGATTCCAGTCTGAAACATATCTTCGTCAGTCAAAGGAATGCTTAAATTCTTCATCACCGAAAAAACAATCCCATGGTTACTAAGAATCATTTGTTCTTTGGCATATTGCGAAGGATCTGTGTTCCATAACTGCAGCGCTTCCTGCTTACTCAATTCAGATTTTGGAAGATTCATACTGACCTCCTACTTAATCTCAATCTCCGGGACCAGCCGCTGCGGGTAAAACACTAATTCATAATGGTACTTGTCCGTCGATTTCGGCTCCACCTGCTCCATCACATAGCAGGTCCAGTCATTCAGATAAATATAGTCCTTATAGTACTGATCCTCTCCGGTCTTAAAGGTAACCACCAGCTCATTGGAAAAATTATTTCCGAGGGACATATACCCTTCCGCCTGCATCATGATTGTGTCTGTCCTGGCATTGGTTACTGTAATCCTGCGGTACACGTTGAACTCGTCAGCTTCTTTGTTCAGATTGTAATTCACGGTATCAGCGGTGCTGCAACTGCACATGCAGAGAGCCATCACAAACATAAGTACCAGTGCGATTGCTGTTTTATACACTTTCTTCATAGTCCTCATCCTCCTACTTCATGAAATCCGGCAGATCTGCATCCTCAACTACATCCGCATCTGCCCGTTCCATTTCAACTGTTTTAGGTTCCTCCGCGGATTCTGCAGTATTCTGCTGCTCAACAGCAAAATCCTCAGAGTTGGCATTCTGCGCTACATCATAATTCACATCCAGTACCGTTCTGTCTTCGTTTTCCGCAGCTTCTACATTGTCGTAGGCATCATTCAGCATCTGGGTGCCATATGTACGGATAATGTATTTCAATGCACGATTCTTAACCGTTTTCATCGCCATCTGATCTGTGAATTTCTGATGTGTTCCGGATCCGTTTTCCTTATATCCGAATCCCTGTTTCCATGCCTGCTTAATCATGGAAATATTCATCAACTCAACATACTGGTCGCCATCATCCATCGTCACGATTGCGTATGCCCCGATAATCTTGTCAATATTGATGTTCATGAAGTCCTGCGTATGGGAATCAATCACAATCCGGGCATTCTCAATATGATATTTGAATTCATCCCCCTCATAGATGCACATAGCATCAATGTTCTTCATGCCATAATTTCGTGCCACACAGGTGTTACCATAAACAGATACCTGGCACTGCAACTTTCCACCATAGGCTACCGGATAGCACTGCTTTTTCTGCATGGATAATCCCATCGTAACCATATCCATAAGAGTATTTGCGATAGATACCTGCGAGCAGCTTTCAAGTACACATTTCTTATTATTGTCATAGGTCTCCTTCAAAATGAGATATGCCCCCATTAACTCGTTGGCATAGTTATATCCCTTAGGAAAAGTAAGACCAAATTTCTCCTTTTGCTGCAACTGTACAACCAAACCATCCACAAATGCGTTATTTACGACAAGACTTGCCTGCTGCTTCCCCTGTGATGCTACTTCCTGTTTCTTTGCTTCAGCCATAATTATTTACCAGTCCCTTCTGTTTTAATATATTTGATGTCATTGACCGTCTCACCATCAACAACTTCTGTGTTCCGTCTGTTCAGAATAATGACCCATTCAACGTTGACACTATTTATTCCACGATTGAACACTACTCCTTTTACCCCCATAACAAAAGCTTCATCATCAACTCTTACAATGGATCGTTCTCCGCAATAATTGAGCTTTGCATTCTTGTTCATAGCATACAAATCTACAGTATCTCCAACACTTAACTTTCTTCCTGCGATATCACAAATGTTGGTTTCGTCTCCGATTGGACCATAATTTGTTTCGCTTCCAACTATATTTTCAAATATTAAGTGCGGTTTGAACTCTGTTTTCTTTTCTGCTGAATCTGACTCTCCTTGCTCATCCTCAACCAGCTTTGAATTGTTCACATCCTGCAAAACACAATTGTAATCCGCTTCTCCAAGGCTATTCCTTAAACATTTCAGCAGTGATACAAGCTCTGCCATGACAACAGGCTTTAAACCTTCGACCTTTACATTTCCGAAATCTGATATAATCATAATTTATTCCTCTCTTTCCTTTTCTGCAGGCGGATTCATGAATCCCATGTCCACCTTAACCTCTGCCCTATAAATCTCTTTGATGCTCCGGGGCATAATGTGAAATCTCACACCGGTTCCTACGATCTTGCTGTCAAACATCAATGCGCCCTTCTTGCCAATTCCCATGAACACGCCGGTGCAGCACCGGTCTTCCAGGTTGAACACCACCGTGTCTCCCCTCTCAATCTTCTTCCCATCCGTAGTCATAACGGAAATGGTTGTCTCTTTTACAAGTTCCATTACTTATCCTCGCTTTCTCCGGCATCTACCGGCTCCACATACTTCCTTACAGCCGCCACCTTGTTAACACCGTAAGTTTCCACCCATGCCATATCCACCGATTCATCCGTAACTGTCAGCTTTGCACCTTTGTCATTCACAACCGTGTCACCGGCTTTTACGGAATCCTCGGTCTTAAAAGTGTAGCTACGACCTGGTATCGTATATTTTGCTTTTATGTAGTTCATTGTGATACCTCGCTCTCTTAATGGAAATCTGCTTCCGGTTCAGCTTTAATCTCCACATCATCACAACTACTCATGATATCTAAGTCAACTTTTACCCATGCACGCATTAACTGCTGAATGAAAATCTCGAATTTACTTATTGTTCGCAGAGAATGAATATCCATAGGAATTGTCGTTGCATCAATTCGTAATCGTGAATCAGAATATCCGCCACTCAACTTAAATTCACAATTCAAATCCTCATCTTCCTCGCAAGTGAATTTAACTACATATTCATCTACGGAATGACTAAGCCACGTTCTTTCTGCTCTTTCTACCTCCATACTTGTATTAGCGTTGTAATAACTTGGTTCATCGTCGTAATCAATTTCCAACTTGCTGGTATCAATGTTTTCAGATACATAGTCCTGCCATTCTCCATAAATTCTCGAAATTGGAATAATACTGAAATCATCAACCGGATTCTTCATTAATTGCTTGAAATTATCCAGAATAACCGCATTGTCAGCTATAGAAGTGTTATTGACAATCTCTGTCAGTACAGTATCTAATTTAGTCAGATACTGATTAAAATCATGTTTTTCAATAACCGGAATCATAACTTCCTCGAACTTGCCTACAAGCATTTCCTTTGCCTTACCACGATATGTAAACAACTCGCTTATGGCATCGGCAACACCCTTTTCCAATTTTTCCTCAATCAGTTTTTCGACTGTACCATCAGTCAATTTTTGATTGACGCAATCGGCTATTTTCTGCTCAAAACTGTCCATTCTACACACCCTCCACTTTCAACTGCTTGTCCTCTGTTACTGTCAGAAGAATTAACTGCGTATCTACCGCCGGGATGTATTCATCGTTCAAGCTTTCAGCACCATCAAGGAAGATGGGAACATACATATCGAAGAACTTCTGGAAGCTATTGCAAATATCCAGCTTCGCCTGAATCTCCCTGCCGGTGTTGGTGGTAACTCCAAACTCCTTGCCGTCCACCATAGGTACGCAGACTTCCTTGTATTCGCCGTTCTTCTGATAATCAAACAGTTTCCAACTGACAATACCGAAATGCTGGTTGATTTCCTCTACAAGCAGCGCATTTTTGCGCTTGGAGACCTCTTTCAACTGGTGGAGAATCTTCTCTGCATCCGCCTTTGCCTGTTCATACTCACGCTGCTTTTTCTGCATATCTGCAATCTGCTCATCAATACGGATATTATTTGCAGCCTGCGCAATAATCTTGTTGACCTCTTCCAGCTGCGATTTCAGATCAGCTTTTCCGATTTTGAGGGATGTTACGATCTTCGCATCATCGGCAGCCTGTAATCTCTCGATCTCTGCCAGCACCTCATTGTGCCTGGTATTCAGCTTCACATACTCTTCGTTCTGCGTATAATCAGCTTCTTCCGGAATCCCGGCTAACTTCTTGGAAAGTTCTTCCTTGTGTGCAGCAGCAACCTTCTCCTGCTCCTTCAGATCATCAATTACTGCCTGCAAATCAACATTTTTCTTTGTCAATTCGTCGATCAGATTTTTCTTTGCTGTGCCATTTGCCTTAATTCCATCCAGATTGCTTCTTTTCTGAGTAATGAAGTTGTTCTTGGCATCTGCCAATCTCTGTGCGGCATCTACTCTTGCTTTTTCTTTCCGACTTTCAAAATCTGCCTTTAACTGCTCAATCTTATCAGCCGGAAGAGTCTGACCACATAAGGAGCAAACTGTACTGTTTTCATCGAATACCCACTTGGATTCATCGAAGAGATACGGCGTTTCATCAAATACCTTGACTTTCTCGGCATTGTACTGCTCGCCCAACTTCTTCCTCTCGGCATCTGCATCAGCAATGGCTTTTGCGTTATCAGCAATAGCTTTTTCTTTTAATGGGATAGTGGCATTGAAGTGATTTAATTCCGTGGTACAGCCAAACAATGCAACCTCTATATCACTTTTTTTGCTGGATAACTCGCGATTCATCGTCTGCATAATGCCAGACATATCAAACTGTAACTGCATTTCTTCCTGCCGCAGGTTTTCTACCGCATTACCTGCACTGGCGATCTTCTGGTCTGCCTCGGCAATCTTCCGTTCCAGATCAGCCTTGGCAAGTTCCTGCTCTGCAACATCCACATCAACCTTGGCTTTCTCTAAACCGATGATCTGATTCGGGATAGCATCCAACTGCTCAACCGCCTTTTTCTTGGAAGCATTGTTCATAGCTTCGATTTCCTCAAACTTATAGCTTTCAAGCAACTTCGCCGCATCCGCAGTATCTTCACTCGTTGCGGCGATTTCTGCGTCCGTCTTAGCTGATGCCATCTTAAACAAAATTTTGCGCATATCAGCCTGCTTCTGCCCAGTAAATACGTCCGGATGCGAACATACAAGGAAGTTATCAAGGATCAAACCCAGTTCTTCCAAATCAGCCTTGAAGTCTCGCTCTGTCTTAGGCACGCTGTTAATCTCATATGTATTGGTAAGTGTCACCTTAGAGATCCCGTTTGCATCCGGCTTGCCAACCTTACGTTTCTGCATCTTGGCAATGGCGATTTCTTTACCGTCCACATCCAAAACAGCCGTAACCGTAGGTACACACTCCTCCACATCATCCGGGCGGATATTAGGATTGCTGACCAGCTCATAGTTCTTGTCCGCCAGCAACCAGAACCACGCTGTCGCAATCGTAGTCTTTCCAATCCGGTTCATGCCGCTCATTCTGGTGGTCTTACCAAACTCATAGGTTTTATCCTTTGTCCCCTTGAAATTTTCAAGATGTAATGATTTCAGTATAGCTTTCATTTACGATTCTCCTTCCTCTTCCTGCTGTTTTAACCTGATATACAATAAGTGCAGCTGGCTACCGTTCGTAGTACATTCAAACGACAAATACTTTTTCACCGCTTCCAGATATCCTTTGGTAAGTGTAACTTCGAAAGCGTGTCTAATGGATCGTTCCACGTTCTGCGGTTTCACACCGTTTATTTCTCCGATTTTGTAATAGAGTACAGTTGTCTTTCCATTTCTCCACTCTTTTTCTTCAAACAGGCACATTGCATCCACAATGTACTGAAATCCTTTAATATCGGCCGGCATACCCATTTCCACAAGTGCATTAATCGCTCTGTTCTTCATCCGTAATTACCTCCAATTTCATAATAGACACTTCGTATGCGGTCCTAAATTCTTGTGTATTTTCATCCAGTTTCTTCAGATACTCCCGACTCTGCACACGGCCATATAGCTTAACGTGGCATCCTACTTCCAAACTATCTGCATACCGTGCATTTCTTCCCCAGCAGATGCAAGGGATATAATCAGACTTGCCATAGGGCCGGTTCACCGCCAGTAGAAGGTCTGCCACCTCTCTTCCAAGTGGAGTTTTCCGATATCCAGGATTTTTGCAAAGATAACCATCCAGAAAAATTTCATTCTTATTGAAGATCTCCTCGCCACCATAAATTTCAGTAGCAAAGACCTGCACACGGAGTTTATTCTTAATACCGTTATGCTCATTAAACGATCTGAACTGGCCCTCTACACTAAGTTGATCACCTGCTTTGATTTCTTTTACAGGAAACAGTCTGTTTGACACCATAACCGGCACATGATCTACAATGCCGCTTTCTCTCTTACATCCAATGGAAAATGTATAGAATTTTTCACCAAACTTCTCATGGCTGAACTGGCAGTCACCTTCCACTATTCCCTCCACGACTACTCTATTGTTATCTCTGTTAATGTTGTTATCCATTTGCATTTCCTTTCTCTTTGTGCTAAAATTGGCACAAAAGTAGCGTTATAGTTACTTTGTTTCTTGAAAGCACCTTCTGATTTAGCGGTCGTGGGTGCTTTCTTTATTTGCGTAAATTCCCGGCTCACTGGCATGAATACCAGTATCGTCAACATATAATGCTCCGATTGCTACCAGTGCCTTGATTGTTGCTTCCTCTGCTCTTTTCACTTCTCCAATGTATCTCATTTCCCATTCATCCTTTCCAGCTCCGCGCTCCTGGTTAATATCCAGTCTGCGTAATCACTTAATTCTGTTTTTGTAGCTGCATCCTTCTCTCCGTGGTAAACCATGAGGACGATACCGACATCTTCGTATTTTTCAAATAGTTCTGCCAGATAATCAGCTCCTACATGGATATTGCCATCCACATCATAGATGTCCGTCACTTCCAGTCGTTCCATCCGGTCCTTATGCCACCGATCAGATATCTGCATCAGTCCCTTACAGCCGCCGCTCTCCGCATCCGGTCTGCCGGAGGATTCCCTCTCGATCATTGCCATGAGCAACTCTGGGCAGATGCCGTATTCCTCGCCGTACTTTACGCAGGCTTCCTGTGCATCTTCCGATATGTATGTTCCGGCGGGCTGTGCCGTAGATGTAAATTCGACAAAAGACCACATTATAATAGGTAGAAACACCTTTATCATTCTTTTCATGATGTCTCACCTATAAACTTGTTCACGAAGTAAACCTGTCCCTTCCCGGTCACCTTTGTTGTTCTGGTGATCCTTACCGATCCATCCGGATTCTGCACATTTGATTCCTTGACTTCAAATAATCCCTGCTCAATGTATCTCTGCATCGGCATATTCTTTGATGCACCGAACTTAACCAGGTAACCATTATTCCGCATCCATTCAAATAATCGCTTCTGACCGATCTGATACCCGTTCTGACAGATCAGCTTTGCAAGATCTCCGATCAAAATAGATGTGTGGCTGGATGATACGGCATCGGCGAAAATCTCTTTGGGACGCATCTTCTCGATGTGTTCCTGCTTCTCAGCAATGATCCGATCTCTCTCGGCAATTTTGTTCTGTGCTACCATGAGTGCTTTTGCCAGCAATTCATCGTCAGATAAATTCTCCTGCCCTGCTATGTAGCCACCATTCTTCCGGATGGAAGGAAGTACTTCTTCCATTACCCAAGATTCAAATTTCTCGGCTGCAGGTAATTTGGATCTGATAATCAGCCTGTAAACATCGCCCTCATTTATGTATGACAGTTCCTGTATACCGCCAGATGTAGGGGTGTCACGTTTCGTTACTCCCTTGCAATGATCTATTATTGCTTTCCTAGGGTTTACATACCCTAAAGCTGTTGCCACATCTGATGCTACAAAATATGGTTTTCCATTGATCTCTGCTGTTCTGATTTCTCCAAACTCTTCATTGTTAAAAATCTGTAATTCGTTCACTCTTCTCCTTTCCGGATTTTTTGCAATAAAAAATCCAACTACCGATTTGATAGTTGGAAAAAATTTCTTGTCTCTATTCTGCTATGTTGATACAATGAAGATGTGATGGCGGACATAATTCCGGAAGGAGCTTTGTATGGAAGTCATCATAGCATTCGTGGTAGCGCTTGCAGGATCCTGGCTCTACTCTTTGGATTTCTGCACGTTGTTTACATTCACCAGCATTGCAACCTCAATTTGCAAAAACTGGCTAACCTATGCCTATGATAAAGCTGCAAAGCGGTAGATAAGACACTTCAGACAAAACCGATCACTACATCGGTCGAATCACTAAGGATAACATATTCTTAAAATACGTGTAACTGTCAACCGTACCGCCATCACATTTTCATTGTATCAACTGATTTCTCATGTCTCAAACACAATCCATCAAAAAATAACAATAAATATTGACATTCTTCTCAACTATCAGTATTCGATTTTCTTTTTACTACTCTAAAAAGTACTCAATCGTAACTCCGAAGTAATCTGCAATTTTCTTCAGCTTGTCCACCTTAGGCTTGCTCTTCCCAGACTTCCAATCAGAAAATACTGTCGGCGCAAGTTCTAAGTCTTTAGCAACCCGATATGCAGTAATTCCTCTAGCTTTTACAAGTTGCTCAAACTTCTGATACATCTAATCTCTCCTTTCTTGATATTGGTTAGGATATTCTGTATATTGTGTCGTAACCATTTTGTGCATGGGAGGTGATTCTATGGTTTTACTCCCGGAACTCCAAGGGTTTGCACGACCCGGAGAAAAATGCACGAAAGATAAAGTACTGGTATGTAATCAATGCGGAGCAAGAAGAACAGTGCGAATCGGAAAGTACATTCCTAAATGCTCTAAATGCAAAGAACAAACATACTGGTATGAAGTTACAACAGATTGAACCTAGCAATAGGCTCTTTCTTTTTTCAAAATATCCTAACTTTGTATTGAAATTAGTTAGAAAATTCTATATAATGTAATTGTTCAGAAAACATTATTAAACAATCTAGGATTTCCTAACTTGTATCCTCATTATATCTAGGATACTCTAGTTTGTCAATGCCTTTTTTAGAATTTCCTAGTTTTTATGAGGTGCTAAACTATGTATGAGATTTTTGAAAGATTATTACAAGAAAAAGGATTGAAAGCCGCAGATGTAAGCAGAGCGACAGGGATAAAATCTCCCGTATTTTCAGAATGGAAAAAAGGAAAAAGCAAGCCTAATACTGAAAAGATGATTAAGATCGCAAAATTTCTTGATGTGTCTGTTGAATATTTGATGACCGGGAAAGAACCGAATGCAGGTTTATATTCAGACGAAAACGCAGATTTGCTGATTGAAATTACTCATAAAATAAAAAATGATTCAGCATTTGCCGATAGATTGGCTAGATATATGTCATTATTAAGCGAAAATAAGAAATCCGTAGATGATATGATTGATTTGATGTACTCAAAAGAACACAAGGAAGAGGATTAACCCTCTTCCTTTTCTATTGCGCTTATATACTTATACCAGAAGCGCAGTTTTTCCGTATTTTCCATTTTAGCAAAAATAGCAATTAACCGCTTCCGGTACTCTTCATTTGTCATTTCCGCAGGATACTCTACAGCTTCTCTTCCGTCCAATGTAACCACCCTTTCACGTCCACACATCCCTAAGTTAGCGATATGGTTATTATAGAACATTTGTTCGTGTTTTGCAACTACAAGATATTGTAATCTTTGTAGGGATACCCTACCATGTTCAAATAGCTCTGTGTGGCTCATGTGCACATTTTGACTGTGCTGTGGACAATTTAACCTACATGTCCTTTATGTTTGCCCTATAGGCTCTGGTGACACTTATATGGGTATTATTCATCATTACAACCTCTTTACTGGTAGTGGAAAGTATGTACCTCTTATTCACTAAAAAGCTCTTGCTCACCCGGATAAATGCACCAGTCTCACGAAGTGCATCCTCTACCACATCCAGCTTTTGATAAAACACGCCCTGCATTCCCCCCGCATCCACATATTTTATGATCCGGTGTTCGGAATAGAAATAAAGGATCCTGTCCAAATCCACCTCGTATTCCTCGTTCTTCCATCGGTAGGATAGGCATATGTTCTCTTTTTCTCCTACTCTTCTGTTGGCATATAAAATCACATCTGGTAATACAAACTGAACTGCCTCCAGCGGAATATATTCGAAGAGTTCCGCGTGACCAGATCTTTTATCAATGCCACCGCCCGGGAGCTCTCCACCGATGATCACCGGCATAATATGTTCATTCAGGGCTTTCAGATGATATGCCATATCGAAATCATCTACCCGCGGGTTAATCTGATCCACAAAAATCACCATATCCACCCTCTCTTTATAGCAATGCGAGAATAGCTTGAATGTATCGGAATATAGATTGATCTCCATATTTATCTTCTTCGTATTATGAATCCTCTCCAAAGCCTTCAGGAGTTCCTCTGGTCTGCTCTTACACGCAATATCTATAATCAGCATCTTGCACCTCCGTTGTGCTATTATACAATGCCTACCGGTCCAATTTTACTGGTAATATGTTCCAGTTCCCCCCACCGGTCCTGCACTTTATAATATAGTCATGGAGGATTTGAAAATGTCATTGCTAGAAGAAGTGAAAAAAGCCTTATACAAACAGTATTTCCGCCGGCCGTCCAGATTAGACACCAACTTAATCGATTTGATGGTCAATGAACTTATCTACCTCGAAAAGGATTTTTATGCACCAGTGCAAAAAATAAAATATGTGCTGCCAAATAATAAGATGCCGTCTCGTATTATAAAAATTGCACCACCAAAGAGGAATCATTCTACTGCAGTTGCTCTATCCGCTATTGCAGCCGTTGCTATATCCTTTATGATTTTGGCTTTAAGCCATAACAGTCAAGCGGACCATCATCGTGGATTCTTCTGGTGGATGGATAAGAATTCTTCCGGAACTTCCATGCTCACCAGTCCCAGCCAGTCCTCTTATGATGATAAAAATGTACAGGTGAATAGTTATGAACTTAGTTATTCTTCGGACGGAATTTATATTATTGGAATGGCAAAGAACTATAACGTTTCAAATAGATATCGTTTCTGCTATAAAAGAACATATAATAATGTAGACATCCATGTATATTATTCTTCTAATTTGCTTTTTTTATGGAAATATAACGGATATGACTACTATGTAATTGCAGATAAATACAGCGATGTGATACAAAAAATAATTATGGACTACATAGATTATATAAAAGACATGGAATAAATGGCAAGTTAATGACTCCAGATTATAAATCAGCTGTAAATATACAGAGTAATTACCTGTGCCAGACAAATGGTTATGTAATAGGCACTATACAGGGTGCAATAAATGGGTGGGCATCTGTTCGATCAGGCAAACAACCCAATTATTTTCTGGCATTGTGTACAACGGCAGATACGCCTACAGCTGTATGTATACCATTTTCCGCAGGTGATAGTGTAATATTTGGTACAACTGGAACATATAATCTCGCATTTGCATCCATTAATCTGTAATGAATGCACCACTAAAAATACACATTTTAGTATTGTTTTGCGTGATTTCTTGTCTTATGTTTCCACCTAGGTCGATTGTGATTGATCCAGAAATCCAAGATGATCCATCGTACACTTGACCAAAAATGGATATCCACGTAGTAGATGGTATATAACCTTCTGGCAGAGTACATATAACAGTACCATATGGTATATCGCAATCTGTTAGCCTAAAAGATATAGTTACTACTTTCCCGTATTTTCGCAACTGAGAATATGTCAATGACCCATTAATTGGATTTAACCGTGCGCTAGCATCTTGTACTGCTAACTTGCCATTTAAACGAGAACAGGCAGAGAGTTTTCCCAACACTCTCTGCCCTTTCGATGAAACGAATAATATAATACTCGTTTAATTTATCATATTCCTCGCGGCACGTCAATAGATTAAGCTGCAGCCAGATACTTTCTTGTGGTCTGTCCGGCCAGTCCGTCCGCTGTGATCTTGCAGGACTTCTGGTAGGCAATGATCGCTACCACTGTCTTAGGACCACAGATACCGTCGATATCAGCCTCCGTCAGCAGACCAGCCTCCATCAGTTCCCACTGGATCCACTTGACACCTTCACCTCGTGAGATGTAATTTTTGATACCTTTCTTTTTTGCCTGCGCCACGCTAGTGACAATGGCTGTAGGCTCCTTATATGGATTTACTCCCTTCCAGGTTCCAGGTACCTTTACATCGTAGGTGTAATCCATATTCTTAAAAGTCAAGCCATACACCCATTTTGTCGCGGATACCTTTGTCATGACTGTGCCATAATTGATCCCCTTGGCTTCGATACACATAGGTACTCCGTTTACTTTTCCGATATACACACCTACGTGCCCGGATTTCCACAAGACGGTTCCCACCGCAAAATCATTGATCTTTGCAATCGGCATCCTGGTGTATGCCGTCTGATAGAGCTGATAGGAACCGATGTTAAGCTGCCGGTATCCGGCGATCAGTCCAGAGCAGTCTACGTTAACCTTACCCACCTGCCCTTTACGGCGCGCTTTTGCCATATATGAAGTGGTTACCACCTTAGGGTACATTGTATGCATGGTGGACATTTTCTTTTCTGTAAGGCCACCTTCCGGTATCTTGGCACCGTAAAAGTACGGTGTCCCCAGTCTATTGCGTGCATATTCCACCATTCCGTTGCCTGTTTTCATTATTCTTTCACCTCTTCCTTATCAGATCCGTTCATTTTCCCATCATCCAGCAGGTCTTTCACTGCACGAAACCATTGCTCAATAACGCTTTCCAAAAAATCATCAGTAATAAAATACTGCAGCCATGACGGTAAAAGCATTCGTGCCTGACTTACTACATATTTCATTTTCTGCTTTCCGGATTCGGATTCCTTAAATTTATGCTCTGCTTTCAGGAACAAGTGATATACATCCACTCTGATCTCATCGATAGTCTTGTCACGGATATACACCCATAAAAATGTTCCTACCACCAGTGCTGTCAACACTGCCAAAATAATTACCATGATTGTACTTGTACTCATAACTCATATCCTCCTTATAATAAAAATGCCTGCACTGCAGCCCAGATAAGTCCTGTAGTTATAGCTCCAATAAGTCCACCTACAACGGTGTTAAATACTGTTCTTTTCGCATTGCTCCACTCTTTTCCAGGAGCACGCTCCATGTCATCGACACGACTGTCCATCTTTTCAACCTTCTGATCCAGGCTTGATACCGTCTCATTGGTGTGTTTTACTTCCTCCACTAGCTGAATCATCGTGTTTGACATGGTATGGATCTCTTCCGTCACTCTCTCCAACTTATCAATTCGATGAGTATTGGATTTCGATCTGGCTTCTACCTCAGTAAGTCGATGTTCCATTTCGGTTTCATTCATGCCGCACCTCACTCAAATAAAAGCCGGTCACCTCCCGGCAGGGAAGTAATCGGCTCTTGGCTCAACAGTTACTATGTAATTGTGTGGGCGGACCGTCTCTCACTCTCATAGGCAACCTCCTACTCTGCTGTCAGATCTGCCAGCTTGGTCTCTAGGCTATTGATCTGGTCACGGAGAGCCTGTCTCTCTGCATGGACAGCCTCCATATCGTACTCGGTCTGCTCGCCGAGAAGTGTGTACTCATAGGTCTTGATTACCTTATAGTCACTGGCAGCAATCTGTTCCTTCAAGTCATTGATCTGTGCTGTCACCTGTCGGATTTGCTCCTGCCTGGCCATTTCTTCCAGTTCTTCTTCTGTGGGCTCCGGTTGCACCGGTGCAACCGGCTCAACATAGACGGATCCGTTATCGGACAGCTCATACCAGCCGTCACCCTTGCGGTACAGCGTGGTATATGCCGCATACTCACCGTTGTCAAGCGGATATTTGCATCCCTCATCCAGGTAGAGCCGGAAGCCGTCAGTATTTACTGTGATGTTGTCTCCGGTGATCCGGATCACATGAGGGCTCTCCTCTGATACGATGACCTTTGATACGGTCTTTTTATTTTTAAACTTTATGTAACCCATGAGGGCTCCTTTCTGGTGCTCTTACGGCTGCACCCGCCGTCTGATCTACTACGCTAAATGGCAAGTTAAACACTAAATTAGATACTAGCAGTTATGTCAAGAGTTCTAA
>ERZ773194.1183-NODE-1183-length-29772-cov-5.282162_pt1 | contig 29772 bp, 30 predicted proteins | sample MGYA00511240_ERZ773194 | MGnify/ENA primary metagenome ERZ773194 (study PRJEB29015, sample SAMEA2737774) | human gut metagenome | biome: human gut; feature: human-associated habitat; material: faeces | place: China | collected 2012 ... | reverse complement strand
AGGTCAAGGACGAGGTGCTCGTGCAGGGTACCGAGCAGTTCGTGCTCCACTATAATTTCCCGCCCTTCTCGACGGGCGAGGCGAAGGCCGCCCGCGGTCTGAGCCGTCGTGAGATCGGCCACGGCCACCTGGCATGGCGCGCCCTCAAACCGATGATTCCGCTGGGCGAGGAGAATCCCTACGCCGTGCGCGTCGTGTCGGACATTCTGGAATCGAACGGTTCGTCGTCGATGGCCACCGTTTGCGCCGGTACGCTGGCCCTCATGGATGCCGGCGTGAAACTGCGCAAGCCCGTGTCGGGCATCGCCATGGGTCTGATCTCGGATTCCGAGAGCGGCAAGTGGGCCGTGCTGTCGGACATCCTGGGCGACGAGGATCATCTGGGCGACATGGACTTCAAGGTGACGGGTACCCGCGACGGTATCACCGCCACGCAAATGGATATCAAGGTCGACGGCCTCTCCTACGAGGTGCTGGCCGCCGCGTTGGAGCAGGCGCGCAAGGGGCGTCTGCATATTCTGGACATCCTGACCGACTGCATCGCCGCGCCGCGCGCCGACTACAAGCCGTTCGTGCCGCGTCTGGTGCAGATCCACATCCCGAAGGATTCGATCGGCGCCGTGATCGGCCCGGGAGGAAAGGTGATCCAGGAGATTCAGAAGCAGACTGGTACCACCATTACCATTACGGAGGACGACCAGAAGGGTATCGTCGACGTCTTCGGTGTGGAGAAATCGGCGATCGACGCTGCGTTGCAGCGTATCAAGGAGATCGTTGCCGTGCCCGAAATCGGCGAGACCTACCACGGTAAGATCAAGTCGATCGTGCCGTTCGGCGCGTTCGTCGAGATCATGCCCGGCAAGGAGGCGCTGCTCCATATCTCGGAGATCGACTGGAAACGGTTCGAGACGATGGAGGAGAGCGGCCTGAAAGAGGGCGAGATGATCGACGTGAAACTCATCGGCGTCGACGAGAAGACCGGCAAGCTGAAACTCTCGCACCGCGCGCTTCTTCCGAAGCCCGAAGGATATGTCGAGCGTGAACGCCGTCCGCGGGGCGACCGCGAGCGTCGCCGCGACGACCGGCACCGCGACTGATCCGTCGGATGCGTTCCGACGCGAAATAGACGGCGTTTTCGTGCGCCGGCGATCGAAAACCGCTTCGAACGAAAGTTCGAGGTGGTTTTTTTACGGAAAAAGTTGCATAATCTGCATGGGTTTTATATATTTGCATGTATTCTGCTGCAAACGGCCTCGGGAATGGGGTACGTGGAGCGGAGGCAAACGGAAAGAGACGAAATCAATGCACAACAATTTTTAATAACTAATTAATTATGAAGAACTTAGTAAAAATTAGCTTGGTTCTTGCCGCAGCTGCCTTGACCTTGTCGGGTTGCAACTGTTTCAAGAAGATGGGTAAGAAACAGGATGAGGTTACTTACTCGTGCACGCCGAAGGTGCTGACGCTCAACAACGGCGTCGTGAGCGCCGACATTACGGTGAACTTCCCGGCAGCTTACTTCAACAAGAAAGCTACGTTGCGTCTGACGCCGGTGATCGTGTTCGAGGGCGGCGAAGTGGCCGGTACTCCGAAATACGTCCAGGGCGAGAAGGTGAATGACAACTATACCGTTATTTCGGCTGACAACGGCGGTACCTACACGCAGCATGTCGAATTCCCCTACGACGACCGTATGGAGCAGAGCGAGTTGCGCGTTTTGATCGAGAGCAAGTGCAACGGCGCCAGCGAGTACGTGATGTTCAACGCCGCTACGGGCAAACCCGTGACGAAGGAGGAAGCGGCCGTGCTGGCCAATCCGAAGTCGGCCGAGGCCATGGCGCTGCGCGCTCAGTGCGGCGTGTTCATCGCCGAGGGCGTCAACACGATGCAGAGGGATTTCAACTTCGGCGACGCTGCCGCTACGGCTGCCAACAACTACAAGCGTACGACGAATCAGGTAGACAAGGCCGAGATCCTCTACAAGATCAACAGCTCGGTGGTGAACCAGAAAGCGCTCAAAGAGAACGAACAGCTCTCCGAGTTCGAGAAGACCGCTGTGGCCAACAAGGAGAACGACCGCATCGCGCAGAGCCTCTATGTGAACGGCTACGCTTCGCCCGACGGTCCTGAGAAGTTCAACGACAAGCTGGCCAGCGCACGTAGCGAAACCGGTCGCAAGGCCGTCGAGAAGATCCTGGCCGAGTACGGTTTCAATATCGACGCTGCCGGTTACGGCGAGGACTGGGAAGGTTTCAAGGAGATGGTCGAGAAGTCGAACATCCAGGACAAGGATCTGATTCTTCAGGTGCTGAGCATGTACGATTCGTCGGCCGAGCGCGAGAACCAGATCAAGAACATGTCGTCGGTTTACGGCGAACTCAAAGAGGACGTGCTGCCGAAACTGCGCCGCGCCCAGCTGGTCAACAACATGGAGATCACCGGTAAGAGCGACGCCGAGATGCAGGCGCTGGTCAACAGCGGCAAGCTCGATGAGCTGAACAACGAGGAGCTGCTCCACGTCGCCACGTTGATTGAGGATAATGCCGTGAAGGCGAAGGTGTTGGAGTACGCTGCCAAGAAGTACGACGATTCGCGCGCCTACACCAACCTCGGTGCCGCCTATCTCCAAATGGGCGACGCCGACAAGGCGCTGGCCGCATTGACGCAGGCCGTGAAGCTCGGCGGCAACACGCAGGAGCTGAACTCGAATCTGGCACTGGCCAACCTGGCTGCCGGTAACGTGGACGAGGCGAAGAAATACGCCGCTGCCGCAGACGCTCAGACCAAGAGCCTGATCGCTGCCGCTCAGGGCCAGTACGGCGACGCCGCTGCCAAGCTCAAAGGCTACAATGCTGCCGTGGCTGCCGTGATGAACAACGACCTGTCGGCTGCCAAGAAGGCGCTGGCCGGCGAGAACTCGGCCGATGCGGATTACCTGCGCGCCGTGATCGCAACCAAGGAGGGCGATATGAAGACTGCCGGCGCCCAGTTGAAGGCTGCCGTCGCCAAGGATTCCGCCCTGGCGAAGAAGGCGTCGAAGGATGTCAACCTCAAGCCCCTGTTCAAGAGCGGTTTCAAGTTCTGAGAATACGCTGCTCTCCGATAAGCGGGGATGTACGGATTACGAATTCCGGGTTCGGTTCGAGCCCGGAATTTTTTTGATATTTTGGTCGGAATTCTGCGTGTGTAGCGGAAAAATGGTTATATTTGTATAGTGGAGAAAACTGTCTTGTTATGGAGTACGCAAATCATCTATCGGAATATGCTCCGGCCCCGAGCGAAGCGCAGGTGGCCGAAGAGGTCGCACGCATTCGGGCAGCCGCGAAGGGATACGAAACGGACGAGGTTTACAGGCTTTGCTATTCGGCCATCGACCTGACGACCCTTTCGTGCAGCGATTCGGTGGAGTCGGTGACGGCTTTTGCACGGAAGGCCGTGGAGTTCTATACGAATTATCCCGCGATCGCCAATGTCGCGTCCATCTGCATCTATCCGCCGTTCGTCGAAACGGTCGGGCTCGCCGTGGACGATACGCCGATGCGCATTACGAGCGTCGCGGGCGGATTTCCTTCGTCGCAGACCTTTCTGGAAGTGAAGATGCTCGAAACGGCGATGGCCGTCGAGAACGGAGCCGACGAGATCGACATCGTCATCAACGTCGGCAAGATGCTCGAAGGACATTACGACGAGGTGGCCAACGAAGTAGAAGTGTTGCGCGGCGAGGCCGGCGAAGACGTGGTGTTGAAGGTGATTTTGGAAACGGGTGCGTTGAAGACGCCCGAGCTGATCCGCCGCGCCGCGTTGTTGGCGATGTTCGCCGGCGCCGATTTCGTCAAGACGTCGACGGGCAAGATCGACGTGGCGGCGACTCCCGAAGCGGCGGTGGTGATGTGCCGTGCCATTCGAGACTACTACGACAAGACGGGCCGCATGGTCGGCTTCAAGCCTGCCGGCGGCGTACGTTCGGCGGCCGACGCGGTGCTCTACTATACGGTTGTTCGGGAAATTCTGGGCGAGCGGTGGCTCACGCCGCAGTTCTTCCGTATCGGTGCGTCGTCGGTAGCCAACGCCCTGTTGTCGGCGATCGTCGGCGAGCCGGTCAAATACTATTAGCCTTTCCTTCCCGCGGGGCAGGGTTTCGGTGCATTTTCGTGCGCCTTTTCTCGCTTCGGCATAGCTCGGACAAGTTCCACTCTGCACTCGGTTTAACGAAAAGGTTCGCTTTGTTGCGGACGGTGCTTTGCGGAGGGGGATGACGATAGCGGCGGCAGATGTACTATCTGCCGCCGCTTTTTTTGGACGGGAACCGAACTCGCATTCCTCCGAAGAGAGCGAAGCTTTTGTGGAACTTCTCTTCGTTTGCACGGGATCTTCACGGAACACGCCTTCATACGGGGAATCGCCGTAAATACCTAAAAAACGGTATTGTACGTCGTTTCTCATTGCTGTAAATTCGTAATACGTTCGTACGAGCTTTCAGTCTGACCTTCTAATTCGTATCGTTATGAAAAGTACAGCGATTTTTTTCGTGATTTTTGCGGGTTCCGTATTCTGCTCCTGTTCGAAGGCGGAAATTACTGCGACCCCCGTTTCGCAGACCCGGGCAGGAGATAATGAAGTCTCGCTTTTATTTACGAAGGATAATTTGAGCGAATCGCAGGCAATCGAATTCGCTACGCATTTTTTGAAAAAAACGCCGTTTTTTTATACATGGGATGTACTTCATTTTCTTCCTCGAAATTATATCCAGTATAACGAGCCTTTTGAGGTGTGGTATAGCGGATTTACGATTCATTTTCGCGGAATCGATGTCGGTATTGCCGGTCCCGTGACGGCGGACCGCGTGAAATTCGGCATATACGCGGGACAAGTCGTGAGGGATGTGCAGATTTATTCGGCGGGGGAGAAGCCCGAAATCGGAGAGGTCGTCTATGAGGAGCGGGACGGAAGAAAAGTTCCCGTCGGAAAGAGGTACCAATACGATACGAATTCCGAAGGCAGTAATTGTTGGATTCTTGTCCAATGGGAGAGTGTCCGCGATTTCGAAACGTGCATCGGATATTGAAAACCTGTCGAACCCATAATTGTCGGATCGAATGAATCGGAAACATTTTCTGCGAATCCTTTCTGCCGCTCTTCTTCCGGCGCTTCTGTCGGCTTGCGCGGCGCAGCGCCCTGAGCTCTATGCCATGCGTAACGGCGGCAGTCATCAACCGTTTTATTTTACGGATCGTTACGGCGAACTCGCCTTCCGCGAGTTTTACGACTGGGCCGGTCAGTTCGTCGGCGATCGTGCCGTCGTCGAACGGGACGGCAAATGGGGGTATATCGACCGGAGCGGCGAAACGGTCGTCCCGTTCCGGTACGATTGGGCCGGAAGTTTCGGCCAATACGGTTTCGACGAGGAGGTGGCGATGGTGAAGACGGGGACGGATCGGGATCGGATTCCCCTCTACACGCCGTGTCCCACGGCGTTGATCGATCGCGACGGCGAACGGATCACACCCGTCTACGGTTTCATGACCCCGATTGTTGGCGGGGTGTCGTTCGTCAACGACGGACGGAAGTTCCACGGCGTCGGGCGGGACCTGCTCGCTTCCGACGGGAAATGGGGCTGTGTCGATCGTCGGGGTCGGTTGGTCGTCGCCTGCGAGTACGAGCTGGCCTATCCCCTGTTCGATCGTTTCGCCTTCGTGCGTAAAGATGGAAAATGGGGCGTACTGGATCGACGCGGCCGGTTGATCGTTCCCTGCCGCTACGATGCGGGGTATTATCGAGCGGGAATTTATGTGCTCGACACGCTCTTCGATACGCAGGACACTCCGCCGACGGACGGTGCGAATCCCGCTGTGCGCGGCGAGTTCGAAGAGGGGCGCATCTACATGATCGCGGACGGGTGTGCGGAGGCGTTCGACATGAAGGGCCGGAAGATCGGAAAATAGCTGTCATGCCGGATGGATCGTTCGCCTCGACGTCGTTCTGCGATGGGGCGGTAGACGCCTGTGGCACCGCAGGGGAGAGTCACTCTCCGAAAATTCGGTTGAGGGCTGCGGCCAACCGGTACGACGCCTTGCGGAGCTGCTGCTCGGCCAGCGGTGCGGCTTTTGCCATGAACTCCTCGCCCAGCGTGTCGCCCGGCGCTACCCAGTCGATCGAGGGGCGTACGTCGCGTGCGGCGTCTTCGAACCACTGGCGGTACGATCCTTCGGTCATCCGCCGGATTTCGCGCTTGGAGGCGTTGTCGAGGTAGTCGGCATAACGTTCGTAACTCCATCCCGGATGGATTCGGGCGATGACGCCCGAATCCCAGACGCTGTGCAGCGTTTTGGGTTTGCCGAAGAAGGTCACGTCGAACTTCCCTTCGTTGTGGGCGTCGGTGTACCGCATGTGTGCCGGACAGTGGAAATCGGCGACCATGTGTACGATACATTTTATATAGGTGAGTACCACCGAATCGTCCAGCTCACGGTAGTTCTTCAATGCTGCGGTCAGCGTCTCCGCTCCGGTCACGCCGTCGCGTCCCTTGCGGTATTTCTCCCGCACTTCGGCGGGGGAGTTGCACTCCGCGTCGGCGATCGAGGCGTGCCAGCCGCGGAAAGGTTCCTTGTAGCGCGGGTCGGCGGCCACTTCGTCCATGAAAACGGCGTATTCTGCGAGCGGCGTGCTGCCGGTGTATCGTTCGATGGCCGCTTTGGCCTTCGGGGTGAGGTGGCGTTGGGCTACTTCGGCGATCGCGCGATGGCCGACCGTTCCCCATGCCGCGCAGTCGGCGTGCAGGCCGAAGGTCAGCAGGAGCGAGAGAAGCAGAAAGGGCTTTTTCATCGGTTATAGGGATTGTAGTTGTCGGTGTCGGTGCGTTGCTCGCGGAAGATGTTGAAACGCGCCAGCAGCGGATTGCGGCGGTCGAGCAGCCAGAATTCGACGAGCAGCAGCGCGAAGGCGACCGCGATGAGGTACTGGAACTGTTCGTTGTACTCTTCGAAACGGACGGTCGACAGTTCCGACTGCTCCATGTCGTTGATCGCGCGTACGATCTCGTCCAGCCCGATCGACTGCTTGGTGGCGCGGATGTAGGCCCCGCCGGTGATCCGGGCGATCTCCTGCAACATCTTCTCGTCGAGTTTCGAGACCACCATGTCGCCCTTTTCGTCCTTGATGAACTCCCCGCCGATCTCGATCGGGGCGCCTTCGGGCGTGCCGATGCCGATCGTGAAGATCCGGATACCCTGTTCGGCGGCCCGTTCGGCGGCCTGCATCACGTTGCCCTCGTGATCCTCGCCGTCGGTGATGAGGATGATGACGCGCGAATCGCCGCTGCCGCTCGAAAAGGACATCTCGGCCAGCGACAGCGCCTTGCCGATCGACGTTCCCTGCACGGAGGCCATCGAGGGCGAAATCCGTTTGGCGAAGGCTTTGGCCATGCGGTAGTCGGAGGTGATCGGCAGCTGTACGGTGGCGTCGCCTGCGAAGACGATCACCCCGACGCGATCCTGTTCCAGTCCGTCGAATAGCTTGTTGATCGCGTATTTCGTCCGTTCGAGGCGGTTGGGCTCGAAATCTTCGGCCAGCATCGAGTTGGAGATGTCCACCGCGAGCATCATCTCGATGCCCTCGCTCTTCTGTTCGCGCAGCTTCGAGCCGAACTGCGGTCGTGCGGCGGCGAGGATCACGAGGATGACGGCCGTCGTGAAGAGGATGAATTTCAGTTTCATGCGGCCCGTCGAGGCGTCGGGCATAAGCGTGGCTACCGTCGCCGGGTCTCCGAAGCGGGCCAGCCGCCGCCGGCGGTCGTAGAGCGCCCATGCGAAGAGGGCGACGAGTGCGGGCGCGGCCAGCAGCAGATAGAGGTATTCGGGATGTGCGAAACGAAACATTACGGAATGCGTTTAAGAATCAGGGTGCGAATCAGAAATTCCGCGGCGAGCAGCGCCAGCGCCGCCAATACCCACCGCAGGTACTCTTCGGTGTAGGTCGTGAAGTCGGCTACCTCGACTTTGCTCTTTTCGAGGCGGTTGATTTCGTCGTAGATCGCGCGCAGCTTCTCGTTGTCCGTGGCGCGGAAGTAGCGGCCGCCGGTGGCGTCGGCGATCTCTTGGAGGGTCTTTTCGTCGATTTCGACCTTGGCCTGCACGAAGGTCATGTTGCCGAACATGTCGATTGCGGGCGTGGGGGCCGTGCCGCGCGATCCGACTCCGATCGTGTAGACCCGGATGCCCTGCTCCTTGGCGATTTCGGCCGCCATGACCGGAGCGATCTCGCCGCGGTTGTTCACGCCGTCGGTTAGCAGGATGATGACCTTCGATTTGGCATCGCTCTCGCGCAGGCGGTTGATGGCCGTCGCCAGTCCGTTGCCGATGGCCGTGCCGTCCTCGATCAACCCGCTGCGCACGCGCCCCAGCAACGTGAGCAGCGTCGACTGGTCGGCGGTCAGCGGGCTCTGCGTGAAGGCTTCGCCCGCGAAGACCACCAGTCCGATCCGGTCGCCGTAGCGGTCGGAGATGAACGATCCGGCCACCTCCTTGGCCGCTTCGAGGCGGTCGGGGCGGAAGTCGCGCGCCAGCATCGATCCCGATACGTCGAGCGCCAGCATGATGTCGATACCGTCGGTATTGGTGCGGGTGTTCTGTTCCGCCGACTGGGGGCGCGCCAATGCCACTACGAGCGTCGCCAGCGCCGCCATGCGCAGCACGAAGGGGGCATGGCGCAGGTAGTAGCGAACGGTACGCGGCGCTTTGAGCACGCCCGCCACCGACGAGATGCGCAACGCCGCTCCGCCCTTCCGCAACCGGTAGAGGTAATAGCCTGCCGCCGGCAGGAGCAGCGTGAGCAGCCACAGCAGATGTGGATTATGAAACGTCATTTCAATCGACAGTTAACGATAATCGGTAATCGGCGGTCGCCGGAGCCGTTCCGGCACGGGGCGGTACGACCGCTCCCGACGAATGGCTGCTTCTGCGTGCGGAACGCCGCCTGCGCCGATCCCCGTTTCTTGGTTCTTACGTGTTTTTACCAGTTTTTCTTCAACCGTACCACGGCGCCGGCCTTCTCTTTGAGCTTCTCCTGCGTCCTGTCCTCCTGCGCCTGGATGGCGTCGAGCATCCGTTCCTGTTCGGAAGGCGAAATGCCGGCCGGCTGGGGTCGGCCCTCGCCCTCCTGCTCCTTGTCGGGCCGGCCGTCCTGCTGCTGGTCGTCGCCTTGCCCGTCACCCTCCTGCGGATCGTTCTGGCCTTCCTGCGGATTCTGCTGGTTCTGGCCGTTCTGCTGGTCCTGGTTTTGATCGTCCTTGTTATCTTTATTGTCCTTGTTGTCTTTGTTGTCCTGATTCTGCTGGTTCTGATCGTCGAGCAGTTTCTTGACGTAGGCGTAGTTGAATTTGGCCTGCGGATCGTCGGGGTTCAGGCGCAGCGAGTTCTTGTAGCTTTCGAGCGCTTCGGCGTATTTCTGCTGCCGGAACTGCGTGTTGCCCAGATTGTAGAAGGCCTGCGCACGATCGACGGGCGCTGCCAGCGAATCGGCGGCGGCCTGTTGCTGTACCTGTGCCGCCTGGTCGTACATCTCCTGCCGGTGAAGGGCGTTGCCCAGGTTGTACTGCGCTTCGAACGACGAGGGGGCGGCGCCCAGCGCACGCATGTAGCGTCCGGCGGCGTCCTGATAGTTGCCCTTTTCGTAGGCGCGGTTGCCCTTGCGTACCTGCCGGCGTTCGGGGTACTGCTGCGCCGCGGCGTCGACGGCCAGCAGCGCGAGAACGAGTAGGATGAAAATTCTACGCATGGCTGTCGTTTTTAGGCGTCAGGTCGAGCGGCTCCTCCGCTTCGGCCGAAGGTTGTTCCTCGACGGGTTTGGTCTCCTCGACGAAGTAGTAGGCCCACTGGTAAGCCTCTTCGTTGCGTGCGGCTTCGGGCGTCGCCTTGGCGAATTTCACCAGATCGGCTTCGCGCAGCAGCGCCGTGAGCTCCATGGCGCTCTTGCGGGGCAGGTCGAGCGGACGTACCGCATCGATGATCTCGTCGGAGGTCATCTCCAAGGCGCCGATGCCGTAACGCCCCGCCAGATAGCGGCGCAGGATGTCGGTCAGCCCCGAATAGTAGGCCTTGTGTTTGTTGTTCTGCCACAATTTCTGGTTGTGAAGCCCTTCGAGCGCGCGGATCGCCTCGACGTGGGGCGGTGCGGGCGGCGCGGGTTTGAAGAGGTCGCTCAGGTGTTTGCCGCGCTTGGACAGGTGATAACGCAGCGCGAAGAGCAGCGCCGCGAGGTTCAGCAGCAGGAACAACCCGCCGAAAAGGTATCCTGTGATCTCCTCGGCGCGCAGCGGCAGCGTCCGCTGCGGTTTGAGGTCGTAGATCGTCTGCTTGGCGGTGTCGATCTGGAACGTTCCCACGTCGAGCCGCAGCGAATCGGAGGTGTAGAGCGTGTCGACGATGTTCTTGTCGGCATAGAGCACGCCGGGACGCCCCAAATTGTAACGTCCTTCGGAGAAGGCCTGCATGACGTAGCGTTTGCGCAGCCGGAGCCGCCGGCCCTCCCGCGAGAGCGTGTCGACGGGCAGCGACTGCACCACTTCGAGCTTGTCGTCGTTTTCGTAGAGCGGGAATTCGGTCACCTGCACCTGGTCGCGCTCGACGTCGATTTCGAGCGTAAAGGTGTCGCCGATGCCGATGCTGTCGGGGACGATGCGCGCCTCGACCGTCGGGGTCTGGGCGGAGGCCGTCGCCGCAGCGAGCAGGGCGGCCGCGGCCGCTGTGAGGAATGCCGGTCGTTTCATCGTTGCTTGAAGAGTTTGATGAGTTCCACCACGTAGTCTTCGTCGGTCGAGATCGTCGCCGTGTCGATGCGGTTGTGTTTGAGCAGCGAGTCGATCGCCTCGCTGCGCTGCCGCCATGCGCGGGCATAATGGTCGCGCACGGCCGCCGACGAAGTGTCGACCCAGACCTTGCGCCCCGTCTCGGCGTCCTGCAGCTCGGCGATGCCCACGTCGGGCAGTTCGGCTTCGCGCGGATCGAAGACGCGGATCCCCACCAGGTCGTGTTTGCTGCCGGCGATTTTCAGGGCGTTGGCGAACTCCTCGCCGTCGCGTGCCGGATCGAGGAAATCCGAGAGCAGGAACGCCGTGCAGCGCTTCTTCATCACGGCCGTCAGGAAACGCACCGCCTCCGACAGCGCCGTGCCCGTCGACCGGGGCCGGAAGCCGATCAGCTCGCGGATAATCATCAGGATGTGGCTGCGCCCCTTCTTGGGCGGGATGTACTTCTCCACGCGGTCGGAGAAGAAGATGCAGCCCACCTTGTCGTTGTTCTGGGCGGCCGAGAAGGCCACGACGGCGGCGATTTCGGTCAGAATGTTCTTTTTGAGGAAGTGGGTCGACCCGAACATGCGCGAGGCCGAGACGTCGACCATGAGCATCATCGTCAGCTCGCGCTCCTCCTCGTAGACCTTGATGTGGGGCGAGCGCGAACGCGCCGTGACGTTCCAGTCGATGTCGCGCACGTCGTCGCCGGCACGGTACTCCCTCACTTCGGAAAACGACATGCCCCGTCCGCGGAAAGCCGTGTGGTACTTTCCGGCGAAGATCTCGTTCGACAGGCCGCGTGTCTTGATCTCGATTTTGCGGACCCGTCGCAGAATATCGTTTTCGTTCTCGATCATCGTGTTACGGGACGATTACGTTGTTCAGGATGTCGGTGATGATCTCCTCGGTGGTGATGTTTTCGGCCTCGGCTTCGTAGGTCAGCCCGATACGGTGGCGCAGTACGTCGTGGCAGACGGCGCGCACGTCTTCGGGAATCACGTAGCCGCGGCGGCGGATGAAGGCGTAGGCGCGGGCGGCCTTGGCCAGCGAGATCGAGGCACGGGGCGATCCGCCGTAGGCGATCAGCGTCTGCAACTTCTGGAGGTTGTATTCGACCGGTTCGCGCGTGGCGAAGATGATGTCGACGATGTATTTCTCGATCTTCTCGTCCATGTAGACGTCCTCCACCACGCGGCGCGCCTTGACGATGTCTTCGGGTGCGATCACCTTGTGCGGCGAGGGAAGCCCTTCGCCCGAGAGGTTCATCCGCACGATGTCGCGCTCCTCCTGCTTCGTGGGGTAGGAGATTTTGGCTTTGAGCATGAATCGGTCGACCTGCGCTTCGGGCAGCGGGTAGGTTCCCTCCTGTTCGAGGGGGTTCTGCGTGGCCAGAACCAGGAAGGGCTCGGGCAGCTTGTAGGTGTCGTCGCCGATGGTCACCTGGCGCTCCTGCATCGCTTCGAGCAGCGCCGACTGCACCTTCGCCGGCGAACGGTTGATCTCGTCGGCCAGTACGAAGTTGGCGAAGACGGGGCCTTTGCGCACCATGAACTCCTCGCTCTTCTGCGAGTAGATGAGCGTACCGATCAGGTCGGCCGGCAACAGGTCGGGCGTGAACTGGATGCGGGCGAAATCGGCGTCGACGGCCTTTGCGAGCGTCGTAATCGCCAGCGTCTTGGCAAGACCCGGCACGCCTTCCAGGAGGATGTGGCCGTTCGACAGCAGACCGATCAGCAGCGTGTCGATCAGATGGGTCTGACCGACGATCACCTTGCTCATCTCGGCGCGCAGCGTGTCGACGAAGACCGACTCCCGCTCGATGCGTTCGTTGAGTTCCTTGATATTGATGACTTCACTCATGGATGTTATGTTTTTTTAGATGTTATTGCCGTACTGTTTTTTAACGAATAGTATGCAAATTTATTATAAAAACGCAGAAAAATGAATTTTTCCCGTCGAAATCGACATTAAAACCCCGCGAAAGAGCCGTTTGCTCTCCCTTCGGACGTGTCGCGTCCTCCCTTCGGCGATATGGTTTTACGATATATATTTCGTATATTCGCCCACACTGCGATAGTGCAGCGAATTTCATAAATTTTATCCCGATGGAAAAACTTAGGTTCATGAGAGGTGCGGCAGCGTTGTTGGCGGGTTCCGCAATGCTTTTCGCATCGTGCAGCGACGACGATGCGCCGATGCCCGATCCCGAATTGACGTTGACGCCCGATACCGAGATCTCCCTGCCGGTCGGGGGGGGGAGCGTCGAGGTGGCCGTGTCGACTAATCTCGGCAGCTGGACGGCGTTGTCGAATGAGACGTGGTGCGAGGTTACGCTCGCCGAAGGCAAATTCACGGTGTCGGCCGATGCGAACGATGCGCTGGCTGCGCGTCCGACGGCGACGGTTACGGTCACTGCGGGCGAAGGCGAACGGAGCATCACCCGCGAGGTGCGGGTGACGCAGGGGGCTCAGACGTTCACCGACCTGAGTGCGGCGGGCTGCGCCAACTGCTATATCGTCGCCCCGAAGTCGGCGTCGGTCTTCGATGCCGCTTACAAAGGCAACTCCTCCACCGAATCGATCGGTGCGGCCGAGGGTGCCGAACTGGTTTGGCAGAGCGCGCAGGGTCTCGTTACGCGGGTAGCCTACGCCGCCGACGAGAAGAAGATCATCGTCGAGACCGCCGACAAGAGCGGCAATGCCGTCGTGGCGGCCGTCGACGAGTCGGGAACGATCCTGTGGAGCTGGCATCTGTGGATCGTCGATTACGATCCGTCGGCGTCGCTCTTCACGACGGCTCCCAATGCGTCGGGGACGACGTGGAGTTTCATGGACCGCAATCTGGGTGCGCTGACCGTCGAGCGCGGCAGTTTCGATTCGCACGGGCTGCTCTACCAGTGGGGGCGCAAAGATCCGTTCCCCGGTACGACGGCTTTTACGATCATGAACGAGGATTACACCTACGAGGTCGACGGCGAGCCTGAGGTCTACGGCATCGACAACCGTGTGTTGCCGAAGTTCGGTCTGACGGCGGAGTTCCACGGGACGATCGAGAAATCGATCCAGAATCCGGCGGTATTCTATGCGATGACCTACAAGCATACGGGCGTGGAGGACGAGTACGGCGAAGAGATCGTCGAGAACGACTATAAGACCGGCGACTGGGTCGACGTGTCGAACGACGACTACTGGGGCGGCGAGAGCCGGAAGAAGACGATCTACGATCCCTGCCCCGTGGGCTATAAGGTTCCGGTCTGCGACGCCGACGGCAATACGCCCTACGCATGGCTCGTCTATACCGTAGGGAAGTGGGACGAAGCCAATCGCGGTTTCGAGCAGGAGGGACAGTGGTTCCCCACGACCGGTACGCGCGCCTACGCTTCCGGAGGGTTGGATTATACCGAGGCCAATCCTTACAGCGGCTTGTGGATCGGAACGAAGGGCAAGGCTTCGGACAATTTGGAACTCTATCCCGATCTTTACGGTCAGTATATGTTCATCATCGATAGCAAGCGAATGCTCAAAGTCAGCAAAGACAAGCGTTCGCAGGGCATGTCGCTGCGCTGCGTGAAGGAGTAGCTTTCCGCCGCAATCCGGTTTTACGGGGAGTGCCGCCGTCGGGGCGGCGCTCCTTTTTCGCTTCCTGCGCGGGTGCGGTTTCGCGGGAACGTGCAGGCGCCGTCCGGCTTGCCTTCCCCTGAAAACGAAGCACCGCACCGACACAGGGTCGGTGCGGTGCGGAGAAGTCGTTGAACTTCGTTCTTCGTTTTCTCGCCTCGGCATAACTCGAACTGCGTTCGGCTCTGCGCTCGGCTTAGTGAAAACGTTCGACTGCGCGTTTAGCGTGCGCCGAGTTTCTGGTCGAGCATGTAGACGCCCACCTTCTCGCCTTCGATGGCTTTGAAGCCTTCAAGAATACCGCGGGCCGTATCTTCCTCCTCGACCTGCTCGTTGACGAACCATTGCAGCATGTTCGCCGTTGCGAAATCCTGCTCGGCGGCGGCCAGCTTGCACAGATCGTGGATCATCGCCGTCACCTTCTGTTCGTGGGCGAGCGTGTCCTCGAACATCGCCACGACCGACGGCCATTCGGTCTGCACGGCGGCGATGGGAGCCAGCACGACCTTGGCGTTCTGCGATTGGAGATAGCCCGCCAGCTTCTCGGCGTGCCCCTGCTCCTCCTTGAACTGGTGTACGAACCAGTGTGCGGAACCTTTGAACCCTTTGTCCGCCGCGTCCATCGACATCGAGAGATAGAGATATGCCGACCAGAGTTCGGCATTGATCTGGGCGTTGATCGCCTCCTGCATTTTTTTGCTGATCATAGTTGTATCGTTTAATGTATTAAATTTTCTTTTGTACAAAGATAGCGAATTATTCGATACGCGGTTCTGTTTTTCATTCATATCTTTTTATGGAGCTATAAGTCGGGCTTATGATGCGCCGGCAACGGTCCGATGATCGGGGACGAGCGGGAGGAGCCGTAAGTTCGGTGCGGTTTCGGCGTGCGGAGAAAAGCTTGCGGCGGGACTTCGCACGCCGGAGGCCGCGGTTCGCAGAGCCGGAATCGTCGTTCGCCGAAGGATCGGATACCGCCGCGAGGATCGGCCGCCGGCATCCGAATCCGCTGTTTGTGCCGTCGTTCGGAACGTTTTTTTCGGGCGAAGTGCCCGACTCTCGGATTTTTTTTCTATCTTTGCAGGCCAATTGTGGCGGAACAAAAACATTATCAACAATGAAAGTTTGCGAAATTACAGGCAAGGTCGCGGTGATCGGCAACAATGTCTCTCACTCGAACCGCAAGACCAAGCGCAAATTCAGTCCGAATTTGAAGACCAAGCGTTTCTGGTCAGAGGAAGAGGGCCGCTGGATCACCCTCAAGGTGTCGGCTGCCGGTATGAAAACAATTAACAAGAAGGGTCTCGCAGTGGCTCTGCGCGAAGCTGCCTGCCCCAAGAAGATTTACTAAACCGTATTGACAAATGGCTAAGAAAGGCAATCGCGTTCAGGTCATCCTCGAATGCACCGAACAGAAGGAGAGCGGTGTTGCGGGCATGTCTCGTTACATCACTACCAAAAACAAGAAAAACACCCCCGACCGTCTGGAACGTAAGAAGTACAATCCCTATCTGAAGCGGGTGACGTTACACCGTGAAATCAAATAATCGAGCGTTATGGCAAAGAAAGTAGTCGCAACCCTGAAAACCGGCACGGGCAAGCAGTTTACCAAGTGCATCAAAATGGTCAAGTCGGAGAAGACCGGCGCCTATATGTTCAAGGAGGGTATCATTCCCAACGACCATGTAAAGGAGTTCTTCGCAGAGAAGAAATAAACCGTTCCGACGGTATTCGTGGTTAAGGGCATCGGCCCTTAACACAAAAGGCATCTCGACAAGGGGTGCCTTTTGTGTTTTTGTACGGACGGGCTGCGGCGGGGCGGACGCTGGATGCCGGCTGTCGCCGGGACGTCCGGACGGGCGGGCGGAGGTTTTAGGCGTGTGAGGGATGGCGGTGCGGGCGGAGTTCGTTCGGCAGGTCGTGTGTCGTGAGGCGCCCGGAGAGGACGAGGTTGGGGTTCGTTGCCGGCGGCATCGCGGGACGATATCGGCGGTTCGCCGCCCCACGCGGCGGGCTCCAACTCGCCGAAATTGGTGCTGTACCTGCCGCCGGCGGCGAACTGCCGGTACGCTGAACGCGGCCGGAGGTGTACTTGTACATCAGTATGGAGAGGCGGTTCGTGTCGTCATTTGCGCGTGCCGAGCAGGTACGTGGGGTTTCGTGTGGCATCGAACCTTTTCGTTAAGCCGAGCGCAGAGCCGGACTTGTTCGGGCTTTGCCGAGGCGAGAAAAGGAGCACGAATGTGAACGTTTTCGTTAAGCCGGGCGCAGAGCCGAACTTGTTCAGGCTATGCCGGGGCGGGAAAACGAAGAATGAAATTCAACGATTCACCCCTGCCGCAAACCGTCGCGACAGGGGTGAGGTTGGGAGTGGCGTCGGAATTCCGCCGGCGGGAAGAGCCGTCCGGCCTCAGAATTTGTGCATGGCCCGGACGAGGAACGAAATGTTCTTCGACGTCTGTTCGACGAAGGGCGGCTCGATCCCCATGTGGGTCGTCATGGCCGTCCATGCGTCGTCGCCTTCGGTCGAGGAGAAATAGTACATCAGCCGGTCCATCTTCACTCCGCCGTGCTCTTTCAGACGGTTGTTGAACTGTTCGCGGGCCTTGCGGTCGAACTTTATGCGGCCGTTGTTGTAGAGATGGCCGATGCGCAGCACCTCGTTGATCGCGGGCAGATACCACCCTTCGCCGAGGTCGCGGCACCATTTGAAGGCGGGATAGTCCTCCCACCGGACTTTTCCCTCGTCGGCCATGCGGGCGAAGGCGGCCTGGTTGACCGCTCCGTCGTGTTGGTCGTCGAGGCCCAGCCGCACGGCGTCGCTCTTCTTGAATTCGCACCAGCGCAGATTGGCCTGCGCGATCGACATCACGATGCCGTGCCCTTCGGCGTCGACCTCGATGACGATGCCCCGCACGCCGTTCTCGTCGAAATAGTCGCCCGGCTGGTAACGTCCCGCGAAAGCGCTCGGCGCGGATCGCTTCGACTGTTTCTGCGGTGCGGGATTCTTCGCCTCGGCCGCCAGACGGTCGTAATCCTCCTGCGAGAAGATGTCGGTCGAACCGTCCTCGAAGCGGATGTAGACGACGTTCGCGACCGACACCAGATAGGTCGGGCCGTCGAGGTGCGACGCCTTCTTGTATTTGATGTCCTTTTCGCCGATTTCGAGCACTTTGGCTTCAACGTTCGTGCCGTCCTTCTTGACGATCAGATCCTGTGCCGCTGCGTCCCAGACGCCGCACGACAGGAGAAACAGGAGGGAAATAAGTCCTTTCTTCATGGGTTTACATTTGATTTTCAACAGTTTTCTGCATCCGGCGGGCCTTGCGGGGAGGTTTCGCCGTCTGCCGGTGCGATGTTCCGGCCGCCGTTCGCACCGTCCGGCATCACCTCTGCGGGTCGGAACCGCGATTATACGCTTTACAAATATAACTAATTTTGCGAATAGTTATTATCTTTGTCGCAAGAATAAATGCCGGCGGGGCGGAACCGTGGTGCGATGCAGCCGTGCAGGAGTCCGCCCGTCGTCCGGCTAAAACCGATTTTGTTATGGGATTTTTCGATCTGTTCAGAAAGAAACAGGATACGCCGGCCGATACTGCCGCCGGGGCGGCTGTCGAAGCACAGCCCGAACAGCGGCGCGAGGAGTTGAACGCCGGACTGGAACGCACCAAGACGGGCCTTTTCTCGAAACTGGCGCGTGCCGTAGCGGGCCGCTCGACGGTCGACGCCGAGGTGCTGGACGATTTGGAGGAGGTGCTCATCACCTCCGACGTGGGGGTCGAGACGACCGTCAAGATCATTCGCCGCATCGAGGAGCGCGTCGCGCGCGACAAGTACATGAACGCGGCCGAATTGCGCGGCATCCTGCGCGACGAGATCGCGGCGCTGATGGAGCAGTCGCACGCTTCGACCAAGGATTTCGGGTTGGAACTGCCCGAAGGGACGCCCTACGTGCTGATGGTCGTGGGGGTCAACGGCGCAGGCAAGACGACGACCATCGGCAAGCTGGCGGCCAAGCTGACCGCTGCGGGCCGCAAGGTCTACATCGGCGCGGCCGATACGTTCCGTGCCGCGGCGATCGACCAGCTGGCCGTCTGGGCCGAGCGGGCCGGTGCGACGATGATCCGTCAGGAGATGGGCTCCGATCCCGCGTCGGTGGCTTACGATACGCTCCGCTCGGCCGTTGCGAACGGGGCCGACGTGGTGCTCATCGACACGGCGGGGCGTCTGCACAACAAGGTGGGGCTGATGAACGAGCTGACCAAGATCCGCAACGTCATGGCGAAGGTCATCCCCGGTGCGCCGCACGAGGTGATGCTCGTGCTGGACGGTTCGACCGGTCAGAACGCCTTCGAGCAGGCCCGGCAGTTCACGCAGGCCACGCAGGTCACGTCGCTGGCGATCACCAAGCTCGACGGCACGGCCAAGGGCGGCGTGGTGATCGGTATCAGCGACCAGTTCCGTATTCCGGTGCGTTACATCGGCGTGGGCGAGCGCATCGACCAGTTGCAGCTCTTCGACCGCCGTGCGTTCGTCGAGGCGCTCTTCGGCGACGAGACGAAATAAGGCGCACGGGATGAAGAAGATCAACGTCATAACGCTCGGCTGCTCGAAGAATACGGTCGATTCGGAGCACCTGATGGCGCAATTGGCTGCGGCGGGCTATACCGTCGCGGCGGACAGCGACCGTACGGATGCCCGTGTGGTAGTGGTCAACACCTGCGGCTTCATCGGCGACGCCAAGCAGGAGTCGATCGACATGATCCTGCGCGCTGCCGCGGCCAAGCAGGCCGGTCGGATCGACCGGCTGTTCGTCGTGGGATGTCTTTCGGAGCGGTATGCCGACGAGCTGCGCCCCGAACTGCCCGAAGTGGACGAGTTCTTCGGCGTGAAGGACTGGGAGGGCGTCGTGCGGGCGCTGGGCGGCGAGTGGCGGTCGGATCTGGCCACGGAGCGGCGGCTCACGACGCCGCGTCACTACGCCTACCTCAAAATCGGCGAGGGGTGCGACTGGAAGTGCGGTTACTGCGCCATTCCGCTCATTCGCGGGCTGCACGTCTCGGTGCCGATGGAGCAGGTGCTCGACGAGGCGCGGCGGCTGGCCGCCGGCGGCGTGCGCGAACTGATGGTTATCGCGCAGGACACGACCTATTACGGGGTCGATCTCTACGGCCGCCGCCGGCTGGCGGAACTGCTCACGGAGCTGTGCCGCATCGGGGGCATCGAGTGGATCCGCCTGCATTACGCCTATCCGACGGGGTTCCCCGACGACGTGATCGAGGTCATGGCGTACGAGCCTAAAATCTGCAAATACCTCGACATTCCCTTCCAACATATCTCCGATGCGCAGTTGAAGGCCATGAAACGCCGCCACACCAAGGCCGACGCCTATCGGCTCGTCGAACGGCTGCGTGCGGCCGTGCCCGACATCGCTCTGCGTACGACGCTGCTCGTGGGCTATCCGGGCGAGACGGAGGCCGATTTCGCGGAGCTGCTGCAATTCGTCGACGACGTGCGTTTCGACCGGCTGGGCGTCTTCGCCTACTCCGAGGAGGAGGGTACCTATTCGGCGCTGCATTTGAAGGATGATGTGCCCGACGAGGTGAAGCGGCGGCGCGTGGAGCGGATCATGGAGCGGCAGAAGGCGATTTCGCTCGACAACAACCTCCGCCGCGTGGGGCGTACCGAGCGCGTGGTGGTCGACGCGCGGCAGGGCGACTATTACGTCTGCCGCACGCAGTACGATTCGCCCGAGGTCGACCAGGAACTGCTGATCCCCGCCGTCGGCCGCCGGCTTCGGCGCGGCTGTTTCTACGAGGCACGCATCACGGCAGCCGAGGAGTACGACCTCTACGGCGAGCTGACCGAACGGCGAAAACGGTAGTGCAGAGGGCATTCCGAAGCGGCCGGCGGTTTCGGCCATCGTGCCGGCCGAAAAATATCTTCGGCCGTTCTTTCGTTTTTCCGTAAAAATTTTTACCTTTGGGATGTTAATGTTGTAACGACGATCGTTCATGGCGGCTCAGGAGATCATAGCGAACCTCGCGGCGCAGGTGCGGCGGCTGATGGCGGAACACGCCAAGCTGCGCGGACTGTGCGATCGGATGAAGACCGAGGGCGACGCCCTGCGCAAGGAGAACAGGACGTTGCAGGAGCGGGTGCGTTCGCTCGAAGAGGAGCTGTCGTGCGTGCGGCTGGCCGAAGGGCTTGCCGGCGGCGGTCGGAATCGGGAACGGGCGCGGGCGCGTGTCAACCGTTTAGTGCGGGAGGTAGACAGGTGCATTGCGTTGTTGAACCGGCAGCAGGAGTAACGAAACCGTAGCGAATGGCCAAGCAGAACATAACGGTAAAAGTCCTTGGGAAACCCTATGCGTTGGTGATCGACAGCGAGAAGGAGGAGTTGTATCGCCTTGCCGAGCGCGATCTCAATACCTATGTGACGCGCATCGAGCAGCAACACTACAAGGATTACAAGAAAGTGGACTGTCTGGCCATGGGCGCTTTCCAGTTTGCAGTGGCGAAACTGATGCTGGCGCAGAGCCGCGAAGTCGGCGACGAGGAGGTGAAGACGCTCGCCGCGCTGGGCGAGGAGTTGGAGAATTATCTCGATGCGTTGCGCTGACGGGCGCGGGATCGGTGAATGAAGAGGCGTCGGACGTCGAGGTCCGATGTGTCGGCAGAAAGATAAAGAGAGAGACGGGCGCTCCGGCGCGGACAATAATCGCAGGTCGGGCACCGTTCTTGAAATGAAACGTTTGACGACGGATTGCGTTCTTTAACATACACAGAAATAATCTACCCGCATAGATTCCTTCTAGCTTTGCGAAACTGAACACTTATTACATTGGGGTCAACTTACGCGAATGTCTCAAAATCAGGCCTTGACCCTTCGGGGTGCATCCTCCGGGGTGCCGTTGGAAGATTGCGAACCCGAAGCCCCCACACATGACTTATCGGCAGATTCGTCAAACAAGAGCAAGGAATCCTATGCGGTTTTTTATATGTATACCTATTAATTAACTATATTAACTAACACAACTCGAAACCATGATTGCCATTGTATTATCGAGCGTCGTTTCGGCCGTTGTGTGCGTCGGTATCTATGTTCTGGTGACCCGGTTTATCACCAAGAATACCATCCGCGCGCAGCGTGAAGCCGCCCTCAAAGAGGCGGAGGCCGAAGGCGAAATGATAAAGAAGGAGCGGATTCTCCAAGCCAAGGAGAAATTCATTCAGCTCAAAAGCGACTACGACCGTCAGGTCAACGAGCGCAACCAGAAGCTCGCGCAGAGCGAGCAGCGCGCCAAGCAGATCGAGGCCAACCTGCTGAATCAGCAACGTGAATTGGAGAACCGCCTGCGCGAGAACGAACGGCTCAAAGAGCAGATGGAAGCGCAGCGGCAGCTGCTGGAACATAAGACCGAGGAGATCGACCGCCTGATGAAGGAGCAGAACGCGCGTCTGGAACAGATTTCGGGCATGAGTTCGGAGGATGCCAAGAACATCCTGATCGAGAACATGAAGGCCGAAGCCAAAAGCGATGCGGCCGCCTACATCAACGAGACGATCGAGGAGGCCAAGCTGACGGCCACGAAGGAGGCCAAGCGGATCATCGTCACCTCGATTCAGCGCGTGGCCACCGAGACGGCCATCGAGAACGCCGTGACGGTCTTCAATATCGAGAGCGACGAGGTCAAGGGCCGCATCATCGGCCGCGAGGGGCGCAACATCCGTGCGCTGGAAGCGGCTACCGGCATCGAGATCATCGTCGACGACACGCCCGAAGCGATCATCCTGAGCGGCTTCGACCCCGTGCGCCGCGAGATCGCCCGTCTGGCGCTGCATCAGCTCGTCACCGACGGCCGAATCCATCCCGCCCGCATCGAGGAGGTGGTCGCCAAGGTGCAGAAGCAGATCGAGGAGGAGATCGTCGAGGTCGGCAAGCGCACGGCCATCGATCTGGGCATCCACGGCCTGCATCCCGAACTGATCCGCCTGATCGGCAAGATGAAGTACCGTTCGTCCTACGGGCAAAACCTGTTGCAGCACGCCCGCGAAACGGCCAATCTGGCCGGTATCATGGCCTCCGAACTGGGGTTGAACCCCAAGATCGCACGCCGTGCCGGTCTGCTGCACGACATCGGCAAGGTGCCCGACGACGAACCCGAACTGCCGCACGCAATCATCGGCATGAAGCTCGCCGAGAAATACAAGGAGAAGCCCGATGTCTGCAATGCGATCGGAGCGCACCACGACGAGGTGGAGATGACATCGATCGTAGCTCCGATCATTCAGGTGTGCGACGCCATTTCGGGCGCCCGTCCCGGCGCCCGCCGCGAGGTGGTGGAGTCCTATATCAAGCGGCTCAAGGAGATGGAGGAGATCGCCCTCTCGTATCCGGGCGTGCAGAAGACCTATGCCATTCAGGCGGGCCGCGAGCTGCGCGTGATCGTCGGCGCCGATAAACTCTCCGACCAGGAGTCCGAAGGATTGTCGCGCGACATCGCCAAGAAGATTCAGGACGAAATGACCTATCCGGGTCAGGTGAAGATCACCGTGATCCGCGAAACGCGCGCCGTAGCCTACGCGAAATAGCGATCGCTGAAATTCTATAATGATAAAATCCCCTTTTGCTCGTGCAAAAGGGGATTTTTATCGTTAAAGATCGTGATTTGCGAAGCTCTGCTACGGGTTATGAGAGCGTTTGGGTGTGACACGGAGAATCTTGGGATTAAGGAGCAGAACGGATTCAAATGTCGTCGTCGATTCTGCCTTCGTATAGGTTTTCAATTATTTTCCGCCAATCTCTTTTAGTGTTGTTTTTGGGGACGGTTTTTGAACCTTTTTGTTCTTTCGTTTCCAATCGCCGCTTCTCTCCGGATCGCCATGACCCCAAAATACGAAATAGTCGTTTCATTTTCTCTCACCTGATTTTTATAACGTCGAGGAAGCCCGGATGACAAGCACCTGCGCGTTTTAAATCAAGTCCGTAAATCCGAAGGAAAGCCATGGCGACATCTTGTCCTCCGTTTGATGTCAGAGGGTTGTATCCCGTCGTCGGGATTTCAACGGTCATTCCTTTTTCGATGCGGATACCGCCGATTTGTGCGGTACGTTTCACTGTAACTTTGAAAAGAGCCATGGAAAAGTCGATTTGAAGATTTTGAGTCTATTAATCACAATATTCGTTGAAAAACAGCATCCATTCATTGAAGTATCGTTGTTCGTTCGAATCTATGCGACCGTCTGCTGCGATTAATCGGGTGATAAAATCCTTTATTACACGAATGATCGCATGGCATTCGTCTGAGTTAAAACCCGTCAAAAGTGCGCGCGTGTCCGAAAGAATCGTTTCCAATGTGTACGTTTGCTTAATTGTATCGTGCAACATTGAAGAGATCGTGTTAGGTATGTGTTCGTTTTCGGATAGTGTCTCGATGTAAGCGGATATGAATCGTTGCTCCGATCGGTCGTAATTTCCGTCGCAATTTGCAAAGAACAACCCGGTTTTGGCCAGTAAGGCCATCATTTCATATTTCTTTTCCATAATAGTTATAATAGTTGTCGCATTATTTATTTTCACTAATTGCTTTAATGGCTAACCCTCCGATAGCGATTACTCCTAATGCGATTACTCCAATGAGTCCTTTCGGATTTTCTTGTCCTGTGCGAATTACGTCGTTTGTAGTGTTCGCAGTTTCTAAATAGCTCATAAATTCTTAAAGTTGGGCCATAGAGCGGCTCCTGTATGGCTGAAATCGATAAAAGAAAGTGTGGAGCCGATTTCGCTTATCTAACGGAAGGTTCTGACAAAACCCAAGCAAAAATAAACGATAAATACCCCACACTTGAATAGATATGGGGTATCGACGCATGGAAAAGGTACGTCTTGCCATATGCTAAACAAGAAATGAGTGTTATTCGTCGCCCTTTTTGCTTGTGAAAACTGTCAGATTTTCCGTTAAGGACTGTGCGAAAACACTTTCTATATGTTTGTCGATAAAGTCGACTCAACAAAGATAATGATTTTTTTCGTATAAGCTCGATCAAAGGTAAAGGACATTACGAAGATATCCGGAACGAGAATGTATAAGAAGTAAAAAAGTCGAAAAGTGCGATGTGTCTAATAAACGAGAAGTAGTTACTTGGATGATTGGGTGCGGCCGATGGATAATTTTGATGGATGCTGGCTGAAATTGAAAAAATAATCTACCGCGGCAGCGGGCGGTTGCGGTCGAGCGCGGCCAGTACGTTGCGGCGCACGGCGCGCAGCGACGGCGGCAGGAGGTCGGGTTCCAGCAGCTCGACCAGCGTCCGGAATTCGTGCAGCAGGTCTTTCTGGGTGCGGCACATTTCGCAGGCGAGCTTCATGCAGTACATGCGCACGGCGTGCGGCTGCGCGGGATCGGTCATCGCATCGAGGCAGAAATCCAGAAAGTCGACCCGCAGCGGCTCTGGCTGCGGTTGCCGGTAGAGAAGCGCGAGCAGCAGCCGTCGGCGTCCCGCGTGCGGGCAGTCGAGCGCCGCGGCGACCAGTTCGTTGTAGCGCTCGCGGAGCACGGCGTCCCATGTCGGGGCGAGGTGGCACAGCGTCCACGCAGCCCGGTAGGCGAGCGGCTCCTCGCCGGCGGAAAGCAGAGCGTAGAGTGCCTGCACTTCGTCGGCCGAACGTACGGCGGAGGCGATGCGCCGCACGGCGGACGGATGCGTGAACCCCAACAGTTCGTCACGCAGCTCCGCGACGGTTCGGGAGCTATCGTTCGACCGGTTCATAGTCGATGTGCGACTCCTCGTCGGTGCGTTCGATCTTCATGATGACCGGCCGCAGACCGTCGTTGCAGGAGCAGATCGCCACGCCCTCCCGATCGATCCAGTCGCCGTAGTAGAAGACGCCCGCTCCGTGCGACAGGGCGAAAACGTACTGGTAGACCGCTTTCCATGCTTCGTCGCAGAAGCCTTCGGGTTTGGCGTAATCGGCGTAGAAGACCTGCCCTTCGCGCATCATCGGGCAGCGGGTGAAGCCGGGGGCGGCGTACTCTTTGGCCAGTTCTTCGTCGAGGGTGGTTTTGAGAATGGTGATTTTGCAGCGTTTCATCCTGTGGGATCGTTTGTTTTTCGTAAAGATATGCAAAGTCGCGGGGAAAAGCGACGCTTCGCAAGTTTAAAACGGGGAATTAAAAATTCTGTTATGTCATCCTGAGAGCGGCGGAATTCCGGCGTAAGGACCGACTGCTGTCGTATTTGCGGGGCGGAGTCTGCGGAGAGGCCCGCCGCGGGCGGTGTCTGCGAGGGCCCAAGCCCCGCGCGGCATCGAATCCGGCCGCCCTTTCCGCCGTAATCGGGCCGGCTGCGAGTAGTTACCGTCGTCTTTTCGGATCGTCCTCCGAGGTGCGGCAGCGCCCGTTGACGGCGGTCGAGCCGTCGGATCGTACTTCCATGTCGAAGCCGACGGCCGCTTCGTCGATTGTGAGTCGGGGAATCGGGACGAGCGTCAGCAACGGCACTTCGACCGGCTGCCCGTCGGAGGTCGTAAAGGCGATGCGGGAGGATGCGTCGACGGGACGGCCGACCGCGTCGGAGTGAGCCGCCGGATCGTTCGGCAGCGGGGCCTTTCGGGGATCTTCGTGCATGGGTCTATTCGTTTCGGGGTGTATCCTGCCGCAGAATCTCGTCGCGCAGCAGGGCGATGGCCTGTCCCGACGCACGATCGATGATCTGGCCGCGGTCGCTGCCCGACTGCCGGCAGACGGCGACGGTTCCCTGCGGACCCGCCACGGCCATCCAGACCGTTCCGACCGGACATTCGGGCGTGCCGCCCGCGGGGCCTGCGACGCCGGTGGTAGCCACTGCATAGTCGGCGTGCGCCGTGCGCCGCATTCCTTCGGCCATGGCGCGGACGACGGGTTCGCTCACCACGCCGTAGCGGTCGATGTCGTCGAGGCTTACGCCCAGCAGGTCGTGTTTCGCCTCGACGGTGTAGCTGACCACGCCGCACCGGAAGTAGGCCGAGGCGCCGGGCATGGCTGTGAACCGGGCGGCGATGGCGCCTCCCGTACAGCTTTCGGCCGTGGCGAGCGTCAGGTGGCGCTGCGTGAGCAGGTCGTGGACGACCGACTGGATCGTGGCCGTTTCGTAGCCGAGGATATATTCGGGAATGATCGTGCGCAGCTTTTCGAACTGCGCTTCGATTTCGTGCGCCACCTCTTCGCCTTCGACCTCGTAGGCCGACAGCCGCAGCCGCACCTTGTCGGGCGAGGGGAGGTAGGCCAGATGCAGGTAGGGCGGCAGGGCGGCTTCCCAGCCGGCGATCCGTTCGGCGAGCATCGACTCGGCCAGTCCCGAGGTGATGAGCGTGCGGTGTACGATCTGCCGCAGGGCGAAGCGGGCTTTGAGACGCGGCATCACTTCGTCCTGCATGAGGTGTTCCATTTCGAACGGCACGCCCGGCAGCGAGACCACGACACGGCCGTCGCGTTCGAACCACATCCCCGGCGCCGTGCCGTGGGCGTTGAACAGCACCGTGCAGCAGGCGGGAACGAGCGACTGTCCCCGGTTGAGGTCGTTGTAGGCGATGCCCCGGCTTTCGAGCATCCGGCGCACGTGCCGGGCGACCCGTTCGTCGCGCACCAGCTCGCAGCCGAACAGCTCGGCGAGCGTACGTTTGGTGATGTCGTCCTTCGTGGGACCGAGGCCGCCGGTGAGGATCGTCACGTCGCTGCCGTCCATGGCGCGGCGGAGCGCGGCGACGATGGCGTCGCGGTCGTCGCCGACCGATTCCTTTTCGGCGACGACGATGCCCGCCGCGTTGAGGTGGCGGGCGATGGATGCGGAGTTGGTGTCGACGATCTGTCCGATGAGGATTTCGTCGCCGATGGTGATGATAGTGGCTTTCATGGAGCGTATCAGTTTTCTGCGGCCTTCTTTTCGAGCAGTGCGCGGCAGATTTCGCGCACGTAGCCCGGGCCGTTGTAGATGTAGCCGGTGTAGATCTGTACCAGCGCAGCCCCTGCGTCGAGCATGGCCCGCACGTCGTCGGGTGTCATCAGACCGCCGACGCCGATAATCGGGTAGGTTCCCTGCGAACGGGTGTGGATGCGGCGCACGACTTCCAGTGCCCGCTGCGTGAGCGGCTGTCCGCTCACGACGCCGGCGCCGATGCGCGTCGCTTCGAGCCGGTCGACTCCTTCGCGCGAGACGGTGGCGTTGACGGCTACCATGCCGTCGAGCGGCGTGTCGAGCATGATGTCGGTCATCAGGTCGATCGTCTCGTCCGAGAGGTCGGGCGAGACTTTCAGCAGGATGGGGCGGTATTGGTTCTGCCCGCGGCGGAATTCGAAGAGCGGTTCCAGAATCTTCGTGATGTTTTCGCGCGTCTGGTACGATGCTGCCTTCTGCCCCGGATCGCAGGCGACGTTGATCGTGAAATAGTCGGCGTACTGGTAGAGGTTGCGGAAGCATTTGAGGTAGTCGGCCGGCGCCTGGTCGCAGGGCGTGGCCGTGTTCTTGCCGATGTTGCAGCCGACGATCGCCTCTCCGCGCGGCTGTCGCAGGTGCGCCACGGCGCGGTCGAGACCGTGGCTGCAAATGCCTACGCGGTTGAGCAGCGCGCGGGCCGCGTCGAGCCGGAAGATGCGCGGCTTGGGATTGCCCGGCTGACGCTTGGGGGTGATGCTTCCCACCTCGACGAATCCGAAACCCATGGCCGACAGTTCGCGGTAGATGTGGCCGTAACGGTCGAATCCGGCGGCCATTCCTACGGGATTCTTGAAACGGATGCCGAAGACTTCGCGTTCGAGCGACGGGTCTTCCGTCGCATAGAGTTTGTGCAGCAACCACCGTCCGCCGGGTACCTTGCCGAGCAGCGAAAGGGTTGCCGTCACGATGTGATGGGCCTGTTCGGGAGGCAGGGAGAAGAGCAGGGGTTTGATGAGTTTGCCGTACAGCATGTACCGATGAATTAACGGTGCAAATATAGGTATATTTTCACAATCGACAACGGACGATCGACAATTTGCCGGCGGCCGCTGCGCGGCCGCGGGACCTTCGTCCTCGTTCCGCGCGGGGTGTCCGCATCGCCGTCTCCTTCCGGCGGGACGAGGGCGTTCGCGGCGAAGGCGGCGGTTTCCGATCACCGGCTCAGAAATACTCCTCTCGGTAGGAGTAGCCGTTGCGCAACGCCTCGAATCGTTCGGGGTGGCGTTTGAGCGTGTCGCTCTCGGCGGCGATGTCGTAGCGTGCGCCGATGGTCGCGGCCAACTCGTCCCAGCCGATCGGGCGGGGATGCGACGGCGCGACGGCGGGGTACCACCCTTCGAGCGGCAGCGCGAAACGGCGGGCGACGGCCCCGACGGCCATGGCCGTGGCGTTGGCCTTGCCCTGCGCCGAATAACCTGCGATGTGGGGTGTGGCGAGGATCGCCCCCGCCAGCAGCCGGCGGTCGATGTCGGGTTCGTGTTCCCAGACGTCGAGGATATAGGGACGGCCGCTGCGGAGCAGCGCGTCGCCGTCGACCACCTCGCCGCGCGACGAGTTGATGACCACGGCCTTCGGTTTCAACTGACGGAGGAGGGCTTCGTCGGCCATGCGGCGCGTCGTGGCATCGAGCGGCGTGTGGAACGTGACGAGGTCGCAGTGCCGCGCCACCTCCTCCAACGGGACGAAGTCGCCGCCGCCTTCGCGTGCGGCACGCGGCGGATCGCAGGTCAGCACGCGGAATCCCCACGATGCGGCGTACCGGCGTACCAGCTCCCCGACGTGTCCCGCGCCGACCACTCCCAGCGTCTTTTCGGCCGGATGCCACCCGTCGCGCTGCGAGAGGTGATGCAGTACGGCTGCGATCCATTGCAATACGCCGCGGGCGTTGCAGCCTGCGGCCGTTGCTACGCCGATCTGCCGGCGCCGGCAGTAGTCGAGGTCGATATGGTCGAATCCGATGGTCGCCGTGGCGATGAACCGCACCCGCGAACCGTCGAGCAGCGCCGCGTCGCAGCGCGTGCGGGTGCGGACGATCAGCGCGTCGGCGTCGCGCACGTCGCGCGCCGCTATCTCCCTGCCCGGAAGATAGCGTATCTCGGCGTAGGGTTCGAGGACCCCTTCGAGAAACGGGATGGCGTTATCGATGACGATTTTCACTTTTCACCATGTATAATCGGGACAAAGGTAGGAAAATTTGAAAGGTTTCGTATCTTTGACTCCGCCTTGGATACTTCGTCTCGGCATAATCAAGCTGGCGCTTGTTTCTGCGCTCGACTTTTCGTACTTTGGCTGACGCCTTAGATACTTCGTCTCGGCATAATCAAGCTGACGCTTGCTTCTGCGCTCGACTTTTCGTACTTTGGCTGACGCCTTAGATACTTCGTCTCGGCA
>ERZ773194.1176-NODE-1176-length-29937-cov-7.432936_pt1 | contig 29937 bp, 28 predicted proteins | sample MGYA00511240_ERZ773194 | MGnify/ENA primary metagenome ERZ773194 (study PRJEB29015, sample SAMEA2737774) | human gut metagenome | biome: human gut; feature: human-associated habitat; material: faeces | place: China | collected 2012 ... | reverse complement strand
CGCGCGGATCGATGTCCTTCATATACCTGTGGCCATGCTCATCCAGCAGCACCGCACCTTCGCCGCGCACGGCTTCGGAGACGAGGAAGTGCTCGCCCACGGCCATGGCGGTGGGATGGAACTGGTAGAACTCCAGATCGGCGACCTGGGCACCGGCACGCCATGCGACGGCGAGGCCGTCCGCGGTGGCGACCGGCGGATTGGTGGTGTACGGGTACATACGGCCTGCTCCACCGGCGGCCAAGATCACCCGGTCGGCGGCCAGATCCTTGTCCTGCCCGTCGATCAGCAGGTGGACGCCGGCGATGTGGCCGCCCCGCACGATGAGATCTTTGAGGAAGGCGTTCTCGATGATGTGGATGCGCGGGTTCTTGCGCACCATGGCGGAGACGTCCAGTTCAAACACTTTGCCGGTGGCGTCTCCCCCGGCATGCACCACGCGGGCGCGCGAATGAGCCGCTTCCAGGCCGCGCAGCATGTGTCCATGCGCGTCGCGGTCGAAGTGGACGCCGGCCGCGGCGAACTCGCGGACGCGCTCCGCACCCTCACGGGTGAGGATGTCCACGGCCTTCGGGTCGCACAGGCCGTGGCCCGCGGCCATGGTGTCGGCGGCATGCAGCTTCGGGTCGTCGTCGGAGAAGATGGCTGCAGCGATGCCGCCCTGCGCATGATAGGTGTTTGATTCCACCAGTTCGGCCTTGGTTACCAAGGTCACGTCGTGTCCGGTGCCGGCCACGGCCAGTGCCGCGGACAGTCCGGCGACGCCGGCGCCCACGACGACGATTTCAGTGTTGCTCATTGTGTTGCTTTCCTCTGTTTTTGCGTCATCTGCTCCCTTCAGTCCGCTACGCGGACAGCTCCCCTCATGTACGAGGAGCGCCAGGGACGAATCACGGGTGAACGCGCAGCATGCGCTCCAGTGCCACCTTGGCTTCGCGGGCGGTGTCTTCGTCCACGGTGATGCGATTGACCACGTTGCCGGCTTCGAGGTTCTCCAAAGCCCAAGCCAGGTAGGCCGGGTGGATGCGGTACATCGTGGAGCAGGGGCAGACCACGGGGTCCAAGCAGAACACGGTCTTGTCCGGGTACTGCGCGGCCAGACGGTTCACCAGGTTGATTTCGGTGCCCACAGCAATGGCGGATCCGGCGGGCGCGTTGGCGATCTCCTTGACGATGTACGCGGTGGAGCCAGTACCGTCGGCGGCATCGACCACCTGCATCGAGCACTCGGGGTGCACGATCACCTTGACGCCCGGGTATGCCTTGCGGGCACGTTCGACCTGTTCGACGGTGAAACGCTGGTGCACGGAGCAGAAGCCCTTCCACAGAATCATCTTGGCGCGGGCGTAATCGGCCGGATCGGCGGCGCCGCCCTGTGCCTTGAACGGATCCCACAGCGGCATCTCGCTCAGCGGAATGCCCATCGCGCGGGCGGTATTGCGGCCCAGATGCTGGTCCGGGAAGAACAGCACGCGCTTGCCGCGGGCGAACGCCCATTCCAGCACGGCGTGCGCATTGGAAGAGGTGCATACGATGCCGCCGTTGCGTCCGCAGAACGCCTTCAGCGCGGCGGATGAGTTCATGTAGGTGACCGGAATGATCTGCTGCAAGCCATCGGAGTCCGGCTGGGTGCCGCAGATCTCGCCGAGCTGGTCCCAGCATTCCTGGACCTGGTCGATGTTGGCCATATCGGCCATCGAGCAGCCGGCGGACAGGTTGGGCAGGGTCACGCTCTGTTCGGGCGTGGAGAGGATGTCGGCGGTTTCGGCCATGAAGTGCACGCCGCAGAACACGATGTGGTCGGCGTCCGGGCGTTCGGTGGCGTTCTTGGCCAGCTGGAAGGAGTCGCCCACGAAATCGGCGTGCTTGATGATCTCGTCACGCTGGTAGAAGTGGCCCAGAATCAACAGTTTGGAGCCGAGACGCTGCTTGGCGTCGGAGATGCGCTGCTGCAGTTCCTCGTCGGAGGCCTTGCGGTATTCGTCCGGCAACACCTGCTGGCGCGGCGCGTTGGCGGGCAGACGGTCGAGCATCGAGGCACCGGGACCGTAGCTGGGTGTGGTGGTGTCGAAGTGCCATGGGTCCTGGGTCAGTCCTGCATCGCAGGTGCTTTGCGCGCCCAGCTTGGCGATGATCTCGTCAACGGACGGCGCAGTGAATAGTGCGGTCATAGTGGTTCCTTTCCTATATACGTCTGTGATACCGGCCCGAAGCGGGTCGGCGGGAAAAATCAGATGCGCGCGGATGGGATCAGCGCGTCGAGAGCGTCTTCACGCTCGCCTTGTCTGGACAGTTCCACGATGTCGTCACCATCGGATTCGTGGGGCGTACCGTTCTCGACAGGTCGTTTGGGGATGTAGCGGTAGACGGTGGCCGGTCGTTGGCGGCCTTCGCGCATCTTCTCCCCGGTGTCTTCAAGGTCGCCCGAGGCAAGCATTTTGCGGCGGAAGTTCGCCAAGTCGAGGGGTTCGCCGCCAATCGCCTCATAGACGCCGTGCAGTTGGCGCAGGGTGAACGTGGGGCCGAGCAGTCGGGTGGCCACGTCGGAGTATTCGATTTTGGAGCGCAGGCGGAGCAGCGCGTAGTCGATGATCTGGCGATGGTCGAACGCCAGCTCGGGCAGTTCGTCTTCGGAGAACCATCGTACGTTGTCACCGTCCTCGAAGCCCGCGGCCTCGGTCTGGCCGACGAGCGCCCAGTACACGACGGATACCATGGGCAATCCGCCATGGGACCGGGTCGGGCCTCCAAAGGTGTACAGCTGTTCGAGGTATCGCGGGTGCAGGTCTGTGGTCGATTCGAGGGCCGCGTAGGCAGACTGTTCCAACGACCGGTCGGAGCGCAGGTCACCGCCGGGCAACGCCCAGCAGCCCAGGAACGGCTGACGGACGCGCTTGACCAGGGGCAACCAGAGACGGGAATGGGCCGAGTTCGCGGCGTTGCCGGAATCGGCGGCACTGTTGCCGGTATCGTCTTCCGGGCCGAGTGCCAGAATCACCACTGACACGCCGACCTGTGGCGGTGCGCTGCGGCGCTCGGACACATTGCCGAATCCCATGCCATGCCTCTTTCCATACCGGTTGTTCTCCCTGCATTGAGAGCATAGCACTACTTATAGTCACAATGACCATAAATCACATATCGGATGGTCTAGCGCACGAATATTGGTCAGGCAGCGGGCCCCAATCGCTACGAAATCACGTCCGTATCTTCCGATTTCGACTGTGTCATTTCGGCGACGGACGGGAGGAATGGCGCTAGGGAGGGTAGTTCGTCGAGACTCTTCAGACCCATTTGGTCGAGGAAGAATTCGGAGGTGACCAAGAGGGCCGCGCGGGATTCGGGGTCCACGCCGTCTTCCTTGATAAGGCCGCGTACCGTGAGCGAGCGAATCACTCCATCGGAGTTGACACCGCGGATCGCGGCCACTTGGGCTCGGGTGACGGGTTGGCGATAGGCCACGATGGCAAGCGCCTCCAGTGCGGCCTGACTGAGTCTCGCAGTCTGGCCGTCGGTGACGAATGATGAGACGACCGGCTCGAACGCGGCGCGACTGGCGAACTGCCAGCCACGAGCGGTGCGGCGCAGTTCGAAGCCGCGCGGGCGGATGTCACGGGATTCATCGCCCTCATAGTCATCGTGCAGGGCTCGCAATGCCTCTTCGACTGTGTTGCGATCCAATGCCAAAATACGGGCCAGCTCGGTGGCGGTCTGCGGCTGGTCGGCGACCATCAGAATCGCTTCCAGACAGGCGGGCAGCCCGCCGGGAAAATCGTCTACCGCGAAATCCACGTATTCGGGGTGAGTCTCCTCCACTCCCCTCACCTCGGCCTTTGCGGATTCAGCCGTCGATTCGGCATCCGCCATGTGTTCGGTTGTATTCGTTGCGTCAATCTGTTCAGTCACCAATCGCCGTCCTTACGCAAAATCACCTTCGGAAATGTTCACGTCGCTCATCGTTTCGGCTACGCCGGGTACCCACCTCAGGTGCAGTTCGGCAAACGGACCATCTTGCTGATACTGCAGCACACCTTGTTTGAAGAACACGAGCACGGCCATGAACCGAGCCACCACCTCAATACGAGAAGTGCAGTCCCGGGTCAATTCGCTGAACGATATCGACTGGTCGCCCTTGGATTCCAATGCCGCGATCAGCCGGTCGCGCACCACCAGCGATTGGGCCCGCAGATCGACCAACGGCACGTGCAGCTGATGGATCGACACTTCGGAGGCGGGCGCGTTGGCGATGACCTGGGCGGTCAGTCGGGCGAGTTCGAGCGGAGTCAGCGTCCATACCAGCTCAGGCAGCATGGCGGCAACGCCCTCGTCCATGGCCGCCGGGTGCGGGAATCGGCCGGAGTTGGCGGCGATACGCGCCCGGAAGTCACCTGCGGCCTGCTTGTAGGCGCGGTATTGGAGGAGTCGGGCGAACAGCAAATCGCGTTCGCGCAGCACTTCGAGGCTCTGCTCGTCGTGCTGGCTGTCTTCGCCGCCGGGCAGAATCGCCACGCTTTTGGCCTCGACCAGAATAGAGGCGATATCGAGAAAGGCGCTGGCCTCATCCATGTTTTTTGTGAAATCGAGCCCGCGCACGTATGTCAGGAATTCCTCGGTGATCGAGGAGAGGGAAACTTCGGTCAGCTCGAGTCTGTTGTTGGCGATCATGCCGAGCAAGGCATCAAACGGACCGGAATAGACTTCGAGGTTGACCCGGAAGCCGGAAGTGGCGGATTCCTCCGTGCTGATTTCGGCTTCCGCGGAGCTCCCCTCAGCCTCGCTACGCGAGCCAGCTTCCCCGGAGGGGAAGCTTTTTAGTGATACTTTACTTCTTTTCAATAACTTCCATTCCGCCCAGGTACTTGCGCAGGGCTTCAGGGATGACCACGGAGCCGTCGGCGCGCTGGTTCTGCTCCACAATGGCAGGGAAAATACGGGAGGTAGCCAGACCGGAGCCGTTCAGGGTGTGGACGTACTCGATCTTACCGTCGGCACGGCGGAAGCGGATGTTGCCCCGGCGGGCCTGATAATCCCGGGCGTTGGATACGGAGGAGACCTCCTTGTAGCCGTTCATGGAGGGGATCAGAATTTCAATATCATAGGTTCTGGCCATGGATGCGGAGCAGTCGCCTGCGGCCAGCTTCACGGTACGGAAGTGCAGGCCCAGACCGGCAACCAGATTCTCCGCCTTGTGTACCAGCTCCTCGAAAGCCTCATCAGAGCCCTCGGGAGTTGTATACTGGAACATCTCTACCTTGTTGAACTGATGACCCCGGACCATGCCCCGCTCGTCGGCGCGGTGGGAACCGGCCTCCCGGCGGAAGCAGGGGGTATAGGCGAAGAACTTCTTGGGCAGGTCGGCCTTGGTGAGGATTTCATCCCGGTAAACGGAAGCAAGCGCCGCCTCGGCAGTGGGCAGCATATAGTGCACCCGGTCGTCGGTGGGATTGGCGATCTTGTAGACCTCGTCTGCAAACTTGGGGAACTGTCCGGCAGTCAGGCCGCACTGGTACTCCAGCATGTGGGGCGGCAGGATGAATTCGTAGCCGTCAGCCACGTGGCAGTCGATGAAGTAGTTCAGCAGAGCCCACTCCAGGCGAGCGCCCATGCCGGTGTATATCCAGTTTCCGGCACCGGCCAGCTTGACGCCCCGCTCGTAGTCGATGAGGCCCAGGTTCTGGCACAGATCCACATGGTGCTTAGGCTCAAAATCAAAGGAATGCTTCTCGCCAATGTAGCGCAGGGGCTGGTTGTTCTCCTTGCCGCCGGGCAGCAGATCAGGGTCCGGCATATTGGGCAGGGACAGCATGCAGGTGGTCAGCTCGTCATCCAGCTCCTTGAGCTTCTGCTTGTCCTCGGCGATTTCCTCGTCGATCTTCACGGAAGCGGCCATGTTGGCGTTGATCTGGGCTTCCAGAGCGGAGGTATCTTCGCCCTTCTTTTCCGCACCCTTCTTCTGGCCGAAGAGCTTGCCGTTTTCCTTGGCAAGCTTGTTCTTCTCTGCGGTCTTGGTCTCGGTATGAGTCTTCAGGCCCCGGACCTGGACGTCCAGCTCCAGAATGCGGTCAATGGTGGCGTCGCAGTCCACTTCCTTGGCCTTCATACCGGCCTTGATGGCATCGGGATTTTCCTTGATTCGCTTGATATCGATCATGACAATTACCTCTCTTGGTTGATTTTTCTTAATGACTTATTTTTTCAGATTCATCAGGGCGTCCAGCAGATTTTGCAGATCGTCCTGACCGTAGAATTCCAGCTCAAAGCGGCCCTTGCGCTTGCCGTTGACGATCTTTACGCCCCGGCCCAGCGCCTTGCTCAGGTTCCGCTCGCACTCGGCTACATAGTCCACTTCCAGGATGATCTCCTTTTTCTTCGGCGCTTCCTGGCTCATGTTCTTGCACAGCAGCTCCGCCTGACGGACGGAGAGACCCAATGCTGCAATCTTCTGGGCTGCTTCCAGCTGCTTTTTTTCGGTTTTCAGCTGCAAAATGGCCCGGGCATGCCCGGCAGTCAGCTCTCCGTTTTTCAGCTTTTCCAGCACCGGCTCGCTTAAGGTAAGCAGCCGCAGAGCGTTTGCCACAGCGGGGCGGGACTTGCCCACCCGCTCGGCGGCCTCCTCCTGGGTCAGCCCAAAGCGATTGATCAAGGCATCGTAGCCCTGGGCCTCTTCCACCGGATTCAGGTCCTGCCGCTGCAGATTTTCGATCAGTGCCAGCTCCATAGCCTTCCGGTCGTCGGCTTCCATGATAACTACGGGTACCTCGTCCAGGCCTGCCAGACGGGAAGCCCGCCAGCGGCGTTCGCCTGCAATGATCTGGTAATACCCATTGGGCATTTCCCGAACGGTCAGGGGCTGAATAATGCCATGCTGCCGGATGGACTCTGCCAGAGCTTCCAGTTCCTCATCGTCAAAATCCCGGCGGGGCTGGTTGGGATTGGGTTCGATTTTATGAAGCGGCAGTGTTTTCAGACCGCCGGTGCTTTCCGGTTCTTCCGTCAAGTCACCCAGCAGCGCACCAAGGCCCCTGCCGAGGCCCTTCTGTGATGCCATGAAATCATCCTTTCCTTATAGCTTCTTGGCGACTTCCTCTGCCATATCCCGATAGGCAGCAGCGCCGCGGCTGAATTTATCGTAGCTGGTCACAGGCAGGCCATGGCTGGGTGCCTCGGCCAGGCGGACATTTCTGGGAACCACCGTCGCCAGCACCTTGCCGGGGAAGTGCCGTCTTACCTCCTGCGCCACCTGGGCGGAGAAGTTCGTCCGGCCGTCATACATGGTCAGTACCACGCAGAAAATCTCCAGCTTGGGATTCAGCTTCTTTTTCACCGTCCGCAGGGTTGCCATCAGATCACTGAGGCCTTCCAGTGCGTAGTACTCGCACTGCACCGGAACCAGAATTCCGTCCGCCGCACACAGGGCATTCAGCGTCAGCAGCTCCAATGAGGGCGGGCAGTCAATGAAAATGGCATCATATTTGTCCTTCACGCTTTCCAAGGCTGCTTTCAGCTGGTGCTCCCGATCATCGGAGCCGATGAGCTCCACGCCTGCACCGGCCAGATCTGCGGAAGAGGGGACCACGTCTCCAAACTTTGTTTCCAGAATGGCGCTTTCAATGCTGACGCCGTTGATGGTCACATCATAGGAGGAATATTTGATTTTTCGCTTGTCCACGCCCATTCCGGAGGTGGCATTTGCCTGGGGGTCAAAGTCGCAGAGCAGCACCTTTTTGCCCAGATCCGTCAAGGCCGCCGTCAGGTTCACCGCCGTAGTGGTTTTGCCCACGCCGCCCTTCTGGTTTACGATGGCTATGATTTTTCCCATTTTTCGCTCCTCTCATTCTCCGCACCGGAATGTTTCACGTGAAACATCTTCCGATGCCGCATTTTCCGGAAAGTAATGTTTCACGTGAAACATTACTTTTCAGTGGGCAAGGGTCCGGAAGTGGAGGCAGTGGGGGAGACGGTGGAATAGTTCTGTCCAACAGCGGGCTGATGCTCCCGCATCAGAAGCCAAACGCAGAACGCGCTGAGCCCGGCTATGATAATCAGAAGTACCGCAATCCAAATCCGCGCCCGTTTCAGCTGTGAATTGAAAATACGCAGCTTCTCATCATCAGACAGAGACGTCTTCCGAACGGAAGGTCGCTGGGCGGACCGCTTTGGGATCATAACATAGGTATCCGGCGGAACAGGGGATTTTTCCATCTCCGCAAGACAATCAGTGCAAAAGCTTTCACCTTCCGCGACCTCAGCCCCGCATCTCAGACAGTTCATTCCATTCCCCCCTTATTGATCGTTGATTGTTTTATTTTACAACAGAAATATGGATTCGTAAAGAGGGGAAAACGAAAAAATCATCTCCTACACGGTGCGTCGCAGAGCAAATAAAATTTCCATATCTGTCAGTGGCAACTATACCATAATTTATAGAAGAGGATGGTATGGTCGACAGTGGTGCATGTATTCTTACCACTCTCACACATTACGCCCCTCCTCAGTCTCGGCTTACGCCGAGCCAGCTCCCCCGGAGGGGAAGCTTAAATACGCAGTCACATAATTCTTATTGACAATCATATGATTATGTGTTATAATCTAGATACAGTAAAAAAGAAAGGAGCATCCCACATGCAGTGGACAATACCGGGAACCGTCCTCGCCGCACAGACGGAGGACGCGGAGAAGATTCGGGACGTATTCAGCGCTTTTTTTCTGGCCGGGAACATCAGCCTGAGCCAGGTCTCTGCCATCTCCGGGCTGGAGCCCTATATGATTCAGAACTGGGTGCGCAGAAAATATCTCTCCAACTCCCAGGGAAAAAAATACTCCCTGGATCAGCTCTGCCGCATTCTCACCATCAATCTGCTTCGAAAATCCATGTCCATTGATAAGGTCTGTGACCTTCTGAGCTATGTCAATGGGCAGCTGGATGAAAGCGGGGACGATTTGATTGACGATGCCGAGCTTTATTTTCTTCTGGTGAGCCTGGCCGCTCAGGTCTATGGGCGCAAGGGTACACTGGAGGAGGGCATTGAAAAAAGCGTCCGGCAGCTTCCCGAGCGGATTCCCGGTGCAAATCAGAAAATACAAAAAGCCCTTTCCATCATGCTCTATGCCTGGTGTGCCGCATTTCTGCGGGACCGGGCAGATGCACTGATGGAAAACCTGGAAAAGGAGTAATTACAATGGAAGAAAACGGAACCTACCGCTGGGCCCCGCCGAAAGAAAAGAAGGAGCCCAACTGGAAAAAAGTAAAACATACGGTCCTTTCGGTCATCGTGATCCTTGTGCTGTTGCTGCTGGTCTCCACCTGCTACTACACCGTGGACGACAAGCAGCAGGCTGTGGTCACCACCTTTGGCCGGGTGACAGACATCACCGATGCCGGCGTGCACCTGAAGCTGCCCTTCGGCATTCAAAAGGTCCAGAAAGTAGACGTCAACGTCTATCAGAAGATCACCCTGGGCTATGACCCGGTGGGGATCAGTGGCTACAATGTGAACGACAGGGACAGTGCCATGATCACCGGCGACTACAACATCGTCAACGTGGATTTCTTTGTGGAATACAAGGTCTCCGATCCCGTGCAGTACCTCTATTCCTCCAATGAGCCGGAGCTGATCCTGCGCAATCTGGTTCAGAGCCAGGTGCGCAACGTGGTCGGTTCCTCCACCGTGGATTCCGTGCTGACCACCGGCAAGGAAAACATCCAGATGCAGGTGAAAAACCTGGTATCGGAGATTCTTACCCAATATGACATTGGCCTTGCTCTGGTGGATGTGAAGATCCAGGATGCCGAGCCCCCCACCCAGGAGGTCATCGAAGCCTTCAAAAATGTGGAAACCGCCAAGCAGCAGGCAGAAACCGTCATCAATGACGCGAAAGCCTACGAAAATGCCCAGCTGCCCAAGGCCCAGGCCGAGGCAGACAAGCTGATTCAGAACGCCCAATACCTGAAGGAAAAACGCATCAACGAGGCAACCGAACAGGTGGCCATGTTCAACGCCATGTATCAGGAATATGCCCTGAATCCCGAGGTCACCAAAACAAGAATGTACTATGAGGCCATTTCGGATATTCTGCCGGGCATCAAGCTGTATATCAATACCGGCACCGGCAGCGACATGCAGATGCTCCTGCCTCTGGAAACTCTGGTAGGCAGCGAAGGAGGAGAAACGCAGTGAAAAAAAGAACCGTAACCCTGATTGCCGTGGTGATTCTGGCCGTGATCGTGCTGTCCGGCTGTTTCTTCACCGTACGGGAGGATGAATACGCCTGCACCGTCCGGTTTTCCAAAATCATTTCCACCACATCCGATGCGGGCCTGCACTTCAAGCTGCCCTTTGTGGACTCCGTGAAATATTTCACCAAAGCCACCCAGCTCTACGACATTCCGCCCTCCGAGGTGCTGACCTCTGACAAGCAGAATATGACCGTGGACTGCTACATTCTCTGGTCCATCGGAGACCCCAAGCTCTTCTATCAGCGCCTGGGCACCACCTCCAATGCCGAGCAGCGGCTGGACGCCCTGACCTATAACGAGCTGAAAACCGTCATGGGCACCCTGGCCCAGGCGGACATTGTGAACATGGAGGACGGCGCCAAGCGGAACGACATCTACAATTCCATTGCCACCGACGTAGACGCCCTGGCCCAGACCTACGGTATTCGGGTGGAGGATGTGAAAATCAAGCAGTTCGACCTGCCGGAATCCAACCTGAACGCCGTGTACAACCGGATGATTTCCGAACGGAGCCAGATCGCGGAAAAATACACCGCCGACGGCAACTACGAAGCCTCCATTATCCGCAACAATGTGGACAAGCAGGTGAATATCATCGTCTCCAATGCCAAGGCCGAAGCCGCCAAGCTGGAAGCCGAGGGCGAGGGCGAATATATGCGGATGCTGGCAAGCGCCTACCAGACCCAGGACCAAAAGGAATTTTATGAATTCACCCGTGCCCTGGATGCCCTGAAAGCCAGCCTGAACGGCAGCGAAAAAACCGTCATTCTGGATAGAGACAGCAAACTGGCCCAGATTCTCATGGGCAACTAAATCGCAAAGCCCGGCGCTTCCCGCGCCGGGCTTATTTTAATTCTGATACCGCACCTGCTGTTCCGCAATCGGCTGGTAAACGATCAGGCTGTCGCCATCCAGATTCTCCTTGTGCATATCTACGGCGGTGATCTGATGGTTATCGTAGGTGGAGTAGTAGTAAATCCCCTTGCTTACATTGCAGCAGCAGGTGTAGAGGGTGATCTCATATTCCTTTTCCTTCAGACGGCACAGTCCCCGCTGCTGGTCTACGCTGCCGAGAATGTGGAAGAACTGGCTGACGGAGTGCAGTTCATCGTCAGGGGACAGAGAATGGAGCTTTGTAAAAGCCACGCGCACAAATCTTGACTGGCTGGAAAGATCCCCAGGCAGACCCAAACCGCCCAGGCCCCGGCTATAGGCGTTTAAGTCCGTGCCAAAGGTATTTTCCGGGGTGTCTACGCCCAGAGAGCGGTAATTGTTCAGAGCAAACAGCTGATAGGGGAAGGGCGGATTGTTGGTCATGACCCCCACGGGGTTGTCATAGATGTGCAGCCCGTCCGCCATGGATTCCACGGTAATGCAGCTCGTCTCATCCGCGATCATCCAGTGCAGCTGGGCCAGGGGCAGATTTTCCCGGAAGGGAATATTCAGCAGATTTCCATTTTCCAGAATCTCCCGCACCTGGGAAACGCTCTCGCATTTTCCAAGCAGATAGGGGATCAGTTCATACTGGGCAAGGTTATTTTTTCCATTTTTTTCCGGGAAATAGGCGCAGTTTCCCACAAAATTCAGCCCGCAGATGCCCAGGCCCTTTTCATTGAAGCCCTCGTAATACAGTGGGTAGTTCTCCATCACCGCCGCCATGCCAATGATCGCATGGTGGCGCTTCATTTCCGGCAGGCAGTGAAACCGCAGGGGAAAATTCCGGGGAGTAACGGTAATTTTGTCCCCATAGGACCGCTCATAGTCCAGAGTCCGGCCCATGTAGAAGTCTTTCGTTTTGTAAGTGGCAGCAGTACACATAAAAAAACATCCCTTCCGTTTTTCGGATAGTATACCCCGAAAAACGAAACGGAAACGAAACAAATTAGGTTTCTTTCAGCTGTTCTTCGCAAAAATTCAGAAGAACGGGAATATCCATTGCGGCTGTCTCCCATATAATTTCCCGGCTCATGCTTCCATAGCTATGGGCGACCATATTGCCCATCCCCTTAATGGGGCCCCACTGGATACGATTGCAGGTCTCTTTCCGTTATACCTCAGAAAGGGAACCGCCAAGCTCTCCAATCTGTAGGATAGAAAAAGCAATGCTTCTCTGATAATCTCTATCGCTGTCAAAAATTTGAAAATCATTTCCGTATCGTGAGATGGTTTTCTGAATTTCCAGACAATAATCGCGGATTCTAAGAATTCTCTGCAAATCAGGCGACATCATTGAGCTTCACCTTCTCCCTTTCAATATTGCTGCGAAACAGTTTATCGCTGGAAAGGCGCGTTGTCTGTTCCAGAGACGACAGGGTGATCAGATCTATTTTCTTTTCCAACGCCGATTCCAAGTCACAATACAGTTTTCCCAGAGAGAACAGGGAGCGAAGATTCGTTCCGGATGTGTCGATCAGCAAATCAATGTCACTGTTCTCCGTAGCCTCTCCTCTGGCATAGGAGCCAAAAAGGTAGACAGCCCGCAGGCCATACGCAGAAGCAACCGGCTGAATTCTACGGGAAATCTCGTCAATCGTATAAATCATAATGGCTGCTCCTTTCTAAAACAGTATATGCTTATTTTTCCTTCCCCAACCGTTTTTCCAGGGTATAGGCATTCAGGGAGGTCAGATGCACCTGGCTCAGGCCGTATTCGGCGGTGAGGACGAAGCTTTTGGGCAGGTCGTCACAGGGGACGACCTGGCCGTTTTGTTCTGCTTTTTCCAGAAAAGCCTGGGTGCGCTTGGAATAGGAGGTGTTGTCCAGGTCAAAAATGCCGATGATGGACTTGTCCCGGACAGCAAAGTCGTTGCCAATGGAAAGATACATAGATAACCTCCAATGCCTTCCCCTGGGGGAAGGTGGCCCGCCGATAGGCGGGTCGGATGAGGGGCGGGACGCAGAACCGATAAGGAGAAACCTCTGCAATTCTGTTTCTGTAGAAAAGTAATTACCTAAGCTGATTCCGCATCGGTTCTGCATGCCGCCCCTCATCAGTCACGGCCCAAAGGGCCGCGACAGCTTCCCCCAGGGGAAGCCTTTTTATTTCAGCTTCTTCCATTCTCCCACTGCCAACTCGTCGCAGCGGTTGTTCATAGGATTGTCGGCGTGGCCCTTGACCCAGTGGTAGCGGAGTTCGTGGACCGTGGTGAGCTTTAAAAGCTCCTCCCACAGATCCGGGTTGAGGGCCGGCTTTTTGTCGCTTTTTACCCAGTTTTTCTTCTTCCAGCCCCAGGCCCAGCCCTTTTGCAAAGCATCGATGACATATTTGGAGTCGGAATAGAGCTCCACAATGCAGGGCTCCTTCAGGGCCTGCAAGCCACAAATAACGGCGGTGAGCTCCATGCGGTTGTTGGTGGTGCTCTTTTCGCCGCCGGAGAGCTCCTTCCGAACTCCGTTATAGCTGAGGATGGCCCCCCAGCCGCCGGGGCCCGGGTTTCCCGAGCAGGCCCCGTCGGTATAAAGGGTCACGGTTTTCATTCCTGAGTCTCCTGAGCCTCCGGCTCCTCGTCCTGTTCCACCCGCTCCAGGGAGACGACCTTGTTGCCCTCTTCCACACGCATGACGATGACGCCCTGGACATCCCGCTTGTAGACGTTGATGGAGGCGGCGGGGACCCGGATAATGACGCCGCCATTTTCGATGATCATCACATCGTCATTGTCGCCCACCACGCGGCAGCCGGCAATATTGCCTGTTTTCGGGGTAATGTTGTAGTTTTTCAGGCCCTTGCCGCCCCGGCTCTGGGGGATCTTCTCTCCGTCGGGACCGGTGCGCAGGTATTCGGGCAGGGCGGTGCGCTTGCCGTAGCCGTTTTCGGTGAGGGTCAGCAGGGTCTTGCCCTCTTCCATCTTTTCCGCGCCAACCACATAGTCGCCCTCGTTCAGGCTGATGCCCCTTACGCCTGCGGCATCCCGGCCCATGCAGCGCACATCGTTTTCATTGAAGCAGATGGCCATGCCCTGGGCAGTGGCAAGAATGATGTTGTCATTGCCGTTGGTCCGGAGAACGTTGATCAGGTGATCGTCCTCCTCCAATGTCAGCGCCCGAATGCCGCCCTTGCGGTTGGTCTTCAGGGCAATGAAGGGCAGTCGCTTGACCACGCCCTTCCGGGTGGCCATGAGCAGATACTCATCCTCATGGAATTCCCGGGTGACCACCATAGCGGTGACGGTTTCGCCCGCATCCAGGGGCAGCACATTGACAATGGCCGTGCCTCTGGCAGTGCGGCCTGCCTCGGGAATCTGATAGCCCTTGCGCAGATGGACCTTGCCCCTGTCCGTGAAGAACAGGATATGGTCATGGGTCGAGGCAATGTTCAGACTCTTCACATAGTCCTCTTCCTTCAAATTCTGAGCGTTCACGCCCCGGCCGCCCCGGCTCTGGGTGCGGTAGGTATCCACGGGCATCCGCTTGATGTAGCCGTGATTGGAAAGTGTAAAGGCGCAGGTCTCCTCGTCGATCAGGTCCTCGATGTCGATTTCGTCCTCAATGTCCTGGATGACGGTCTTCCGCTCATCGCCGAACTTGTCCCGAATCTCCACCAGCTCCTGCCGCAGAACGGCACGCAGCTTGCTTTCGTCTGCCAAAAGTTCCTGATAATAGGCGATCTTCTGCTCCAGCTCCTTGTATTCGGCCTCCAGCTTTTCCCGGTTCAGACCCTGCAGGGCAATGAGCCGCATATCGCAGATGGCCTGGGCCTGGACGTCATCCAGATTGAACCGGTCCATCAGGTTTTGCTTGGCGTTGTCGTAGGAGGAGCGGATAATATGGATGACCTCGTCAATGTTGTCCTGGGCAATGAGCAGGCCCTCCAACAGGTGTGCCCGCTCCTGGGCCTTGCGCAGATCGTACTGGGTTCTGCGGGTCAGAACTTCCTCCTGATACTTGAGATACTCGTCCAAAATCTGCCGCAGGGACAGAATTTTCGGCTGCTTCTGGTTGTCCACCAGAGCCAGCATAATGATGGAGAAATTGGACTGCAAAGCGGTCTGCTTGAAGAGATTATTCAGCACCACCTGAGGATTGGCGTCCTTTTTCAGCTCAATGACCATGCGCATACCGTTCCGATCCGTCTCGTCCCGGAGGTCGGAAATGCCGTCAATGCGCTTGTCCTTCACCTGGTCGGCAATGGTTTTGATCAGCTGACGCTTGTTCACCTGGTAGGGCAGCTCGGTAACAATGATTCTCGTCCGGTCCTTGCCGAATTCCTCGAACTCGGTCTTTGCCCGGACGACCACCTTGCCGCGGCCCGTGGAATAAACTGCCCGAATGCCGCTGCGGCCCATGATAATGCCGCCGGTGGGGAAGTCAGGGCCGGTAATGTGCTCCATCAGATTGGCCAGCGTACATTCCGGATCATCCAGCACGCAGATGCAGGCGTTGATGACCTCTTTCAGGTTGTGGGGTGGGATATTGGTGGCCATGCCCACGGCGATGCCGGAGGAGCCGTTCACCAGCAGATTGGGGAATCGGCTGGGGAGAACCCGGGGCTCCTTGCGGCTTTCGTCGAAGTTGGGGTCCCAGTCCACGGTGTCCTTGTCAATGTCCCGGAGCATCTCGTTGGAGATTTTGGAAAGTCTTGCCTCCGTGTAACGGTAGGCGGCAGGGGGGTCGCCATCCACGGAGCCGAAGTTGCCGTGGCCGTCCACCAGAAGGTAGCGCATGGAGAAGTCCTGGGCAAGACGCACCATAGCGTCGTATACGGAGGCATCTCCGTGAGGATGGTATTTACCCAAAACATCGCCCACGCAGGTGGCCGACTTTTTGAACGGCTTATCAGAGGTCAGGCCGGATTCGTACATGGTGTAGAGAATGCGGCGATGGACCGGCTTCAGGCCGTCCCGCACATCCGGCAGGGCCCGGCCAACGATGACGCTCATGGCGTACTCGATATAGGATTTCTCCATTTCCTCCACCAGGTGGGATTCGGTGATCACCTGGTCAGGAAAAGCAATATCCTCAGGTTTGTAGCTTCTGTTATGTGCCATATAGCACCTCCAAAACTTCTATGCCTCCCCTGAAAGGGGAGGTGGCCCGTAGGGCCGGAGGGGTTCGGTAGTAGAACCCCTCAGTCTCGCTGCGCGAGCCAGCTCCCCTTTCAGGGGCGCCTTTCTTTTTAGAAATCCAGATTCACGGCATACTTCGCGTTGCGCTCGATCCAGTCTTTTCGGGGCTCTACCTGCTCGCCCATAAGGACGGTAAAAATCTCGTCCGCCCGGGCGGCGTCGTCCAGGGTGATCCGGCGCAGAGACCGCTGCTCGGGGTCCATGGTGGTCTCCCACAGTTCGTGGGGGTCCATTTCACCAAGGCCTTTGTACCGGGCAATGTCGATTTTCGCGTTGGGATTGTCCGCGCGCATCTGGGCGGAAACCTGGTCCCGCTGCTCGTCGGAGTAGGCGACCTTGGTGGTCTTGCCCCGGGTCAGCTTGTACAGAGGCGGCACGGCGGAATAGACATAGCCGTTTTCAATCAGGGGCCGCATATAGCGGAAGAAGAAGGTCAGAAGCAGCGTTCGAATATGAGCGCCGTCCACATCGGCATCGGCCATGATGATGACCTTGTGATAGCGCAGCTTGTTGATGTCGAATTCCTCGCCAATGCCCGCGCCCAGAGCCACGATCAGAGGATACAGCTTATCGTTGCCGTAAATCTTGTCGGCCCGGGCCTTTTCCACGTTCAGCATTTTGCCCCACATGGCGAGAATCGCCTGGAAGCGGGAGTCTCTGCCCTGGATGGCAGAGCCGGCAGCGGAGTCGCCCTCCACGATGTAGATTTCGCACAGGCTGGGGTCACGCTCGTTGCAGTCCTGGAGCTTGTCCGGCATCTGTCCGGATTCCAATCCGGTCTTCCGGCGGATGGATTCCCGGGCTTTCCGGGCGGCTTCTCTTGCCCGGTTGGCCATCATGGCCTTGTCCAGGATCAGCTTGGCGATCTGGGGGTGCTCCTCAAAATAGGTGGTCAGCTGGTCGTTCACCACCTGGTCCACCAGGGTACGAATGTAGGCGTTGCCCAGCTTGGCCTTGGTCTGGCCCTCGAACTGCGCATCTGTCAGCTTGACGGAGATAATGGCGGTAATGCCCTCCCGGCAGTCCTCGCCGGAAACCTTGTCGTCTCCCTTGATGATGCCGTTTTTCACGCCGTAGGCATTGAGCACCCGAGTCAGGGCGGTCTTGAAGCCCGTCTCGTGCATGCCGCCCTCGGGCGTCCGCACGTCGTTGGCAAAGCTCATCATGAACTCGTTGTAGCCGTCGTTGTACTGCACGGCGATCTCCGCACTGGCGTCCCCCTTGGAGCCCGCCATATAGATCACGTCCTCAAAGACGGGGGTCTTGTTCCGGTTGGCCCAGCGGACGAACTCCCGGATGCCGCCCTCGAAGCACATGACGTCCTGTTTTTTCTCCTCTTCCCGGTCATCGGTAATGGCAATGGAAAGACCGGCGTTCAGGAAGGCCTCTTCCCGCATCCGCTCGTGGAGAATTTCGTAGTCGTAAACAAGGGTGTCGAACATCTCGGGATCGGGCTGGAAGGTGACCTCCGTGCCGGTGTGGTCCGTCTTACCCACGATCTTCATTTCCTGGGTGATGTGGCCCCGGTCAATGTACATCATGCCGAGATATACGATCCGGTCATGAGCAAGCCCGACCAGCATTTCCGTTTTCACGTCCCTGCTGTCCGACCGCTTATTGACGAAAGCCCAAAACCCGGATGATGCGATGACGGAGCAGACAATGGTGACGACCATTTGAATCCACGGCTCCATACGGCACCTCCTCTTAAAATTTGTAGAAGGGTTTATCGCCGCCCTCTACGGCGTAACGCATCCAGTCAAGAAGCACGATGGCTGGAACGGAAAGCGCGCACCACAGCGCCCAGAATTGCGGACAGATCTGCCCCAGCAGATTCCCCCAGAGGCCGGAGTAATCCCAGACCCCCATTTTGAACCACACGTTCAGCACCAGTCCGCTCACAAATTCCACCGCCGTGATACCCGTGCCGCAGATAAGTCCTTGCGCCCACAGCGGGCATTCCCATGGTAGCTCCGCACCGAAGCGTTCCAGCGGAACCGCCAACACGATGGCAAGCGCCAGCATGGTCCAGCTGATGCTCTCCGGTCTGCTGTGCGCGGTTTTCCAGATTATCTCCAGAAAGAAGTAGACCGTTCCGGTCCAGCTCCATAGAAGCAGACTCAAAACGGCCTTTCTCACTCTTCCGTTCCGGTTCTCGATTTTCCTTGACGGCGAACCACCCGGACTCCAGCCCATGGCGCTTACGCCTCGCCAGCCTGCGCTGCGGCAAGGATAGCCGCCATGTTGGCCGCAAGGTCCTCCGGAAGCTCGCTGCCGTATGCAATGGCCTCTACGTCCTTCACCGTTTCGCATCGGCGTACCCATGCCGCAAGGTGGTTGTAGTAGGTCGTGTGATATAGCTTGTGCTTCGTTGCAGCCTTGCCCATCACCAGGATATCGGCGGCGGAGAACATAGCGCAGAGCTGTCCGTCCAGATGGTACGGATACTCCGTCATGCCGGCTTCGATGCTGGCCGCCGCATTGGTCAGGTTGATCTGATCCTCGTTGGTCAGCGAGATATGCCCGCTGGTGGAGGAGAGCGTCACATCGCAGCCGTTTACGATGGCCTCGTTGCAGCTCGCGCTGAGCTCTGCCAGTTTTTCCGTCTGAGCCTGATCTACCGTCTTTCCGAGGATTTCCTCTGTCGCCACCATGTTCGTGATAACGCCCTCGTTCGCCACGATGGCTACGAACGGGCCGTGCTCCTCCCATACGCTCTTCAGCGCCTCCGGAAGCTCCGCCCAGCCGGGCAGGATCTCCTCAGCATCCGCGATGCTGCAATGGGCGTTGTTCCATTCAGGTTCGATTTTGATGATCGTTTTCATAGTCGCCTTCCTCCCTTAGCACATACGCATCCAGATGCCGTTGACCTTCTGGTACTCCTCGCCCGCCGGTGCGCTGACAATGGTGTAGCAGCCGCTGAAGTCCGCAGAATCCGAAACCAAGATTTCAGATGAAAGAGCCAAAGCGGGACGAGCGCAGCCGTAGCCGTAGTATACGCCGCCGCGGTTGACGCCCCCACCAGCGCTCACGTAGTACGCGTAGTCGTCGTTGCTGGAGCCCGGGGAGCGAAGCCACCAGTAGACTGCTGTGGTGGTTTCGTCCTGATACGCGATGCGGTTTGCCTGCGTGTTCAGATAGGAAAACACCGTTCCGTCCGAACCCCCGTTGCCAACCTCGGCCGCAGACAGGGAAAAGCACTTACGCATCAGGTTACGGACCGTAGCGCTCCAGGTTCCGTTCACATGACCGTCGGTCGTGGGGATAGGCACATTGACCAGGCACGCCCGAATGACCGGGTCGAGGCACTGGATGTGCTGCTCGTTACAGAAAGAGTCCAGGGAATTGCCGTTGTACACATTGTAGCCGCTCTGGCAAGCGTTGTAGGCGCGGTTGCCGACGGCGTCCTTGCGGAGCAGCGTTACCTCAGCCTTGCCGTAGTGGTTATAGCCGAGCATGATGTACTTTTTGGCAACCCCATTCTCGTTGAGCTTGACGAGGCTGCCTGCTGAAAGAGCGCTGATCTTTTTGCTCATTTCCATTCTCCTTTACTGGTTGTTGATAGACGCGATCCAGCCGTTTCCGCATTTCGCGGATAAGCTGGTGCGTGTCGCCGTGTTTTGCATGGGCGCACCAGGACTGAAAGCTCTGCTCGATCTTCTCTTTCGAGATAAGACCGGCGGCGTAGTCCCGTTCCCATTTCTTGATCCGCCGCTTCATGCGCTTCTTGGAGGATTTACGCAGCTTGCGGACCGTTTTTCCGGTTCGGGTGAGATAGACATGGAAACCGCAGAAGTCGATGCCGTGCCGCAGCGGGAAGATTACCGTCTTCTCGTTCAGTTCATAGCCCAGTTCTGCGAATTTCACTCTTGCGGCGGCAAGCAGCGCCACCGCCTCCTCTTTTGTCTCAGCGATTGCATACCAATCGTCCATATACATCCCGGAGTCCGGATGGCCGAGATCCTGATTGATGAAATGAAGCACCTTGGATAGATAGAACACAACGCAGATATGGCTGGTCTGATGTCCCAGCGCCAGGCCCTTGTCAAGCTGCTCGATGTACTTTCCCAGCAGATAGCAGTAGCGCTCATCGCCCAGTCTTGGGTAAACGGCAGCTTTCAGCTTTTCCTGGTCGGTCGACTCAAAGCATTTCCGCACATCGCCCTTGACCACCCAGCCGTCCGAATAATCCCATTCCTCCATGGGGCGGTACGGCAGACCGAGTTCCCGTCTACGCTGCTCGTCAGCGGCCTTTCGTTTGAGAAAATAGTGCCGCATCTGCTTTTCCATCATGTCCACGCCGTAGTGCTGCCCCTTTCCGGTCTGTGCGGCAAAGGCGTTGAACGGAATGGACTTGACCAGCGCCGGATAGATTACGTTGTCTGTCAGGTCGCGCTGTACGATCTTGTCGCGGAACGCCGGAGCGTTGATAGTCCTTGCCTTCGGCTCGTAGATCATGAACGAGTCCAGACCGGCGGGAAGATAGCCCTTGTCGATCTGCCGTGCGATCCGCTTCAGATTTTCGGTCTCGCTACTCTCGAAAATGGCTTCTGCCTTTTTGCTCCGTTTTCCTCTTCGGGTCTTCTTGTATGCTTCATATAAAACGGGAGTGCTTTTGAACTCCTCGTATTTCATCACTTGCGTGCCGCTGATAGCACCGCTTCCTTTCTTGGGCCGAGGCGCGTCGGCATGATGTGTTTGCCCTCAAACCGGGCGGGAATTGGCCTCCTTTGGCTTGAACCTTTGCCTTCACCCTAAAAAGGGCTACCGGATCTCGGCATACTTGCCAGCCAGAGCGGGACGAGCGCAGTTGTTGCCGTTGTATACGTTGTTGTTGTTGACGCTCCCATCAGTGTTCACGTAGTACGCGTTGTTGTTGTTGCTGGAGTTCGGGGAGCGAAGCCACCAGTTGACTGCACGATACAGGCCAATCCCCATGAGAATATCACAGTAGATGCCGTTCCAGTTCCCGGTCACGCCATGCCGCACACAGATACCGGACGTCCAGCGAATGCTGTATCCAGATGTCCGCCTTATGCTGGTTGATGCCGGGATAAGCTTTGGACGCTTTCAGCGCGTCGATAAGCTGCTCCAATGTCAGACAGAGCGCGATCACTTCGGTTTGCAGCCTCTGCCGCTCCTCGAATGCGCGGTGAAGATCCGTCGTGTTGGCAAGATGGCACTTCTGAAGAATCTCCATCGCCATGGTTTCAAGCCTCTGACCCGTTGGATACCTTCTTCGCCGCGGGATGACTTTTTCATTTCCTACGGCCTCCGAGGTGTAAATATAAAGATCTTTCGCACGGTTCAGAAGAATGAACTCTTTATCCGAGAACTTGGACATAAGTATCTCCGTTGCTTCCGAGGCTGCTCGCCGGCAGGGTCGTGCCGGTATAGGTCTTGTATGCCGATTCCTTCAACTCGTCGATCTGCGCCTGCAAATTAGCGGCAACATTGTCCGTAAGCTGTGCTTTCAGATTGGCGAACCAGACGTCGAAGTCATACTTCCACTGCTCAAATAGATCACTGATGTCGGCCGGGCCGGGAAGACCGGTCACGAACGGGCATTCCGTTTTGCCGATTACATTCTCGATGTTTCCGGCGTTAATGGAAGTCGCCCCCGCATTGACCAGAATATAAGCCAGTGCGTGCTGATGCACCTTTTCAGTGTTGGTCAGCGTCGGCTTGGACGGATCTGAGCCGGGATTTCCGCTGACGATCTTGATGCTGTTGGCGCGGGTAGCCGTTTCGGTATTCACCTCCAGCACGACTGCGTCGTACCGCTTTAAGGTCACGTCCGCAGCGGGGATCGTCAGCGGCATGGGAGCGTCGTTGTAGCTCCATGTGCGGTTGAACCATGCCTTGCCGGACTTCACAATGACCTGCATCCCGCTGCCGGGTACTGTGGCCAGAATATCGCCGATGGAGTCGAAAACGCCATCGGTGATCAGTCCGTCAAAAATGGATGAAAGTTGTTCGGCTGTATACTTCCTGTCCCCATTCAGGGAGTTGAAGAAGCCGTAAGTAAATGCCATACGATAGGACCCTCCTTAATTGTCGGTCTTTTCCGTAGATGTGAAGGTCGGGTTCAGCGACTCGCCGTTCTCGTCCTGAGAAATCACGATTTCCGTCACGCGGGAGGTAGCCTCCTGACCGTATTCGTTGACCACCTGCACCACATCGCCGATGTTGAAATCCTTTTTGTAGACGAATTGGCGGCTGCCGTCGATCTCGCCCTCAAAGGATTTCGTGACACTGTTCTCGCTTTTGGCAAGTTCCTCCTTGCCTTTCTGCTTGAGCTGCTCGTCATACTCGGCATCCGTCATGTAGGTTGCCTCCACCGTGTTGCCCTCGTCGTCCACATAAGAGGACTCCAGCAGCTTCGACACGCCGGCAGCGTCCGTAAACATCTCCCGACGGGAAAGACCGGTGCCGCCTCCATCGTCGTCCGTTGCCTCGGAAAGCACCCGCTCGGCTCCCTCACCCTCGCCGCCGACCAGAGAGACTGTCCGCAGGTTTTTGCTGGACTCCAGATAGTTGCTGGAGAGGATGTTCTCGAAATCCGGTGAGAAAATGACCCATGGATGGTCGCTCTGAGCATACGAACGGTCCTCGCCGACATACAGCTCGAAGAGAAACCCGCCGCTGCCGTCCGGCAGAACGCGGAAGCCGATCTCTTTTTCCTCGCAGAGTGAAAGGATGGCGTCGTACAGGTTTTCTCCGAGAAACTGTGTGTCAACAGTGAGACCCGTGATGCGTGTGTCGGTCGAGGCACGGAATACGAAATTCGGGATTTTGCGCTTGCTGTTGCTCGGTGCGATCACGTTCTCGTTGAGAAGCGTCCGGATTGCGTCCTGAAAGTTTCCATTCAGGACCTTGTACCCCCAGATGACTCTGCGGCACAGGATAGATTCCAGCGAACGGCCCGTCACGGTCAGGTGATTTCCGTTTTCCGCGTCGGTATCCACCTGAATGTCCTCAATGATCATCATTCGGTCGGAGTCCTTGGTGACAAGATAGTTTCCCTCCTTCAGATAGGAAAGGGCGCTGGTCTCCGCCGGCATATAGATCTCGAAATCCCCGTATCCGCGGTAGCGGTCCGTCCATATAAAGGACTGAAAGGTGTCCAGCACCGCAAGGGAAGCCGCATTTTGATCCAAGATCCACGCTTCCATACTCACACACCTCCGTAAGCCTTTCGATAACTGAAAGTCACCATCAGGTTCGTCTTGGTCTCGGCGGAATCGGTCGTGAAGTCAAAGATGTTGTCACCCGGCGTGATTTGGAGCCAGTCCGCGTCTTTGGCAAGCGCGCTGATGATGTTGATGTAGAATCCGTTTCGCAGCAACCGCACATACTTGTCGCCTTTGATCGTGGAGATGATGATGTCGTCCCCAGGTGCGAAAGCGATGCCCGTGATCGCGGCGATTTTGTCGGTGTCGATTGCCATGGATTCCTTGGTGGTTACGTTGTAGAGGGTGATGTCCGATACCGTCGCCACCGGATGCAGCGTGATGATCAGTCCAGTATCGGAGTCGCCCTCATAGTTGATGATCGCTCTGGAGTCGATGCGGATAATGCTGAACTCGATCATGGGTTCCGTCACCGATTCGTTGGAAAACGGGAACTCGAACTGCGCCGAAGCGTCCATGAAAAGCGTCGACGAACCGGACGCATCGTAGAAATACGGGTCGGGGCAGAGAATAGAGATCTGTGCCGTTTCCGCTTCGCTGAAAATGTCCGGTTCGTTCGACTCCACATAGCCCTCCGTCTGTACCTGCCGGTTATCGGTTTCGATCACCAGCTTCACCTTTCCCTTGACCGGGAAGAAGTGGTAGGTCTTCTGACGGCTGTCCTCAATGGTTGGCGCAAACATCATCGCCAGCGTAAGAACGATGTTGCGCTCCGTGGTTCTGGCTGAGGAATAGACGCTGCCGTCCATCGTTGCCAGCTCCGTGGTGTTGATGTTTGCCTTGCTCGGTCCCAGCCCCTCGATGGATTTCACGATGAGCCCGGACTCTTCTGGGTTTGCCAATGTCAGCTTCAGCGACTCGCCCTTGGGCGTTGTCACCGTGATCGCTTTGATCATGCTCTGCTCACCGCTCCTTTCAGCGCCGAGAACTGGTTCTTTGTCTGACGGTAGATGTCGAGACGGGAAAGCGCCTTCGGCGAATAGTTGTTCTGGGTAAAGGTGTAAGTATTTCCGGCTCTGGAACTGCCGGCGGTGTCTGTGCCGCGCTCCTCCTCTGGTGCCATGCCGATGCGGATAGTCGCAGCCTTGCTCTGACTCAGCAGAGAACTCAGACGGGTTGCGCCGTGCTCCACGCTGCTCAGGTCAAGAACCGGACGAATGGTTGGTTCGGCATCCAGATTGCCGTTGATGGCGTCGGACAGCTTGGAAACGATAGAGGTCGCTCCGGTCAGACTGCTTGTTGCCATATCGGCGGATTCCTTTTCCGCGCGGTAGGCATAGTCCCTCAGACCCTTTGCAAATCCAAGATCGGCGTACATACCCAGTTCCGCGAATTTCTTGGAGGGAGATGCTACCTCGATGGAAGCCATGGCTGCCGAATAAGCCGCCATCGCCATTTCCGCAGCTGCCGCAGCCGCCGCTTCAATGTTGCTCCGAATGCCCTGCACAAAGCCGTCCACCAGATACTTGCCACCTTGCACCCAGGTTGGGTACTGCTCATTGATCTTGGCAGAGCAAGTGGTTGCCAGCGTTTGCAGCGAATTAACCGCCTGTGGGGTGCCATTTTGAACGCCGGTCCCAATGCCCTGTGCCATGCTGGTGCCGATGCCGGTGGTCTGCGTGATAAGACCGCTGAAAGTCGACTGAACGTTGCTCTGATACGCTACCTGCACGCTGCCCATTGCCGCCGCGACTACCTGCTGAACGTCGATGTCCATATTGGACACCATGGAGTTGGGGTCCCAGCCGGAACGCTCCTGCGCCGCGGCCTTGATCTCATCCATGGTAAAGCCGAGACGAAGCAGATCGTCCTGAGACTCGTTGAGATAGTCGGCATAAGCCTGAAAGGCCGTCCGGTTCCGCTCCACCTCGGTCTGCTGGGCGCTTTGCAGTTCTTCGGCAAGTGTAGCAAGGGAAAGCTGCTCCTGGATCAGCTTGTTGTAAGCCTCCTGCGTTTTCTCGCTGGTGGCGCCAAGCGTTTCCAGAGTGTTCTGATACTCGCCCTGTGCCAACTGAACGCGGCTTGCCTGAAGTTCCAGCTTGTTGGCCAACAGGTTCATGTTCATGGCCGCTTTTTCCGCGCTGGTGGCGTTGGGGTTCAGCTTTTCCCAAAGCTGGTATTCAAGGTCGGCCGTAGTGGTGTCAAGGCTCAGCTTGTCCAGTTCGGTCTTGAACGCATTGACAATGTTCTTCGCTTTCTGTTCGGCGGCCTCCTCGGCGCTCATGTCACTCTTGATGCCCTCGGCAATACCCTGTACAATGTACCTGCCGACCTCCTCACGGAATACGACAGAGGGCGAGTGAATGCCGAGGAAATTCCGGATGCCGTTGAGCAGCGTAGTGCCGAGCTGCTCCATCGACTCCTTTGCGCTCTTGAGTTTGTTCTGAACGCCGTTGATCAGGCCGTCCACCGTGTACTGGCCGAGAGTCGTAAAGACTTTGGACGGCGAGTTGATGCCAAGGAAGTTCTTGAATCCGTTGATGGCATTCTGCGCTACATTCACGATTGCATCCTTGACTGCGTTCACGCCGCTGGAAATGCCCTTGACAAGACCGTTAATGATATGCCCGCCAAGGTTGACGACCGCCTCCACAAGCCTTGGGGTGTTCTCCTCAATAGCCTGTCCAAGCCCGTCGATAAAGTTGATGATAAGATCAAATCCGGCGTTGACCACCACCGGGATCTGCGCGGCTACCGCGTTGATAAATTCCAGCACCACGGAAACCGCAGTTTCCACGATCTGTCCAATGTTGTTACGGATTCCTTGCAGGAAATTAACGATGATGTCGCAGCCGGACTGAATGATTTGCGGAAGATAACTTGCGATGGTGGAAAGAAGCTGCGTCAGCAGCATTGCCACCGTGTCCATGATAGCGGGGGCTGTTGCCTGAATGGCTTGCATCAAGGAGAGGATCACCGTCGTAGCCGCCGCGATCAACGCGGGAGCGGCAGACGCGATAGCCGTAGCAAAGGTAACGACGCCCTCCGCGATTTTCACCGCTACTGCTGGAATAAGGTCGGCAAAGCCGAGAACGATCATGCTCAGCGAAGCTACGATGCCGGTTGCCCCTGCTGCAAGGGATGCCGCCAATGCGGTGATGCCGACAGCCAGTGCGGAAATGCCTGCTCCGGCCGCCAGAAGTCCCGTACCGAGTGCCAATACGCCGACGCCGATCAGCGCCAGAGCGCCGGACAAGGCGAGAATGGCGGGAATAACGGGCGAAAGCACTGCACCTGCTACACCAATCACGGTGAAAGCGCCCGCCAGCGTGATAAGGCTCTTGGCGATCGCCTCGCCGCTCATAGCGCCCAGCAGACTCAGCACCGGTGCAAGGATCGCCAGCGCACCGGTCGCGACCAAAAGTGCCGCAGAACCGGCAAGCGTGCCGTTCATCAGGTTCAATGCCAAAGCCAGTTCGCCGAGTGCAATGCCAAGTGTCACCATGCTTGTTTCAACCTGATCCCAGGTCAGCTTTGCCAGCTTTCCGACCGAGTCGGCCACCAGTTCCAACGCCGCACCGACCACGACAAGGCCCGCGCCGACTGCGATGGTATTTTTCGGCATGACCTTCAGCGCAATAGCGATCTCAGCCAAAGCAACGCCCATTCCCGTCAGCCCCTGTACAAGCTGACCGGGGTCAAGAGAACCCAGATCGCCGATCGCAGAGGCGAAGATCTTAATGGATGCACCTACCAGAATAAGACCGGCTCCGATACCCACCATGTTCTGTGCGCCGCTGGTGAATTTCGTAAAGACAGCAAGACCGCCCAGCACCGCGCCGAGACCGAGAAGCCCCTGCTTCATGTTCTCCCAGTCCATGCCGCCAAGGTCGCTAACCGCGGAAGCCAGTATTTTGATTGCCGCAGCAAGTACAACGATGCCCGCCGCCGTGCTGATCGCACCGCTCCCGAACTTCGCTGTCCGGAGAAATACGTCGATCTCTGCCAGCAGCACGCCAACACCGAGCAGCCCTTGTTTCATCTCTTCCCATTTCATGCCGCCCAGTTCCGCGCAGACGGAAGATAGGATCTTGACCGCTCCGGCGAACAAAATAAGACTGCCTGCGCCCTTGATCATCTGCCCGCTGCCGGTGGACATCGCCTTGGACGATGCCACCACGATAGCCGACAATCCGGCGATTGCTACCAGTCCTCTGGAAACGCCCTCCCAGTCAAGACTACCGAGCGTAACCATAGCGCCGGCAAGAATTCCGATTGCAATGGACATGGCCAGCATGGCGGTGCAGGAACGGGTAATGCCTTTCTGCATCACGTCGATCTTGCTGAACACAGCCATGGATGCCATAAGATCGGCAAACAGCACCGTGATCGCGCCAAGAGAGGCTGCAAGCTTGTCGCTGTCGATAAAGGAAAGCGCCACCAGCGAAGCCGCCAGAATACCGACCGCCGTAGCGATCTTCATAAGCGTACCGGCTTTAATGTCCTGCTGCCACGCCTCGAAGCAGCCCTTGACACTGTCCAGAATGCCGACGATAGACTCCTTGATGCTTGCACCGGTGTCTACAAGGTCTTTCGCACTTTTCAGGAATTTCGTAATGCCGACGGCGATGGCGCTGAGGGAAATGCCGTTGAGCAGGTCGATGATCCCGCTGAAATTAGCGTTGCTCAGCTTGTCGATGATGCTTCCAGCAGCGGAGCCGAATGCGCTGACGATACCGCCGCCGATAGTTTTCAGCGCTTTGCCGATCGCCTCTATCATCTGATAGAATTTGGAATTGGAGAGCGATGCACCGATGGATGCAAAAGCATCCGTAACCGCCGACTTCATGTCGCTGGCGCCGCTTCCGATCTGGCTCAGCCGTGTCTGCACGCGTTCCAAAAGCGCATGGAAAGTTTCAAAGCCAACAGCCGCCAGCTTTTCGCTGACAAACTGCTTCACCATTTTGATGCCGCTGATGATCGCACTGAGCGCCGCTGCAATTCCGTTGGCGATCGTGGTGAACAGTCCGCCCTCGCGGATCAGCTCCTCCACGGTCTCCTGCCCCAGCACCTGGACCATATCAGTGTTGATGACGCCGGGGGCCACGCAGTTTACCCGGATGCCGGAGGGGGCCAATTCCATAGCCAACGACCGGGTCAGGGCGATGATGCCTGCCTTTGTGCAGGAGTAAGCCACCTCGCAGCTTGCCCCCCGCTGGCCCCAGATGGAGGAAATATTTACGATGCAGCCCCGCTTTTCAGAAATCATGTGAGGGAGGGCCGCCTTGACGGTGTTCCGGGCGCCGCTCAGATTTACCGCCAGATACCGGTCCCACATCTCGTCGGTGGTGTCCTGAAACAGCCCCTGACCCGACACACCGGCGTTGTTTACCACTAATTCTACCGGGCTGAAGGTCTCGCCCAGCTTCCGGACCATCTCGGCCACGGCAGCGCTGTCCGCGACATCGGCCTGGAACATGGCGGCATGACAGCCCGCTGCCGTCAGTTCCTCCACCAGCTCCCGGGCCTTGTCCGCCCGGTTCAGGTAGTTGATGCCCACAGCCCAGCCCTGATGAGCTAATTCCCGGGCCACGGCCCGGCCAATTCCCCGGGACGCGCCGGTGATCAATGCGGTTTTCATAAGATACCCCCAAACAAAAACTTCCGGTGAAGCGTTAACGAAAAAGAAAAACCACTCCGATGGAGTGGTTTTTATGGTGGAGACGAAGAGGATCGAACTCTCGACCTTACGGATGCGAACCGTACGCTCTCCCAAACGGTGCAGTTCTATGCACCACAAACCACACAGGAAACTGCCGACAATAATCAGATATTGTCGGAGAAAAGCGAAAAAAGTATATGGCCTTGTTCAATTCTTCACGGTACAAGCCAAGAAGCAAGCATCCTGCGATAACCAAGCTATTTTTCCCTATTATACCCCGCCTATCTGTGAGATGTCAACACAATGGAGGAGATACAGTTCGCATCGGGGCAAAGGAATGTTGAAAAATGAAGATTTCGGACGATATGTTCGCATCCAAAAGCACGCTCAGCAGAGTGTGCTTTTTTATTATCATAGGAGGTAATCGTGTGTGAGTATTTCAACTGCATTCGACTATTATTACGGCGATGAAAGCAGCCAATTTTCTTTTTACCGCATTCCCCGCCAGCTTGTCACAGGACAGCAATTCAAGAAAATCTCCACGGACGCAAAGCTGCTGTATGGCCTCCTGCTTGACCGAATGGGCCTGTCAGCGCGGAACGGTTGGTACGATGATGCTGGCAGGGTCTATATCTTTTATACATTGGATGAGATACAAGAGGACTTAAATTGTGGTCACGAAAAGGCTGTCAAATTATTGTCCGAACTGGATACAGATAAAGGTTGCGGTCTGATCGAGCGAGTAAAGCAAGGGCAAGGCAGACCAACAAAAATCTATGTCAAACGCTTCACTACCCGCCGAGTACCTGCTGAAACCCCTGCGCCGCAGGAGACTCCCAG
>ERZ773194.1171-NODE-1171-length-30091-cov-3.923525_pt1 | contig 30091 bp, 25 predicted proteins | sample MGYA00511240_ERZ773194 | MGnify/ENA primary metagenome ERZ773194 (study PRJEB29015, sample SAMEA2737774) | human gut metagenome | biome: human gut; feature: human-associated habitat; material: faeces | place: China | collected 2012 ... | reverse complement strand
CTTCTCGCGCGCGTCTTCCTTTCCTTCACTGTCAACTTATCTATTTTCTGAAACACGCACCGCCGGTCCCGCACAAACCTTATAAACAGGTCCTCCATAAGGGCGATTCACGCCGTGGTAACTCAGTTGGGAGAGTGCAAGACTGAAGATCTTGAAGTCGCTGGTTCGAGCCCGGCTCACGGCACCATGACTTTTCTTCCATAGCTTCATAGGGGGTCCCGATGGAACCTGACCGTATTTTCATCGACGTGAAGACCAGCGACCTCACGCTGTCGCAGGTCCTCGCGGAGGTCGAGCGGATCAAGAAGGAGTATCCCCAGTACGATATCTTCATGGACGGGGACCTCTACGCCATCGTGGGACGCAGGAGGACATGAGATGGGACGCGGCAGGATAACGATCGGACTCTACAACTCGTACGACCAGAACTTCAGGGAGCCCCACAGGCGCGTCATAGCCCGTGCAGGGGACCTGGCGAGGGCCTACGACATGGGTCTGGCGCTGTTCGGATTCCCGATCCCCGAGAACGCCCGCACGCCCAAGGAGATCGCGGAGTGGGTCGCAGGGACCACGAGCATCGGCGGACACGGCAAGAACTTCATGGAGATGGCCGAGAGCGGCCGCTTCCAATGCTTCCCGTATCCCGGCAAGGGATTCCCTCCCCAGCTCGGCGAGATCGTGCTCACCACATGCAAACCCGATGCCAAGAAGCAGATCACCCTGTCGGAGACCGTGGAGATGGTCTCCCGCGGTCAGAGCGTAACGCTGCTGTTCGGGATCGGCCCCCACGGGGTCCCGAAGAACGTGATGTCCATCCCGAAGTACAACCTCGACATCACCCCCGGCGGATTCTCGCTGGAGACATGCACCGCGCTCGGAGCTGTCTGCGGCGCGTTGTATGCGAGACTCTGGCGATGATCGTCCTGTCAGCTCCTCATAGCTGCGATCCAGGATCTTCTCCTTGCGTTCACAGAGCATGGTGCAGTAGAACTCCTTCTGGATGTCGGAGAGCTCCGGCATGTCCTCTATCATCTTGCAGATCCGAGGCATATCGATTCTCGGATACATGCGCAGGAGTGCATCGTTGCAATCCTCATTGCTCAGCGAGGATACGAAATCGAAGTAGTTGATGCGCTTGTTGTCGATCTTGATGACCGACAGCGGCCTGGTGAACACCCTCAGGTCGATTTCGGCCCTATCATCGAGGATTTCCCTGTATTTCGAGATCTCGAGTTGGGGATACATGCAGGAGCCGCAATCGAAGATCGGTGCGATGGCGGCTTTTCCTGCTCTATCCAGAAGGAATCCCCAGTTGTCGTTGTGACGGTCGAAGTTCCCGATCAGGGTGTCACCGATGAACATGTCCCAGAAGAATCTTCTCAGTTCGTCTGCATCTATCCAGGTCTGTTCTCCGATGGCCTCCAGGATTTCATCGAGTTCGGTCCCGGTTCCATTGCTGTATTCGCTGTTTATGCAGGAGTTCTTCAGTTGGACGAAGGATGCCAATGTGTGCTCATCATCTGTAAAGTCCTTGCACGCCACGACGGTTTTCGTGACACCGCTTTCGGTAGTGTAGCTTCCAAGCATCGTTTTCTGTACATCCAGGCCGATATTACCCAAGACCTTGCAGCAGACATGTTCCGAGAAGCAGCTGTTCAGATATGATTCCTCTCTGTTCATGTTCCAATGGCGCACTGGCGGTAGCGGAGGGAACTTGAGGAGATACCGTTCCCCCTCATAGATCACGCAGATCTTCTTGCCAGATGCACCGCGGTATGTCCTTCTGTAATCGCGGATGCACGGTGTGAAGTCTATCATAGCAGTCATAATCCCAGATATTTGTCACGGATGTAGCTGGCTTGCTCCTCGGAGATCTCTCCATCCCAGTATGCACTGTTTATGGAACCGTACAGGTCGTCGAGATATGTATCGATGTACTTTTCCTTCCTGTTGACGGCGTCCTTCAGATCGTTTATGCACTTGTCTAGATGTGGCGGAAGGTCCCTCTCCAGGTAGTCCGGATCTATGGGTTTTCCTGCCGCTGTCGATCTTACCGTGCAGTTCTCCAGGTCGAGGATCTCCTCCATGGTCATGTCCAGTGCTTGGGAAAGCCTTCTCACCGTTCCCGCTTCGCACTTGTCCAGGTTGGTCTTCCCGTTGCAGATATCGGATAGGGTGGCCCAAGGTATGCCGCTCTCCTTCGACAATCTGTACTTGGTGATGCTCTTGGATTGCATCACCTCTTCCAACGTAGGAGACATGGAACTGTATCGGTATGCCGATATAAAAGGAAAATGCGGGGCGAAACCCCGCTGGAGGTTTCAGTAGTGGTCGTACAGGATGTCGTCGGGCGCGTACAGAACCCCTGCACCCTTCTCCACCCTTCCGACGATCTTCGCGTTCCTGTTCTCGGACGCGATGGTCTCGGCCTCGTCAGCAGGGGCGATAATGGCGAATCCCATGCTCATGTTGAGCGTCTGGTAGATCTCCTGGGTCTCGATCTCTCCGATCTCCTGCAGCGCCTTGAAGACGGGTGCGGGCTCGATGGGGTCGTCGATGACGTATCTCAGGCCCTTCTTCATCCTCAGGATGTTCCTGAGACCGCCACCTGTGATGTCCACGAGTCCGTGGACCTCGTGCTTCGCGGTGATGCCGAGCACCTGCCTGACATAGATCTCGGTAGGGGTGAGGAGCTCCTCCCCGATGGATCTGCTGACTCCTTCGACGTGATCCTCCAATGCGATGTTGTTCGCCTCGAGGACCTTCCTCGCCAGAGTCAGTCCGTTGGAGTGGATCCCGGATGATTTCAGTCCGATGATGAGATCGCCCTCGGCGCAGGTCTCGCCGGTGATGATCCTGTCCTTCTCGACGTATCCCATGCAGGTTCCGGAGAGGTCGACTCCGTTGATGATCTCGGGAAGGACGGCGATCTCTCCGCCGACGATCTCCATATCCGAGAGCTCGGCCCCTTTCTGGAGTCCGATCCCGATCTCCTCGGTGATGCGGGGTTCGGGCTTGTCGATGGCGATGTAGTCCACGAAGGAGGTGGGCGTCGCGTTGACGCAGATGGTGTCGTTGACGTTCATGGCGATGCAGTCGATCCCGACCGTGTCCCACTTGTCGAGCTCCTCGGCGATGAGCAGCTTCGATCCCACGCCGTCGGTGGCGAGGGTGATGTATCTGTCGCCGAAGTCGATGAGGCTCGCGAACAGTCCGGAGATGCGCACCGCCTGTCCGATGCCTTCCCTCTTGTAGCTGACCTTGTCAACCAGGGCCTTGATCGCCTCGGATTTCTGGTCGATATTGACTCCGGATTTGCTGTATGTCCATCCGCTCATCTGAAAAACCGACGAGTGCATCGGGAAGTGGCATATTAGAGTGTTCCCCGCAAGCCTGAACGCTGGGTCTGGTAGCCTGCCGCCGATGCTTGCCGTCCGTACATCCTGGGTACGGCAGCCGTCGGAGGGATCATGGAATCGGCGAACGAGGCGGCGAACAGAGGATAGTGCTCCACTCCGTCATCCGTTCTCATGATGTTCCCGTATTCGAATTTGATCCATCTCGTGATCTTCCTGCCCTGGTCCATCTCCATGAGCTTCTTGAGGGACCTTGCTTTGCGGTTCTTTCCCGATTTCACTTCTATCGCGCAGAGGTCCCTGCCGAACTCGGCCACGAAATCTATCTCGACTTCCTTGGCTATCTCGTAGTAGAACGGAGTTATACCGCATTTGCTGAGCATGGAGCATACCGCATTCTCCGCTATGGCACCTTCGTTGATCGAGATGTCATCGTCGGAGATCGCTTCCATCGCTCCCTGTCCGAGCATCCTTATGAGCACCCCGGTGTCGAGAAGATACATCTTGAACATCGAGTGCTTGGCATGCATCTTCAGAGGACGTTCGATGTTCCGGATGCGGTAGCACAGGTTGACTATCCACGCGCCCTCCAGCCAGTCCACCGGTTCCCTGTATTCGCGGATGCCGACGTTGGTCCTGTCGTCGATGTCCGTGTATCTCAGGCGCTTATTGGGTTTGGAAAGTTCTATCGGCACGATCTCGAAGAGCTTGCGTATATCGTTCTGGATGTTGGCATCCGCATAGGCATCGATATCGTTCCTGCAGCCTGATATGTATGTGTCCAGAGCTTTGACGGCATCCGCGTACGTGGATTTATCCAGTGATGATGCGACGACCTTCGGCATTCCGCCCACGATAAGGTGTTGGCGGAAATAGCCGTTCAGCGTGCGGAGGATGACGGGATCGAACGGCGTCCCTGTTCCGACGTGATCCCGTATCCTGTCCGTTTCCTCTTCGGGCATGCCGATGGCCCAGAGGTATTCCTCGAAATCCATCGGATACATGCGGATCTCATGTACGTAGCCTACCGGGTAGGAGCGGGGAGGATTGCGATCGATCCCCAGCATGGATCCGGAAGCGATTATGTCCGCTTCCGTCTCCGTCACGAGGTATTTGATCGCAAGGATGGCATCGGGGCACGTCTGCACCTCGTCGATGAAGATCAGAGATCTGCCTTTTTCGACTCTGAAGGAGAGATTCCTGGCGCTTATCCTTCTGATGACGGATTCCGCTGACATGCTGCTGAAGACGGCGCGGTCCTCCTCGATGTTCATGTCGAGTTTCACGTAGTAGTCGTACTGTTCCCTGCCGAATTCATCGACGATGTATGTTTTTCCGACCTGTCTGGCACCTTTTATGAGCAGACCTACCTTGTCGGGATTGTTCTTCCATTCGAGGAGATCCGCTGTGATCTTGCGCTTCATGCCCATGCTGTCACTATAGTATCGTTACTACTTTTATCTTTCCAAAAGTAGTGAATTTACTACTTTTTTCCTTCCAAAAGTAGGAGATCTGAAATCCTAAGGGCCCTAATGAAAGCATGTTCCAAGGGTCACACCCCTCCATTCGACCGGATTCAATGAACGGTGTATAGGGGTCGTAAAACGACTGTAATAATCCTAGGTCGAGTTGAAAAGTAGCACTACATTCGATCCAGTCATCGAAAACATCTGTTTCTAACGTTTTTCCTTCATTTTCCACCGATTTTGACCGATTATACAGCCCAAACAAGGGGTTTTTCAGGGAAATGTCTATTAATTATATGTTGAGGACAGGATCCATACCGTGTTCGGAGATGCGTTCATTTTCCTGTCCTTTCTGAAAAACACCGGCCTCGATCCTATTCTGGCAAGTGTTTTTCCGGATGATGGCCTCTATCAGAGATGCATCTGCCACCTTTTCCATACGATTATGAAGAACGGTGACAGGTCGCGTTGCGACCTGTTCATCGAGAAATCGTTCGTCTCGTATGTCACGCCGAAAGTCCCATCCTGGAGTCTTCGTTGCGATACGGCGTACTTCACTGAGATGGGGTCAGACGCAGTGAGGATTGCATTCTTCAAAGGATTCGCCACGTTCATGAAGAAGGCGGTCCCCGGATTCGGACGTGCCTGCTACATGGACTCCACACCGTTACCGAACGATATCGACGACAATCCGTTCAATGCGCTCTGCTCCCACGGGACCGGTTCTCCAGAGATCCAGATGAGGTTGGTGCTGGTGATCGATTCGATCACCGGGCTTCCGGTGTGGTACGAGCTGATTCCAGGAAACGTGCTGGATCTGAACACGCTGAAGAACTTCACGGACAACGTGAAGGCCAGCATCGATGTGGAGATCACGGAGTACGTCCTAGATGCCGGATATGCCAACAAGGAGCTCATCCAGGCATACCTCGCACAGTCCGAGGATGCGGCAGTCGACGACGTCGACTGCGATGAGATGATTCCAGAGAGGAACATCGTGGTGAGGATGCCTGCGAAGAAAGGATATCCGTTCAAAACCCTGTATCACGATTGCAAACCGTTGATGTCCAATGGGAAATACGATTTCGTGAGGGACAAGCACATGTAATTCGGCATCCGCAGGAAGATCGAGGTGTTCGAGACCGAGATCTACGCGTATGTGTATGTGGATCAGGACAATGCGCTCAGAGGTTACAGACAGTATGTGACCGCACATGAGGATGAGTTCAACGGTCTGACCGACAAGGACAAGACGTGGTACAAGCACAAATTCGGATTCTTCGTTCTGCTATCCAGCATCCCCGAGACTCCTGCGGAGATGCTGGACCGCTATTTCGGCAGAACCCAGATCGAGGCGGTCTTCAAGACCGCCAAAGAGTATCTGAACCTACTGCCCCTCTGCAAATGGACGGCGGAACGTGTACGCAGAAAGATCCTGAACGACTTCATCGCCCTGATCCTGTATCTGAAGATGCGGGGATCCCTCAAAGGAACACCGTATTCGATGACTGAGGTCATCACATGTTCGCAGTCCCTGATGTGCTTCAAGGACCATGACACGGTCATGATCGAGAAGCCCAAGAAGCAGTTGTCTGATATTTCGAAAGACATGGGACTGACGATACCGACTTCGGTTTCGTTGTCAGATTACCGGCTCTCGACTACAGGCTGAATGTAGTGTTACTTTCGAGTTCAACGTAGGGTAATCTTGCGGCCTCCGGCATTATCGCAGACCCGAGAACAGATGTTGCCGGATCGAAAAGCACTGTTAGAGTAGGTGTTCCAGCAGATGACACTCAACGGTGATCGGATTCCTCTTCGCTTCCGGGGATCCCCCGTCCTGGGATACTTCCTCTCGAGCCATATCCTGATGCCCTTCTCGTAGCCGTTGTCCGAGGGGATGTAGAACCTCCTGCCGCGGAGCTCGTCCGGGAGGTACTGCTGATCTACGTAGTGGTTGTCGAAATCGTGGGGATACTTGTACGTCAGGCCTCTGCCGAGCTCCCTCGCCCCGCTGAAATGGGCGTCCTTCAGGTATGGAGGTATGCCGCCGGTCGGTTCGTTCTTAACCGAGGTCATGGCATCGGAGATCGCCACGTACGCGGCGTTGCTCTTCGGTGCGCAGGCCACGTAGGATGCCGCCTGGGATAGTATGATCTGGGATTCCGGCATGCCTATCCGCTCCACTGCCTGCGCCGCGGCGACCGCTACGACCAGGGCGTTGGGGTCCGCGTTGCCCACGTCCTCCGATGCGCAGATCACTATCCTGCGGGCGATGAACTTCACATCCTCGCCGGCGTGCAGCATCTTCGCCAGATAGTAGACCGCCGCATCGGGGTCGGAACCCCGCATGCTCTTGATGAACGCCGAGATCGTGTCGTAGTGGTTGTCCCCCTCGCGGTCGTAGTTCAGGACGCGCTTCTGTATGCATTCGGATGCGACATCGAGGGTTATCACGATCCCCCCGTCGTCACCGGGTTGCGTGGTGAGCGCTCCGAGCTCCAGCGCGTTCAGCGCCGCACGGGCATCCCCGTTGGCGATGTCGGCGAGGAATGCGATCGCATCGTCGTCGGCCGAGACGTTCAGAGCGCCGAGTCCCCTCTCCTTGTCCTCGAGGGCCCTGCGGAGCAGCTTCTCCAGGTCCTCCGCGTTGAGGGGATTCAACTCGAATATCCTGGATCTCGACACCAGGGCGCGGTTCACCTCGAAGTACGGATTCTCGGTGGTGGCCCCGATGAGGGTCACCGTCCCGTCCTCGACGAACGGGAGCAGGAAGTCCTGCTGCGCCTTGTTGAATCTGTGGATCTCGTCGACGAACAGGATGGTCCTGCGCTCCTCCATGCCGAGGGCGTCCTTCGCCTTCTGAACGGCATCTTCCATGTCCTTCTTCCCCGCCGTCGTCGCGTTGATCTGCACGAATCTGGCATGGGCGGTGTTGGCGATGACCTGTGCGAGGGTGGTCTTCCCTGTTCCCGGGGGACCGTAGAATATGAGGGATCCGATGCGGTCGGCGCGTATCGCTCTGGATAGGAGGCAGTCCGGGCCGATGATATGCTCCTGTCCGACCACCTCGTCGAGGGTGCGGGGGCGCATGCGGTTCGCCAGCGGCGCCTCCTTCTCGAGTATGCCCTTCCGGGTGATTTCGAACAGGTCCATGCGACCCCGAACGCTGCTCGCGGTTATAACTGTCCGTCCGGTCCCTGAGGCGGGTTGCGCGGCCATCCTCCGCAGGAGCGGAAAGGCACGTCCGTCATCTCCTCGCGGACCTTCTCCAGGAGGGCTCTGATGCTGTCGATGCCGGCATCCCTGTCGGTTATCGCCCTGCGGTATTCCCTGCTGTATCTCCATCCCGAGAGGAACTTCGGGGCCAGGCTCTTGATGCGGGCGAGGGCGATCTCGCCGTCCATCTCCTCCAGGGTCATGTCCATGAGCTCCAGGCACCACGCGGCCTGCTGCGACATCGACGGTTCCGGAAGGACCTTCCCCGTGCGGATGTATTCCGAGATCTGCGTGATGAGATACGGGTTCCCTACCCCGCCTCTTGCGATCATGACGCCTTCGGCGGACGTCGTCTCCATAGCATCGACCGCATCCCCGAGGGAGTAGATGTCCCCGGAGACGACCAGCGGAACCGGGATGCTGTCTCCCAGTCCTCTTATCATCTCATGGCGCGCCTTCCCTGCGTACTGCTGCTCCACGGTGCGGGAGTGGATGGTTAGCGTATCGATGTCGGATGCGATGAGCTCTCCGATGATCTTTTCGTAATTGATATGCGAATCATCATGGCCGAGACGTATCTTGGCGGTCACGGGGACATCGACGGCATCCTTCACCGCTTTGACCACGGCTCTGCATCTCTGCGGGTCGTCCATCAGCGAGGATCCCGCACCGACGCGGACGACCTTCTTCACGGGACATCCCATGTTGATGTCGATGAATGCCGTCCGAGGCTCCAATTCCAATGCCGAAAGGGCTCCTTCGGCCATGGTGGCGGGATCTCCCCCGAATAATTGGACGCCGGTGGGCGCGATGCCGGTCGCCTTCACGAAGCGGAGCGAGCCCTCGGGGTTGTGGACGAGGCCTGCGGCGGAGACCATCTCCGTCACGGATGCTCCGACGCCGAAGGGTTCCATGAATGCCCTGTAGCTCAACGAAGTGAACCCCGACATGGGTCCGAGAACGACCCTGCCGTGCGAGAGGATGCCTCCGGTCATCGGATGTCGCAATCTGCTGTCGTTCATATCGGTTGCGTTCGTGTGATTCCACTGTCGAACGGCCGTTTTCTGTCTTCGTTGCCGATCGGTGTTCTTCATGAGCATACCGATTGTCGATGAACAATATTAAATAGTACTCGTGACTATTCAGAATCCCTTCTTGACAGAGGATGAGATCGGCCCGTTCTGCAGTGGCCCATCTCGGCCTCTTTCAGAGGGTTCTGAATAGTCACGATCGGGGATCACGGAAAGGCGGCGGATGCTGCTCATCACCGCGATGTGAACAGCCATCCGCGAGAGCCCATCGGCGTGTTCTCCTACGAGATCACCATATTTTCCAGATCACCTCATATTCCTGTATCTGAACACGAAGGCCGCATACAGCGTCGATAGGATGGCGTAGGCCGCCATCACCGAACAAGCAATGTCCAGTTCCGGGACGTAATCCGATGCACGCATACGGCCTTCCGAATCCAATTGGAATTCAGTCTGATTCCCTAGAACATAATCTCCGAGGATTCCGGATTCGTAGCCGAGACTTAACCAGGGTTCGCTGTCAAATCCCACATTCTGCATGAAGATCTGAAGTACCACCAGCAGCAGGAATGCGGCCATCATGGCCATACTCCCCCGAGGCGCGATGGAACTGAAAAACATGCATACGCCGGTTGCAGCCAACGTGTATAGAAGCGCCAACGGAATCGAGGTCAGAAATCTTTCTGGAACTTCTCCGACCACAGCAAAACAAACAACATATGTGATCATGTAGTATGTAGCTAGAACAACCGTTGAAGACAGGAATCCGGATACAAATTTTCCTACGAACAGGACGTTTCTGCTGAGAGGCTTGGTGAATGTTATGAATCCTGATCTCCGTTCGAACTCCTCCGAGAGGGATTCCGTTGACATGGCAGTAGCACATATCGCCAGCACCAGAGATGCGGACGCTACAAACGGTCTAGCGATCGCATTGGATGCCTCTGTTCCTTCGAGTCCTGAAGCAGCACTGCTGCCGTTGGAATAGGCCAGGATACAGACGACAACTGCACAAAGAATCGATAGCAGCATCCTCCAGCTCAGAACCTTCCTGTGAGTCTCGAAAGCTGCGATGACAGTCATCTGTCTGAACCGATTGACAGCAATCATCATTCATCACCACCAGTGATGTTGATGAATGCCTCCTCCAACGGATCGTCCTTTCTTACTGCATAAATGCGAACGCCATTCGATATTAGAGCCGCCACAATGTCCGCCTGTTCTTCCGGACCGCCTTCCATCTTGATGGCAAGTCCCCCATCGATAGCGAATGATTCGACAACCCTGGGCAAGCAGGAGACCATAGAAACGATGCTATTGCTAACATGTTCTATCGTAGATATGGTGATAGTAGAAAGTCTGACGATATCATCTATGCTTCCTTGCTTAGCGACCATTCCGTGATTTATTATCACCGCACTGTCGCATAGATCCTCGACCTCATGAAGCCTGTGCGAGCTCATGAGGATGGTCTTGCCTTTGGAATTCAGATCGTGCAGTATCTTCCCAAACTCTGCCGAGCCATGAGGATCTAGACCAGATGTAGGTTCATCCAATATCAGCATGGATGGATCCCCCAATAACGACTGGGCCAATACCACCCTCTGCTTCATACCCTTGGAATATCCTTTCACATTCCTGTCGGCATATTCCGATATCCCGACTATTTCCATAACCCGATCTGTCTCTGAAGCCGCCGATTCCGAAGTCATCCCTGTGATTTTTGCCAGATACTCCAGATATTTCCTCCCGGTGACATCAGGGTAAATTTCGGGCGTTTCGATGACGCAGCCTACATCCGACATCGCCCCAACGGCATCCTCCTGTACATCAATGCCGTTGATGATGATCCTGCCTGAATCTGGCTGGATTAAGTTGGTGCACATCTTCAATGTGGTACTCTTTCCGGAACCATTCGGACCTAGGAGCGCCGTAAAACTCCCTCTATCTACTTCGAACGATATGCCGTCTACCGCACGGAAGCCTCTAAACGTCTTAACAGCATCCTCGACGATTAGCATCCCGTCCATCATATCGCCTCATATCTGAACTCGAATGCGGTCTGTTCCATGATTCTGCAATCGGAATCAATAGCGGCTGATGTAATCGTTCCTTCAAGGATTAGGGCTGTATCGCCTTCTCTGGACAGCTTATAAACAATGTTCTGATCCACATAATTGCCCTCGCAATCCAGATACTGCATGCGAAGGTTATTGCTGATGAATCCATAATCGTCATTGATATCCACTATGATCGATAATATCCGGCTCGGGATCGATGTGTCTGGTATCGACAATGTTACGGATGCAACCGTCCTTTCATGCCCCCCATTCCAAACGATGCGAGACAAAGGGACGATGGTGAGGGTGCCGGACATCTCTTTCCCATTCTCCTCGCCATATATGTTCAGGATTTTAGGTTCCGGAAGAGGTGTCTCGAAGATACGATTCACGTAGTTCATTCTACCATTGAACGATGCTTCGATATCGAAAGATACATACTTTAGTGTCCCGTCGAACTCATTCATCGTAGTTCCTTTGAAGGATATCGTCTTGACTGTATTATTTACAAGACCGAACAGTATCTCTGTTCCAGTCAGATGGTCCTTGTAGGCGTACATCGCCTCATCATTGGATCCCGACACCATTGTGGAATCCTCAGGAACCATAAGCCCCTCCGCTGACCAGAATTCGAATTCCAGATTGTTGTATGGTCCGAAGTTGCTACGGGAAAATGACAGAGTAATCCAGCAATGGCTTCTGCCATCCTGAATCAGATCGAATCCGAATGCTGAATCTGCAATAACATGCGGATAGAGCTCATCTCCGATTTCCAGACTGCCAGTTGCACTTTCGTCTATCATGCTGTACGGGGTGAGTGCAACCAAATTCGACCGCACATCATTCTGATTCATAGACAGTATGCATATCGAGCTTACAGTGATCAGAGCAAGTATCATGAATGCTGAGACACGCTTGTTCAATGTATCATCCAAGAGTTGGTTTAAAACCGGTGTTTCAAACATTCAATAGAGCATTGCATTCCATTGTGAAAGTCTTCAATTCTGTTGTAGGATCCCAAGGCCAAAGGTGATCATAATACGGTCCTTCAAATCTGACCTCATAAACATCCGTCGCAGAATAGATCGAGCTATTGGTTGACACTATCATGCCTGGTTTGACTCTAACTGTGCTGTCTGCGCTATCTTCATCAATATCATGCCAGATGCTAAAATAATCTTCAGATGTATCACACTGATTATGAATGATTGTCGATGGAACTGTATATGACCAGCCAATAGACGTCCCAAATGTAATACCTGTTATGCCTGCGCTCATATTAACTGAAACGCTGGTTGTTTTTTCTGACCCTGTGCTATCTGGTCCATAATCTATGAGATGCTGGAATGCATTCTTCGCATCAACATCACATGATACTGTCATATCTGCAATGCTCCAATCATTATCCTTTGCGACTGCTTCAGCGTTATATTGGATGCTATAATATGTGAATCCATTACTCGTTCCGAGTTTAGAATATAATGCTGTTGCATTGATTCTAGCCCGATCCCCATCACAGATTTTTGTTTCCTGATAGAATATTGCATCTCCATAATTAGTATCCGAATCCAAGGCTGTTGATGTTTTTATTGAATTAACCCATGCTATTGTAGTTCTTTCCGCATCATAATCTGATGATTCGATTCCATAGCAATAGATTACGTTACTTGTAGGATCACAATAGATCGCAGAATAGCTCGCATTCGGATTTGTAATCACGGAAATGCCGATGTCCTGAAGAACTCCAGAATCTCCGCTTACAATCAATGGAATTCCTGACTCCACCTTGCCTTTGAGAACATTTCTGTTATCATCTGACATCGAATCAAGGGTCCAAGCACTTGCTATTGCTATATTGTTTGAATTTAATTTCTCGATAAGATTTGATGATTCAGATGATATTATTTTGTCCATGTAAATAACATCATTAAAATCAGTATTGGCATAATCGTCGATTTCAAATGCTTGGATATCTGTTGCTTTGTAGTTATAGATCTCTTTCGCATCAATATCCGCAAAACAAATAATCGGATTTGCAAGATACAATGCAGTCACAGCAATCGCCATCATTGTTATTATATTCATATGTATTCGGCCTATTATGTTAATTCATAACAGTCGATAAATTAAGATTCATATTTATAACTGTTATCAAAAATATAATTATAAAATCGAACATATAGCAGTATAAAATCTAGTATACCGTTCGCTAAATACGTAAACTAAATAACCTACAAACCCTATCTATGCACACCCATATGAGGTGTGCAAGATGGCAAGGCCGAGATCATTCGAATTGGTTCTGACGAACGAAGAACGTGCAGAACTGCAGAAGGTGGCGAACAGCCGCTCGGAAGAGCTCCGTAGAGTGACCCGTTCCAAGATCATGCTGATGTATGAAGACGGTGTCTCGAACACGGACATCGCCAAGCAGCTCGGTATCGACAGGCTCGTTGTCCAGAAGACGATGCAGAAATGCCGTGCGTTCGGTCCCATCGAAGCTCTGAACGACCTTCCCAGACCCGGGAGGCCTTGCGTGATAGACGGCAACGACAAGGCGTACGTCGCCCACTTGGCATGTTGCAAACCTGTGGATTTCGGATACAGCGAGGAGTTGTGGACCATCGAACTTCTCCGCAGACACATACGGAATCACTGCGTCGAAGATCATTACCCGAATCTCAGGAATGTCTCCAAATCCACAGTTCATGACATCCTGGATGAGATGGAGATCAAACCGCACAGAATCACGTATTATCTGGAGAACAGGGACCCGGAGTTCAAGGAGAAGATGGACAGGCTGCTGATTCTCTACAAGGAGATACAGGTCACGATAGATTCCGGTGAGGAACCGGATATGCCCACATTCTCCTTCGATGAGAAGCCCGGGATCCAGATTCTCGAAGGAACGGCACCTGACCTCATGCCCGATCCTGAAAAGGGCCACGCATGCGTGGCCCGTGATTACGAGTACATCAGACATGGGACGCTGTCCCTCCTGGCAGGTCTGAATCTGAACGACGGCACCGTGGTCCCTCTGGTCCGCAGAACCCATACGAGCAGGGATTTCATCGATTTCCTGGACATACTCGACAAGAAATACCCTCAGTATTCGCAGATCCGTGTGATTCTGGACAATCACTCGGCCCATAGATCGAAGGAGGTGATGGAGTATCTCAAGACCAAGCAGGACAGATTCGTCTTCGTATTCACTCCGAAACACGGCTCTTGGTTGAACCTCATCGAATCCTTCTTCGGAAAGATGGCCAAAACGATGCTCAGAGGCATCAGGGCGAGTTCCTATGACGGGCTGGCGGATCGTATCTACAAGTATATTGACAGGGTGAACGAGGAGCCTGTCGTCTACAGATGGACCTACAAGATGGATGAAATTGAAGTTTAATTTGTTTATGAATTAAGCGAACGGCCTACTAGTAAGTTACGGAGTACGTTGGAATCAGGATAACAGTAGGTGTCATCCTTCACATGGAAATATGGATCGAGGGTCATGATCTGTATTCGGAGATTATCTGACTTATGGCATCATCGAAGGACATCTCGCCTTTGAGACATTTGAGAGCGAGAAGTTTCGTTTCCTCCGGGATGTGGAAACCCTCTGCTTCGACAGAGCCAACATTGCTGTTGATTATGGCCATCTCATCCATGAATGACGGTATGATCTGGACCGAATTAAGGATATTGATATGGGCCTCGAGAACCGAAGGTTCTCGAACATATAGGGTTGAAACTAACATAACAACAGGTGTCAGAAATCGACCTACAAAGATCGGGTAGATGCGATGTCGCATCCTAGGAAGCCGCCCTTCGGGCGGTTGATAGCGAGGACAGAGCAACGTCTCTCTGCAATGGGATGGAGGTCTCCTCTACTTGCGATGACAACGCAGTGTCATCGATCGAACACGATCTGTACCTCCTGCAAGTCGCCGGATCAACCGTCCATTCGGGGTTCTTACCAATTCTCTTGCAAGTCATCTTTCAACCCTACATATCCAAGAGGCGGAGATTTTTCACTGGTCCAGCGAAGCAAGGATTAATACGGGGCACATCTAATCGCGACGCATGGCCGATCTGCACGACCGCTGGGTAGCCGAGAGGAGGAACGAGCATTACTACAAGCTCGCCAAGAAGCTGAACTATCGCTCCAGGGCATCCTTCAAGCTCATCCAGATCGACAATCGGTTCCACATCTTCAAGCCCGGCGATGCGGTCGTCGACCTGGGCGCATGCCCCGGCGGATGGCTCCAGGTGGCGCAGGAGCGCACCTGGCCGAACGGAAAGGTCATCGGAGTCGATCTCCGTTACATCAAACCCATCGAGGGCGTGGAGACCTTTGTCGGGGATATCACCGAGGACTCCACCATGATCGAGCTCATGGACAGGTTCGGCGGGAAGGCGGATGTCGTCCTCTCCGACATGGCCCCGAACATCGCAGGCCATTATTCCATGGATCACGCCCGTTCCATCAACCTGTGCATGTACGCGGTCGACGTGTGCGACCGCATCCTGAAGAAGGAGGGCAAGCTGGTCATGAAGGTCTTCATGGGAGACATGTTCGATTCCCTGATGACCGAGGTGAAGGAACGCTTCCAGTCCGTGAAGGTCCATTCCCCGGATGCGTCCAGGGACACCTCCTCCGAGGTGTATGTGATCTGCCAGGGATTCTATGCTAAATCCAACATCAGGATGAAGAAGCCCGAGGTCGAGGCCAAAGAGCCCGAGTTCACAGCCAAGGGATGCAACTTCTGAGGGCCGGCCTCAATCCCAGAACCGCTTGTTCTTGGCGAACAGGATCTCGGCGTTCATGATGTCCCTGTAGAACTCGTCCTCGTCGGTGTGCATGCTCCTGAGGATGCGTGAAGCCGTATCCGGCCCGACCCCTCTCCCCGCGAGGCAGATCACCGCTCTCCTACCGTGCTCGTTGACGAGATTCGCGTTCCTGGACAGGCGGAGGCGGTCCTTCTTCTCCTGACTCGACATCTCGTCGAGCTTCACCAGTCCGATGTTCTGTCTCTCGTAGCTCTTGAGGACGGCGACCATGTTGCCGCCGCAGTGGGGGCAGATGAACCTCTTCGGAGCATCTCCGACACGGAATCTCCATTGGGATCCGCAGTTGAGGCACGATGCGAACAGGACCTCGTCCTCCAGCCTCTTCTTCAGGGCCATGAGGATCGAGTGGTCGGCGCGGACGGGCTGCATGAGCTCCTTCGAGCGTGTTATCCCCTCGAGTCCGATCGACGATATCGTTCCGGAGACGACCTCGATCTCCCACGACGCGATCTTCGAGACCACCATCTCGGAATCGGGGATGTCCAGGTCCTCCCACAGGACCTTGTTGACGGCCTCCTTGTATGCGGGGGTGTCCTTGTGCAGGTCGAACAGTCTGCTGAAGTTCATGAAGCGGTGGTCGGCGGTCTTCTCGATGATGCCGAACTTCTTGGCTACGAAGACGAACCTCCATCTGAGGAACGACGAGTTCAGGATGGTCATCCTCGACAGCGCCTCGATCGTTCCCGGCTTGACCGAGAGGATGGTCTGCAGGATGTCCTCGCGCTTCATGTTCCTCGGAAGCTCGAGGATGATCCTGTAGGGATCGGCGGTCATCCCGACGCTCTCTCCGAAGCGGGCCGTGAGCAGTGCGGCGTAGATCTTGCCCAGGGTCTCGTTGACTCTGCTGCCGAAGCATCCGTTGACGATGGCGAGCCTGTCCCCCACCTCCACGGTCACGGTCTCGTCCGTGGGCATCGGGAACCTCTCCTCCTGTTCGTCCAGATACTTCTTCACTACGGCTATGCAGCCCTCGTCCCCATGATAGTCCCCGAAGTTCCTGAGGCGTCTCATGCGGCCGACCTCCATGGCGACCTCGTACGGCACCGGTATATCGGATCCGACCCAGTTAGGCACGGATCCGACGTCGCGGGCCTCCTCGACGAGGATCTCGTCTTCGCGCATCTCCACGATGCGCCAGGTGCGACCCTTGGCGATGAACATGGCGTATTCCTCCGCGAAGGAGGCCACGAAGCTCTCGTCCAGCGTTCCGATGATGGCGCGGGTGCCGATATCCCTGATGAGGTAGGTCCTCTCGTCGGGGATCATCGATATGTTGCCGTAGAAGTAGTCCATCCCCTTGCGGCTCCTCTTGAACTGGCCGTCGTCGTCCACGAAGACCATCTTGATGGACTGCAGCTGCGCCAGGACGTCCTCCATATCGGAGCGGGGCAGGTCCCTGAACGGCCATGCCTGGGAGAACACCTTGAACGCCGTGTCCTGGTCCATCTTGCCGGACATAGTCATGGCGATGAGTTGGTTCGCCACGACGGAGAGGGGACAGGGACGCCCCTCCTTGGATTCCAATTCCTTGGATTCGCATCTGCGGGCGATGACCATGGCCTCCGCAATCTCGTCGGGGGCTGTGGCAAGGACCCTGGCGCGGATCTTCTCGCCGACGCGGTGCCCGGCCCTGCCGGCCCTTTGGATCATACGGGAGACCTGTCTCGCGGAGTTGTATTGGATGACCATGTCGGTGGATCCGACATCGATCCCCAGCTCCAGGGACGATGTGCAGATGAGCGCCTTCAGCTCCCCCGATTTGAAGCGGTCCTCCATCTCTATCCTCGTCTCCTTGGAAAGGGAGCCGTGATGCACCTCGATCGGGAAGTCCTCGTCCAGGAGGTGGTAGCGTGCGGCCAGCCATTCCGCCGTTTCGCGGGTGTTCACGAAGAACAGCGTCGATCTGCCGGAGTCGATGATCTCCTTCGCACGGATCATGACTCCGATGATATCGGGGTCGCCCTGCAGCTTGTCGACGATCTTCGGATCCTCCATGGGCGGAGGGCTCTCGACCTTGACGTCGTACTCGCGGAAGGTGTCGTGCTTCCTCACCTCGACCTTCCTCTTCGGGCCGACGAGGAATCCGGCGACGCTCTCGGTGTTCCCGACGGTTGCCGACAGTCCGATCCTCTGGAACTCCCCGGCGACGAGCGCCAGCCTCTCGAGGGCGACGCTGAGCTGGGCTCCGCGCTCCGTGTTCGATAATTCATGGATCTCATCGATGACGACCCATTCGACGGCCTTGAGGTGCTGGATGAGGCGCTTCCCCGTGAACAGCACCTGCAGGGTCTCGGGTGTCGTGATAAGGATCTCCGGCGGATTCTGCGATTGCGCGTTCCTCTCCGCCTGCGAGGTGTCTCCGTGCCTGACTCCGACGGATATCCCCAGGGCCTTGCCGTAGTCCTCCATCCTGCGGAGCATGTCGCGGTTGAGGGCCCTCAGCGGGGTGACGTAGATGCACCGGAATCCGGTCCGTTTGCCTTTGGTGGCATGTATGGTGTCGAGGATCGGCAGCATAGCCGCCTCGGTCTTCCCGATGCCCGTCGGAGCGACAAGGAGTATGTTCCCTCCTTCGAGGATCCTCGGTATGACATCCGCCTGGGGCGGTGTAGGTTCTGTTATCCCCCTCTTCGCCAGCGCCTCTATGAGTTCGGGGCACAGCTTGGGGAACGGCATGAAATGAAGAGAAGGGTGCCGGGGACGGACCCCGGCTTGATTGTTCTCACTCGGCCTTGGGGGCCGCTTCCTTGGGCGCGGTGACCTCGAGGAGGACCTGGGACAGGTCCATGACCTTGATGTCGGATCCGCACTTCTTGGCGCCCTGCGTCAGGTTGAGCACGCAGAACGGGCAGCAGGTGATCAGGACCTCGGCTCCGGTGGCCTCGGCGTCGTGGATCCTCTCCACGGCGATGGCGGTGGCGAAGTCGTTGAACTGGCTCTTGTAGCCTCCTCCCGCACCGCAGCACCTGGAGTTCTCCCTGGACCTCTCCATTTCGACGAACTCGACGCCCTTGATCTTCTTGATGACGTTCCTGGGAGCGTCGAAGACGCCCATGTGCCTTCCGAGGTGGCAGGGGTCGTGGTAGGTGACCTTGTGGTTGAATTCGTGGTTCAGCGGGAGCTTCCTGTCGTTGATCAGCTGTTCGACGTACTGGGAGAAGTGGTAGACGTTCTGTCCGACCTTGGCGTAGAATCTGCCGAAGTCCGAGCTGACGGTCTTGTAGCATCCGGAGCAGGTCATGACCATGTCCTTCGCACCCATTCCGTCCGCCTTCTCGACAACGGTCTCGGAGCATCCGAGGGACTCGTTGAGGTTCCCGGTCCTGATGAGAGGGGACGAGCAGCACCACTCTTTGTCGCCGAGGCAGTTCATCTTGACTCCGGCCCTGTCGAGGACCCTGACTCCGGCCTGGGCGATGTGCTGCATCCTGTAGGATCCGGTGCATCCGGCGAAGAAGATGACATCGGGGACCTTGGCGCGCTCGACATCGGCGGGCCACCAGGCGTCCCTCTTGGCGGGGTCCTCCCCGTAGGGGTTGTGGAACTTGTTGATGCTCTTGCCCATGTTCTTGTGGGCGGAGAGGGGTCCCTTGCCGTTCTGGACGATCCAGGCCCTCATGTCCTCCCAGAAGTCGACCAGGTGGATCTTGGCGTGGCAGACGACCTCGCAGTTCCCGCATCCGGTGCATTTGTACATGGCATCGACGAACTCGGGGCTGAGGGTGACCTCTCTGCCGAGGAGGCCGTCGAGGGCCCCGGTGCCGACCTTGTCCAGCTGGTTGATGTAGTAGATCTTCCCCCTGGGGGTGACGGACTCCCAAGGAGTCTGGTTGTGGGCCTCGCAGACATCGACGCAGTATCCGCACTGCAGGCAGGCTGTGAGAACTTTCTGGACACGGGGGAGTTTGATGAACTCCGGCTTCTTGACGTTGATCTCTACCATGAGACAATCTCCGTGAGGCGGTTCCGACACCGCCCTTTCCGCTACTCTCGAAAATCCGTTCCTATTTAACCGTTCATGGTGGAAGGGGGCTTCAGAGGCTCCGCTGGGTCCGGAAAAATGAGAGGAAATGAGATTATATCCCCGATGCCATCCCGTTCCATGGACTCTCCCGGAGTGTACGACGATTGGACCGGCAATGTGGTCAACGGAGCCGATATGAGGTCCTTGGACATCGGTGCCGTACGCGCCGCCAGGGCATCGTTCCGCGAGAGGTATCCGGACAGGGCCGAGGAATGCCAGGCATGGGACGATCAGACGTTCCTGACCAGGGCCGGCGTTCTGAAGAGGGGCAGGATCACGATCGCATCGCTGATCCTCCTGGGGAAGAGGGATTCGGAGTTCCTGCCGTCCACGCTGTGCATCCGCTGGAGATTGTTGGGTCCGGACGGGGAGATGATGGATTCCAGGACCTTCCAGGGTCCGATGCTCCTGGCCTCCACGCAGGCCGTATCGATGATAAGGAATTGGACGTGCCAGATAGGTGTGGAGGACTCCAGGAGGCCTGTCAGCGCCTATCGCAATTCGGCTTTGGTAGAGGCGGTCAGGAACGCGGTCGCCCATCAGGACTATTCGCTCGGAGGAGCGATCGACATCGTCGAGAGGGAACGCGAATCTGTGACCGTTCTGAGCAAGGGCTCCTTCCCGCAGAGGACCCCCGAATCGTTCATCAACGGGCCTCCTCAGCTGAAGCCTGTCCGCAACCAGTTCCTGGTCTCCGCGATGGCCGGCCTGGGTATCATCCCGGCATCCGGGACGGGGATACGCTCCATGTATCTGGCACAGGCTTCACGCAGATTCCCTATGCCTGATTTCGACATAACCGACGACCGTGTGTCCGTCCGCTTCCCCGGCATCAGGTCGGGAGCGTACGCGCGCGTCCTCGACGTCAGGGGCGATGTGGATCTCAAGACCATGATGGACCTGGATCGCATCGCGAAACTCCGTTACGTCCCGGAAAGGAGGCTCAAGGCTCTCGCCCGCAGGAATCTCGTCGAATTCATGGACGGGGTCCCCTGCATAGCGTGCGGGGCGGGGCAGAAGGTGCTCTCCGCGTTCGTCGAGGGTACGGACGAGGAGGCGGTGCTCATGCTGATCGGGCGCAACGGATCCGTCACGAGGTCCGATGTCGCGGACATCCTCGCCGCAAGGGATCCGAAGGAGCTCACGGCGGAGCAGATCCGCGTGAAATCCACCAACCTTCTGCAGACGATGCGCAGGAAAGGGCTCATCGAGAAGGCCGAAGGCAGCACGCGCTCGGCGAGATACGTCCTGAAGCAGGAATCCGATCGATGTCGATCCGAGATGAACGGGGATCCAACACCAGGTTCTTCATAGCGCCCTTGTTCGTATTCTCCCTATGAGAACTTCGTTGTACCGGCTTGTCATCCTCATCGAACGGGACCTGGATCTCCAGCTTCATCGAAGCCAGAGGCCTGGTTTCAACCTATTGACAACAGCCAGTCCATCCGGGGTTCAATCACGCGTCGTCATCTACAGGCGGTCATAGCGACGATCCGGACGAGCACTCGCTTTACACATATCATATTTTTAGGTATTCCTAAATAATTAAATATATTTAGGCAATCCTAAAAATGGTGATCGCATAAGTACAAAGCTAATGGCCCTCGTCGCGGTGATAGCAATCATAGCATGCGGCGCAGGATTGCAAGCAGCATTCTCCGGCGGTTCCAGCAACTACGATGACGACCGCGTGGCCCTGGACCAGCCCGTCACAGTGAAGGACGCCCTCGGCTCGGACGTTACCGTGAAGTACAAGATCGATAGGGTCGCGCTTACCGACATATCGACTGTCGAGTTCTTCGCATCCTGCTGGGGCGAAGGATGGGTCGACCATGTTTGCATGATGCCCGAGGACATCTCTTCGAGAGATGCGTCGCTAGGGAAATACATCTACGATACCTGGCCGGAACTCTCCAAGCTGCCCAAGTGTCCCGACATGTATGCCTCCATGGGTTCGAACCCCAACGCTGTGGCGGAGAAGATCCTCGATACAAATCCGGATCTCGTGATCCTTCCCGGCGCGACCATGGCATGGCTATCGGGTCTGGAGGGATTCTACAAGCTGTTCTCCGATTCAGAGGTTCCAATGTTCAACACCATGTTCTATACCAGCGGTCTGACCGACACCATCGCGGAATCGAATTACGGATCCATGGGCAAGATCCTCCAGAAGGAGGCCCATTGCAACGCCATCGTGGCATTCCACAACGAGAGGCTCGATGCCCTCAAGACCAGACTCGCGTCTCACGATGAGGGGATCAGGATCTATTACGAGGTCCCCGGTGTAACTGCATCCGCATACGGAAGCGTGGTGAACATGGGGGTTCCCGAGGTGGATCTCATCGGGACCAACGTCCTTTCCGGCGTGCCGCTCGATATGGAGTACAACATCGAGAAGATGAACGCCGCCGATCCGGACTGGATCTTCATCGTCGATACCTCGTACTATTCCGGCAACCAGTGCATGGGATTCTTCGCGGAGAAGAACCCCGCCAAGGCGGCCGCAACCCTTTCGCAATATACCGCTCGCGACGGGTGGAGCGACCTCGATGCGGTAAAGGACAAGCATGTCGCCCTCTTGTACGGAGAGCTCAGGAACAGCGTGTCCAGCATCTACAACGCATACCAGATGGCCAACATAATCGACAAGAGCCTTGTATCGGATGCGGAGCTGGCCAAGTTGGAAGCCGATCTGGGATCCGTCCTGCCTTGGGCGTTCAGCGGATACTTCGGTTATGTGATGGCATGATCGAGACGGAGGGGACCGCAGGACGTGCCGTATATCGGCATCTGAATAGGAAAAGGGCGCTGTACCTCGGCATATCCCTGGGCGCAGTCATCGCGGTCTTCTTCGTCAACATGCTCGTGAACCTCGCTGCCGGTCCCGAGGCAGGCATCCGGGCACTTTTCGATCCCGATTCGGTACCTCGCAGCGTCTACAACATAATGCACTACTACCGTCTGCCCGAGAGCTGTTTCGGACTCCTGGCGGGTATCGCGCTCGGGGTGGCCGGAGCGGAGATGCAGACGGTCCTCAACAACCCCTTGTCCGAGCCTTACACCCTGGGGATATCCGCCGCCGCATCCTTCGGTGCGGCCCTGTCCATCGCGTTCGGCATCGGTGCGGGATTTCTCGGCGGTTATTCCACCATCGTCCTGGCTTTTGCATTCGCCATGCTGGTATGTCTGATCGTCTCCACGGTGGCCAGCCGCAGATCCGTCGGTCCGACGACGACCATACTGATGGGGGTCGCGATGCTATTCTTCTTCCAGTCCCTCGTCAGCCTCGTGCAGGCCCTCACCAGCAAGGATGCGGCCACAGGCATAATGTTCTGGATGTTCGGCAGCATCGGCAGAGACTCCAGCTATGAGGACATCTGCCTCCTCGCGGCGGTCATCATCATCTGCACGATATTCTTCGCGATCAACATCTGGAGTCTCACATCCCTGAAGCTGGGGGATGCCAAGGTCGGCTCCATGGGGATAGACGTGACCCGTCTGAGGCGCAATACGATCCTGGGCGTATCCGTGCTCACTGCCACGGTCGTCAGCTTCACGGGAACGATCGGGTTCGTCGGGCTGGTCGGTCCGCATGTAGCCAGGATGCTGGTGGGGGAGGATCAGAGATTCTTCCTGCCGATGTCAGCACTATGCGGGGCGGCGATGGTCCTGAGCGCATCGATCATCTGCAAGGTCCTTCCCTTCACCTCCATCCTGCCCATCGGAGTCGTCACCTCGCTTATAGGGGTGCCGTTCTTCGTGTATCTCATATTGAGAAGAAGGTCGGTGATCGGATGAGTCTGACCGTATCCTCGCTATGCTTCTCGTACGGTTCCTCAAAGGTCCTCAAGGGCATAGATGCGGAGTTCATACCCGGCATCAACGGCATTCTGGGCCCCAACGGGGCAGGCAAATCCACCCTTGCCAAATGCATCGCCGGCGTGCTCAGGCCCACATCGGGCACGGTCAGTTTCGCCGGTGTAGACGGGAAGCCATCGATGAGCTATCTGTCCCAGGATTCTCCTGCGATAAGGAATCTGTCCGTTCTCGAATACATGCTCCTGGGAAAGGCCGATGAACTCGGGATCAAAGTCACCGGAGAGGACATCGATGCCGCATACAGACCGCTGGAGAAGCTGGGCATAGCCGATCTGGCGGAGAAGGATATGGGCAGCCTGTCGGGGGGACAGAGGCAGATGGCATCCATCGCCCAGTGCCTCGTGTCCAAACCGGATTTCATCATCTTGGACGAGCCCACGAACAATCTCGATCTCCGTCGTGAACTGGACATCTTCCAGATAATGCGTGCGGAATGCGACGAGGGGGGCATCACCTGCGTCATGATCCTCCACGACCTCAATTTCGCATCATGGTTCTCGGACCGTATCACTGTCATGCATCATGGGACGGTGCACTCTGCCGGCACTCCGATGGAAACGGTCACCGAGGACATGCTCCGCACCGTCTACGGCGTAGAAGCGGAGATATCGGTCAATTCAAGGGGCGTACCGAACGTCGAACCCATCCGTTCGGTGTCCCCGTTCTCAAAGTGATAGAAAAGGTGGAACAATGAAAAAGAACAGCAAAACGAATCGTATGGCGGAATTCGAGAGATACGCCGGGGGTCGGCACGGCTTCATCACCGCATCCCTGGTTCTCTCCGCTTTCAGCGCGATTCTCTCCGTCGTTCCGTTCTATTTCATCTGGCTCGTGGTTCGCGATGCTCTCGACGGCACCACCGATGCCATGGTGTCCAACGGACTGATGGCTCTGGGGGCCGCATTGGCCTCCGTCCTGGTCTACATCGTCGCACTGATGGTCTCCCATATGGCTGCATTCCGCATATCGAAGAACATGAAGAAGGCCCTGGTGGGCCATGTGCTCTCCCTTCCGCCCGGGGCCCTCGATGAGGATGGAACCGGAAGGATACGCAGGATCATCCAGGATTCCGTCGAATCGACCCACACGTTCATAGCCCACAACCAGCCCGATCTCGCAGGCTCCAAGGTGTTGCCGATCGCCATCGTCGTGTTGCTCCTCGTGTTTGACTGGAGGCTGGGCATAGCAGCGATGGTCCCTGTCGCTCTCGGAACGTACATCTCCATGTCCATGATGGGAAGGAGCGCCATGCAGGAGAGCATGACCATGTGGCAGAACTCCATGGCCGATGTGAACAACCAGACCGTGGAATACATCCGCGGCATATCCGTCGTCAAGATATTCCAACAGACCGTGGACTCGTTCCAGAACCTGAAGGACTCTGTTGAGAGATGGGCGGAGTACTGTCAGAACTATACTGAGATGGCACGCAGGCCCATGGTGGAGTTCTTCACGTTCATCAACGGGTGCATAACGTTCGTGGTGGCGGCGGCCGTCGTGATCATAGAATTCATAGAGAATGGGAGCGCCAGCAACTCCCTGGTCGCCGCTGTCGTATTCTACGTGATATTCACGCCTTTGATTTCCACATTGATGATGAGGATCATGTTCACGTCCGACCAGACCTACAGGGTGGATGATGCGCTTTCCGGGATAAACGGCGTGCTGGCGATGCAACCCCTCCCCGAGACCGAGGCTCCCGAGGAGCCCGAGGGTTGCACCATCAGGTTCGAGCACGTCACATTCTCGTATTCTCCCGAGGCGCCCCCTGCTGTGAAGGATTTCACACTCGAGATGAAGCACGGTACCGTGACGGCCCTCGTCGGAGCATCCGGGAGTGGCAAATCCACAGTAGCCGGGTTGGCATCCCGGTTCTGGGACCCGCAGACGGGAGTCGTGTTCCTGGGCGGCAAGGACCTCAGGACCATCTCCACCAGGACCCTGCGTGGAATGGAATGCTTCGTGTTTCAGCGCAACCACCTCATCAAGGGCACGTTGATCGACAATGTCAGATTGGGGAGGCCAGATGCGTCGATCGATGAGGTGAACAGGGCTCTGGGATCGGCGCAGTGCTCGGATATAGTCGCAAAGCTCCCGCAGGGGCTCGAGACCATCATCGGCCCGGGCGGTGTCTATCTATCGGGCGGAGAGGTCCAGAGGATAGCCATCGCCAGGGCGATCCTCAGGGATTCACCCGTGATCATCATGGACGAGGCCACCGCCTTCGCCGATCCCGAGAACGAGCACGCGATCCAGAAGGCCTTCGAGGAACTGGCTCGCGGGCGTACCGTATTGCTGATAGCACACCGCCTGACCACCGTGATGAATGCGGATGTCATATGCGTCATGGACGGCGGTTCCATCGTCGAATCGGGCCGTCATGCCGATCTCATGGGCATGGACGGCAGATATAGGGCCATGTGGGACGACTATCAGAAGGCATTGTCCTGGAAGGTCAAGGGGGCGGTCGCATGACCCTTTCGCAGACTCTCAAAAGGAGATACGCACTCTCGGAGAAGGGATGGAGCAATCTGAAAGGCGCGGTGAAGGCGTCGATCATCGTGGATGTCGTGCTCATGGTCCTCATGATGCTGAGCATCATGTTCGTGGCCGACATCGTAGGCGACAACGAATACGACTACGACCTCGATCTGTGGATCTACGCGGGGCTGCTGTTCCTCCTGCTCTTGTGCGCGGGAATCGCATACGTGTACGAGTACAACCGCTGCTTCTTCGACACGTATCAGGAAAGCGTGCGCGTCCGTCTGGGTCTGGCAGAGAGGATGAGGAGGATTCCGCTGTCGTTCTTCTCCAAGAAGGACCCCACCGATCTGAGCGTGAGGGTGATGGGCGACGTGATGATGCAGGAATCGATGCTCTCCCATTGGGCGCCGACCCTCATCGCCTCGCTCGTGTTCACGCCCGTAATCGGTCTGATGATCCTGGTCTGGTCCCCAATCATCGGTCTCGCCATGGTGTGGCCCATACCGATAGCCTTCGCCATAGTGGTGGCGTCCGGCAGGATACAGAAGAGGTACAACGGGATCAAGTTCGAACGGATGGAGACCGTCACCGAGTTGATACAGGAATCCCTCGAATGCTCCGACGATCTCAAGGCCAATGACGCCCAGGCGACCTATATGGAACGTCTGGGCAGGGAGCTCGACGGCGTGGAGAGTGCGGAATTCAGGTACGAGTACATCTGTGCCTTATTCGTGGCCTCTGCACAGCTGCTGCTGAGGTTTGGAATGGCGACCACCGCCGTCCTCGGATCCATCCTGTTCATCAACGGAGAACTTCCGCTGATCGTGCTGATTGCCGCCATAATCGTGGTTTCCCGCATATACAATCCCATAGACACATCGCTGATGTTCCTGGCCGCGATGCTGTCCGCCCGTGTCAACTGCGAACGCATACAGGAGATCAACGACATCCCCATGCAGGGTGGGAGAGCGGATTTCTCCACCGATGGCTACGACATAGTCTTCGACCATGTGGGATTCTCCTATGTCGGAGGGCACAAGGTGCTGAAGGACGTGTCCTTCACCGCCAAGCAGGGTCAGGTGACGGCGCTCGTAGGCCCCTCAGGCGAAGGCAAATCGACGGTGGCCAGGCTTTGCACCAGATTCTGGGACATCGATTCAGGCAGGATCACCCTCGGGGGCACCGACATCTCCGCCGTGGATCCCGAATCACTGATGTCGAGGTTCTCGATCGTTTTTCAGGACGTGGTATTGTTCAATACTAGCGTCATGGAGAACATACGCATAGGAAGGAAGGGGGCTACCGATGACGAGGTCATGGAGGCCGCAAGGAAAGCGCAGTGCGACGAGTTCGTATCCAGGCTTCCAGAGGGGTACCGCACCACGATCGGTGAGAACGGCGGGAAGCTGTCAGGAGGGGAGAGGCAGAGGATCTCCATTGCCAGGGCGATCCTGAAGGACGCCCCTATCATCATCATGGACGAGGCCACCGCCTCCCTAGACACCGAGTCCGAGAGCAGGGTTCAGCAGGCTCTTTCCGAGCTCATCTCCGACAAGACCGTGATCATCATCGCCCACCGCATGAGGACTGTCATGGAAGCCGACAAGATAGTCGTGCTGAAGGGCGGGAGAGTGGTGGAGCAGGGCAGTCCCGAGGAGCTTCGTCGGCAGGAGGGGGTGTTCGCCAACATGGTCAGATTGCAGACCGGTTCAGGGAACTGGAGCCTCGGGGGCGGGGACGCATGAAGGAAAAGGCCGCGACCCGGAGGAGCACTCGGCAAGAGACTCCGATGCTCCTGCCGTACGGAAGATGCAGTGCGGATCGGGTGAATACGGGATTGTTCGGGGAGGTCTTCGGATGACGGACGGCGTTCCTGACACCCTGTACATTCCGTTGGCTGCCAGAATCTATTCCACGGAGCGCTTTCCCGACTACTTCAGGGACGATGCCGCCCTGAAGCTGAAGGACAGGATACCCGAAGGGGTGACCAAGGGGTCGTCGGAGTACTCCTTCCTGGCATCCGTGGCCAGGTGCTACAACGCCGATGCCATGGAGAGGGATTTCGTCAGAAGGAACGGGAGGAGCTCCATCGTGCATCTCGGCGTGGGACTGGAGACCGCTTATCTGAGGTTGTCCGATATTGACGCGCACTTCTACGATGTGGACCTCCCGGAGGTCATAGATCTCAGGAAGGAGCTGCTGCCATCGTCGGAGAGGGAGTCCCTTATCGCGGAGGACCTATTCGACATGAGGTGGGCGGACGAGGTGGATGGATCCCTGCCGGTGATGATCCTCGTCCTGGGGGTGTTCCAATATTATCACGAAGAACAGATATTGGACGCTGTAAAGAAGATGAAAAGACTCTTCCCCGGGGCGGAGCTGGTATTCGACGCGACAACCACTGACGGGTTGAAGTATGCCGCCAGATACGTGAGGAAAACGGGAAACCAGTCGGCGGCCATGTACTTCGCGGTCGACGACGCCCAGGCATTCTGCGAGATGGCGGAGACAGGATATTTGGAATGCAGGCCGTTCTTCACCGATGCGAGAGTGATGCTGAGGAGAAGGGTCGGATTCTATACAAGACTCGCCATGAGGGTCGTGGATAGGGGCTTCAGGGTGAAACTGATACGGTTGAGACTCCGAAGGTCTCCAGGATGGCGCACCGTATCGCCGTTCGATCAGATTCTCGATCAACCCGGCTTCGTCCCCGAAGAGTCCGCCAACGTAGGGGTTCTTCGCGACCCAAACAGTCCGGAACCGCCTTCGGAGAGAATTTAAACCACCGGACCAGCACCTTCGAAGAGGTCGAAAGGCGGAATCAGGGGATTTCAAAAAGGCGATCCTGGCAAGGGGATGGTGGGCCCGGCCGGATTTGAACCGACGGCCATCTGGTTATGAGCCAGACGCTCTACCTGCCTAAGCTACGAGCCCGATGTTCCTCCGCATGGCGGGTTCTCATAAAAATATATCGGGAGAGCCTTGACTCATAGCGGGAGCTACTCCAGGAAAAATAGGAAGAATGGCGCCGCCACACGGATTTGAACCGAGGACCTTGTGATTAACAGTCACACGCTCTACCTGCTGAGCTACGGCGGCTTGTAGGATTGCGTGAATGAACGGGATGTATAAAAAGGTATGCCTTGAGAAACGGGGGAGCGAGCCCCCGTTATGGTGTTTCAGTTCTTGGAACGCTTCTTGGACTTCTTTTCCTTGGTCTCGACGACCGCGGTGTCCTCGAAATCCATCCTTCCGTAGAGGATCTCGCGGGACTCGTAGACGCGCTTCCCGATGGCCTTCCCCTTGGGGGTGAGCTGGTAGATCTTCATGAGGCGCTTGCCGGCCTCCAGGTGCATCTCCAGGAGCCCTTCCTCGACAAGGAGGTCGGCCGTCTTGATGACGGTCTTGTAGTTCTTGGCTATGCGGAGCATGTCTGTAGCCATTATCTTCTCGTTCTCGTAGATCATTGAGAGGATATCGACGGCATACCTGCTCGAAAGAGGTGATTGGTAGTCCGTAATCATTGAGGGTGCGAAACTCTGCAGTATATAAATCGGTTGGGGTCGAGGGCAATCCATCGTAATTCTGTCGAACCTTCGGTGTTCCGCCATCAGTTCTCCTCACGCAACCATCCTCGAATTCCCCAGATTATAATCGCGGGCGGACACGCGTGTTTCAGAAAGAAGATAACCTTACAGTGAAGACAGGGGCGAGTAATCTATTT
>ERZ773194.1170-NODE-1170-length-30110-cov-7.164232_pt1 | contig 30110 bp, 25 predicted proteins | sample MGYA00511240_ERZ773194 | MGnify/ENA primary metagenome ERZ773194 (study PRJEB29015, sample SAMEA2737774) | human gut metagenome | biome: human gut; feature: human-associated habitat; material: faeces | place: China | collected 2012 ... | reverse complement strand
ACCCGCAGTCAATATGTCCCCCGAATGCCATTTAACGTTTTCGCGCAGGTTAATAATCCACGAATTTGCATTTTCTTCATCCGCGCTCCAGTTAATGGCAAGCGACGGAATGAGTCTGTTGCTTTCGTCAATGCCGATAAGGCTCTCGAAAACAAGTGAATAGAGCCCGAGTGCTTCCTCCGTTGTTGCTATCAGCGGATTATAATTCAGATTATCTTTATTCAGGTTGCGCGGCATGGGGAGTTTCAGCGTTCCGCCCTGCTGCGGAACGGGTTCCGATGTTTGCGGCGCCGCAGATTGCGGCAGATTCGTCTGAATCGCGTCGCCGCTGCCGCGCTTTCCGCATGCAGTACAGAAAAGCACCAAGACGGCAAGCAGAACGGCTCCTGCTTTTAACAAAACCCGCCTTGCAGGTTCGACCCTATTCACGTCCCGCTTCATGTTCGCTTTCGCGCAGAAATTGGTATTTTTCATATGCATCTTTAACCTTTTTAACATAATTTTCTGTTTCCTCGTACGGAATGGTGAGATTTTTCCCGTCATAGTATTTCGGGTCGTCCAGCCAACGGTTCACGGCGCTGTGACCTGCATTGTATGCAGCGGCGGCAAGCTCAACATCCCCGTTGTATTTTTCCAAAAGAAACGAGAGCAGCCAGCAGCCCAAATCAATATTGTAATCCGGTTCGAATATTCTGCTTTCGTCATACTCTTTCCCCTGCCGCCATGCGATCCATTCGCCCGTTTCGGGCATGATCTGCATCAATCCCTGTGCGCCCGCACCCGATACGGCATCCGGAGTAAAAAAACTTTCCGTTCTTATGACTGCAAATACAAGGCAGGGATCGAGATCATATTTTTCGCACGCGCGTCGAACCTCTGCTTCATATTCCATCGGATAAGAAAAATGTCTCCGCACAGGTTTTTGGAACACAGCTGCGACCGCAAGCGCAAGCGCAATGCAGCAGCCCGCAAAAATGATCCAAAGCCTGTTTCTGCCGCCGTTCTTCCGACTGCCTGTATTTTTGCGTGTATTTTTTCTTTTTGCAGCTTTTTTTGCCATATTCTCCGCTCCCATATGCATTTTTGTTTCTGCGGGAGCGTTTTATGCCTCGCAGGACGGCTGTGCATTATTTTCCGCCGCATTTTTTTGCAATGTTCTGATAAGCTCATCAACCCGCAAATGCAGCTCGGCCTCGGTCGTATCGTTTTCGATTATGTAATCCGCATAGCGTTTTTTCTTCCATTGCGGCATCTGCGCCGCAATTCTTGCACGCGCCTCGCGCCTCGACAGCCCGTCACGCTTCATTATACGGGCATAACGTGTTTCAATATTCGCCGTCACAAGAATCACGCTGTCGCATCTTTTATGCAGCCCGCTTTCGATAAGCAGCGGCACATCAAGCACCACTCCCGGACAATCCGGAAGCTGTTTCGCCGTCTCCGCCTGTTCGAACAGGCTTTCAATCACGGCAGGATGAACAATATCATTCAGAAGCTCCACACGACTCTTTTTCTCGGCTGCAATTCGTTCCGCTGAAGCATTTGCCGCATTGCCCGGGCAGGTTTTATCCTGCACTTCGTTTTTCTTTTCCCCGAACACACATACAGAAAGCTTTTTTCGGTCTATATTGCCCGATTCATCCAGTATGCCCTCGCCGAACGCATCAGTAAGCTTCCTTAAGACTTTTTCCGTTTGAATCACATCATGCGCCGTTTTATCCGCATCAACGATAAAAAAACCGCGCTCAGCCAGCATTGCCGAAACGGTGGATTTGCCCGCCGCCATGCTTCCCGTAAGCCCAAGCAGCGGAATGCGCTTGTTTTCGGCAATGATTTTTCCGTCAAAATCATTTGTTCTTTCACCGCACATGGAGTCAGCCCTTCCCTCCGTTTCTTTATGATAATGCTTTACTTTGTATCAAACCAGCTGTGTCCGCATTCAACATCCGCTTTGAGCGGCACGCGAAGCTTTACAACATTGCTCATGCAGTCTGAAAGCAAAGCTTTCACGCGCTCCGTCTCCTCCTCCGGTGTATCTATAATCAGCTCATCGTGAATCTGGAGTATCAGCCGTGCGCGGAGTCCCTGTTCCTTAAGACTGTTTGCAACCTTCACCATTGCGGCTTTAATTATATCTGCCGCCGAACCCTGAATCGGCATATTCATCGCTACGCGCTCACCGAAACTTCGCGTGTTGTGGTTTGAAGATACGATTTCGGGAAGCTCGCGCCTTCTGCCCATAATGGTCACGGCGTAGCCTTTTTCCCTGCCGTTTTCAACCGCAGCTTTCATATAGTTTCGCACTCCCGTGCAGCGGTCAAGGTACTTTTCAATGTATTCCGAAGCTTTCTTCGGCGAAATATCCAATTGTTCGGAAAGGCCGTATGCGCTTATGCCGTACACAATGCCGAAATTGACAGCTTTTGCCGCAGAACGCATTTCACGCGTCACCTCGTCCTTAGGGACGCCGAAAACCTCCGCCGCGGTGCGTGTGTGGATATCATCCCCGTCGTTGAATGCGGCAATCAAAGCCTCATCTCCGCTTATGTGCGCAAGCACGCGCAGTTCTATCTGCGAATAGTCCGCCCCGACAAGAACACAGCCCGGGCTTGCAACAAAAGCGCGGCGGATTTCGCGTCCAAGCTCCGTGCGGACCGGAATGTTCTGCAAATTCGGTTCCTGACTTGAAATACGTCCCGTTGCGGTAACATTCTGGTTCAGGGTTGTGCGGATTCGTCCGTCCGAACCGATTTTTTGGAGCATTGCATCGATGAACGTTGATTTGAGTTTTGTCAGGAATCTGTACTCAAGCACCTTGCCCACGATAGGATGCATGGTCTTCAGCCCTTCAAGCACCTCACTGTCGGTCGAATATCCCGTTTTTGTTTTCTTTCGCGGCGGAAGGCTGAGTTTTTCAAACAAAACCACGGAAAGCTGCTTCGGCGAAAGAATGTTGAAGCTTTCCCCCGCAAGCTCGTGAATTTCTTTCGCAAGCTCTTCGGAACGCGCCGCCATGGTTTCGCCGAGAGAACATAAAACCTCCCTGTCGAGCATGAACCCCGCGCTCTCCATATCAAACAGCACATGTTCAAGCGGCATTTCAACATTCCGATACAGCTCCGTCATGCCGCTGCGTTCAAGCATTTGTTCCAGTTTCGGTTTCAAAACGATAAGCGCAGCCGCTCCGCGCTCACCGATACCGCTCTCCTCGGCAAGCACATTGTGAAGGGCAGCGAAAGCTGCGTGAACGCGTTCCGGCTGGCAACGCTCGGCTTCCCCGAGCCTAAGCCGATAGTGCAGCAGCTCATAGTGCCGGGAGTTACGCTGCTTGTTGGCGCAAGCAAGATAGGCAAAAGCTGGCTGACGCTTGACATGTGCCTTTCAATCGCCACCGGCGCGCCCTTCTTGGGCAGAAAGACACAGCGCTGCCGCGTATGGTACATGGCGCTGGAGGACAGCCCCAGCCGCATGAAAAGCCGCCTTATGCGCATAACGGACGGCGCGGTCAGCTACGATGCCTTTAACCTGTCCTTCATATTCGATTCGCCCACCGTGGACATGGGCTTCACCAAAAGGCTTACGCGCTCATTTGACAAAAACATAGCCGAAGGCAAGCGCGAAGCCAATCCGGAGGTTATAGTCATCGATACGCTTCAGGTGATACGCGGCATGGCGGGCGCGGCCAGCAACGCCTACGCCGCAGACTATAGCTTCATCCGCAGCATGAAGGCCGTTGCGGAGAAATACGGCGTGGCGATAGTGCTGGTGCACCACACGAACAAGCTCAGGCAGACGGACGACCCGTATGAGAAGGTGTCCGGCTCAACCGGCCTTATGGGCGCGGCGGACACAACGCTGCTGCTTGAAAGGGCGCGCGGGAGCGACGAGGCCACGCTGAGCGGGGTAAGCCGGGACGTGTACTTTGAGGACATACCGCTGCGCTTTGACAAGGGCTTATGGCGCGTGAGCGAGCCGCGAACTGCGCTAAACGCCTATGATGCCATCGATTCGCCGCTTTCGCTCACATTGTGCGAGCTGTTCACCTCGGCGGACTGCAAGGATACGTTCGTGTCCTATGCCGACTGCATCAACCTTATCCGCGAGAACGGCGGCATGCCGCCCGCCACGGGGCGCGAGCTTGCGCGGCAGATAGAATCCCTCATGCAGAAGCACCCTACGGAGCTTGGCTTCAGGGTGCAGACGGGGATGAGGGCAACAAGTGGGGTTCGCGGCATAAATATCGTTCCGGTTTAAATGTGTTCTTCGACGCAGAAATTCATCGTCGAAGCTGCGTCGGAGAAAAAAGCCAGACATTTAGCCTGTTTCGACGATAGTGACGCAAGTGACGATAGTGTGTAGGGGGGGAGAGGGAGTTAAGTTCCCCCTATTGCCTATACGCGCGATAGGTGATAAAATATATTAGGTTCACATCCTGACAAATAGGAGGATAACTGCAAAATGAAAAGATTTGCCGCGATAACGCTTGCGCTTATAATGGCGCTGATATGCGTGCCGGTAATGGCGGAAAAGGCGGACAGGGAAATAGAGGGCAATTTGGCCGTATTTACCACCGCGGAGGATTTTGCCGCGGGTACGCTTGAAAACGTTGTTACCGATGAAAGCATAGGCAACGGCGCGATAGTGCTCAAGGAAGGCGAAAGCGAAGGCACATACACAAGCGTTGTGCTGGGCACGGCCCCGTTTGAATACATGGTGGCCTCCTGGGGAGCGGATACCCCCACCGGTACATGGATAGAGGTTTCCGCCCGCGCGTATGTGGACATGAAAAAGGGCTGGACGGAATGGCTCAGCTGGGGCAAATGGAGCGACAGCGTAAAGCGCGGCTCCGTGTCCGGGGAGTGCGATTTGGCCTATATCAGCACAGATGAGTTCACCATTTCCGGCAAGGATGGCGAAACCGCGAGCAAAATTCAGCTCAAAGTGACACTCCATGCCAATGTCGACGGCGTGTCCCCCACGGTAAGGCAGCTTGGCGTTACCTATAAGAACACGCTTGAGGGGCAGTACATAACCCCCGTTTACCATGGCGAGACTGTTGAACTGCCCGAAAAGGTGCTGCTCGATACGCCCGCGTATTCCCAGATGGTGCGCGAGCAGAGCATTGCAAACTCCATGTGCAGCGCAACAACCATATGCACCATGCTCAACGACCGCGGAGAGGATACCCTGCCCGAGGAGATAGCCCTTATCGATTACGATAGCGACTATGACGGCTTCGGCAACTGGGCGTTCAGCGTTGCTGCCGCGGGCAGCTACGGCTACGATGTTTATATTCAGTATGCCGACCTTGACATTGTCCGTCAGGAGCTTGCGCACGGCTACAGCGTTGGCATAAACGTTAAGTATTCCTCCAGCTCCAACGGTCAGTATCCTTACCTTGAAAACGGCGCTGCGGGCAGCACCGGCGGCCACCTTATAACCATAACCGGTTACGAGACCATAGACGGCGTGGATTACTTCTATTCCAGCGACTCCGCCGCCGGAAGCGACGCGGGCTGCCTGAGGCGTTACCGCGCGGACCAGCTTGACGCGGCATGGACCGCCAAGGTGGCATATATTATACACGACAAGGAAGAGAACATATCCGCCTGCAACCCCAACCGCGTTGAGTGCGAGCTGGTGAGCGCAGGGGAGAACGAATATACCCTTATGGCAAACGGCGAGGCCGTGCAGATAGGCAAAAACTTCACCTCCGCCAAATGGAAAAGCGACGGCTGCGGCATAATAGCCTATTACCTTGAGGGCGAGGACGTGAGCGAAGCGCCCGCACCCGAAAACGTAAAAACCAGCGACGCAAACCATACCTTCCGCTATACCGTTAAGGGCAACGAAAACGGCAACCTTGCCATTAAGCCCAAGGCTATACTGGGCGGGCTGAAGAAGCCCGCAACCATGCACATATTCGTAATGGCGAACAACGGCACCACCTATACCGCGAGCCTTGAGCTTGTGCCGGAGGTTACGGAAACTCCCGCTCCCGCGCCTACCGAGGCACCTGCCGAGAGCGAAGCCCCCGCAGCCACAGCCGAACCCGCTCCCGCCGAGCCCGCGGCTACCGAGCCCGAGGGCGGATTGTCCACCGGAGCGATAGTTGGCATAATTGCTGCCGTTATAGTTGCTGCGGCGGTTATAATCATCGTCGGCAAAAAGAAGAAATAAGCCGTACAAAGCTTAAACAATAACTCTATCGGGGCGACCGCGCGGCCGCCCCGCGCTTATTCAACGGGGGGGAATATGAGCGATATACTTAGCGGACTGAATACAGAGCAGCGCGAGGCCGTGACCACCACGGAAGGCTTCGTGCGCGTTATGGCGGGCGCAGGCAGCGGCAAAACACGCGCCCTTGCGCACAGGTTTGCATACCTTGTGAACGAGGTGGGCATTCTGCCTTCAAACATACTTTGCGTAACCTTCACCAATAAATCCGCAAACGAGATGCGGCGGCGCATACGCGCCCTTACCGGCGATAACGACACCGGCTTTATAAGCACGTTCCACGGCTTCTGCGTATCCGTACTGCAGGAGGACAGCTATTTTGTCCAGTACCCCAAAAGCTTCCTTGTGCTGGACAATTCGGACATTGATTCAATGCTTGCCGTAATATATGAGGAGCGCGGCTTAACCCTTAGGGATATGACGTTTTCCAAGGCGCGGGACATGATAGAGATTGAAAAATGCGTCAACCGCCCGCAGTATTATTTGGACGTTATAGCCATGGACTTGGATACGCTCAAAAAGAAATACGACGAAGCGGAAACCGCCAAGGACATAATATTCTACGGCTATCTTTATCAGCAAAAGAAATGCTTCGGCCTTGATTATAACGACCTTATCAAGTTCACGCTGTATATATTCTCCCAATCGGACGAAATACGCCTGAAATGGCAGCAGCGGCTTGAATACATAATGATAGACGAGTTTCAGGATATAGACCCGCTGCAATACGAGCTTATGCAGGCGCTGTGCGCATATCATAAGAACCTTTTCATAGTTGGCGACCCGGACCAGACAATATATACCTGGCGCGGGGCGGACGTTAAATATCTGCTGGACTTTGAACGGAACTTCCCCAATGTTAAAACCATAATGATGATGAAGAACTATCGCTCAACGCCCGAGATACTCAGCGCCGCAAATTCGCTGATAGACAAAAACACCATCCGCATGAAAAAGGAGCTCATTCCCATGCTGCCGCAGGGGGAGCGCCCCGTGTATACCCACAACAAAACAACCGATACCGAAGCCGAAACAATAGCCGCGCGCATAAAGGAGCTGAACGAAGCGGGCGTGCCGTACGGGGACATAGCCGTGCTGTACCGCGCGCATTACGCCGCAAGGACGATAGAGGAAGGGCTGATGAAGGCCGAAATACCGTATACCATATACAGCGGCGTGCAGTTTTTCGATAGGGTGGAGATAAAGGACGCGCTAAGCTACATGCGCATGGTTGTGTATAAGGACGATCTGTCCTTCCTGCGCATAGTAAATACGCCCAGGCGAAACATAGGCCAGCGGCGTATGCGCTTTTTGACCGAGTATGCGGAAAAGAACGCCTGCTCGCTTTATGAAGCGCTGGACAGGAACGCGGACGAGCCGCTTTTTGCCGGCACGCAGGCAAAGCGGTTTATAAAGCTTATTGAGCATTTTGCGGCGATATACAAAAATATGCCCGCATCGGAAGCATTAAGCGCAATACTTAACGAAAGCGGGTACGAGGCCGCGCTCAGGACAGAGGGCGCGCAGGACAGGCTGGATAACCTGGCGGAGCTGAAGCAGGCCGTGTATGAATACGAAACGGGCTGCGGCGAGGAAAGCGCAATGGAGGATTTCATTGCCCATGTTGCGCTGCTTACCAATCTTGACGCAGCCTCAAGCCCGGACGCGGTGAAGCTTATGACCGTGCATACGGCAAAGGGGCTTGAATTCCCGTATGTTTTCATATGCGCGCTGGATGAAGGCGTGTTCCCCTCCAAGCGGACGGACAGCTTTGAAGGCATGGAGGAGGAGCGGCGGCTTATGTTTGTTGCCGTGACAAGGGCCGAAAAGGGGCTGTTTCTCTCCGATGCGGAGGGCAGGAGCATAGACGGCTCCTTCCGCTACCCTTCGCGCTTTGTGTTCGATATAGACCGGCAGTATTTGGACTATACCAGCGAGCTTAACGAAAGCCTGAAGGCGGAGGCGGAGCGCTACATATCCTCCGTACAGAACCGCCTTACCGCCCAAACGCAGGAGCTTCGCTTCACGGTAGGCCAGCGCGTGATGCACGACATTATGGGCGGCGGCATGGTGGTGGATATAGACCGCGGCCGCATGGCATACGTTATCCGTTTTGATTCGCTGCCCACTCCGCGCCGGATAAACTTCCGCGCAGGCAGCCTTAAGGAGGGTTAAAGCAGGGCATAAAATAAGCGTGCGGAAGCATTTTGCCGCACGCTGTTTTGTTATATATGTGCTTATATCCTTGCGTTGCGCACGAACGGCAGCGCCGCGCCTATTGCGGTTGCAAAGGTTGCGTTTTCGGGGATGAAGAACTTAACGTCCGATATTTCCTCAACCACGCGCATCACCTGCGAAGCTATGCTCATGTTCGCAAGGCTGCCCGTCAACACAACGTCCTTAACCGTGTCGTTCCTCAGTGCGAACACGCTCAGCATGCCTATCGTTTGGAACACCATGTTCAAAAGCCCCAGTGCAATGTCCTCTTTTTCCGTGCCGCTGGTTATTTTGCCGAAGTTGGATGCCGTAATGTGCGAAGGCAGCGCGCCAACCTCATTGGTGCATATATCGGATATCATCAAATCAACCTTGCTCAAATCGCCTTTTTTGGCAAGGCGTTCCATTGCGGAAGGGTCGTTTTCGTGGAACACATGGAAGGATAACCCCGCAAGCGTTCCGCCGCCAACGCCGCTGCCGCCTATATGCACGCAGCCAAGTCTCCCCGCCCGCACGAACGCCGTGCCCGTGCCAAGGCTTACAACAAGCGCCTCCTCCTTGCCGCTGAGCGCAAGGCCGCCCTTGCCTATGGCAACGAATTCATCTATGCGCTCGGTATGTATGCCGTATATATCGCCGTTCACAAGCGCCGCGCCAACGCCGGTTATAACGCAGCAGGCCACGTCGTTTAGTGATATTGCGCGCGTGCTTAAAAAGTTGCCTATCGCGCCGTATAGGGAAGTCAGCCTGTCCGACGCTTCAACCCTAAGCGTGCCTATATGCTGGCCGGATTCCTGAAAACCGGCGATCTTGGTGGTGGAGCCGCCTATGTCTATGCCCAGCACTACGCCCATTGTGTTTCTCCTGTCAATCCTTCAGTATGAATTTCTTCACCGGCTTGCATATTGCGGGGCAAAGCACGCCCGCAACTATGGCCTCCGGTATGCCGTTGGTCAGTACCGTGCTGCCGATTATGAGCAATATGCCTTGGCCCGCAATGCTTGCGTATTGGTCGCCGAAGAATGCCCATATGCCAAGCATCACGCCGAACGTGTTCACAAGGCTGCCCACAACGCTCGCTATGACCATTGCCATAACATTGTTCTTCATGCTCTTGCTAAGCGCATTATAGAGCACGCCCGATACCGTACCCACAAGTATGCGCGGCAGGAAGCATATAACTATGCTGAAAAAGTTGCCCTGATATTCGCCAAGGGTATAGAACGGCGAAAATACGAACGCGGCTATGGGCGCCGGGGGAGTGAACGTCCATACTATAAAGCTGAACAGGCCCGTTATCGCGCCCATCAGCGTGCCGGCCTTGGTGCCGAGCAGTATGGAGGTTATTATAACGGGTATCATCGCAAGCGTTGCCACTATAGGCCCTATCGCGGGCAGGGAACCGAGCGGAGTAAAGCAGAACACGGCTTCTATAGCCGCCAAAAGTGCAAATTGAATAAAGAATCGGACAGAATCCTTTTTGCTGTTGTGCATAGGAAAATCCCCTTTCTGTTAACCGGGGCAGTATACCCCATAATGATGCCATGATTATACTTTGAAATACGAATATAATCAAGCGGTTCAGGTGATGCGTTTTCATTTTCCATAAATATCAGGTTGCATATTACATAATAAAGCGAAATCCTGTCTTTACATGAGGGGTGAATGGAAATATAATAGTAAATACGGCTGATGAAAAAAATACTGTTTACAGGGGTAGAGGGAATATGGAAAACAACGCAGGCATAGAGCCGCAGAATAACTCCCGCAAAACGCTTACAATAGTGCTGATATCGCTGCTTGCGGCGGCGCTGGTGCTCGGCGGCGTGCTTATCGCGCTCAAAATAAAGGCGGATAAGGAAGAAGAACAGCGGCAGAGCATAATCAACTCCGGCACGTTCCACGCGGGCATAACCGTGGGCGGCGTGGACGTAAGCGGCATGGGCATGGCTGCGGCAAAGGATGCGCTGAAGGCGGCGGAAGAAAAGCTGACGGAGGACGTGGGCTTCACCGTGACCGACGGCGAACATACATACACGATAGACAAAAGCTTTTTCAACATAACTTATAATACGGAAGAAAAGCTTAACGAGGCCATGGCGCTCGGCCGCGAAGGCACGCTTGAAGAATTGCAGGCGGAGCTTGGCGACATAGCCGCAAACGGCAGGAGCTTCGATATTGAATACGCTATCGCCGCGCCCGATTTTACCGAATTTGCGGCGGGCATAGCGGCGGAGGTAAACACCGTGCCCGTGGACGCAACGTTTGGCGTTAAGCAGCTTGAAATGAACAAGGCTACCGATGCGCTTGACGCCGTGAACATAGGCAAGGCGGACGACGATACCGTAACCGACCTGAGGGACCTTAGGTTCGACTTTGTGGAGGGCATACCCGGGCACGGCGTGAACGAGCAGGAGCTTATTGACGAGCTTACCGCGCGCACCGAGGCAAGGGAGTTCGGCACGGTTGAATTTGAAAACGAACCCATAGAGCCGGAGGTTACCATAGCTACCATAAAGGAAACGCTTGTATTGCGCTCCAGCGCCTACACAAGCTATGCCAAGGGGCATTACGGCCGCGCGGAGCGCGTGCATAACATGACCAAGGCCTGCGGAATGATATACGGCACGGTGCTGCAGCCGGGCGATGTGCTTTCCTGCAACACGCTGCTTGGGGACAGATATGAAAAATACGGCTGGCAGCCTGCCCCCGCCGTTATTGAGGGCGGCGCAAATACGGAGGATCAGCCGGGCGGCGGCGTATGCCAGGTAAGCACAACCATGTATGAGGCTGTGCTTATGGGAGACTATAATATAGTCTATCGCCAGGCGCATTCAAGCAGGCTCAGCTATGTTCCCGGCGGACTGGATGCAACCATAAACACCGGCACGATAGACTTTAAGTGGAGCAACAATACGGAAGCGCCCGTATATGTGTTCACCTGGATAGATAAGGAGCAGAAGCGCATATGGTGCGAAATATACGGCCTGCCCTTTGCGGCGGATGCGGGGTTTGATGAAATTGAGCTGATAAGCGAGCGCCTGCCGAATATAGAGCCGACGGCGGATGAATACATAACCTATTCCGGCCTTACCGCGCCGTATTGGATGCTGAAGAACGAAGCTAAGTCCGGTTATGCATACGATACATTTAAGTCATATAAGCTCAACGGCGTTGAGGTGAAGCGCGAGCCAATAGCCAACACCATTTACCGTATGCACCCCAGGCGCTACTATGTATGGCCCGGTTATGTTGCGGGTACGCCGCTTCAGGCGGAGTATCAGCTCCCCCTGCCGCAGAAGAACAACTGAACATAAAACGCGAATAAGCAAACGCATATCCCCTGCCAAACAAGGCGGGGGACTTTTTTGACTCAAAATAAGGATGAATTAACAAAAAATATGAGTTTTTACCATAAAAGTGGTGACAAGTGCCACGAAGTGGTGGTATAATCAAGCTACCTAAATGGGATAAAGGGCGCTTTATACCCATTTGAAGGGGATTCGGAGGCAACAGGAAAGGTGCTTATTGGCTGTTTCGAACATAATATGGACAGCAAGGGCAGGATAATCATCCCTGCCAAATGGCGCTTGGATCTTGGGGCGCGGATAATCGTGACCTGCGGCTTTGCCCGCAAGGGGGATTATCAGTGCCTTATGGGCATGTCCGAAGAAAGATGGAATGCGTTCGTGAACGCGGTACAGAATGTGTCATTGGCGGACATAGTGGTGCAGAAGGCGCTAAGGAAGCTTTTCGCCCTTGCATGCGAATGCGAGCTGGACAAGCAGGGACGCATACTCATAGCCCCAAGCCTAAGGGAAAGGGCGCAGCTTGACGGCGACATTATGCTGGCCGGGGCCAACAACCGCATAGAGATTTGGAACCGCGCCAAGTGGAACGAGGAGATGGACGACGAGTCCGGCTTCGACGACGAAACGCTGCTTGCGCTTACAAGGATACAGAGCGGCCTATGAACGAATTTAAGCACATACCCATAATGCTCAAAGAGGTGCTTGAGCTGCTTAAACCCGAACGCGGCGGAATATATGCCGACGGCACGCTCGGCGGCGGCGGACACAGCGAGGCTATACTTACTGCCCTGCCCGAAGGCGGCAAGCTATACGGCATAGACCGCGATATGGACGCAATAAACGCGGCAAGCAAACGGCTTGAGCCCTTCGGCGATAAGTTCACGGCGGTGCACGGCAACTTTTTTGACATGAAGGAGCTTATGCATCAGCGCGGGGTGGACAAGCTGGACGGCATACTGATGGACCTTGGCGTGTCGTCATATCAGCTGGACGCGGCGGAGCGAGGCTTTTCATACAGGGAAGATGCCCCGCTTGACATGCGGATGGACAAGAGCGCGGCGTTCAGCGCGTACGACGTTGTGAACGGCTATGGCAGCGAACAGCTTTTCAGAATAATAAAGGACTACGGAGAGGAACGCTACGCTTCGCGCATTGCGAACGCAATAGTCAAAAACCGCGCGGAAAAGCCCATAGCCACAACGCTTGAGCTGGCGGACATAATTGCCCGCAGCATGCCGGCGGCGGCGCGCAGGGAAGCGCAGCACCCGGCAAAACGCACATTCCAGGCGATACGCATAGAGGTCAACAACGAACTCGGCGGCCTTGAAAAGGCAATAGAGGATGCGCACGACCTGCTGGCCCCGGGCGGGGTAATGGCCGTGATAACCTTCCATTCATTGGAGGATAGGATAATAAAGCAGGCGTTCAGGCGATTTGAAAAGCCCTGCACCTGCGACCCGCGCGCCCCCATATGCACCTGCGGAAAGGTGCCAACGGCAAAGGTGCTTACGCGAAAGCCGATAGTGGCGGGGGGAGCGGAGCTTGAATACAATCCGCGCGCAAGGAGCGCAAAGCTTAGGGCTATAGAAAAGCTTTAAGCGCATAAAAAGACAGGACGGTGAATAAAATGGCAGCGACGGCGAAAAAGGGACAGAATGTATACGCACCTTCAAGGGTGTATTCGTATTCCCGCGCGGCCACGGCGGAAAAGCTGCCCTATGAGGAAGCGGAAAGCATCCCCGCGCAGATACCCCGCGCCGAGCCTAAACGCCACGCCGCCCCGCAGACGCGCATAATGCGCGAGGCTACAACAGCACAAAAGCGCAAGCAAAGAACGCTGCCCAAGCTTATAAGCGTTACGGGCGTGCTGATGATAGCGGCGGTAATGATAGGGCTGGTGTTCAGGTATGCGTCGATAGCAAGCGCATACAGGGCGGTAAACAGCACGCAGAAAAAGATAGAAGAAAGCCAAAGAAGGATAACGGAGCTTGAGGTGCAGCTGGACGAGGCGGTAAGCCTGGACGAGGCAAGGCGGGCCGCGGCGCAGGCAGGGCTGAATTATCCTACGGCCGAGCAAATAGTTGAAGTCAACGGCGCCGTCGGCGGTTACATGAACGGCGCGGCAAAGACACAGACCGAGCCTGAGCAGACCGCTCGGACGGAGGACGCGCGGGAGCCGGACGGGGGTACGGCGGCGAACGAGCCATAATAAATGGCTTGCCTTTGCGAAGGACGGAGTGCGGCGGCTGATAAAACATAAAGGAGGGCGCAGCCTTGGACGCACCGGGCGTTTCCAACAAAAAAAGGCTTAAAATAATGCTGGGCATAATATGCGGATTGTTTTTCGTGCTCAGCATAAGGCTTGTAAAAATAATGGTGATAGACGGCGACGAGCTGGCAGGCCGTGCCGAATCGCAGCAAACAAGGAACACAATGCTAAGCGCCACGCGCGGGAAAATACTCGATTCAACGGGAGTGGTGCTTGCAAGGAACGCTACGGCGTATAAAATCGTTGTCTGGCCGAAAAGCATAAAGACAGACGAACGCGAAAGGGTAGCGAGGGAGCTTTCAAACCTGCTGGGCATGGACTATGCAAAGGTGCTTGAAAGGGTAAGCTCCAACAAACAGGAAATTATACTTGCCCGCCAGGTAGAGCGGGACGTTGTTGATAAAATAGAGGCTATGAAGCTTGGCAACGGCGTTGGCACGGCAATAGACACAAAGCGCTATTACAGCGCCGGTTCGCTTTTCAGCCAGCTTTTGGGCTTTACCACCGTTGATGGCGAAGGACAGGCGGGGCTTGAGCAGAAATACGACAAGTACCTTGCTGGTAAAGACGGCCGCATGGTGACGGAAACGGACGCAAGGAGCAACGCCCTTGCATACGGCGTGCAGGAATTGATTCCCGCAACCGACGGCGACGATATTGTGCTGACAACTGACGCGGTGATGCAAAGCGCGCTTGAAAAGGCCTGCAAGGAAGCGCTGGAGGTAAACAAGGCAATAAGCGTGCAGGGAATAATAATGGACTGCACCACGGGGGAAATAAAGGCGCTGACTACCCAGCCGGACTTTGACCCCAACTCCCCGCCAAGGAGCGACATGGCGCTGCTCAATTCGCTTATGCGCAACCGCGTGGTTACGGATTCGTATGAGCCGGGCTCCACGTTCAAGCTTATCACGCTTGCCGCGGCGCTGGACAGCAAAAGCGTAACTGCGGATACGGGCTTCAGCTGCGATGGCGGCTGCACCGTGAACGGGGAAAGGATAAAGTGCTGGAAGCACGGCGGGCATGGCTCGCAAACGCTGTATAAGGCGGTGCAGAATTCCTGCAACCCCAGCTTTGTACGCATGGCGCTCAGCATGGGAACGGAAACGTTCTATGATTACATATACTCCTTCGGCTTCGGCTCCTCAACGGGCAGCGGAATAACCGGGGAAAGCGCGGGCATAGTTACGCACCAGAAGTACATTACCGATAATACTTTGGCCCGCATAGGCTTTGGGCAGAGCATAGCGGTAACGCCGCTGCAGCTGGTTACGGCGGTAAGCGCGGCGGTAAACGGCGGCAACCTTATGCAGCCGTATGTGGTGGACAGCATAGTTGCGCCGGACGGTACGGTTGTGCTGAAGAACGAGCCCACGGTGGTGCGCCGCGTTATAAGCGGGGAAACCTCCGCCCTGGTGCGGGAGATAGCCGAAAGCGTAGTGAGCGAAGGCAGCGGCAAAAACGCCGCCATACCCGGATACAGGGTGGGCGGAAAGACCGGCACCGCGCAGAAGTACGGCTCCGACGGCAAGGTTGCGCAGGGTAAGCTTATAGCATCGTTCATAGGCTTCGCCCCGGCGGACGATCCGAAGTATGTTTGCCTAATATTGGTTGACGAGCCGCAGGTGGGCACGATATTCGGCAGCACCGTAGCGGCGCCGTTCGTGAAGCAGGTAATGGAAGAAGTGCTTAGGTATTCGGGCTACCTGCCTGAATCCGCCGAAGGCAGCGTGCTTGTGCCGGACGTTACGGGCATGAGCGTGAGCGACGCTAAGCATGAGCTGAGCAAGGTTGGGCTGGAAGCCACATTCCAGGATGACGAGAACGAGCTTGTTACCGCGCAGGTGCCTGCCGCGGGAGCAACGGCGCAGGCGGGCAGCGATGTGCTGCTGTACACGGTGATGACGTCGGCAGACGAGCCGGACATTACCGCCGAAGAGGACGAAATGGTAACGGTTCCGGGCGTTTTGGATAAAACGCGGCTTGAGGCGAGCGATGCGCTGAAGGCGAAGGGGCTGACAATAAAGATAGATCCGCCGGATCAATCCGGCAAAGCGATACGGCAATCCCCCGTGGCGGGGGAAACCGTGCCGAAGGGCACGGAGGTACTTGTGGAATTTTCTGATACGGGGATAGGCTAAAGCCGTCCCGGGGAAAGGCGAAAAATGCTGCTGAGTCAACTGGCCAAGGTCACCGAGCATACGCTGGTGGGCGAGGATAGGGAAATTGCAAATATAGAATACGATTCGCGCAAGGTGCATGAGGGAGACCTTTTCTGCTGCGTAACGGGTACGTTTTCCGATGGGCATGAATACGCGCCCATGGCGAAGGAGCTCGGCGCGGCGGCGCTGGTGGTAGAGCGCAAGCTGGACATAGATCTGCCGCAGCTTATCGTGCCGAACACGCGCATTGCAATGGCGGAAATGGCGGCGGCGTATTACGGCTATCCTTCCCGGGAAATGAAGATGATAGGCGTTACTGGAACCAACGGCAAAACCAGCACGACATACATGATAAAGAGCATCGCCGAGGAGGCGGGGCTGAAGGTTGGCCTGATAGGCACAATACACAACCTGATAGGCGACAGGATACTGGAGACCGAGCGCACCACGCCCGCAAGCGTTGACCTTCAAAAAATACTGCGGGACATGAAGAACGCCGGCGTTGAGCTGGTGGTGATGGAGGTTTCGTCCCATGCGCTGGACCAGGCGAGGGTGCACGGCGTGGAGTTCGATATAGGCATATTCACGAACCTTACGCAGGACCATCTTGACTATCATAAAACGTTTGATAATTATCTTGCGGCGAAGAAAAAGCTGTTCTTGCAGTCCAAACGCGCCGTTGTGAACGCGGATGATCCGCACTGTGCAGGCATAACAGAAGGGCTTGATATCCCGCTGACTACGTTCGGCGTAAGGGAAAAGGCGGACTTTTTCGCAAGCGACATAGAGATAACCACCGCCGGCGCGCAGTTCGCCATGCGCACGCCGGAGGGCAGCATAAATATAAAAATAAGCATACCGGGGCTTTTCAGCGTGTTCAACGCGCTGGGCGCGGCTGCGGCGTGCATGCTGCTCGGCTTTGACGCGGACGATATACGCGAAGGCTTGGCAAGGCTCAAATCCGTATCCGGCAGGCTTGAGCCCCTGCCCACGGACGGGGATTACAGCGTGCTGCTCGATTATGCGCATACGCCGGACGCGCTTGAAAACGTGCTGCGCACGGTGCGCGGCTTTGCCCGCGGCAGGGTGGTTACCCTTTTCGGCTGCGGCGGCAACCGCGACAAGGCAAAGCGCCCCATAATGGGCGAAATCGCCGGGCGGTATTCGGACTTTCTTATAGTTACGAGCGATAATCCGCGCAACGAGGAGCCGATGAGCATAATAACAAGCGTGCTTGAAGGCGTTAACAAATCCGGCTGCCCGCACGTTGTGATAGAGGACAGGCGCGTGGCGATAAAATACGCGCTTGAAAACGCGAAGGAGAAGGACGTTATAGTCCTTGCCGGCAAGGGTCACGAAAATTATCAGGAAATAGGCGGCGGAAAGCGTCATTTTGACGAAAAGGAGATTGTTGCCGAGCTGCTTGAGGAGCTGGACAGAAGATAAGAAGGGGCCGAAGCGTCCCTTTATCGGAGGAATAGTATGAAATACGCGATATATGCTTTTATTGTTTCGGCCGTGGTGACGATAGCCCTTGGGCCGGTGATAATACCGATGCTCAGAAGGATGAAGTTCGGCCAGAATGAGCGCAGCGACGGCCCGCAGAGCCACCTGAGCAAGGCCGGCACGCCAACAATGGGCGGTATGATGTTCATTGCGGGCATACTGGTTGGCACGCTTGCATTTTCGCTCAACGCTACTGAGCTTGCGCTTCCCGCGCTGCTTGCAACGGCGGCGTTCGCATTGGTAGGCTTTTTGGATGATTTCCTTAAAGTGAAGCAGAAGAACACAATCGGCCTCAGGCCGTACCAAAAGATAATAGCGCAGTTCGCAATAGCGTTCATACTGGCGCTTTATGCGTATCAGTCCCCGTTCATAGGATCGAAGATATACCTTGCCTTCTTCAAGGCGGAATGGGACCTTGGCATATTCTATATACCTGCCATGATGTTCATAATCATAGGCACGGTGAACTCGGTAAACCTTACCGACGGACTTGACGGGCTTTGCTCCGGCGTGTCGCTTGTGTATTCAACAAGCATGATGATGATATTCATCTATATGGCTGCCGCGGTGAAGGCTCCTGTAGCCGAAGGACAAGCCGTGCAGACGCAGTACAGCGCGGAACTTAGCTCAATGGCCATATTCGCGGCCTCCGTAGCGGGCGGCTGCCTTGGATTCCTGCGATACAACACTTACCCCGCCCGCGTGTTTATGGGCGATACCGGTTCCATGGCGCTTGGCGGCGCAATATCCGCAATGGCCATATTCAGCCGCAGCGTGCTGCTGCTTGCCATAATGGGCGGCTGCTTCGTGGCCAGCAGCGTTTCCTGCATATTGCAGGTTGGCTCCTATAAGCTGAGAAAAAAGCGCATATTCAAAATGGCCCCGCTGCACCATCATTTCGAGCTTCTGGGCTATACTGAAACGCGCATAGTTTCGGTATATATGATAATTACCGTACTGCTTTGTTTAGTGTGCCTGTTGGCATATCTATAAAATTTTTGTTTGGTCGTTCGGTGCGTGCGGGCGAAGCCGTGGTTCCTTGGCGCTTGGCACGGCGTGCGCTTGAAGGTTAAGATGCTTGAGACAGAGCGCGGCTCTTTTGTCTCAAGCCTCCTGACCGGCACTGAACGGCCCCTTTTTTTACGAATAAATGCACGCGCATTCATTATAACTATAACTTCAACCATAAGGGGGAGGTAAATGGCAAATGGAAAAGAACGGGAAAAAAGCGGTGGTCATAGGCATGGCCAAAAGCGGCATAGCCAGCGCAAAGCTTTTATACGAGCTGGGCTATGACGTTACCGTAAACGATATGAAAACGGACATAAAGGGTCTAAAGGAAGAACTGAGCGGCATAGAGTATAAAGACGCGCTGGGCGTTGACCATGCCGAGGCTGTAAAGGGCGCGGATCTTGTTGTATTAAGTCCGGTGGTGCCCATATTCAGCCCCTTTGTTGAGCAGGCACGCGCGGCAGGCGCGGAGGTCATAGGCGAGATAGAGCTTGGATATCGCTACTGCAACCGCGGCACAAAGTTCATTTGCATAAGCGGCACAAACGGCAAAACCACCACCACCGCGCTTACGGGAGAATTATTCAAGGCTGCCGGAAAGCATACCTTTGTGCTGGGCAACATAGGCGTGCCCATAACGGCGCATGCGCGCGAAACTAAGGCGGGCGACTATGTTGTGGCAGAGACGGCGGCATTGCAGCTTGAAAGCATTGCGGACTTCCATGCGAATGCGTTCGGCATGCTGAACATTACGGAGGATCATCTGAACCGCTTCCAGTACAAGATGGAGAATTACATTGCCGCAAAGTGCCGCGGCTTTGAAAACCAGACAGAGAACGACTTTGCCGCGCTGAATTACGACGATCCCATAGTGCGGGACATGGCGAAGCTTACGCGGGCAAGGATACTTTATTTTTCGCAGGAGATCGAGCCGGAAAACGGCGCGTTTATAAGAAACGGAAGAATTATATTCCGCCTGGACGGCAAGGAGACGGACCTTATCGCAACAAGCGAGCTGAGGATACCGGGCAAGCATAACATAGAAAACGCGCTGTGCGCGATATGCCTTGCCATGAGCCAGGGGCTTGACGCGGAGGGCGTAAGGCGCGGACTCAGGGAGTTCCCGGGCGTTGAGCACAGGATAGAGTTCGTGCGGGAAAAGGACGGCGTGGCATGGATAAACGATTCAAAGGGCACCAACCCCGATTCCACCATAAAGGCTGTGCAGGCCATGACACGGCCCACGATACTGCTGCTTGGCGTGGGCAATTACGACAAAAAGAGCGACTTTGCGCCGCTGTTTGAAGCGTTTGACGGCAAGGTGAAGGCGGTTATAGCAAGCGGGCTTAACGTGCCGGCGATAAAGCTTGCCGCGGAAAAGACGGGGTATTCGCCCGTGTATGTGAACGACGGGCCTATGATAGATATGCTAAAGCAGGCGGAAGAGCTGGCCCAAAGCGGGGACGCGGTGCTGCTTTCCCCTGCGGCGGCAAGCTGGGGCATATATGATAACTATGAACAGCGCGGCGAAATATTTAAGGAGCTTGTGAATAAGCTTTAATGTATCAAAACGCGGCTAAGTAAGGAGGCAAAGTGGAGCATGTAAGCAACTCTCCGGCGCTGAACTCCCGGGGAAAGGCGCAGAACGCGCGCGTAAGGCCGATGCAGAAGCGGCAGGGGCCGCTTGATTTCGCGCTGCTTATAACCGTGGTCATAATATGCGCGTTCGGCCTTGTTATGGTGTTTTCCGCCAGCTATTATTACGCGCAGAGCAGGAACATGGACAACGGTTTTTATTACCTTAAAAACCAAAGCATGTATTTTGCGATAGGCTTTGCGCTGATGCTCGCGCTCAGCTTTTTTGATTATCATGTTATTGAAAAACTGAAAACGCCGATGCTCATATTGATAATCGTGCTTATGCTGGCGGTCGTTATATGGGGCGTGGAGCGAAACGGCGCGAAGCGGTGGCTGGATTTTACCCGCCTTGGAATACCGCTTTCGTTCCAGCCGTCTGAAATGGCAAAATTCGTGCTGGTGCTGTACATGGCTTCGTTCATGTCCAAACGCCCGCAGCTTATGGCAAGCTTTTCGCACGGCATAGTGCCCATGCTTATAATAATGGGCGTTTTCGGCATATTGCTGCTGGCGCAGAAGAACATGTCCATGATGGTCATAATGGTCATGACGGGCGCGGTGATGCTGTTTTTCGGCGGGGCGCGGATGGCGCACCTTGTTACGCTTGCGGGCATAGCGGCGCCGGTAATGGTGATTGCGGTATTGAGCGAAGAATACAGAAAGGCCAGAATGACAATGTTCTGGGACCCGTGGACCAGCAAGGCGGACGGCGCGTATCAGCTGCGGCAGTCGCTTATAGCGCTCGGTTCCGGCGGGATATTCGGCAAGGGGCTTAACTTCAGCCGGCAGAAGCTGCTGTTTCTGCCGTATGGCGAAAGCGACTTTATATTTGCGATAATAGGCGAGGAACTTGGGCTTATCGGCTGCGTGCTGCTGATGGGCGCATATGCGTTCCTTGTATACAGGGGCATACGCATTGCCATGCGCTGCAAGGACCGCTTCGGCAGCCTGCTTGCCGCGGGTATAACCAGCGTAATAGGCATGCAGGCGATAGTAAATATTGCGGTTGCCACAAGCAGCGCCCCCACAACCGGCCAAACGCTGCCGTTTATAAGCGCGGGCGGAACAAGTTTGGTAATATTTTTAAGCGCGGCAGGTATTTTGCTCAACGTTTCGCGCAATACGCAATGATGCGCTGAAAAAACGCGAACAATACCGCCGTTTCCTGCATAATAATGAATGTGCTTAGCTTTTATGCGGGAAGGAGAAACAGATGGCATCCATTTTGGTTTCCGGCGGAAGAAAGATAGTTGGTACGGCGCGCGTATCGGGCGCGAAGAACGCGGCGCTGCCCATATTGGCCGCAACGCTTATTGCAAGGGGCCCTGTGGAGCTGACCGATTGCCCACATTTGAGCGATGTTGAAAATATGCTCAAAATACTGCGCTCGCTGGGCGTAAGCTGCTCGCTTGAAGCAGGCACGGCGCATATAGACGCGGCAAAGGCCGAGCGCTGCATAATGCCGCAGAGCATCAGCAAGGAGATAAGATCGAGTATATTCATGCTGGGGCCGCTGCTGGGGCGCTTCGGGCGGGCGGTATGCACATTCCCCGGCGGATGCGAAATAGGCCACAGGCCGATAGATCTGCACCTGAAGGGGCTTATGATGCTGGGCGCGGAGGGAACAACAACCGTGTTCAATGCGGCGAGAGAGCCCGAAATAGACGACCTGGCGCGGTTTTTGAATGAGCTTGGATATAAAATTGAAGGCGCGGGCAGTTCGACCATAACCATCCGCGGCGGCGATGCAGCGGAGAAAAAAACAACGCACCGCATAATACCGGACAGAATAGTTGCAGGCACGCTTATGACTGCCGCGGCGATAACCGGCGGAGAGCTTACGCTGACAAACGTTAACACGGAACATATAGGCAGCATTGCGGCAAAGCTGAAGGAAGCGGGCTCCGTAATAACTGCGGGCGAGGGGATGCTGCACATAAGTTCGCCCGACAGACCAAACGAAATACGCCTTACGGAAACCATGCCGTACCCGGGCTTCCCAACGGATATGCAGGCGCAGCTTTTCGCGCTGTGTACCATTGCCATTGGAACGAGCGTGATTGTTGAAAACGTGTTTGAAAACCGCTACCGCCACGCGGCGGAGCTGGGGCGCATGGGCGCAAGCTTTACACAAAAGGACAGAACGGCGATAATACGCGGCGTTGATAAGCTGACGGGCGCAAGGGTGAAGGCATGGGATCTGCGCGGGGGCGCGGCAATGCTGCTTGCGGGCCTTGCAGCGGAAGGCGAAACGATAATAGACCACGCGGAATTGATAGACCGCGGGTATGACAAGCTGCATGAAACGCTCAATGCACTGGGCGCGCAAATAATACGAAAGGAAAACTGATGCTGTGAAGGGCGAAGGGAACGAGCCATGGCGCGATGGGGCAGGCGGTGAAGGCCATACGCTTAATCTCAGACCCTTCAAACGGGCGGAGGAGCCGGAAGCGGAAGAATACGAAGAAGAACGGATAGCGGCCGAAGAAACCGCCGAAGACGAAAACAGCGGCGAAGAAGCGAGCGCAGCGGACAGCACAGACGATATAAATACCGAAGAAACGGAAAATACTGCCGAGCCGGAAGCCGAGAAAGAACAGCCTTACGGCGAAGATGACGCAGATGCGGAGCAGGAAGAGAACGCCGACCCGTTTGCGGATGAGCCTTTTTTTGAAGCGGAAGAGGACGAGGAAGAACCAAAACCCAAGAAGAAAAAGAAGCGCACCGTGGGCGAGGCCAAGCGCGCGGACGTAAGGCGCAAAAGGAAACTGACCGAGAAGGAAAAGCGCACGCGCCAAAGAAGAAAAAAGATAATCAAACAGGCTGTTTTGATAACGGCGGCGGTAATGCTTGTGGCTGCGGCCGTATTGACATATTTTATGCTTATTGTGGACAGCATAGAGATATATGGCTGCACGCATTACGATGCACAGGAGCTCATACGCGCATCGGGACTGAGCGTGGGCAAGCACATGTGGCTTGAACGCATTGACGAGGCGGAGAACCGAATGGAGCAGAATGCATATATCGCCTCCGCCGTTGTTACCCGCGTGTATCCGGACAAGCTGGTGGTAAACATAACCGAGCGCGAGGAAGCGGCGGTGCTTGTGGGCATGAATGCGCAGGCGGTAATAGATAAGGACGGATATGTGCTTTATATAGGCGCACGCGCGGACTATTCAGGGCTTATACAGATATCGGGCATGGGCAGCAGCGGTTATCATGTTAACCAAAGGCTTGGTGAAGAATCGGACTTCAATTCCCGCACTATGATAAGCCTGCTTGAGGCCGTGTATTCCGCCGGACTTGAAAAGGAGATAACCGGAATAGACCTTGGCAATCCGCTGAGCATAAATATGGAAACCGCGTCCGGCGTAAGGATACACCTTGGCCAGCCGGACAGGGCGGAAGAAAAACTGGCCGATTTTAAGACCGTTTTGCCAACGCTTAGGTCAATGGGGCATGATACGGACGGCACGCTTGACCTTTCCGCGCAGGGCGATCCGGTATATTCGCCGGAAAAGACGGCGGAACCGATAGCCATCGCAACGCCGGAAGTTACTGCGGAGCCGAACACTACGCCTGACCCGAACGCCACGCCCGACCCGAATGCGACGGCGCAGCCGAGCGTAACGTCCACGCCTGAGGATACGCCAATGCGCACGCCCGGGCCTACGGACGCATTCTCCGGGTAATGGCAGGGTATGGGAAATATGTTGCCTAAACGTAACTTTTATACATTTAGGTGCAAATAATATTGCGAAAGCGGGCGCGCTTGTGGTATGCTGTTAACAGCTATATAAGGGCGGTTTGGCTAATACGGCAAAGGAGGCAGAATGGGTCAGAACACGGCAATACTCGATATCGGCAGTTCAAAGGTCATCTGCCTTATCTGCGGTACGGACGGGCGCGGCAATATACTTGTGCAGGGCGCGGGCATAAAGGAATACCCGGGCTATAAGCACGGCGCGTTCGAGGATGAGCAGCAGCTTGCAGATGCTATAATAGATGCGCTTGGCGCGGCAGAGGCGGAGGCGCGGCACAGGGTGCGCGATATATCCGTTGGCGTTCCCGCGCCGTTTACAAAGCTTATTTTGCAGCAGGGCGAAGTGAACTTCAAGGGTAAGCAGCGGCGCATAACGCACAGGGATATAGACGACGTTATAAATGCCTCGCTTGACTTTGCGGCACCGGATGGATATTCGCTTATCCATTCAACGCCTGTTGAGTTCACCGTTCAGGGCGCCGTAAGGGCGGACATGCCCATAGGCGTTATGGCGGAAGGCTTTTCGGCAAAGGTATCCCACCTTTATGTGGACAACCGCTTTAAGCAGCTTGTGAGCGATGCGCTGCTGCGCGTTGGGCTTGATGCGGACATGTACATTGCCGTTCCGCTGAGCGAAGGCGTTTTCGTAATCCCCGAAAACGAGCGCAGCGAGGGCGCTGTGCTTATAGATTCGGGCGCTACGCATACGGATGTTTCGCTGGTTAAAAACGCGGCGCTTATGGACATGCGTACAATAGCCGTTGGCGGGGCGCACTTTACGTCAGACCTTGGCTACGGCATAGGCATAAAGGAAGCGGTTGCGGAAACCGTTAAGCGCAGATATGTTTATTCCCTTGATTATCAGGACAGTATAGACACTATACGTGTTCCCGGCGGGGGAATGATGTATGTTGAGCACGAAGCGATACAGTATATAATAGAAGAACGCACGCGTGAGCTTTGCCGGCTGATAAGGGAAGCGCTTGGCGAAATGGGCGTGGAGATAACGCCTAAGCTGCCGGTTTATATGAGCGGCGGCGGGGTAACGCTGATGCGCGGCTGCTGCGAATTTATGGAAAAGGAGCTTGGCACAAGCGTTCAGGTAAGGATGCCCTGGATGCCAAGACTGTCCTCGCCGAACTATGCAAGCGCGTTTTCCGTTATGGATTTCGTGATGCATGCATCCGATGAGGACAATGCCGGCAGGCTTGAGGGGGCAAGGCCGGGCAAAAACGTATTCAAAAAGCTGATAGACTTATTCAAATAATGAGGAGGACATGATATATGCCGTTTGGACTGGATTTTGAAAGCAGCCAGCCTGCGCAACTTAAGGTGGTTGGCGTGGGCGGCGCGGGCAACAACGCCGTGAACCGCATGATACAATACGGCCTGAAGGGAGTGGAGTTCATTTCGGTAAATACCGATAAGCAGGCGCTCTATCATTCCCGCGCAGGGCAAAAGGTTCAGATTGGCGAAAAGGCCACGAAGGGACTGGGCGCGGGAGCGGATCCCGAAATGGGCCGCAAGGCGGCGGAAGAAAGCCGCGAAGCCATAACCGAAGCCATTAAGGATAGCGACCTTGTGTTCATAACCGCAGGCATGGGCGGCGGCACCGGTACGGGCGCCGCGCCGATAGTTGCCGCATGCGCAAAGGAACTGGGCATATTGACGATAGGCGTAGTCACCAAGCCTTTCGGCTTTGAAGGCAAGGTAAGGATGAACAACGCCATAAACGGCATAACCAACCTGAAGGAAAACGTTGATACGCTTATAATAATCCCTAACGACAGGCTGCTTGACACGGTGAACAACGTTACGTTTACCGAGGCGTTCTGCATTGCGGACGACGTGCTGCGCCAGGGCATTCAGGGCATAAGCGATCTTATTTCCCAGCCCGGCATAGTAAACCTTGACTTTGCGGATATTCGCACCATAATGCGCGAACGCGGCATGGCGCACATGGGCATAGGCATGGCCTCCGGCGAAAACCGCGGCATAGAGGCCGCGAAGCAGGCCGTTGAAAGCAGCCTGCTTGAAACCAGCATAAACGGCGCGCGCGGATTGATAATCAATATCACCGGCGGCCCGCAGATGGGCCTGAAGGAAGTGAACGAGGCTTCCGAATTCATCCGCAACTTTGCCGACCCCGGCGCGAACATCATATTCGGCGCGGGCATAGACGACGAGCTGGGCGACGCCATACGCATAACCGTTATAGCCACCGGCTTTGAAGGCGCGGACCAGGTAGCGGACAAAAAGCCCGAAAACTCCGTCCGCCAGACGATAGGCTCCATGAAGTCGCAGCGCAGCGAGCAGAAGGAGCCCGAAGTATGGTACGAGCGCCGCACGAAGAAGCCGGAATACTCCGCTCCCCTGCCCGACGGCGAGGAAGTGACCCCGCACGTTACGCGCAAAGACCTGAACAAAACCGAGTATAACCCCAAGGAGAAGAACAATCTGGATCTTCCCAGCTTCCTCAGAAACCGCGGAGAATAAGCGGACAAAGCATATTAAAGGAGCCGTAAAAGGCTCCTTTTTGCTTACATTCACAATTATTTCACTCTTTATCAATCTTAACCGGCTGGTTTACGGCGGGGCGTAAATGTATAATCCATTGCATAAGGAGTGGTATTATACGATGAAGGAATTATTGCTTAATGTGTTGGCGTTTGTTGTAACGGCGGGAATAATAGGCATACTTGCGCACATTTTGGGCGAAAAACTGCCGCGCGCAAAGTTTGATCCGGAAAAATTCCCATATGCGCCGTATGCATGGGAAAAGTACGGCAGGGTTTACGAAAAGCTGGGCATTGCCAAATGGAAGGACAAAATGCCGGACAAGAGCAAATTCGCCTTCGCCCAAAACAAAACCGTGCGCAAAAGCGTTGGCGGGGATGTATCCGGCGCGCATTTTGAATTGCTTGCGCGGGAAACCTGCGTTGCGGAGGCGGTGCATTGGGCGCTGCTTGTTATAAGCCCGGTGCTGCTTATAACGATGACGGGGTGGCTGAGCATAGTTGCAACGGTGCTTTACGGCTTATCAAACATTCCGTTCATAATGATACAGCGATATAACCGGCCGCGGCTCATGCGGCTGTATAAGCGGATGAACGCAAGGCAGGGAGGGCAGAATAAGTGAAACTGCTGATATTATCCAGCAACAACGGCGAAGGGCATAACAGCGCGGCAAAGGCGCTGATGGAACAGGCGGAGGCGCGCGGTATAAGCGCGATAATAGCCGATACGCTTATGTTTGATTCCCCGCGCCGTTCGGAACGCATAAAGAAAATACATATAAACAGCGCACTGTATAACCCGCGCATATTCAAAACAGGGGAACGCATAGCCGAGCGCATGGCGAACGGGCCGTATCAATCGGCAATATACTATGAAAGCGCGGGCTTTGCGGACAGAATAGCCAAGTTCTGCAGCATAAACGGCGTGGATACAGTAGTGGCTACGCATGTATTTGCGGCGGAGGCAATGAGCTATCTGAGAAGCTGGGGAATGCCGTTTAAGGGTTATTTCGTGGCAACGGATTATTGCTACACAACGTTTGTAAGCGATACCTGCCTTGACGCATATTTTGTGCCGCACAGGGACATAGTTGCGGATTATGAAAAGAAGGCGCCGAACAGGCTGTATATCCCAAGCGGAATACCCGTATCGGAGAATAAGATAATAAAAACGGATAAGCGCACCGCGCGCGAAAGGCTTGGCCTGCCGCAGGACGTGCCGATACTTATGATGATGACGGGCAGTATGGGCTTTGGCAACGTGAAGGAGCTGACGGAGCGGCTGCTGCCCATGATGCCCAAAGATACGGCGATAGTTGCCCTGTGCGGTACCAATGACGAACTGCGCACGGAGCTTGAAAAGAAATACGGCGGCAAATGCCGGCTGTTTGCCACCGGGTACACTACGCGCGTATCAGAATATATGGATGCGGCGGACGTGCTGATAAGCAAGCCCGGCGGACTAAGCTCGACAGAGGCGGCGGTCAAGGAGATAGCGCTTGTGCATATGTCCCCGCTGCCGGGCTGGGAGGAAGAAAACGTGCGCTTCTTCGTTAAGCATGGGCTTTCGCTGAGCGGGCGCAACGCGGCGGAAAATGCCGCGGCGGCGGTAAAGCTGCTTTCAAGCGAAGCGGAGCGCGAGCATATGCATTCATGCCAGCGGCAGGAGATAAACAAATATGCCGCGCGGGATATAATAGAATATATAACTACACACTGAAAAAGCATTGCGCGGCGGCCATAAAGGCCGCCGTTTTGCTATGCTTAAATTTAATCGACAACATTGCCGCATTGTTTCGGCGGTTGTTCTACACGATGAAAAGCATGCATATGGTAATGTATACGCGGGTGATGTGCATGTATATAGAGCTGTATGCGCTGGACAATCTTTTGATGGATATGCTCGTGCTGCGTATGGCGGCGGCGCTTGTGGGCAGGCCGTGCAGCCTGCGGCGCACTGCGGCATTCGGGGCGATAGGCTGCGCGTATGCGATAGCTGCGCTGAGCCTGCCGGCGCTGTGGAGCTTAGGTGCAAAGGTGACTCTTGGGCTTGTGCTTGCGCTGTTTATAAGGCCGCAAAGCATTCGCCAATATGCGGAAAACGCCGCGGCGGTGCTGATAAGCGCGTGGCTTGCGGGCGGGGCAGCATATGCGCTGGGCGACGCTGACTATGGCGGCGCGGTACTGCTGCCCAAATACATGCGTATGCTGCTGATAAGCGGCGCGGCAGCCGTATTCATGCCAAGGCTTGTGCGGCATTATCGCTTGCGCAGGGCGCTTGCGGCAGGCATGGCGCGGCTTTATGTAAGCATTGACGGCGCGGAATATGAACTATGTGCGCTTAGGGATTCCGGCTGCTTTTTGACGGAGCCCGTAACGGGCGCGGCGGTGGTGATAGCGCACATTCCGGCGCTGCTTAACGAGGCGCGCATACCAGTGCCGCTATCTACCGTAAGCGGGCGGGGAATAATATACGCGCTGAAGCCGGACAGAATGCGCATAGACGGCACGGATACGGACGCATTGCTTGCAATAAGCGCCGAACCTATACGCGGAGCGGAGGCCATTGTGCCATATCATATAGCAAAGGAGAGCCTATGAACATATTAAACAAAGCGAGGGAACTGATACGCAGGATAATTGAGGGAATATACTGCGCGCTTGGCCTTGGCATGCCGGTGCATTACGTGAACTCCGGCGAGGCGCTTCCGCCGCCGCTGAGCAAGCAGGAGGAGGCGGAATGCATAGGCGCGCTCGCGGCGGGGGATGAAAGCATGCGCCGCGTGCTGATAGAGCGCAATCTAAGGCTGGTGGTATACATTGCACGCAAATTTGAAAACACGGGCGTGAATATAGAGGATCTTATATCAATAGGCGCGATAGGGCTTATAAAGGCCGTGAACACATTTGACGCAGGAAAGAAGATAAAGCTTGCAACGTATGCCTCGCGCTGCATAGAAAACGAGATATTGATGCACTTGCGGCGCAGTAGCAAGCTGAAAATGGAAGTTTCGCTTGACGAGCCGCTGAATATAGACTGGGACGGCAACGAACTGCTGCTTTCGGACATACTCGGCACGGATAACGACCTTGTTTGCCGAGATATAGAGGACGAGGTGGATAAGGAATTGCTGAATATTGCCATGAACAGGCTGAACCCGCGGGAGAAGCGCATAATGGAACTGCGTTTCGGCCTTGGCGGGTGCAGCGAACTGACGCAGAAGCAGGTGGCGGACATGATGGGAATATCACAAAGCTACATTTCCCGCCTTGAAAAGCATATTTTGAAAACACTGAAGCGCGAAATGCAGCAGATGAGCGGGATTTAAGCCGCAAAAAGGGCTGCCGTTAGACGGGTGTTCGTAAAACAGTTAATCCGACCTATGATTACGGTCATAGGTCGGATTTTTGTATACCGAAAACCCCGCCATAGTGGCGGGGTTGAAAATAGCTTAAGCGATGAACAAAACAGCCTAA
>ERZ773194.1160-NODE-1160-length-30302-cov-16.154858_pt1 | contig 30302 bp, 25 predicted proteins | sample MGYA00511240_ERZ773194 | MGnify/ENA primary metagenome ERZ773194 (study PRJEB29015, sample SAMEA2737774) | human gut metagenome | biome: human gut; feature: human-associated habitat; material: faeces | place: China | collected 2012 ... | reverse complement strand
TCCTGTTCTTTACCGACACCGGCAAGGTCTACCGCAAGAAGGGCTATCAGATCCCTGAGAGCGGCAAGGCCGCCAAGGGCGTGAACATCGTCAACATTATTCAGGTGGAGACGGGCGAGCGGGTGCAGGCCATGCTCCACTTCCGCGAGACGGGGGACGAGGAGCTGTACCTGTTCATGACCACCCGCGACGGCACCGTGAAGCGGCTGGAGGTCAGCGCCCTGAAGAATCTGCGCAACAACGGCATCCGCGCCCTGACGCTGGACGAGGGCGACCAGCTGATCTCCGTGGTGGAGACGCGGGGTCACGACCGGGTGCTCATCGCCACCCACGACGGGCAGGCGGTGTGCTTCGACGAGACGGACGTGCGCGCCATGGGGCGCGTGGCCGTGGGTGTCCGGGGCATCCGGCTGCGGGAGGGCGACTACGTCATCGGCGCCGCCCGCGCCGACGAGGGCAAGACCGTCCTCTCCATCACCGAGAACGGCTACGGCAAGCGAACGCCCATTGAGGAGTACCGCGTCACGGGACGCGGCGGTCTGGGCGTGAAGAACTACATGGTCACGGACAAGACCGGCGACGTGGTGGGCATGAAGGTGGTGGACGGCACGGAGGATCTGCTGCTGGTGACGGCGGCGGGCATCCTGATCCGCACCCCCGTGGAGAATATCCGCGTGGCGGGACGCGCCACGCAGGGCGTTATCGTCATGCGCTTCAAGGAGGAGGGCGACCGGGTCATCTCCCTGGCGCTGGCCGACCCGGAGGAGAAGGAGGCGTCCTCCCCGGAGGAGGCGCCCCTGTGAGCGCCCCGGCGTGGGACATCATCGCCCGGATAGAGACGCCCTTTGACCAGAAATTCGGCGTGCCGCGGCAGAGCGGCATCGCCGACTGCCCCGGACGCATCGTGTTCGAAAAGCCCTTCCGGGACGCGGACGCGGTGCGGGGTCTGGAGGGCTTCAGCCACATCTGGCTGATCTGGCAGTTTGACCGGGCGCTGCGGCAGGGCTGGTCGCCCACCGTGCGCCCGCCCCGGCTGGGCGGCAACCAGCGCGTGGGCGTGTTCGCCACCCGTTCGCCCTTCCGCCCCAACGGGCTGGGGCTGTCCGCCGTGGAGCTGGAGCGTGTGGCACTGGACGAGCCGGATTCTCCGGTACTGTACGTCCGGGGCGCGGACATGGTCAGCGGCACGCCCATTCTGGACATCAAGCCCTACCTCAGCTATGCCGACAGCTATCCCGACGCCTCCGGCGGCTTCACCGGCGGCGACGCCGGGGGGATGCTGACGGTGGACTTCCCGCCGGAGCTGCTGGCGCGGTTCGACAGCGGGCAGCGCCACGGGCTGATCAGCGCGCTGGCCGCCGACCCGCGCCCCCGGTACCAGGACGACCCGGAGCGGATGTACGGCATGACCTACGGCGGGCGGAACGTGCGCTTCACCGTGTCCGACGGCACGGTGCATGTGATCGCCGTGGAGGGATAGGGACGGCGTGGACGCCGTCCCCTACAAGGCACCACGCACCTTCGATAAGGAGTACCAATGAAAACCATAACTATCTACACAGACGGCGCGTGCAGCGGCAATCCCGGGCCCGGCGGGTGGGGGGCGATCCTCCGCTACCGGGACACGGAGAAGGAACTGTCCGGCGGCGCGGCGGAGACCACCAACAACCGCATGGAGCTGACCGCCGTCATCGAGGCGCTGCGCCTGCTGCGGGAGCCGTGCATCGTGGAGCTGTATTCTGACAGCAAGTACGTCATCGACGCGCTGAGCAAGGGCTGGGCGCGGGGCTGGCAGGCGCGGGGCTGGGTGAAGTCCGACAAAAAGCCGGCGCTGAACCCCGACCTGTGGGAGCAGCTGCTGGCGCTGACGGAGGTGCATCAGGTGCGCTGCCACTGGGTGAAGGGTCACGCCGAAAACGAGCACAACAACCGCTGCGACCAGATGGCCGTGGCCGAGAGCAAAAAATTCCGATAAATGCAAGCGAATTCACAAAATGTTCATCTGGATTTCATGATTCGGTCAATTTTGTGGGGTAATATAGCACTATCAAAAGGAATTACTCTTCCTGATGTGATTTTCTCTCTCTCCTAACACAAACACACAACGAGGGCGCCCCCACCATCCGGTGGGGGCGCTTTCGGTCGTATAGGGAACTGCGTCCGGGACATGGGTCTGTAGGGGGCGGCGTCCCCTACGTTCGCCTATTTCCGGTGCCCCGCGTGAAAAAAAGAAACCGCCACCGGGCAGGGTGACGGTTTCTTCGTATTTTTACATATCCACGACTTCCAGTTCCCTCTCGTCCACCTTGCGCAGGTCGCGCCTGTTCATGATCTCGTACATGCAGGGCACCACGAACAGCGTCATCAGCGTGGCGTACAGCAGTCCGCCGATGCACACCACCGCCACCGGCTGCATCAGGGCAGTGCCGGCATTCTTGGCTGCGGCGGTGACGATCAGACCCAGAATGGTGGTGAGACTGGTCATCAGGATGGGGCGCAGACGGGTCACGCCCGCGTCGATGATGGCCTCACGGCGCTCCATGCCCGCCAGACGCTGCTGGTTGATGTAGTCCACCAGCACGATGCCGTTGTTGACGATGATGCCCACCAGCATCACGAAGCCGATCAGACTGATGACCGACACCTCGATGCCCGTCACCAGCAGCGCCAGGAAGCCGCCGGTAAAGGCCAGTGGGATGGTGAACATGACAATGAACGGGGATTTCAGCGACTGGAACTGCGCCACCATGATGAAGTACACCAGCACCACGCCCAGCAGCAGCATCAGCAGCAGCTGGCTCATGGCCTCCATGATCTGCTCGTTCTCTCCGTTGAATTCCGCGGTGACGCCCTCCGGCAGCGTCAGACCGCTGACGGCCTGCTGCGCCGCGGAGGTCACGTGGGTGACGTTGTAGCCATCGGCGATGGCGGCGGTCACGGTAACGCACCGGCGCTGCTGGTCACGGGAGATGGTGTTCATGGACACCGTCTCCGTCACGGTGGCCACATCGCCCAGCTTGAAGGTCTTGTCCTCCTCGCTGTCCCCGGTCAGCTGCCCCGCGGCGCTGCTGCCGGTCATGCCTGAGGCGCCGCCGGTCATGGCGGAGGACGCGCTGCTCTCCGCCGACAACTCCAGCTCCAGCAGGTTCTCCCGCTTGAGGACGCTGCCCTCCGCCGCGTCCACGGTCAGGTCCATGTCCTCGCTGTCCAGCGTCACATCAGAGACGCTGGCGCTGCTCTGCAGCGCCGCGGCGATCTGCATATACACCTGGGCCACGGTCAGCCCCTTCTCCGCCGCCGCCTTCCGGTCGATGGTCACCTGCAATGCCGGGGCCGAGGCGTCCAGCCCGTCGCTGACCTCGCCGACGCCCTCCACCTGCTCCAGCCGCCGGGCGATGGTCCGGGCGCTGCTCTGCAGGTCCGCCATATCGCTGCCGAACACCTGCAGCGACACGCCGCTGCCGGTCATATAGCTCATCATACCGCTCATCACGCCGCTGGCCGTCACCTCACAGGGCAGGTCGGCACACAGCGTCTCGATCTCCTTCCCCGCCACAGAGCCGAAGGTCCCCTCCGGCATGGTGATGTAGCCCTCCACGTCATAGCTGCCGCCGGAGGCGCCGCCCATGGCACCGCCCATGTTCAGGCCGCCCATGGTGCCGCCGCCCATCATAAAGCCGGCGTCCTGCACGTCGTCCACAGTCATCACCCGCTCCAGCACCTCGTCGGCCAGCCGTACCGCCTCCTCGCGAGAGGTGTCCTCCGGCATGGTGATGGTCAGGGACAGGTTGTTCATATCCATCTCCGGCATAAAGGTAAAGCCGCGGCGCAGGCACGCGCCGGCGCTGGTCACCAGCAGCACCAGCGACAGCAGCAGCACGCCGGCCTTGTGGTCCAGCGAAAAAGCGATGGCCTTCCGATAGGCGGGATAGACCTTGTCCAGCAGGCCCGGCTTCTGCACCATGGGCCGGCGCAGCATACCGCTGGCCATCGCCGGCACCAGTGTCAGCGCCACCAGCAGGCTGGCCAGCAGCGAGTAGGTGATGGTCAGCGCCAGGTCGGTGAACAGCTGGCGGGTCAGGCCCTCTACGAACACGATGGGCGCGAACACGCACACGGTGGTCAGGGTAGAGGCCGTCACCGCGCCCAGCACCTGGCCCGCGCCGGACACCGCCGCCTGAATGATGGTGGCGCCCTTGGCCCGCAGGCGGTAGATATTCTCAATGACCACCACGGAGTTATCCACCAGCATACCCACCGCCACGGCCAGACCGCTCAGGGAGATCATGTTGATGGTCACGCCGGTGAAGTACATAAGTACGATGGCAAAGATCACGCTGACGGGGATAGACACCAGCGTGATGACCGTGGGCCGCCAATCCCGCAGGAACAGGTACAGGATGACCACGGAGAACAGCGCGCCCCACAGCAGCGACGAGGTGATGGTCTCCACGATCAGGTAGATATAGTCGCCCTGGTCCATCAGCGGCGCGAAGGACAATCCCTCGTACTGGCCCTCCAGCTCCTCGAACCGTGCGCTGATGTTATTGGACACCTCCGCCGTGGCGTAGTTGGACTGCTTGGTAAAGGTGATGAGAATGCCGTTGTCGCCGTTGACCTTGGTGTACAGCTCCCCGGCGTTGTCCGTGACCACCACGGTAGCGATGTCGCCCAGTGTCACCGGCTCGATGCCGTCCATGCCCAGGTCCAGCAGCACCATATCCTCCAGCTCCTGGCGGGAGGACACGTTCTCGCCCACGGATACCATGTATTTCACGCCGCTGTCGTCCTCAATGTACCCGGCAGGCATGGCGAAATTCTGTGCCGTCAGCAGCTGGCTGACGGCGGAGATGGACAGCATCCCGCCCACGTCCGTCTGATCGGCGATGGACTTGTACGCCTCGTTGATCTGGTCCATGCCGGCCTCGATCTGGGTCATGGCCTCATCCAGCTGTATCTGCGCCTCCGTCAGCTGGGTAATGCCGTCGATCAGGGAGAGCGTCAGGTCATAGACCTCACTGGTGACCTCCCGCTTCAGCTCGCCGCTTTCCAGATCCTTCATCAGCTTATCCAGCGTCGCGTTCAGCCGTTCCAGCGTCTTTTTCAGCTGCTCCAGCTCCTTCTGCCCGGGCACGGTGATGGGCGGCTCACCGGGATCCGGATCCGGGTCTGGCCCCGGGATCTGGCCCCGGGCCTCCTTCAGATATTCGTACAGCTTATCCACCGCCGCGCCCGCCTTGGCCGCCGCGCCGGCGGCAATGGCCTCCTTGGCCTCATCCAGCTGTGCCTGCCCCTTTTCCACCTGGTCCTTGGCCTTCTGCAGATCCAGCTTCGTCTTGTTCAGTTCGGTACGCACCGCATCCGCCAGCTTCTCCGACAGGGCGTCCAGCTTGGCCTCGTCCAGGATCACATGGGCCTCCCGGGTCACGGCGCCGCTGACCGAAATGCTGGCCACGCCGGACACGCCCTCCAGCTTGGGGGACAGCTCTCCGGTGACGAAATCGCTGAGCGCGTACACGTCCATGTCCTCCCGGGACACGGCGGCCACCATCACCGGCAGCATGGAGGGATTGATCTTCAGCACATAGGGGGCGGAGACGGTGTCGTCCCAACTGCCCTGCAATACGGAGATCTTCTGCTGGATGTCCACACTGATGGTATCCATATTGGCGCCGTCCTCAAACTCCAGCGTGACCATGGATACGCTGTCCTGGCTGGTGGAGGTGACGGTCTTGATCTTATCCAGCGTAGCCATGGACTGCTCCACCGGCCTGGTGATGGACTGCTCGATGGACTCCGGGCTGGCACCGGGATCAGAAGTGACGATGATGACATAGGGAAAGTCCATGTTGGGCAGCAGATCCGGCGTCATTTTCAGATACGCCACCACGCCCAGCACGATAATGCCCAGCACCGTCACAAAGATCGTCAGCGGTTTTTTCACGCTGAAGCCGGCCATATCCGTCCCTCCTTTTTCCGCCTGCAGCGCCCACGCACCCAGGGTAAAACTGTAATAATGTGTAAGTGTACCATCCCCGCCGCCGACTTGCAAGCGGGACGGCGCAGAATTCACGAAAGCGTTACAAATACAGGATTTTTTCGGGAAAATAGTTCGGAGTTCGTAGTATTCTTTGCGCCGTCTTTACGCGTCCGGACGATGAAAAACGCGGACGCACCTGCGTCCGCGTTTTTCGCAAATAAGAAAGAGAAAAGGGAAGAAAACAGCAAAATCAGCCGGTGCCCCGTTACAGCAGCGTGCACAGCAGGCGCAGCTCGGCGGCCAGCCACACCGGCATCAGCATGGCGGTGACACGGCACACGGGGTTGATGTTCCCCGTCAGCAGGCACACCAGCGTGAACGCCAGAATAACCGCGATCACAACAGCGGCGATCGCCTTTGCCGGGGAAGTCTTGGTTTTCGTGTTTGTCATAGGGAACAACTCCTTTTGCGTCGTTTCCCGTCGTTCCCCGTCGCACACAGACGTATCTCGTCGCTTCCTGTCGCAATGTGTCGAATACCGTCCTATCCCCGCCGCAGCTGGCCCCGGATCAGCCGCGTCACCGCGTCTGCCAGCCACCCGATGGCCGGCAGGCGCTCCATGGCCTGTCCGTAGATACGCCGGGCGTCCGGCACCTCCCGGTCGCTTCCGGTGAACAGACACACCGGCAGCACGCCCCGCAGCCGCAGGGCCGCGGCCTCCGCCGCCGTGTCGTCCACGCCGCGCTTCCCGGTGTAGGCCCATCCGCCCAGGCCGTTGGGTATCCGCTGGTCGTCGTTGGGGCTGGCGTCCGAGAGCACCAGCAGCAGCGACTGCTCGCTGCGCCGCTGCCGCAGCAGCCAGCCCATGGCCCGCAGGGCCAGCCCGTCCCGGTTCCACCCCGCGGCCACATAGTCGAATACCCCCTCGTTCTGCTCCGGATGGTCATAGTCCCGCAGCACCCGCAGCACCGTGCAGCCGCTGACGGAGCAGAACGCCGTCACCCGCACGGGGATGCGGCACCGGCTCAGGCTCTCCGCGATGAGATACGCCTGTGTGGCCAGCTTCTCCTGCTGCCGGTTCTGCGAGGCCGAGCCGTCCAGCAGCAGGTCCACGGACAGCTCTCCCGGCTCCTGCGGCGACCGGCGGGAAAACACCCGCTCGTCCCCCAGCGCCCCGGCGCGCCAGGCCAGCTCCGGCCGCAGCCTCCCGGCGCGGCCCGTACCGCCCTCGTCCTCCGCCCGCAGCAGCAGCGTGTTCTGCAGCTTCTGCGTCAGCTGTGCGATGGCCAGCTTGTTTTCCACCAGATGCTCCTGATAATACGCCCGGTTCTTCTCCCGCTGCTGCCGGAAGTGGGCCGCGTCCCAGGCCGCCTCCGGCGCGGGCGCGCGGCCCACCGGTTCGCCGCGGGTAAAGTGCAGCCGGCAGTTCTTGTGCACGCCGGTGCACAGGGTGCGCTCCGCCTCACTGAGCTGCCCCGGCGTCAGCATGGACGCGCCGAAGCAGTCCTCCACATACCGCCGCAGGATCGGCTCCGGCGTCCGGCCCTGCAAAAAGCTGAACAGCGTCTGCTTCTGCAAGCCGCCGCTGCCGCCGGGCGCGTCGTGTGACAGCGCCCGCAGGGCGTTGGGCCGCACAAAGTGCACGCCGCCGCTTTTGTCCCGCTTTCGGCCTACCCACGCCGCCCACTGGCGGTCGTCGGCGGCCCGGCGGGCGCGGCGGAACCAGGTGTACAGCACGCGTTCCGTCCGCTGGATCAGCTGCGCCTCCGTGCTGTCCCCCGGCGCGGCTATGTCGTCCAGCAGCGGCGACAGGGCCGGGTCCTCCGGCTGTTCCAGCACGCGGCAGGCCCAGGCCCGGCGCACGGCGTCCCCGTTCATGCCCTCGGCCACCGGCGTCTGCGCCAGCAGCCGGCGGGCATAGTCCCGCCGCAGCGCCGGCAGCAGCGGCCGTTCCGCCGCGCCGCGGGCGAACACCGCCCCCTCCAGCACCAGGAAGAACACGTCCGTGTACAGTGCCTCCTGCGCCGACCGGTGAAACTCGTTCAGCAGCGGCCGGAACCGGTCAAAGTCGTAATACCGGCAGGCCAGGCCCAGCACCGTATTGCCGTACAGCTCGGCATCCCCCGCCCGGTCGAAGGTCAGCAGCTCCGGCTTGCGGGCATAGTCCCCCCAGCCGTTCCACACCTGATTTTCCGCCCGGCGCGTCTCTCTGTCCTGTCTGTCCATATCAGTCGAACAGCTTGTCCCGGGTGGCGTCCCTGGGCAGGCGCGCCCACACCGCGTCCGCCACCAGCTGGCGCTCGAAGGGCTCAAAGGCCTTGTTGATGATGCCCAGGTCCAGCGCCTGCCCGGAGGGTATCCCCTTCTCGATCAGGTGCAGGGCCGCCAGCAGTCCCCGCAGGTCCAGCGCCTTGGTGGATATCTCACCGCTGTCGCACTTGGTCCGCAGGTCCCGGAACAGCGCCGTCAGCTGCTCGGCCCACTCCCGCTTCAGGGTGGGGAAGCTGCGCCGCAGCAGCTTCTGCAAATTCTCGTCGGAGATCACCGGCATATCCACCACCACGAACCGGCTCACCAGCGCCTCGTTCAGCTCACGGGTACCGGCGTAGCCGTAGTTCATGGTGCCGATGAACCGCGCCGCGTCGTCCAGCTGTATGCGCTCATACCCCGGCACATCGATGACGCGCCGGTGGTCCAGCGTGGCGTGCAGCACGGCCAGCGCCTCGTTCTTGGCCATGTTCACCTCGTCCAGCACGCCGAAGCCGCCCAGCCGCGCACAGGCGCACACCGGTCCCTCCCGGAACACCACCTGCCCGTCCTTCAGCGTGTCCGCGCCGATCAGGGCCGCCGCGTCCACATTCACATACATGGACACGTCCCACACCGGCCGGCCGAACAGCGCCGCCAGATTTTCCGCCAGCACGTTCTTTCCGGTGGCCTTCGGCCCCGCCAGCAGCAGGTGCTCGCCGCACAGCAGCGCCGCCGCCGCGCTCTCCCATACCTCCCTGCCGTAGTAGAGATACTTCGGCACAGGCACGCGCTCCTGCGCCTCCGGCGTCAGGGGGTGGGCCTCCCGGAAGCGGCGTACCTCGTCCAGCAGGCCGCTGTCCACGCCCTCGTCCCGCAATTCCTTCCAGATATCCATAGACTCGCCTCATTTCATCTCCGGATGATGCCAAATTATACTCCCGCCGCCCGCTAAGTGTCCGTTAAGGATGTGCGGTCCGTTCCCTTTGTCATATCCGCCCGCGTTCCGCCATATAGATAGAGCACAACGGCATGGGAGTGTTGCGTTATGCGAGACGATCTGGAGCAGCGGGCCAAAGAGCTGGCCCTGTACATGATAGAGAACCGGACCACCGTCCGCGCCGCCGCCAAGAAGTTCGGCGTCAGCAAATCCACCGTACACAAGGACCTGTCCGAGCGTCTGGCCCTGTGCGACCGGGCGCTGTACACACAGGTAAAGGCCATACTGGACGAAAACCGTTCCCAGCGGCACATCCGCGGCGGAATGGCCACGCGCCGCAAGTATAAGGGGATATGAAAAAAGGGACGGCGGCGCCGTCCCTTTTCCCGTATAAACCAAAACGGACACCCTTGCGGATGTCCGTTGCGTTTGGTCATTAGCCAATGTTGTTCAGCTTCAGCGTCAGCGCGCTCTTCTTGTGGGCCGCGTTGTTCTTGTGCAGCAGGCCCTTTGCAGCAGCCTTGTCGATCGCCTTGACCGCCACCTTGTAAGTGCCCTCGGCCTCGGTGCGATTGCCTTCAACGGCAGCAGCCTCGAACTTCTTGATAGCAGTCTTCAGTGCGGACTTATTGGCTTTGTTGCGAGCATTTCTCGTCTCTGCCACCAGAACACGCTTCTTAGCAGACTTGATATTCGGCAAACCAAACACCTCCCCGACATGAATTTTTTGTGCGGTGAAAATATAAACTTCCACGCAGGATGATATTTTAGCATCTTTGTTTAAAAAATGCAAGACTTTTTTGTAATTTCTACGGCGAAATTTGTATAAAAGCCTTTTGCCCGGTCATGCTACCCAAAAGCCACAATATTTTGTGCTCAGAAGGGAGCGTCAGCCACTATTATGAACCTGTCACGCACCGATCTGACGGTGGAAACGGCGGAGGAGCTGTCCGCCGGAGGCCGTCTTTTTGCCCCGGACAGCGGCGTGCAGCTGCGGGAGAGCCTGCGCTGCGGCTGTCCCGTCACCTGCATCCGGGTGGCCAGTCCTGCCGGGGCGCGGGCTATAGGTCGCCCGGTGGGGCGGTATGTCACCATCGACCTGCGCCCCTGTCTCGCCCGGCAGGAGGAGCTGACCGGCCGGGCGGCACAGTGTCTGGCCGGGGAGCTGCGCGCGCTGCTGCCGCCCCTGGCGGCGCGGGACACGGCGCTGGTGGTGGGGCTGGGCAACGAGGCCATGACCCCGGACGCCGTGGGTGCGGAGGCGCTGACGCACCTGCTGGTGACGCGCCACATGGTGGACGCCATGCCCCGGCGGTTCGGCCATCTGCGCTCCGTGGCGGCGCTGCGCACCGGCGTGCTGGCGCAGACCGGCGTGGAGACGCTGGAGCTGATCCGGGGCGCCGTGTCCCATATCCGTCCGACAGTGGTCATCGCCGTGGACGCGCTGGCCGCCCGCAGCCGTCACCGGCTCTGCGCCACGGTGCAGCTGTCGGACGCAGGGCTGACGCCGGGCAGCGGCGTGGGCAATCACCGCAAGGCGGTGGACGGTGCGGCGCTGGGCGTACCGGTCATTGCGCTGGGCGTGCCCACGGTCATCGACGGTGCGGCTCTGTGCGGGCAGGAGGATGATGCGCCCACTGGCCTGTTCGTCACGCCCCGGGATATCGACAGCCGGGTGCGGAAGCTGGGGCGGCTCATCGGCCGGGGTCTGACGCTGGCGCTGCAGCCCGGCCTGTCGGCGGAGGAAGTGGCGGCGCTGCTGGGATAGCCCTTGCAAAATCTCCCGCGACGTTGTAGAATAAACCATCAAAATTGAGAGCGGGAGGTATATCACATGGATTTTAACCCCCAGATGCAGCTGGCCGGGCTGCTGGAATGGATGGCGGAGCAGATGGCCGCCTGCCGCGGCAAGACCGCCGTTATCGGCATCTCCGGCGGCAAGGACAGCTCCACCGTGGCGGCGCTGGCTGTGGCCGCCTACGGCCGGGAGAACGTGTACGGCGTGCTGATGCCCGACGGCGTGCAGCCGGACATCGACTATTCGCAGGCGCTGGTGGAGCACCTGAACCTGCCCCATACCACCATCAACATCCACGACGCCGTGCAGGGCGTGCTGGGCGAAATGGAGAGAGCCGGGCTGACGCCCTCCCGCCAGACCACGGTGAATCTGCCCAGCCGCATCCGTATGGCTACGCTGTACGCCGTGGCGCAGTCCCTGCCCGGCGGCATCGTCATCAACACCAGCAATCTCAGCGAGGACTGGGTGGGCTACTGCACCATCTACGGCGACAGCGCCGGCGCCTTCTCCCCGCTGGGGATGTACACCACCGAGGAGGTGGTGGCGCTGGGGCGGCAGCTGGGTCTGCCGGAGAAGTTCCTCATCAAGCCGCCGTCCGACGGGCTGACCGGCAAGACGGATGAGGACAATCTGGGCTTTACCTACCACGCGGTGAACGAGTATGTCCGCCGGGGCGTGGTGGAGCCGGATATCAAGGAGCGTATCGACGCCCTGCACCGTGCCAGCCGCTTCAAGTTCCAGACGCTGCCGGTGTATCACAACGGCCTGCCCATGGCGCTGACCGACGAGACGGACTATTATAAGTGATAGATATAAGCAGCGGCGCCCCCTGCCAGATGGCAGGGGGCGCTGGTTTTGTGCTCATGCCCGGTTTTTCCGATCGATGACTGAGATGGCCAGCGAGCAGAGCACGCCCACCACGGCCAGACCGATGATGAGGAAGAACGTGCTGCTGTAAGAGCCGGCGGCGTCATACAGCGCGCCGGAGATGGTACTGCCGAAGCTGGCGAAGATCAGGTTGCTGTTGATCAGCGGGAAGTTCACCGGGTAGTGGGCGGCGCCGAAATAGGCGCGGCAGAAGGCGGAGTTGGTGGGCGTGACGCCGGAATAGGCCAGACCGCCCAGCACGAAGCCCACGATGACCACCGCCACGCTGCGGCCGGACATGGCCAGCAGCAGCACCACGGAGGTGACGATAAACAGCCCGTTGACCAGCTGCATGGACAGGCTGCGGCCGTACTTGTCGTACATACCGCCGAACAGCACACGCCCCAGGGCGTTGCAGATGGAGATCAGCCCCACGATGGTGGCCACGGACGCGGCGGTCTGGTCGGCGCTGGCCTCCCACACCACGCCGCTGGCCTGAGAGATCAGGGCAAGACCGGCGGCGCTGACGGCGATAGCCCAGACGTAGTAGAGCCAGAAGGTGGGCTTTTTCAGCATCTCCACCGGCTTGATGTCCGCCGCAGCGGGACGGACGGCGGCCTTGCCGCCCTTGCCCGCCGGAGCCGCAAAGTCCGCGCCGGGCGCCACAAAGAAGAAGGAGCACACCGCCAGCACCGCGAAGCACACGATGCCCAGCACCACAAAGCTGGTGCGCCAGCCGCCGATGCCGGCGGGCGTCCACGCCTGATAGAGCTTGCCGATGAGGAAGCTGCCGCCGCCGAAGCCCATCAGTAGCACGCCGGAGATCAGGCCGGGCTTGTCCGGGAACCACTTGACCATGGTGCTCATGACGGCGTTGTAGCTCAGGCCGGAGCCCAGGCCGCACAGCACGCCGAAGCCCAGATACAGTGTCAGCGGCGTCTGGCAGCGGCTGGCGATGTAGAAACCGGCCAGAAACAGCACTGCGCCCAGCCGCACGGCGTTTTTGGCGCTGAGCTTACCGGCCAGCAGGCCGCACAGCAGGGAGCCGATGCAGAACAGGATCATCACCAGCGTGAACGTCAGGCTCAGCTGCGCCTTCGTCCAGCCGGTGAACTCTGCGGCGATGGGGGTGGACAGCACGCTCCATGCGTACACAAGTCCGGCGAACAGCAGGACGATGACGCCGACGATGGCGTAGACCCAGCGATTCGGTTGTTTCATGGGGGAGTACCTCCGTGTTTTTTATCAGTCACCATACAGTTTATCGAATGATTCAATAAAAAGCAAGAAGGAGTTTCCGATAGGGAAAAGTTTTTTCGATGGTGCCGCAGCAGCAAAAAAGAGGCATCCGTCCGGATGCCTCTTTTTGCTGGTACGGGTAGTGGGGGTCGAACCCACACGCCTCGCGGCACAGGAACCTAAATCCTGCACGTCTGCCAATTCCGCCATACCCGCGTGCCCACGGCGTATTGTAGCACATTTCCCGCCGCGGCGCAAGGCAATGTTTTGCGCGGCATCACGCGTTCAGCAGCTGCTCCAGACGCGCGCGGATCAGGGCAATCAGCGTGTCGTTGTCGGGGCTGTCGGTATAGTCGGCAGGGTCGCAGAGCATGGCCAGATCCTCGGAGAAATGTCCCTCCTCGAACACGTCCAGCCCCGCCCGCTCCAGGCAGTCGGCGAAGTGCCCCAGCGCGGGGATGCCGTCCAGCTCGCCCCGCTTGCGCAGCGCGCCCGCCCATGCGAACATGGTGGCCAGCGGGTTGGTGGAGACCTTCTCACCCCGCCGCCAGCGGTAGAAATGATCGGTGACGGTGCCGTGGGCGGCCTCGTACTCAAAGCAGCCGTCCGGGGACACCAGCACACTGGTCATCATGGGCAGGGAGCCGGAGGCGGCGGCGATGAGGTCGCTCATCACGTCGCCGTCGTAGTTCTTGCACGCCCAGACCATGCCGCCCCTGCTGCGGATGACCTTGGCGGCGATGTCGTCGATGAGGCCATAGCGGTAGTGCAGCCCGGCGGCTTCAAAGGCGGTCTTGTACTCCTCGTCATAGACCTGCTGGAACAGCAGCTTGAACGTCTGGTCGTAGTCCTTGGAGATGGTGTCCTTCACGCCGAACCACACGTCCTGCTTCACGGACAGGGCGTAGGTGAAGCAGCAGCGGGCGAAGGAGAGGATGGAGTCATCCCGGTTGTGCATGGCCTGCACCACGCCGGGGCCTTTGAAATCATAGACGGTCTGGCGGCTCAGCTCCGCGCCGTTCTCGTCCGTGACCACCAGCTCGGCCTTGGCCGCGCCGGGCACCCGGTACTCCACCGCCTTGTACAGATCGCCGTAGGCGTGGCGGGCGATGGTCACGGGCTTTTCCCAGCAGGCCACCACGGGCTTGATGCGGCTGAGCAGGATGGGCGCGCGGAACACGGTGCCGTCCAGCGCCGCCCGGACGGTGGCGTTGGGGGATTTCCACAGCTGGCGGAGGCCGTACTCCTCCTGCCGCTGGAAATTGGGGGTAATGGTGGCGCACTTGACGCCCACCTTCAGACGCTTGATGGCATCTGCGGCCTGGCGGGTCACGGCGTCCTCCGTCCTGTCCCGGTTGGGCAGGGACAGGTCGTAATACTCCGTGTTCAGCTCCACGAAGGGCTCTATCAGCTCCTTCTTGATCATGCCCCACAGGACGTGGGTCATCTCGTCGCCGTCCAGCTCGGCGATGGCGTTGGGCATTCTGATCTTATCCATGGCGTTCCTCGTTCTTGGCTGCGTAGTAGTTGATAAGGCAGCCCCGGAGCAGCAGCTCACGCTCCTGAGCGTCCGTGTTCTTCAGATAGAGTGTCATGTTCCTCTTTTCGCCGCCGTGGAGCAGCACAGCGGGGAATACCTCGTCGCCGGCGGCCAGCTTCTCCCGGACACGGGGGACGTAGATGAAGTCGCCGGGCGCGCCGTCGAAGGGGTCGCCCACCGCCAGCGTGAAGGGCAGGATGCCCCAGTTGACGCAGTTGGAGCGGTAGCGCTTGGTGGCGAACTCGTAGCAGATATTGGCGCTGCCGCCCAGCACCCGCTGGCAGGAGGCCGCCTGCTCCCGGGCGGAGCCGTCGCCGGGCTTGTTGGCGAACAGCACGGAGCCGATGTGCAGGCGCTGCGCGTCCTCCGCCGTCAGGCCAAGCGCTTTCAGGGCGGCGGACAGGGTGCCGTCCTCCCCGGCGTGTCCGGAGGCGCGGAGGGTCTCCAGCGCGGCAGTGGCCTTGGCGCGGGGCACATAGTCCGGGTCGCGGCGGGACAGTGTGAACTGCGCCAGCTTCATGGGATTGGAGCGGTAGGAGGACGTCTCGCCGGAGGGGATCAGCTCGTCGGTGGTGGTGACTTCATCCCGCAGGACGGAGGCCACCTGCAGCAGCAGATCGTCGGACAGGGCGGGGATGGCCGGCCACTCCGCGATGTTGGGGCCGTATTGCAGCGGCGCGTCCGGCTGGGGATGGCCGAAGCCCCGGTACACCCGCTTGTCGTACACGGAGGCATCGAACCGGCGCTCCACGGGAGCGGGCTCGTCGTAATCCACGTCCGCCGCGGAGGTGAGCACACCGTGGTTCCGGGCGGTGGCGGCGATGGAGCGGGCGTCCATGAGGATCACGCCGGACAGCTGACCGTCGCCGGGCTTGGAGCCCTCCCGGTTGGGGAAGTTGCGGGTGGTGTGGCGGATGGACAGGGCGTCGTTGGCGGGCACGTCGCCCGCGCCGAAGCAGGGGCCGCAGAAGCAGGGCTTGCACACGGCGCCCGCCCGCAGCAGCCGGGAGGTCACGCCGTTTTCCACCAGCTCCAGCTCCACGGGGACGGAGGGCGGGTACACGGAGAAGTCGAAATTCCCACTGCCCACGTCGCAGCCGTCCAGAATGGCGGCGGCTGCGGCGATGTTGTCGTACAGGCCGCCGGCGCACCCGGCGATGACGCCCTGCTCCACCCGGAGCCTGCCGTCCTTCACCTTGTCGGTCAGGTGCAGCTGCACCTTGCCGCCGAACTGAGCGGCAGCGCGCTTCTCCACCTCCCGCAGCACGTCGCCGGGGTCGGCGATCAGCTCCCGCAGCGTCACCGCCTCGGAGGGGTGGAAGGGCAGCGCGGCCATAGGCTCGATGGCGGAGAGATCCAGTTCGATCAGTCCGTCGTAGTACGCGCCGTTCTCCGGATGCAGGGGCGCGAAGTCACCGGCGCGTCCGTGGAGCGCCAGATAGTCCGCCACGGCGCTGTCCGTCTCCCAGATGGAGGTCAGGCAGGCTGTCTCGGTGGTCATGACGTCGATGCCGATGCGGTAGTCCATGCTCAGGCCGCCGATGCCGTCGCCCACGAATTCCAGCACCTTGTTCTTCACAAAGCCGTTTTTGTACACCGCGCCGCACAGGGCGATGGCCACATCGTGGGGGCCCACGCCGTGGCGGGGCTTGCCGGTGACGTGCACCAGTATCACCTGCGGCGCAGCCAGATCGTAGGTGTTGCGCAGCAGCTGCTTGACGATCTCGCCGCCGCCCTCGCCCACGCCCAGCGTGCCCAGCGCGCCGTAGCGGGTGTGGCTGTCGGAGCCGAGCACCATTTTGCCGCAGCCGGCCAGCAGCTCCCGGGCGTACTGGTGGATGACGGCCTGATTCGCGGGCACATAGTCGCCGCCGTACTTCACCGCCGCCGACAGGCCGAAGGCGTGGTCGTCAGCGTTGATGGTGCCGCCCACGGCGCACAGACTGTTGTGACAGTTGGTGAGCACATAGGGCACCGGGAATTCCTTCAGGCCGCTGGCCTTGGCGGTCTGGATGACACCCACATAGGTGATGTCGTGGGAGATGAGACTGTCGAATGTCAGGTGCAGCAGCCCGTCGCCGCTGCCGGTGTTGTGGGCGCGGAGGATGCGGTAGGCCATGGTCTTGTCCCGCGCGGCCTCGCCGCCGGCGGGAGCCGGATGCACGGCGCCGTCCTGCCAGACCACGCCGCCGTTGTGCAGCTGTATCATCATGTAGCCACCCCTTTCGGGAAGTTCAGAATGGCGGGGCGCGGCACCCCGCGTGATAATGAAGCCAGTATAGCACGCCTGCGGCAAAATGCAAGAGGGAAAATCAAATTTATGCAAGTTGACACGCTGCTATTTGCAGAATCTTTCACAAATGCCTCTCTTTTACGGCGTTCACAGAAATATTTTGAAATTTCTAAAATTCGCTCTTGCAAAATCGAGAGCGCCGCCGTATAATCATCTCACGAAACGACAGCCGCCTGCTGCGGCGAAAGGAGCGATCTTGCCATGATCGAAAAAGACACCACTATATTAAAGCAGTATACCACCCCTCTGAGCCGCAGCATTCAGGAGCAGTATGCCATCAGCCCGGATCACTACCGGGGCGACGTGAAGCTGGGTCTGCGCAACAGCGACGGCACCGGCGTGCTGGTGGGCGTGTCCAAGGTGGGCAGCGTGCAGGGCTATCTGATGCAGGACGGCCAGCGACTCCCTGCGCCGGGCCGCCTGTACTACCGGGGCATCGAGCTGACGGACATCGTGGAGGCGCACCGCTCTGCGGGCACCTTCGGCTTCGAGGAGGTGGCGTACCTGCTTCTGATGGGCTATCTGCCCTCCAGAAGCGAGCTGGCCTACTTCGACAAGATCATGAACCAGGCGCGGAAGCTGCCGGAGGGGTTCACCGAGGGCATGATCATGCGCCACCCCAGCCACAACATTATGAACGAGCTGGCGCGCAGCGTGCTGAGCCTGTACTCCTACGATCCCGACCCGGACAACACGTCCATTGACAACATGCTGCTGCAATCGGTGAAGCTCATCGGCTATTTCCCGTCCATCGTAGCCAACGCCTACGCGGTACAGCGGCACTACTTCCACGGCGACTCCCTGCACATCCACTTCCCGGTGCCGGAGCTGTCCACGGCGGAGAACTTCCTGCGGATGATGCGCCCGGATAAGAGCTACACCGACGAGGAAGCCCACCTGCTGGATATGATGCTGATGGTACACGCCGAGCACGGCGGCGGCAATAACTCCACCTTCGTCTGCCGCGCCATGTCCTCCAGCGGCACGGATACCTACAGCGCCATCGCCGGGGCTGTGGGCTCCCTGAAGGGGCCGCTCCACGGCGGCGCCAACGCCAAGGTCATGGAGATGTTCCGGTATGTGAAGGAGAACGTGGATCCCCACGACGACGGCTCCATCCGGGACTATCTGAATAAGCTGCTGGATAAGCAGGCCGGCGACCGCTCCGGCAAGATCTACGGACTGGGTCACGCGGTGTACACCATGTCCGACCCCCGCGCCGTGCTGCTGAAGAAGTACGCCCAGCGCATGGCGGAGCTGAAGGGCTACGCCGACGACTTCGCCCTGCTGCAGAAGGTGGAGGAGCTGGGCCTGCCCATGGTCATGGAACGCAAGCACAGCGACACGCCCATGTGTGCCAATGTAGATATGTACTCCGGCCTGGTGTATGCCATGCTGGGCATCCCTGAGGAGGTGTTCACGCCGCTGTTCGCCTCCGCCCGTATCGCCGGCTGGTGCGCCAACCGCATCGAGGAGGTGGTCACCTGCCACCGGATCATGCGCCCGGCCTACCGCGCCGTGACCACCCACGAGCACTATGTGCCCATGGAGCAGCGCGGCGAGCACCTGCACCTGACCAGCGCGGAGTGATATGCAGATATAAGAAGGAGCCATCCCAACAGGGATGGCTCCTTTTACCATTTCATATTCTCATCCACAGCCTCGCCCGCCAGACCGTTCTCGAATCCGTAGCGGCAGATACAGCGGGCGCCGTTGCCGCACATCTCGCCCACGGAGCCGCCGTTGTCAAAGGCAATGCCATGCGGTGAAAACCACATGGCATCTAAACCTGTTTGTTAACTTGTAATTGCCCACAGGTTTTGTTGTCTGCACTCCCGCACATCGCAAGGAAGGGGGAGTGTGAGGGGGGAACCTTTGACGGGTTCCCCCACTCGCGTTCAATCACCCGCCCGCAGGCGACCACTTTTGCGTAGCAAAAGTGCTGCTCCAAAAAAGAAAGACACCCGTACGGGTGTCTTTCTTTTTGGAGCAGGGTACGGGAGTCGAACCCGCCTTAACGGCTTGGGAAGCCGCTGTAATACCGATATACCAACCCTGCATTCACTTCACCGGGCTATTGTAGCATACCTGTGACGGTTTTGCAACCGGAAATTCTGTCGAATGGGCATGAACATCTTGTCCCGGCGCATACACGTAGAAAAAAGCTTGGAGGGAACGCTATGAAAAAGTGGATCGGGGCGCTGCTGGCAGCGCTGTGCATGGTAACGCTGCTGCCCGTGCAGGCGGCGGCGGTGGAGCTGCCGCTGACCTCCCGCGCCGCGCTGCTGATGGAAAAGACCACCGGGCAGATCCTGTTTGCTCAGAACGAGCACGAGAAGCTGGAGCCGGCCAGCGTCACCAAGATCATGACGCTGCTGCTGACCATGGACGCCATCGACAGCGGGGCGCTGGCCTACGACGACGTGGTGACGGTGTCGGCCAACGCCGCCGGCATGGGCGGCAGTCAGGTGTTTCTGGCGGAGGGCGAGCAGATCACCGTGGAGGAGCTGCTGAAATGCGTGTGCGTGTCCTCCGGCAACGACGCGGCGGTGGCGCTGGCGGAAAAGGTAGCCGGGGTAACGGAGCTGTTCGTGGAGCAGATGAACAACCGCGCCCGTGGGCTGGGCATGGACGACACCCATTTCGTCAACCCCACCGGCCTGACGGCGGAGGGACACGTCACCAGTGCCCACGACATCGCCCTCATGAGCCGGGAGCTGCTGACAAAGCACCCGGACATCCGGAGCTTCACAACGATATGGACGGACTCCATCCGCAACGGTACCTTCGATCTGGCCAACACCAACAAGCTCATCCGCCGGTACGACGGTGCCACAGGTCTGAAGACCGGCTACACCGCCTCCGCCGGGTACTGCATCAGCGCCACGGCGGAGCGGGAGGGCATGGAGCTGATCGCCGTGGTCATGAAGGGCGAGACGGCTGACAAGCGCAACGCCGACGCCAAGGCGCTGCTGAACTACGGCTTCTCCGCCTACGCCCTTGTCTCTGCCGCGCCGGAGGAGCCGCTGCCCGCCCTGCCCGTGACCATGGGGGAGACGGATTCCGTGTCCCTGACGCTGCCGCCGGAGGCGCTGACCGCCGTGGTGGAAAAAGGGCAGGCGGCGGCGCTGGAACGGCGCATCGACCTGCCGGAGTCGCTGCCCGCGCCGGTGCGGCAGGGGCAGCAGGTGGGCACGCTGACCCTGTGCAGCGGCGACACGGAGCTAATGACGGTGCCCATACTGGCGGCGGAGGACGCGGCGGGGCGCAGCTGGGGACGGATGTTCACCGACCTTCTGAAAATGGCGGTATTTGCCGGATAAAAACGGCGGAACATCCCTGCAAATGTGCCGAAATTCCCCTTGTATTTTCACCGGAAACGTTGTAATATAGGGCAAATCAGATATACACCCGAGGAGGTACTTATTATGATACAGGTCGATCTGCAAAATGTCCGCAGCTTTATCCCCCTGCCCTACGAGGCGGCGCTGTCCCCGCGCCTGCGCATCGCCCATGACCGGCTCCAGACCGGCAGCGGCGCCGGCGGCGAGTTCACCGGCTGGGTGCGCCTGCCGGAGGACTATGACAAGGCGGAGTTCGCCCGCATCAAGGCGGCGGCGAAGAAGATACAGCGCGATTCTCAGGCGCTGGTGGTCATCGGCATCGGCGGCTCCTATCTGGGCGCCCGGGGCGTGATCGAGTGCCTGCGCTCCCCCAACTACAACCTGAAGAAGAAGGACACCCCCAACATCTACTTCATCGGCAACGGTCTCAGCTCCGATGCGCTCACCGAGGTCATGGAGCTGGTGGACGGCGTGGACTTCTCCGTGAACGTCATCTCCAAGTCCGGCACCACCACGGAGCCGGCGGTGGCCTTCCGCTTCTTCCGGGAGCTGCTGGAGAAGAAATACGGCGCCGAGGGCGCAGCCAGCCGCATCTACGCCACCACCGACGCCCACAAGGGCGCGCTGAAATCTCTGGCCGATCAGAAGGGCTACGAGGAGTTCGTGGTGCCTGACAACATCGGCGGGCGGTACAGCGTGCTCACCGCCGTGGGTCTGCTGCCCATCGCCGTGGCCGGTATCGACATCGACGCGCTGATGGCCGGCGCTGCGGACATGATGGGCACCTGCGCGCTGGCGGACATGAACGCCAACCCCGCGTGGCAGTACGCCGGGGCGCGGTACGAGATGTACCGCGGCGGCAAGAAGATCGAGCTGCTGGCGGCCTACGAGCCCTGCTTCCGGTTCATGTCCGAGTGGTGGAAGCAGCTGTACGGCGAGTCCGAGGGCAAGGAGAACAAGGGCCTGTTCCCCGCCAGCGTGGAATTCACCGCCGACCTGCACTCCATGGGGCAGTATATCCAGCAGGGCGAGCGGCACCTGTTCGAGACGGTGGTGCGCTTCGGCGCCTCCAAAAATGAGAATCCCGTCCCCTTCGACGAGGGCAACGGCGACGGCCTGAACTTCCTGGCGGGCAAGAGCATGGACTTCATCTGCCGCCAGGCCATGGACGGCACGCTGCTGGCGCACGTGGAGGGCGGCGTGCCCAACGTGACGCTGCAGACCGGCAGCCTGAACGAGCAGACGCTGGGCGGGCTGATCTACTTCTTCGAGTACGCCTGCGGCCTGTCCGGGTACCTGCTGGACGTGAATCCCTTCGACCAGCCCGGCGTGGAGGCGTACAAGAAGAACATGTTCGCTCTGCTGGGCAAGCCGGGTTATGAAGACCGCAAGGCTGAACTCGAAGCAAAGCTGAACTAAACCCCATTTCCGAAAAAACAATGTCTTCTGACATGAAAGGAGCTTATTTATGATAAAGTTGATTACAGGTAAAAAGGGCAGCGGCAAGACAAAGATTCTGATCGACCAGATCAACAACGCTGTGAAGGACACCAACGGATGCCTCGTTTGCGTGGAAAAGGGAGAAACCCTCCGCCGTTCCATCAGCTACAAGGTAAGATGGTGTGATGCAGAACAGTTCGCAATCGACAGCTTCGCAGCATTCTATGGCTTCGTTGCTGGTATGCTGGCTGGCAACTACGACATCAAGGAAATCTTCGTAGACGGTATTTTCCGGATTGCTGGTGCTGATTTCGATGAATTCGGTCTGATGCTGGGCAAGCTGGACAAGCTGACTGGCGAAGATGTAACCGTTGCATTTACTGTTTCCGCTGACAATGCAGAACTGCCGTCCAGCGTAACAAAGTTCTTGGACTAAGCAGCTTTTTACAGGTTTTTGAAAAAAAAGCTTGACAATTGACGCAGAAGTAGTATATAATGATTGTTGCAGTGTGTGAAAGGAAAGACAGGAAAAGACTATGAAATTACAGCTTCGGGAAATCTTTCAGGTAACCGGAATGCATTTGCCGGTCTCGTATTCCATCCCACTTTCGGAGTTGGAAGATGTACATGGATATACATTTGCAGAGCCGATTGCTGTAGAAGGCGAATTCGTAAATCGTGCTGGAATTGTGACCTTGAATTATCAGGTGTCCTGCCGTTTGGATGCGGTCTGTGACCGTTGCCTCAAGCCGTTTACCCCTTCCTTTTCGTATACATTTTCTCACACCGTTGTACCGTCATTACACAGTGACAATCCGGCGTATGATGCCTATTTGGTCGCTGAAAATGACAAGATAGATTTGAATGAGACAGCAATCTCAGACTTGTTGCTGATGCTGCCGACAAAGTTGCTTTGCCGGGAGGACTGCAAGGGTTTGTGCGATATTTGCGGATGTGACCGAAACGTCACAGACTGCGACTGTCTGAAGGAAAAAGGAGGTGCCAACGATGGCTGTACCGAAGAGAAAGGTTTCTAAGGCAAGACGGGATAAGAGACGTTCTGCTGTATGGAAGCTGGATGCACCGGCAATGACAACTTGTGATCATTGCGGAGCATACAAAGCACCGCATAAGGTCTGCAAGAACTGCGGATATTATAAGGGTGTTGCTGTATTGAAGATGGACGCTGAATAAGCAACCTACGTTGAGGGGGAGAGGCGGAATGGTTTCGCCTCTCCTTTTTTTCAACAAATAAAGGAAGAAATCTCCTTCTTCTCCGTATAAGTGAAGGTAGAAGAGGAATTATGAAAAAGAACCGAAACGGCAGTGGTGGACGGTGTGCAATCGGTATCCCCACTGACATATAGTGAAACACGGTCAGACTCCGCAAAATGACTGACCGTGGATTGAAATACGAAATCAGCACAAAAGCAATCGAAAAAACGGAAGGGAGTGGATGCCAGTGGCATTACCAATTGTAGCCGTGGTCGGCAGACCGAATGTCGGAAAATCGACCTTGTTTAATAAGCTGATTGGAAAGCGGCTTTCCATTGTTGAAAATACGCCGGGCGTGACCCGTGACCGCATTTATGCAAAATGTGAATGGCGGGATCGTGCCTTTATGATTGTGGATACAGGCGGGATTGAGCCAACCACAGAAGATGTGATTCTGAAGCAGATGCGAGAACAGGCACAGCTTGCCATTGAACAGGCAGATGTCATTATTTTGGTGACAGATGTTCGCTGTGGTGTCACGGCGGATGATAGTGCTGTTGCAAATATGCTGCAAAAGAGCGGAAAACCCATTATTTTAGCAGTCAATAAATGTGATAAAATCGGCGAACCACCGATGGAACTCTATGAGTTCTATAATCTGGGACTGGGCGACCCGTTTCCGGTTTCTGCGGAACATGGTCACGGCAGCGGTGATATGCTGGATGCGGTCTATGATGCTCTGCCGCCAGAATCGGAACTGGAAGAACAGGACGATGCGATTCGGGTCGCCATTATTGGGAAACCGAATGTCGGCAAGTCCTCTCTGGTCAACCGTATTGCTGGGGAACAGCGTGTGATTGTGTCGAATGTTGCTGGAACAACCCGTGATGCAACGGATACAACTGTGGAAAACGAAGAAGGCAAGTTCGTTCTGATTGATACCGCCGGAATCCGGAGAAAATCCAAGGTAACGGAAAAAATTGAACAGTATAGCGTTCTGCGTGCCTATATGGCAGTTGACCGGGCAGATGTTTGCCTGATTGTGATTGATGCAACCGAAGGCTTTACCGAACAGGATTCCAAGGTTGCCGGATATGCACACGAACAGGGAAAAGCGTCCATTGTTGTCGTCAATAAGTGGGATTTGGTGGAAAAAGACGGAAAGACCATGCAGAACTTTGAAGAAGAACTGCGGGGACATTTCAGCTTTATGTCTTATGTGCCATTCCTGTTCCTGTCCGCAAAGACGGGACAGCGTGTTTCTAAGCTGTTCGGCATGATTAAAGATGTTTACCAGCAGAATTCCATCCGTGTTACCACTGGTACACTGAATGATATTTTGGCATATGCAACCACACGGGTGCAGCCGCCATCGGATAAGGGTCGCCGCCTGAAGATTTATTATATGACACAGCCGTCTACGAATCCGCCGACGTTTGTAGTCTTTGTGAATCGGGCAGATTTGTTCCATTTCTCCTATCAGCGGTATCTCGAAAACCAGATTCGAGCTTCATTCGGTCTGACCGGAACGCCAGTACGATTTGTCGTACGGGAACGGAATCGGGATGACCAGTCATAACCAATCGGAAGGAAGGACAGGAGTATGCTTGTCATTGCAATTCTCTTGACAGCTGTCGTTTCCTACCTGTTGGGCAGCTGTAATTCTGCGATTATTGTAGGAAAACTGATTCAGAAGAAAGATATTCGAGATTACGGCAGCCATAATGCCGGATTGACGAATACACTGCGTTGTTTTGGAAAGGGCTGTGCAGCCCTGACCCTGATTGGTGATTTGGGCAAAGGAATCGTTGCCGTATTGCTGAGCAAGGGCATTTTTCATTTGCTGCAAGTGGGCTTTACAGATGCTCAAGATTTGCAGCTGGTCGGTTATATCGCCGGTATTTTTGCGATTTTGGGACATGTGTTTCCGCTCTATTATGGATTTAAAGGCGGAAAAGGTGTGCTGGTTGGCGTATCGGTTTTTCTAGTCATTGACTGGCGAGTCTTTTGTATTTTAATCGGCGTATTTGCAATTGTTTTGATTTTGTCGAAATATGTTTCGCTCAGTTCGATGATTGCCGCCGGATGTTGTCCGATTGTTACGTTTTTGATGCAGCATTTTCGGGCAGAACCCCTGCCGCTGTGGTATCAGTTGGTGAATACAGCGATGGCTGCCCTGATGGGCGGATGGGTCATCTTCATGCACCGCTCAAATATGGAACGCTTGAAAAATGGGACAGAAAACCGGTTTTCCTTTCATCGTTCTGCGGACGCAACCAAACCAAAATCTTGACAGAGAGGAGCATGTCTATGGAACACATCACCATTTTAGGTTCTGGCGGTTTTGGGCTGAGTCTGGCACTGTCCGCTTATCGCAGCGGACACGCTGTAAAAGTCTGGTCGAAGTTTCCGGAAGAACTGGAAGCCATTCGGCGAGATGGCGAGCACAAGCAAAAATTGCCGGGCGTTCCGATTCCATCTGAAATTACGCTGACCGCAGATTTAGAATCTGCGATTTCTGGAGCGGATTTGGTTATCTTTGGCATTCCGTCTTCGTTCCTGCGTGACACCGCAAAGCTGGCAGCCCCTTATTTGCATGCACCAATGGTCATTGTCAATACGGGAAAGGGCTTGGAAGCCGGAACGCATTACACCATGAGCCAGATTTTGCAGGAGGAACTGCCACACCTGCCGATTGTCACGATTACAGGTCCATCCCATGCGGAGGAAGTCGCACGGAATGTACCGACAACGGTCGTGGCTGCCTCTAAAGATTTGCAGGCAGCGGAATATGTGCAGAAAACCATGAGCAGTGAAACGCTGCGGCTGTATCGCAATTCGGACATCATTGGCTGTGAAGTGGGCGGTGCTCTGAAAAATATCATTGCCCTGAGTGCTGGTGTTTGTGATGGATTGGGCTGCGGAGATAATACAAAAGCAGCCCTGATGACAAGAGGCATGCATGAAATCACAAAGCTAGGGGTTGCGATGGGCGGACAGCGGGAAACCTTTGCTGGACTTTCCGGCATTGGCGACCTGATTGTAACTTGTTGCAGTATGCATAGCCGCAACCGCCGAGCAGGCATTTTAATTGGAGAAGGCGTTTCGCCGGAAGAAGCCGTGCGGCAGGTTGGTACAGTAGAGGGCTATCACTGCTGTGAAGTTGCCTATGCACTGTCCCAGCAGATGGGTGTTTCGATGCCGATTACCGAACAGCTGAACCAAGTGTTATTCCATGGCGGAAATCCAAAAGATGCGATTTATGCATTGATGTGTCGACCGCAGCGGTCGGAATGGGTAGAACAGGAACTTTGAGGGATGGAGATTCACCGACAACATTCCGGAAAGCAAGTTCAAGCAAGGTGAGAGGGGGCTTGTGTGATGTTGGATTATCGGATTTATACCTTTATTTCTCTGTGTGAAACCAGAAGCTATACCAAAACAGCAGAACAATTACACATCTCTCAGCCCTCTGTCAGCCAGCATATCAAAGCATTGGAACAGCATTATGGATGTGATTTGTTTTATTTTGAGGGCAGAAACCTGAAACTGACGAAAGAGGGCAGATATCTTTATCAAAAAGAAGTTGGTATTATGACCAACGAGAAAGAGATTGAATCCTATATTGAACAGATGGCGAACGGAAAGCATCTGCGAATTGGAATGACACCCTCGGTGAGTGAATCGTTTGTGCCGAAATATCTGGCAGCCTATATTCGGAAAAATGCCGAGATTCACTTTCAGTTTCTAGTAGATGATATGCAGCAGCTGCGGGGAAATCTGGCGAATGGAACGCTGGATGTAGTTTTTTCGGAGCAGTTCTTTTTGAATGGTTCGATTTTTGAGCAGCATATTTATCATCAGGAACAATTGACGCTGGTATCTGACCCAGCCACCGCAGCCCGATTATATGGGCGGTCGGTTTCTGCAATTTTAAAGGAAACCTTACTGCTGCCGCCGGAGGGGTCTGGTTTGCGGGAAATTATCATGCACTGGCTGAATTCTCGCAGCATGGCACTGACGGACTTTGAACGGGTGATTGTGGTAAACAGCATTACGATGATACGGGAGATGTTGGCACAGCAAATCGGCGTTTCGATTCTGTTTGAATCCAATGTACGGGAAGACGTTCAGAATCGGCGGTTGCAACGCTTGCAGATGGATGATTTTTTTCTCTGGGGAAATTTTCAGTTTGTATATTTGAAAGAAAGTTTATCGAAAGACCTCTATACCGATTTCTTTCAGGACTTTCAGAATATGGTAACGGAACACGCTCACTTGCCGACTGTTCCCTATCAGTTCAATTGAAGAACATCACAAAAAATCGGCTTTCAGAAACGCATTCTGAAAGCCGATTTTTGCGATTAGGCTGTTAAAGTAAAAGTATCTGTAAAATCAGTGGATTATACATTAAAGCGGAACAGTACAATGTCACCATCCTGCATCACATAATCTTTTCCTTCGAGGCGAACAACGCCCTTTTCTTTTGCTGCTGCCATAGAGCCACCGCACGCCATGAAGTCATCGAACGAAACAACTTCTGCACGGATAAAGCCCTTTTCAAAGTCGGTGTGAATCTTTCCGGCTGCCTGCGGAGCTTTCGTACCCTTGCGAATCGTCCATGCACGCACTTCCGGCTTTCCGGCAGTCAGATAGGAAATCAGTCCGAGCAGGCTGTAGCCCTCCCGAATGATGCGGTTCAGACCGGATTCTTCCAAGCCCATTTCCGAGAGGAACATTTCCTTTTCGTCATCTTCCAAGTCGGAAATTTCTGCTTCGATTTTTGCACAAATCGGCAGAACGGCTGCGTGTTCTTCTGCTGCAATCTTGCAAACAGTCTGATAATGCGGATGTTCTGCCAAATCGCCGGAGAAATCCTTTTCACAGAGGTTTGCTGCATAGATTACCGGCTTTGCGGAGAGCAGCGGTGTTTCTTTCAGCCATTCCTGTTCTTCTTCGGTCATATCGAATGCACGGGCAGATTTTCCCTCTTCGAGGTGAGCCTTGAGTTGTTCCAGGAAGTCCAGCTGATTTTGCAGCTTTTTGTCCCCCTTGAGGGCTTTCTTTACACGGTCGATTCGGCGGTTCAACATATCCAAATCGGCAAAAATCAATTCCAGATTGATGGTTTCAATATCTCTTGCCGGGTTGATGCTGCCGTCAACATGAACAATGTTGACATCCTCAAAGCAGCGGACAACGTGGACAATCGCATCCACTTCCCGAATATCTCCGAGGAATTTATTGCCCAGACCTTCGCCCTTAGAAGCACCCTTTACCAGACCAGCGATGTCGACAAATTCGAGGGTTGCCGGGGTGAATTTATCCGGTTCATAGATTTTTGCCAGTTCATCCAGACGGCTGTCCGGTACTGAAACGATACCAACATTTTTTTCGATGGTGCAGAATGGATAGTTTGCAGATTCTGCCCCTGCATTGGTCAATGCATTGAATAACGTACTTTTCCCGACATTGGGAAGTCCGACCATACCTAATTTCATAACGATGTTCCCGTTCCTTTTTGATGAATTTCCGGCAGTGGGATTACTTGAAGCTCCAACTGCTCACATACCGTATATTATATCGTAATTTTGGAATGCTGTCAACTGGCAAATCAAATGGATGTATGAAAAGAGCAGGAGAAAGCAAAATTCCGCCACAGGTGAACTGTGGGCAAGCCTTAAACCATCCGGAAACAAAGCCCCTCTCGCAGGCGGTTTGCGGTCTTTTCCAGCAACAATAATACAACCCCGTACATCACAACCGCACTGCCGACGCTGCACAGCAGCATAACAGGCAAAGGCATCGCTCGAGTCAGATTTCGGAACAGATACGCAGTCGTGATGCTCATTGTGGCTGCATAGCACAGTGGAAGAATGGGCTTTAATCCACGGAGAGACATCCCCAGCATCCGACACAGAGAGAAAAGCGTCATGCCAAATAGCAGAGCATAGCAAAGACTGGTTGACAGCCCAGCCCCCAAGAGGGAACACGCCGGAATTTGCAGGAAGAGGATGTTTCCCAGCAGCTTGACAGCAACGCAGGGCAGCATATATTTGACGGGTAAATCTGCTCTGCCAATGCCCTGTAAAATGCTGAATAATGGCATGGTAAAGCAGAGAAACACCATGCCCGGCAGCAGTGACCGCAGTGATTCCGCAGCAATGCGGCAAGCGGTTTCCTGTCCCGGATAGAGCAGCGTCAAGATAGAATCGGACAGACAAAACAATCCGCCAGCTGCTGGAAGTGCAATCAGTGCTGTTAAAAACAGAACGGATTGCAACTGTTTCTGGACAGCTTCTTTTTGTCCCTTTGCCCAAGACTGTGCAGCACACGGCAAAACAGATTTTCCAAACATATTGGTAACAGACGGCACTAAGTTGAATACCGTCAGAGCCATGCCGGAAAATGCTCCGTAAACCAATGCTGGAAACGTGTTTTCTGCTGCAACTGCTCCGAACTTTTGAAAGAGTGCAGCTGCTTGTGTCTGCTGTAGATGGTCGAAACATCGCATCATGGTGCACAAGTCAATCAGGGAAGTCAGATTGGTGACGAATGACCCCAATGCAACCGGCAGCATGATTTGAAACAGCGACCGCATGAGCGAGCCAATCGAGAGTGAAGCGGAGGAAGATGCAGCCTTTGGCAACCCATCGCCGCCCAGATTCCGGAAAAAGAAATACAAGACACCGCAGGCAGTGGAGAGTGTGACACCCAGCACGGCTGCTGCTGCTGCAATGGGGAGAATCGGCGTGCCAGCTGGAAAATAGGCGAGTACCTGCGTTTCATGCGTAAAGACATAGTGACTGAACAGCAAGCCACATGCCACTTTTGCGATGGACTCCACTGCCTGTGAAATGGCAGTCGGGTACATGTTGCAAAGCCCCTCATAATAGCCCCGTTCCACGGCTGCCAGACAACCAAAAAAGGCGGCTGGTGCCATCATCCGAATGGCATAGGCTGCGGAAGCATCCGCAGCCGTGGAACGGGCAAACGGCACTGCAAACAGCCAGATGAATCCGCTGAGCAGCAGCCCCACCCCAGCAAAGAGCAGGCGTGCGGTTCGGCGAATTTTCCGGACGTTCTGAATATGCCCTGCACCGTGTTCCTTTGCAACCAGAGAGGCGACCGCTGTAGAAAGTCCTGTGATGGAAAGGGCATAGATGGGCAGAAATAGCCCATAGGCACATCCAAAATATCCCATCCCCACTCCGCCGAGCAGCATGGTCAGCGGAATTTTAAAGAGTGCTCCCAGAGCTTTCGTGATGAGAGCGGAGAGAAATAAGATAAAAGAACCTTTTAGAAATGTCTGTGTTTTCAAAAAAAGTATCTCCTTTGCATGAAAACGGTGGCAGGAAATCCCTGTTCCGTGATTTTTTGTCGGTCTGCTTAAAAATTA
>ERZ773194.1153-NODE-1153-length-30443-cov-5.435238_pt1 | contig 30443 bp, 29 predicted proteins | sample MGYA00511240_ERZ773194 | MGnify/ENA primary metagenome ERZ773194 (study PRJEB29015, sample SAMEA2737774) | human gut metagenome | biome: human gut; feature: human-associated habitat; material: faeces | place: China | collected 2012 ... | reverse complement strand
TTATGGCAGGCGGAAATTCAAACGTTATCCTCTGTGAGCGAGGTATCAGAACGTTTGAAACGGCAACGAGAAATACACTCGACCTCTCGGTTGTTCCGCTCCTTAAAGAAAAATCTCACCTTCCCGTTATAGTTGACCCCAGCCACGCATCGGGAATTGCAAGCCTTGTCGAACCTCTTTCAAAGGCGGCGGTTTCGGTCGGCGCCGACGGTCTTATGATTGAAGTGCACAACAATCCTCCCAAGGCGCTATGCGATGGCGACCAGTCGCTCACGCCCGTACAGTTCGACCACGTTATGGAAAAAGTTAAAATGCTTGCGGCATTCGAAAACCGCATTATGTAGGAGGAAAAAATGGATATTGGCTTTATCGGCTGCGGACTTATCGGCGGTTCGCTTATCAAATCGCTCGATAAGAACGCAGCGCATAACATACACTTTTTCGATACTGACCCCGACACGGTGAAAAAAGTTGAAAATTCCGCACACGCACGCTTTATGGAAAGTATGGACGCTCTTAAAAATCTCGACGTGGTTTTTGTGTGTCTGCACCCTGTAAAAACCATTGAATTTATAAAATCGAACGTTAGTAACTTTAAAAAAGGCGCGATTGTGAGCGACGTTTGCGGTGTTAAGCAGAGCATTGCCGACGCGGTTGAAGATTTGCTGATTCAAAACGGTATAAATTACGTCGGCATACACCCTATGGCAGGGCGCGAGTTTTCGGGGTTTGACTACGCAGTGGACAACCTTTTTGAAAACGCATATTTCATCATTGCCGAGCCGAAAAACGGCGCTGACATTTCGCCGCTCAAACAAATTGCGAAAGACTGCCGTTTTAAAAGTATTGTGGTTACGACGGCGAAAAAACACGACGAAATTATTGCCTTTACCTCACAGCTTGCGCACGTGGTGTCAAACGCGTATATTAAAAGCCCGACCGCCCTTTTGCAATGCGGATTTTCGGCAGGCAGTTTTCTTGATATGACGCGCGTTGCGTACCTTAACGAAAATATGTGGACCGAGCTTTTTATGATGAACAAAGAAAGCCTTTGCACGGAAATTCAGACGATTATAAATCATCTTGAGGAATACAAAACCGCTATGGAAAACGGCGACAGAGAAAAGTTAAAATCTCTTTTGAAGGACGGCAGAGAGCTGAAAGAAAAAACGAACGCAGAAAGATAAAATTATCTTGTCTGCGTTCTTCTTTTTTATAACGTAAGCAAAAATTTTCCGATTTTGTCCGCAACATAAGCGTGTCCGCGGTCGTTGGGGTGAAGTCCGTCCTTGTAGTATTTTTCATTGATAACCGGTATTTTCGGCTGAAGTCCCGAGTGTGCAAACAAGTCACAGACGGGCAGAGAATAGTATCTTGCAACCTCCAGAATTATATCAACATAATCTTTCAGCACACCGTAGTTGTACGCTTTGTCACCGTCACCGCGCGGATTATCCTCGTTTGTGCGGTGAAGCGGAGTTACAACAACAATCGGCACATCGCTGAATTTTTCGATAAGCCTTGTAAAAAGGTCGTGGCACGCACCGTAGAACGTGTCGGGAGTTCTGTCATCAAACGAGCCGATGGGCGCGTCACCGTGACCGAAATCGTTCGTTCCGCCGAAAACAACCACCGCGTCCGCATTTTCGTCCATTTCTTCAATTCGCGACGCAAAATACTTGTCCATTTTGGATATTTTGCTCGCCACAATCTGACGCGCAATTCTTGTGCCGCCGATACCGTAATTATTCGCACTTTTTAATTCAAATTCTTTTTCAAGAACACTGCAAAAGCAATTTTCATTGCAGGTTGCGCCTGCGCCCGCAGTGATGCTGTCACCTAAAAAATTTACAATTTTTCCTTTAAGTTCCATTTTTCAATACCCCTTTTGCGTTTTTCTTGTCCTTACATAACACAATCATATGAATGTGTCATAATAAGACAACAATTCGATAAAAACTATCGCTATTATAACACCGAAAATAAGCAAAGTAAAGTTATTTTTCGAAAATAGTCAATATTTTTAATAAAATATCAATATTTTAATATTATTGAAGTGTCTTTTCAAGGCAAACCAGTCCGACGCTCTCAATTCCGTTGAAATTGCACGGAACAATTCCGACTTCGTCATAACCGAGCTTTGCGTAAAGCCTGCGCGCGCTTTTGTTTTTTTCGTTGGTGTCCATACGCAAAAACGGACAACCGCTATCGAGCGCAAAATTCTCATAAAACTTCACAAATGCCGAACCGTAACCTTTTCCCGACGCGGACGGGTCAACAACAAGTGTATGCAAAACCATAATTTTACCGTCGGGTGCGTCCTTGCGTTTCCAGTCGGCGTTGGCGTATTCGGGCACCTGAATTTTGTTGATTTTCGCCGCCGCGACAATCACGCCGTTGTCCTCCATAACGAACAGCTCGTCCGCGTTGAGCGCGTCCAAAGCGGTCTGCTCGGTGGGATAAACTCCCCTCACCCAGCCGACGTTCGCCCTGCCGTTTTCCTCCTCGGTGATGATGTTGTCATATATCTCGGCAACTCTTTTTATGTCGCCGGTTTTTCCCTTTCGTATAAGCATTTTTCCGTCCTCCGTTCGGTCTATATTTCGCATATTATACCATTCGGAGCGAAATTTGTCAACTCTAAAATCTTGAAACCGCCTTTTTTATGGGGAACGCGATGAAATACGCCAAAATAACGCTGATTATGTCTTTTACCAAAAACATTCCCGAAACGGTGAGAAACGAGCTTATGAACGGGTTTGACGTAACGAGCGAATACTGCAAAACTCCGCAAAAATGGCAGATTAAAATTCCAAAAACGCCTAAAATTATGCCGGTAACCGCTTTTTTATCCGTACCGAGTCCGCAGAGCGCCGACGCGGCAAAGAAACCGAAAATAAATCCGCCCGTCGCGCCGAAAAGCTTTTGAAATCCGCCGATAAACCCTGCAAAAACGGGCAATCCCACCGCGCCGAGCAAGACGTATACAAGAACGGTAAGCGCACCGCGTTTAGCGCCGAGTATGTATCCGCAGAGTGCGACGCCAAACGTTTGCAGTGTGAACGGTATTCCGAACGGCGTGGGAATCGAAATCTGCGAGCATACGCAAAGTATCGCCGCAAAAAGTCCCGTAAATATTATGTTTTTTGTTTTACTGTTTTGCATTTTTGCACCTCGTTTTTTAGTTTGGTTGATTTTTGCATATTACCAATACCGATTATACATCGTATTCGCATAGTTGTCAACCTATATTTTATATTTAGGTTGACAATATATATAAAAACAACCGTCTTGCATCTGCAAGACGGTTATAATTTCGATGAAAGTTAAATTATTTCAATTCAACTTTAGCGCCGGCCTCTTCGAGCTGTGCTTTGAATTTTTCAGCGTCTTCTTTGTTTGCGCCTTCTTTAATTGTTTTGGGTGCGCCGTCAACCATATCTTTAGCTTCTTTGAGACCAAGACCTGTGATTTCTCTTACAACCTTAACAACTTTAAGTTTTGCAGCACCTGCATCTGCCAAAACAACGTCAAACTCTGTTTTTTCAGCAGCAGCACCGCCTTCAGCGCCGCCAACAGCTGCAACCGCTACGGGAGCAGCAGCACTAACGCCAAACTCTTCTTCCATCATTTTTACTAATTCTGCAACTTCGAGCAATTTTAATTCTTTAATATCAGCAAGAATCTGTTCTACTTTACTCATTATAATGTACCTCCTCAAATAATAATAAAATTAAATTTCAACAATTATTCAGCAGCGGGAGCTTCCTCTGCGGGTGCAGCCTCTTCTGCTTTGGGTGCTTCTTCAGCCGCCGGAGCGGTTTCTTCAGCAGTTTCTTCTTTTTTCGGTGCTTCAATCTCGCTCAATTCCACGCCGTTATCGACAATAGCCTGCAAGGTTCTTGCCAAAGCGGAGATAGGCGAATTCAAGCTGCCCATAATTTTTGCGATAAGAACGTCTTTAGACGGAGTTTTAGCAAGCTGATTGATTTCGTCCAAAGAAATAACCTTACCGTCCAAAAATCCCGATTTGATTTCGAGTTTTTCGTTATCTTTTGCAAAATCCGCAATAACCTTTGCCGGAGCAACGGGGTCATCATAGCTTACTGCAAGAGATGTAGGACCGTTTAAAACAGCGTCCAACTCATCAAAACCAACCTCTTTAGCCGCAAAACGTGTAAGAGTGTTTTTAACAACTTTGTACTCAACGCCTGCCGCACGGAGTTTATTACGGAGGTCTGTGTCCTCCTCAACCGTCAAACCGCAATAGTCAACCAAAACACCTGCCTGGGCAGTTTTAAGTTTTTCTATCATCTCGGCAACGATTTGTTTTTTAGATTCCAAAACTTTTGAACTTGGCATAACTTTCACCTCCCGAATAGTATAAACAAAAAGGTTTCCCGCACAGACACGCGAGAAACCCAATAATAACGTATGTTAAAATTAAATCCTCGGCAGGAAATTAAGCAAAAATGCACCTGCTGTCTGTGGATACCTTTTATTTTATATCACAAATTGAAACTTTTGTCAACCCTTTTTGAAAAATTAACCTAATTTTGCGGGGTTAATTTTAACGCCGGGGCCCATTGTGGACGCAACTGCAACCGATTTGATGTACTGACCTTTTGCAGCGGCCGGTTTAGCTTTGATAACCGCGCCCATAAGCGTATTGAAGTTTTCGGCAAGTTTCTGTGCGCCGAACGAAGCTTTTCCGATCGGGCAGTGAATGATGTTTGTTTTATCAAGACGGTACTCGATTTTACCGGCTTTGATGTCTTTAATTGCTTTTGCAACGTCGGGTGTAACAGTACCTGCTTTGGGGTTAGGCATAAGACCTTTAGGTCCCAAAACTCTACCGATACGTCCTACAACGCCCATCATATCGGGAGTTGCAACAACAACATCAAATTCAAACCAGTTCTCGCCCTGAATTTTCTGAACAAGCTCTTCGCCGCCGACATAATCAGCGCCTGCATCTTCAGCGATTTTTACATTATCGCCTTTAGCGAACACCAAAACTCTGATTGTTTTACCCGTTCCGTGCGGAAGAACAACCGCACCGCGGACCTGCTGGTCTGCGTGACGCGAGTCAACGCCGAGTCTGATGTGTGCTTCAACTGTTTCGTCAAATTTAGCTTTTGCGGTTTTAACAACAACGTCAAAAGCCTCATCTGTGTCATACAATTTTAATTTTTCACTCAATTTTGAACTTTCAAGATATTTTTTGCCTTTATGCACTTTTCTTCCTCCTTTTAGTGGTTAATCGGAAAATCAATTCCTCCCACGTTTTTAACAAGACAATCAGTCTTCAACCGTGATGCCCATACTTCTTGCAGTACCGGCAATCATACTCATAGCCGATTCAACAGAAGCCGCGTTTAAATCAGGCATCTTCTTCTCTGCAATTTCTTTCAGAGCGTCTTTGCTGATTTTAGCAACCTTTGTCTTGTTGGGAACGCCCGAACCGCTTTCAATTTTGCAAGCCTTCTTAAGAAGAACCGCAGCAGGGGGAGTTTTTGTGATAAACGAGAAAGATCTGTCCTGATATACCGTGATAACAACCGGGATAATAAGACCTGCATCTTTAGCTGTTTTTTCATTGAACTCTTTACAGAACTGCATAATGTTAACGCCGTGCTGACCCAATGCAGGACCTACCGGGGGAGCCGGTGTAGCCTTACCTGCGCCAATCTGTAATTTAATGTAACCTGTAACTTTCTGTGCCATTTAAGAACACCTCCTTACAAAAATGTGGTATGGCGGAAATTTCGGGTTAAAAAACCCTTTCCTCCCACTCTATAATAATCGGAAAACCGAATATTATCAAAATATAAAGCGAAGCAGTAAACAGTTTGATTTTTGATTATCAAAAACCAGAAATTAAAGCTCCTCAACCTGGTCTGCGTCAAGCTCCAAGGCGGTTTTTCTGCCGAACATAACAACGCTTACGGTAATCTTTCCGGTAGACTTGTCAATCTCGTCCACAACGCCGATTTGATTTGCAAACGGCCCTTTGACGATTTTAACGCTGTCGCCTGCGCTGAAGTTGATTATGATTTCTTTTTTGTCAACGCCGAGCGCCTCAACTTCTTCTTCGGAGAGGGGCACGGGCTTTGAACCGGGACCTACAAATCCCGTAACGCCGGTGGTGTTTCTTATAACATACCACGTGTCGTCGGTCATAACCATCTTAATCAGCACATAGCCGGGAAAAACCTTTCGCGAAACTGTTTTTTCAACGTCGTCTTTCTTTTCGACAACCTCTTCCAAAGGCACAACAACCTCCGAAATAAGCTCCTCCAGACCTCTGTTTTCTATTATTTTTTCCAAATTTGTTTTAACCTTGTTCTCATAACCCGAATAGGTGTGAACAACGTACCATTTTGCATTATTGAGCATAATCAAACAAAAGCCGCTTTATTTAACGCGGCTCTCCTTCCGTCTATTTTATAAATTTGAACAATCCAAACTGGAACAGCGAGTCCAAACCGTAAATAAACAATCCGACTAAAATTACCAATGCAAGGACAATGAGAGTATTATTTATAACCTGTTTACCCGAGGGCCAAACAACCTTTTTCAACTCGGACTTAACCTCTTTGAAAAATTTTGACGGTTTTTTGATTTTAGCCTTTTTCTCGTTAACTGCCTCTGCCATAACATTCACCTCAAATCTAAAAATTCACGCCTGAAATAAGTAAAATACTACTTTGTTTCTTTGTGCAAAGTGTGTTTTCTGCAGAAACGGCAATACTTTTTCATTTCCAGTCTGTCAGGGTCGTTTTTCTTATTTTTCATTGTATTGTAATTTCTCTGCTTGCACTCTGTGCACGCCAATGTAATTCTTGTTCTCATTGTGAAAACTCCTCCTTAATACTAATGCGGCATATATCTTTGAACTGCTAAATTTAAGCATAAAAAAAAGACATCCTAATTGCCAGCATAAAAACTATATCATAACTTATGGCGATTGTCAAGTGTTTTTGTTAATTTGGGGCAAAAAAATTGACATTTTGTTAAAAGTGTTATAATATAATTATATATTATCTTTTCACAAATTGCAAGGATTGATTTTAAAATGAACATAAGCTACGATTACATAACCGACTATATATGCAAAACCCTGCCCGAAAGCACGGGTCTTTTAAAGGAAATGGAGGACTACGCGAAAGCGCATTACGTGCCGATTATACAAAAGGAAACAATGTACTTTCTGCGTTTTGTTATGTCGGTTCTGCGCCCCGAAAAAATTCTCGAAATCGGCACGGCGATAGGATATTCGTCGCTGATTTTTTCGGAATATTTAAAAGAGGGCGGAAAAATCATCACGGTTGAGCTTGACTCGGACACGGCAAGCATCGCGCGCGAAAACTTCAAAAAGGCGAAAAATACCTCAATCAAGCTTATCGTGGGCGACGGCGCGGACGTACTTCTCAACACGAACGAACAGTTTGACGTTGTTTTTCTCGACGCGAACAAGTCGCTTTATCTGCACTCATTGCCCGACATAAAGCGGATTTTGAAAAAAGGCGGCGTGCTGATTGCGGACAATGTGCTCTACAAAGGTATGGTTGCGTCGGACGAGCTTGAAACGTTCCGCAAAAAGACGCTTGTTAAAAATCTTCGCGATTTTTTGCACGAAATTTCAAACGACGGCTGTTTTACAACGTCCATTTTGCCCATCGGCGACGGAATTTCGGTTTCATATTATAAATAGGATAAAAATTTTAAGGAGAACATTATGGAAAAGGTTGAACTTCTTGCGCCGGCAGGGTCGCTTGCAAAGTTAAAATATGCGCTTGTCTACGGCGCGGACGCGGTTTATATCGGCGGCGAGGAATTTTCGCTCCGCGTTGCGGCAAAAAATTTCACTGCGGACGAAATTAAAGAGGGCATAGATTTTGCCCATAATCTCGGCAAAAAAGTGTATATCACGGCGAACATTATCCCGCACAATGACGATATTAAAAAATTTCCCGAATTTGTCCGTGAGGTTGACGCGCTCGGCGCCGACGCGATTATTATTTCCGACCCCGGAATGTTTGCGCTTGCAAAAAAGTGTGCGCCCCGTCTTGACATTCACATCAGCACGCAGGCAAACAACACAAACTTTGAGAGTGCGAAATTCTGGCACTCGCAGGGCGCGAAACGCGTTATTCTCGCGCGCGAAATGTCGTTTGACGAGATACGCGAAATACGTGAAAACACGCCGTCCGATTTGGAACTTGAATGTTTCGTTCACGGAGCAATGTGCATTTCCTACTCGGGCAGATGTCTGCTGTCAAACTATATGACCCACCGCGACGCTAATATGGGCGCGTGCGCTCACCCGTGCCGTTGGAAATATGCCTTGGTTGAGGAAAAACGTCCGGGCGAATATATGCCCGTTTTTGAGAACGAGCGCGGAACGTTTATCTACAATTCAAAAGATTTGTGTATGATTGAGCGTATTCCCGAAATTATCGAAAGCGGTATAACCAGTCTCAAAATTGAGGGACGCGTGAAAAACGAGCTGTACGTTGCGACGGTAGTTAAGGCATACAGGCGCGAAATTGACGCATATTATAAGGATAAGAAAAATTACAAATTCAATCCCGAAAATCTTGAGGAGCTGAAAAAAATCAGCTATCGGGGCTACACGACGGGATTTTTCGACGAAAAACCGAAAGGCACCGAACAGGTTTACACATCGAGCACGTATATCCAGAATTATCAGACAACCGCGGTTGTAAAGGCGTTTGACAAACAGACAAAAACCGTGACGCTTGAACAGCGCAACCGATTTTTTGCCGGCGACGAAATTGAGTTTTTGATGCCGAACGGCGAAAACAGAAGTTTTAAAATCACCGAAATGACCGACGCGGGCGGAAATTCTATAGATGTTGCGCCCCATCCGCAGATGATTGTGAAATTTAAGGTCGATTTCGACGTTGAAGATTATTCAATCGTCCGCACAAAAGTTGATGTTAAAAATTTGAACGACAGATAATTTGTCTGTTTTTCACAAAAAATATTTTTTTATTTGTATATTTATAACGAAGGAATTACCCGCGTAATTCCTTCGTTTGCCGTTTTTTGCCGTAGCGACGGCACTTTGCGCCGTTTTACAGAAAATAACAATATATAGATATTCGGTATTGACAAACACACTATATATTGTTATAATATATTCGACACGCCAAGAAAATTATTACAATTTACATAAAGAAAAGCGTTAAAGAGAGTGTTTTGTGCATTTTGGGAGGAAAAGGAAAATGAAAATCATAAAACGAAGCGGAATTGAAGAAGTTTTCGATCCCGAAAAAATTATTATCGCGGTTTCAAAGGCAAACGAAAGCGTTGTGCCGAGTGCGAGAATGTCGGCAGTACAAATAAAGAGAATTGCCGAGGACGTTGAAAGCGCGGCGCTCAATATAAACCGTTCACTCAGCGTTGAGGAAATTCAGGATATGGTCGAGGACCAGATTATGAATCAGCGCGCATTTGACGTTGCGAGAAGATACATCACCTACCGCTATAACCGTGCGCTGGTGCGTAAATCAAACACCACCGACGAGCAGATTTTGAGCCTTATCGAGTGCAACAACGAAGAGGTTAAACAGGAAAATTCAAACAAAAACCCCACCGTCAACAGCGTTCAGCGCGACTATATGGCAGGCGAGGTTTCAAAGGATATTACAAAGCGTATTCTTTTGCCGTCCGACATTGTTTCGGCGCACGAACAGGGAATTATTCACTTTCACGACGCAGATTATTTCGCACAGCATATGCATAACTGCGACCTTGTGAACCTTGAAGATATGCTCCAGAACGGCACTGTTATCAGCGGAACGCTTATCGAAAAACCGCACAGTTTTTCCACTGCGTGCAACATTTCAACCCAGATTATCGCACAGGTTGCGTCGTGCCAGTACGGCGGACAGAGCATAAGCCTTACGCATCTTGCGCCGTTTGTGGACGTCAGCCGAAAGAAAATAAGAAAACAGGTTGAGGCGGAACTGCGCGAGATCGATGACGAGGTTACAGAGGACAAAATTTCGCAGATTACCGAAAAAAGACTCCGCGAGGAGGTTAAAAACGGCGTTCAGATGATTCAGTATCAGGTTGTAACGCTTATGACCACCAACGGACAGGCGCCGTTTGTGACAGTGTTTATGTATCTCAACGAGGCAAAAAGCGAACAGGAGAAAAAAGACCTTGCGCTGATTATCGAGGAAACGCTCCGTCAGCGTTACAGAGGCGTTAAAAACGAAAAAGGCGTGTGGATTACGCCTGCTTTTCCGAAGCTTATTTACGTTTTGGAGGAGGACAATATCCACCCCGACAGCAAATATTACTACCTCACCGAGCTTGCGGCAAAATGCACCGCAAAGCGTATGGTGCCCGACTATATTTCGGAAAAAATTATGCTCCAAAACAAAATCGACAAAAACGGCGAGGGTCACTGCTACACCTGTATGGGCTGCCGAAGTTTCCTCACGCCGTATGTTGACGAAAACGGCAAACCGAAGTATTACGGCAGATTTAATCAGGGCGTTGTGACGGTTAACCTTGTTGATATAGGTCTTTCGGCAGACAAAGATTTGACAAAATTCTGGCAGATTTTCGACGAGAGAATGGAACTTTGCCACAGAGCGCTCCAGGCGCGCCACGAACGTCTTACGGGAACCGTGTCGGACGCTGCGCCCATTCTTTGGCAGCACGGCGCACTTTTGCGTCTTAAAAAGGGCGAAACGATTGACAAATATCTCCACGGCGGATATTCCACACTTTCGCTCGGATATGCCGGTCTTTGGGAATGTGTTTATGCGCTTATCGGCAAAAAACTCACCGAGAAAGACGGCGAGGAACTCGGGCTTGAAATTATGAAAAAGCTTAACGAATATACCGCAAAATGGAAAGCTGCGGAAAATATCGACTACTCGCTTTACGGCACACCGCTCGAAAGCACAACATACAAATTTGCGAAATGTCTGCAAAAACGTTTCGGAATTGTGAAAGGCGTGACCGACAAGAACTATATCACAAACAGCTATCACGTTCACGTTTCGGAGAACATTGACGCGTTTGACAAGCTTGCACTTGAAGCAAAATTCCAGGCGCTTTCCCCCGGCGGTGCAATTTCGTACGTTGAAGTACCGAATATGCAGAACAACCTTGAGGCAGTTCTCACCGTTATGAAATTTATCTACAACAACATTATGTATGCCGAGCTTAACACAAAGTCGGACTACTGCCAGGTTTGCGGATACGACGGCGAAATTGAAATCAAGGAAAACGAGCACGGCAAGCTTGTGTGGGAGTGCCCGAACTGCCATAATACCGACCAGAACAAGTTAAATGTTGCGCGCAGAACGTGCGGATATATCGGAACGCAATTTTGGAACCAGGGCAGAACACAGGAGATAAAAGAGAGAGTTTTGCACCTGTAAAATTTTAAAAATATATCTTTCGGACGTACATAAAAACTGTACGTCCGAAGTTTTGAAAGGAATTTTATCGTGAACGTTGCGGCAATTAAAAAAAATGACATAGCAAACGGCGTCGGCGTGCGCGTTTCGCTCTTTGTTAGCGGGTGCCGTCACAGGTGCAAAAACTGCTTTAACAAAGAGGCATGGGACTTTGATTTCGGCGAAAAATTCACCGACGAAACAATGGAGGAAATTATGTCCGCGCTTGACAAAGATTTTATAAGCGGACTTACAATTCTCGGCGGAGAACCGTTTGAAAATGAAAACCTCGGCGGTGTTTTGTCGGTTGTGAAAGAGTGCAGAAAACGTTTTCCGCAAAAAAACATCTGGTGCTACACGGGATTTGATTTTGCAAACGATTTTTTAAACGGAAACGGCGAAAGACATCAGAAAATAATGGATATTCTGTCCAACATCGACGTTCTTGTAGACGGCAGATTTATAGAAGAAAAAAAGGATTTGTCACTGCTTTTTCGGGGGTCGTCAAATCAAAATATAATCGACGTTAAAAAATCGCTTGCCGAAAATAAACTTGTTCCGCTTGCCGGCAAATGGGAGCGTACACCGGGAAACGGGAACATATATGAAATGTAAAAATAAAAAATTTAACCCCAAACGAAAGGTACGTTTGGGGTTTGTTTTTTATACCTGTGCGCTGTAGTTGGGCGCTTCTTTTGTGATGTAAATATCGTGGGGGTGGCTTTCTTTAAGACCTGCACCTGTAATGCGGACAAATTTGCCGTTTTCGATAAGGTCGTTAATGTTTTTCGCACCGCAGTATCCCATACCAGACCTCAAACCGCCGAGGAGCTGATAAACAGTGTCGGCAAGCGGTCCTTTGTAGGGAACACGGCCTTCAACACCTTCGGGAACGAGTTTTTTGGTGCCGTTCTGGAAATATCTGTCGCGGCTGCCCTTTTCCATAGCAGCAAGCGAACCCATTCCGCGGTAAACCTTAAAGTTTCTGCCCTGATAAATTTCAATTTCGCCCGGGCTTTCCTCACAGCCGGCAAGAAGGCTTCCTATCATAATAACGTTCGCACCGGCGGCAATCGCCTTTGTGATGTCGCCCGAATATTTGATACCGCCGTCGCCGATAACGGGAATACCTTTCTTTTTGGCAACCTGCGACGCGTTGTAAATTGCGCTTATCTGTGGCATACCGATACCTGCAACGATACGGGTTGTACAGATTGAACCCGGTCCTATGCCGACTTTAATCGCGTCAACGCCGGCATCAATCAAATCCTCCGCCGCCTCAGCGGTTGCAATGTTTCCGGCAATGAGGTCAACGTGCGGAAATGCCTCCTTAACTTTTTTAATGCATTTGAAAATGTTTGCCGAATGACCGTGCGCCGAGTCGAGCACCAAAACGTCAACGTGCGACGCAACAAGCGCCTCAACCCTGTCGAGAACGTCGTTTGTGATGCCGATTGCCGCACCTGCAAGAAGGCGTCCGCTCGAATCTTTTGCGGAATTGGGGTATTTCACCGATTTTTCAATATCTTTAATGGTGATAAGTCCTTTAAGATTGCCGTTTTTGTCAACAATCGGGAGTTTTTCGATTTTGTGCGTCATAAGGATTTTTTTCGCCTCGTCGAGAGTTGTGCCCTCGGGCGCGGTGATAAGGTTTTCCTTTGTCATAACGTATTTAATCTGTTTTGAAAAGTCGGTTTCAAAGCGCAAATCGCGGTTTGTAAGTATTCCGACAAGCTTACCGCTGTCGTCTGTAATCGGCACACCCGAAATTCTGTATTTTCCCATAATATTGTCGGCGTCCTCAAGCGTATGCTCGGGCGAAAGATGGAACGGGTCAACAATAACGCCGTGCTCCGACCTTTTAACCTTGTCAACCTCAATAGCCTGCGCCTCGATTGACATATTCTTGTGGATTATGCCTATTCCGCCCTCGCGCGCCATTGCAATGGCAAGCGCAGATTCGGTAACGGTGTCCATAGCGGCGCTCATCATAGGAATGTTGAGTGTAATATTGTTTGTAAGCTTGGTTGTAAGGTCAATCTCGTTGGGCAGAACGTCGCTTTTCTGCGGAATAAGCAACACGTCGTCAAACGTAAGACCTTCAAATGCAAATTTGTCGTTCATCATATACCTCCCAAAATTTAATAGAAAAATACAAAATTATATGTAAAAATTCAGAGCCGACAAAAAATCGGCATCTGAATCTTTAAAAAACCTGTTTTTATAAACTCTTTACAACGTCTGCACAGCGTTTGCACAGTGTCGGGTGGTCTTTGTCCTCACCGACCGTTGTTGAATACATCCAGCATCTTTCGCACTTTTCGCCGTCCGACACCGAAATTTTGATGTACGCACCCGTTTCCTCGCCTTTTACGCCGTCGCCCTTGCCCTCGTGAACGCAAGCGTCCGAGGTGATGAACACGGTTTTAAGCTCGTTTTCGTTTTCTTTCAGGAACGCGTACAAATCGCCCTCTGCGCTGATTTCGACTTTCGCGTTGAGCGAATGACCGATAATCTTTTCGTTTCGCGCGCTTTCAAGAGCTTTGCTGACATCGTTTTTAATCGCAATAAGTCTGTCGTACTTTTCGGCAAGCGCACTGTCGTCGTATTCGCCGCAAACCTTCGGCATACCTGCAAACATAACGTGCTTTTTCGCGTCCTCTTTTGCGTGGGGCATAGCGTTCCAGATTTCCTCTGTCGTAAAGCAAAGCACCGGCGCAAGGAGTTTCACAAGCGCGTCGAGAATTTTATACATTGCCGTCTGCGCGCTTCTTCTCGCCTGACTGTCCGCTTTTTCGGTGTAAAGTCTGTCTTTTATAATATCAAGATAGAAGTTACTCATATCAACGACGCAGAAATGGTGAATTGCGTGCTGGAGCGAATGGAATTCGTAGCTCCTGTACGCCTCGAGCGCCTTTTTGCAGAGCGCATTGAGTTTGTAAAGCGCCCAGCGGTCGATTTCGAGCATATCCTTATATTCAACCGAATCGGTATCGGGGTTGAAATCCGCGGTGTTGCCGAGGATATATCTCGCCGTATTTCTGATTTTTCGATAGCTTTCGGAAAGCTGTTTCAAAATATCGTTGCTAATTCTTACGTCCGTTTTGTAATCGGACGAAACAACCCACAAACGGAGAATGTCGATACCGTACTTTTTTGCAACTTCAAGCGGGTCTATGCCGTTGCCGAGCGATTTCGACATCTTTTTGCCGTTGCCGTCAACAACCATACCGTGCGTGATAACCTTTTTGTACGGCGCTTTTTTGCCGAGTGCAACGCTTGTCAAAAGCGACGACTGGAACCAACCGCGGTACTGGTCGTTGCCCTCAAGATAAACGTCTGCCGGCCAGCTTAAATTGTCACGGCCTTCCAAAACGGCATAATGGCTCGAACCCGAGTCAAACCAAACGTCCATAATATCCTTTTCTTTTGTGAAATGCTCACATCCGCACTTTTCGCATTTGGTGCCCTTGGGAAGAATTTCCGACGCGTCAAGTTCGTACCAAATTCCCGAACCTTTTTCGCTGAAAAGTTTTGATATAATTTTTACGGTTTCTTCGTTTATAAGCTCGTGACCGCACTCCTCGCAGTAGAAAATCGGAATGGGAACACCCCATTTTCTCTGACGCGAAATGCACCAGTCGCTCCTGTCCTCAACCATTTTTGTAATTCTGTCCTCGCCCCATTTGGGAAGCCAGTCAACCTCTTTAATAGCCTCAACCGCGGCTTTTTTAAACTTGTCAACCGACGCGAACCACTGCTCCGTCGCACGGAAAACAATAGGCGACGAGCATCTCCAGCAGTGGGGATACTGGTGAATAATCGGCTCGATTGCAACGAGCGAATTTGTGCTTTTAAGTTCATCTATAATTGCCGAGTTTGATTTTTCGTAATACATACCGGCAAATTTGCCTGCCTCCTCGTTCAGCACGCCTTTTGAATCGACGGGAACGATAATCGGCAAATCGTAATTCTGGCACGCAACAAAGTCCTCCGCGCCGTGACCGGGAGCGGTATGAACACAGCCTGTACCGGCGTCAAGCGTAACGTGGCCGCCGAGAATTACCAAAGAATCGCGGTCGATAAACGGGTGCTTGCATGTGATGTATTCCAAATCTTTGCCGTCAAATTCCGCGGCAATTTTGTAATTTTCAATATTCGCCGCCTTGCAGAACGTGTCAACAAGGTCTTTCGCAACAACGTAGTATTCACCGCCGACGTCAACCAAAGCATAGATAAAATCGGGGTTTAAGCAAATTGCGACGTTTCCGGGAAGAGTCCAGGTTGTGGTCGTCCAGATTACAAAGAAGATTTTGTCTTTGTCAAAGCCTTTGAAAACGCCCTTGTCGTCGTTTACGCGGAAACGCACGTAAATTGAATTTGTCTTGTCCTCGGCATATTCAATCTCCGCCTCGGCAAGCGCAGTTTCGCAGTCGGGGCACCAGTAAACGGGTTTCATACCTTTATAGATAACGCCCGAATTTGCCATTTTTCCGAAAACTTCAATCTGTCTGCCTTCAAACTGCGGCTGAAGTGTGTAATACGGATGCTTGTAGTCCGCCAAAACACCGAGTCTTTTAAACTGTTCAGCCTGATTGTTGATATATTTCATAGCGAAATCCTCGCAGATTTTGCGGAATTCGCTTGTCGATACCTCGTCTTTTTTGATTTTGAGTTTCTTTATTGCCTGAACCTCAATCGGAAGTCCGTGCGTGTCCCAGCCGGGAATATACTGCGCGCGGTAACCGTCCATATTTTTAAAACGAAGAATAATATCTTTTAAAATTTTATTCAAACTGTGACCCAAATGAATGTCGCCGTTTGCGAACGGAGGGCCGTCGTGCAGAGTAAATTCCTGCTTGCCCTTGTTCTCTTCCATCAACTGCTCGTAAAGCCCCTCGCTGTCCCATTTTTTCACCATTTCAGGCTCTTTCTGGGGAAGATTTGCCCTCATAGAAAAATCGGTTTTGGGAAGATTAAGGGTTTTGCTGTAATCGAATTCTTCCACTTATAAAACAACTCCTTTTTTAAAACTGCCAAACAAAAATGTATATATAAAAATTAAAAACTAATTTTTGTTTTCCTGATTTTCGCCGTTTTGAATGTTTGATTTCATAGTTTTGAGATATGTTTCAAATTCCGCAATAACACGGGATTTAAAGAGTATGTAATCGCGCTTTAACTGCTCGTTTTTCTCGGCGCTTTTCTGCATTTCGGCGTTGGCATTTTTTATAATGTCCTCTGCCTTTTTGTTTGCGTCCTCAACGATAAGGCGCGCCTTTTCCGACGCATTATTCCGCACTTCCTCGCTCGCGCTCTGCGCAACCAAAAGCGTGCTTTGCATTGTGTCCTCCATTGATTTGTAATGGTCAACTGCGTCCGAAAGCGTGTTTGTTTTGTCCTTTAACGCGATATTCTCGCGGTAAAGTTTTTCGTAGTCCGCCAAAATAAGCTCCATAAACTTGTCAACGTCAGCTCTGTTGTATCCGCCGACCGCGGATTTTATAAATTTTTTACTTTCAATATCAAGCGGAGAAAGCACCTTAAATCACCTCATACATAATATTTAACGCAAATACGGCGTTTATTCTTTTTAGTGAGCGGAAAATCGGTCAAAATTATGCCCTTTCCGAAACCGCGCACCGTCAAAACATCGTTGTTTGAAACCTGTTTTGACAAATTTTTTTCACATTCATAGTTAAGAAAAACCCTGCCCTCTGTGATAAGAGCGTCCGAAACCGCGCGCGATTTTGAGCAAAACGCACTCACCACGCAGTCCAGCCTCAGCGACGTCACGGTTTTTGCCACTTCGTCAAATTCGCGCTCGCCGTCAAAATCAAAATCGCCGTCAAAAATTTCGCATTTAACGTTTGCGCGCGCAATTTTTTTAAGCTCTATCATGAGAAAACCGGCAATATCGGCGGCCGCAAACATAACCGCAAAATCGGATAAAATCATAATATCCCCTATTTTTTCGCGTTTAATTCCGAGCGAAAGCACCGAGCCGAGATAATCTCTGTGTTCAAAAACGCTTTTGTCGCGCGTTGAAATTTTAAGCTTAACAAGCGGAAAATCATCTTTTCCGCACTCGCCGAACGCGAAAATTTTCCTTTCCGCGCCGTCGTATCCGCCGAATGACGAATAATTTTCAAAATGCGCCGACGAAAGCTTTTTTTCAAGCAAAATCGCGTCGGCAGGCGTCAGAAACGGCGTAAAACTTACGCTGTCCGAAAATTCGCTTTTTTTAATTCTGTCAAAAATGAGCGAAAACAAATTTTTGCGTTCAATGCCGTCTATGCCCGACAAAAATTTAAGCTTGTCCATTATTCGGCATCAAAAAGACCGTGCATTTTAAGCTCCTCGCCGAAATCGCCCATAATGCCCACATTGTACGGCGCAAGAAGCAAAATTCCGTTTGAAACTTTCTGCATACTGCCGTCCAGCGCGTAAACCGCACCGCTCAAAAAGTTTACAATCTTAACCGCAACCGCTTTATCAAGCTTTTCAAGGTTGACAACAACCGGTTTTTTCGACTTCAAATGGTCGGCAATTTCCTGCGCGTCCGAATAAGCTGTCGGCTGAATGATAACCACTTTAAGCTGTGTGGTTGTGTGAATGTTAACCACTTTATTTTTGCGCGCGGGTGTGAAAGAGGGGCGCTGTTCCTCCCTTTCTTCGGGCATAACCGCGTCTATCGCCTCGTCGTTGTCCTCACTGCCGAGTCCCAGAAAATTTGTAACCTTGTCCATAAAGTTTGCCATAACACCAATCCCCATTTCAAATATTTTACTTTTATGAAAAAATTTTATGTTAAAATTTAATGTTTGAATTTATTCTTTGAAAATTTTCGAGCCTATGCGCACAATGTTTGCGCCCTCCTCCACCGCAACGGTGTAATCGGAGCTCATTCCCATAGACAAATAGTCCATACTAATATTATTATATTTTTTTCGCGATATGTCAACAAAAATTTTATATAATTTTCTAAAAATTTGACGAATTTCGTCCTCGGACGCAAATTTCGGCGCCATTGTCATAAATCCGCGCACCTTTACCGACGAAAATTCTTCAATTTTTTCAAGCATCGGCAAAATTTCGTCCTCGCTCATACCGCTTTTCGACTCCTCGCCCGAAATGTTAACTTCGAGAAGAATATCGGTCGTAACATTTTGCTTTTTTGAAAGACGTTCGATTTCTTCGGCAAGTTTTAACGTATCAACCGAGTGGATAAGCTTTGTTTTGCCGATTATGTATTTCACCTTATTCGTTTGCAGATGCCCGATTATGTGCCATTTGACGTTCGGAATTTTATCGTATTTTTCCATAAATTCCTGAACCCTGTTTTCGCCGAGGTCGCAAATTCCCTCGTTTACGGCGCACATAATGTCGTCAACCCCGACGGTTTTGGTCACGCCGAGAATTGTCACATCTTCATAATTTCTGCCCGACCTTTCGCACGCCGTTTTAATGTTTTGTCTTACTTTTTCTATGTTTTCAGCAATACTCAAAATCCGTCAGCTCCCGATTAAAAATTTTTTTGAAACTTTTGCCGTTTTGCTAATGCTTGGGCGACGTTAAAACCTCGTCGTAAAGCAAAAGCGCGTTTGCGTCGGCATTGTTTTCTTTTACAATCGCGTATTTTTCATCTTTATAAATAATCTCAACCGTTTTAAACTTTTCGGTGTTGTCGGTGACAACATAAACGCCGTCAGCGCCGTCTTTTTTGGTGAGCGCGCTCACGGGAACTTTAAGTCCCGAATAAATGTTTTTGATAAGCTCAACGTCAACCGAACGCTGCATATACGAATTTGCGTCGTATGCCGTGGTGCTCACAACGATAACGTGATTTGAACCCTTATCGTCCGAGATGGACATAATGTTGCCTTTGATATTTTTGCTGTCGTCGTTTATGCGGATAAAAACCTCTTCGCCGACTTCAAAATCGGCACATCTGTCCTTGTCCGCGGCAAGCGCGACGCACCACATATAGTTGTCGATAAGCTTGATTTCGTTTTTCTCTTCTCCGCCTTTTTCCTCATTTTTTCTAAGTTTGTCGGCGATATTCTTAAAATCGGAATATTTCAAATCTTTCGCGTTGTCAACGCTCAAAACGTCCTCGTAGCCGTCGGTGTGCGATACAAACACCCCGGGTGACGGTGCGTAAACGTTTTGTTCAAACTCCGCAAGCTGTGCTTCAAGCTCGTTTTTCTGCGCGGTTAAGTTTTCCAAATCAGTTTTGGTTGCCGCGCCCGACGAATCGACCCTGTTTTTCTTGTCATACAAGGCGGAAATCTCCGCCTTTGTTTCGGTTATTTTTTTGTTGTCGCCGATATTCGTGTAATAAACAAGGCTTGCAACCTTTTCGGAAATTTTGCTGTCCAGCTTGTAAACGTCGTCGGTAAAATTGTCGCTCACTTTTTTTGCGCTTTCAAGCTCCTCTATGCGCTTGTTGATTTTCGCAAGATTTGCCTGAACCTCACTGTCGGCGTTTTCGTTTACAACCGAGGCAATAAGCTTGCCTGCCGGCACAAGCGTGCCGTCCGCAACTTTAGCGGAAATTGTGCCCGAAAGGTTTGTATCGATTTTCTGCTCACTGCGGATTATAATTCCCATATGCTTTGAGGTGTTTTCCATACTTCCCGAAAAAACCATTTCCTTGCCGGACGCCGGATTAACCGCAAAATATGAAATGAGAACAGCCGCCGCGGCCGCGCAAACAATCAAAAGTTTTTTATATTTTTTATTCAACCCTGCGTCACCGCCAAATCAAATTTTTATCGCAAATCAGTTTTCGTATTTTGAAAAATCAACCGCACGGCGCGGAATAATGGTAGACACCGCGTGTTTGAAAACAAGCTGTTCTTTGCCGTTTACTTCAAGCATAATGGTGAAATTGTCAAAGCTTCGCACCTGACCGTTGAACTGAAAACCGTTTGTAAGATAAACGGTAACGTCAACCTTTTCCTTTCTTACCGCATTCAAAAATACGTCCTGAAAATTTGTCTGTTTCATAAAATGTTTCTCTCCCTTTTCGCAATGTTTATAATTTCTTCGCATTGTTCCGCCATTTTTTCGCACGGCAAATTTTCCGCGTCAATCCAGTTTATGCTTTTGTCGCGCATAAACCAGGTGTACTGGCGCTTTGCATATCGGCGCGAATTGCGTTTTAAAAGCTCTGTTGCCTCAAAAAGCGTTGTTTTGCCGTTTAAATAATCTATAATTTCGCGGTAGCCGATTGCCTGCGACGACGTTTTTGAAAAGCCTTTTTCGCTTTTTAAAATTTTTTCAACCTCGCCGATAAGACCGTTTTTTATCATCTCGTCCACGCGCGCGTTTATTCTTTCGTAAAGCACGGCATTTTCAAGATAAAGCCCTATTTTAACACACTCAATGCCGTTTGCGTTTTTGTTTGCGTCACTGTCGTTTTCGGTTTTTGTTTTGCCCGTAACGTGATAAATTTCCAGCGCGCGGATAACCCTTTTCACATTGTTGCAGTGAATTTTTTTCGCGCTTTCTTTATCAATCTTTTCAAGCATTTCGTGAAGATATTCGTATCCCTTTTCCTCGGCGGTTTTTTTAAGATATTCCCTGTATTCCTCGTCATTTGCCGTAACCGAAAAATCGGTTCCGTTTAAAAGCGCGTCGGCGTAAAGCCCCGTACCGCCCACAACGAGCGGAAAAAATCCGTTTTCAAAAATTTCGTTTACCGCCTCTTTCGCCTCGCTGACGTACCGTACAACGTTGTATTCCTCCCACGGCTCGGCAACCGAGAGCATATAGTGCTTAACGCCGCACATCTCGTCCTCCGACGCTTTTGCCGTGCCGATGTCCATATTTTTGTAAATCTGCATAGAATCGGCGGAAACAATCTGCGCGTTTATCCTTTTTGCCAGCAAAACCGACGTTTTTGTTTTGCCGACGCCCGTGGGACCCACAATCGCGGCGGCAAAAATTTTATTTTTATCAGTCATCAGACAATCCTTTTAAACTCTTTTTCCAAATCTTTTTTGCTCATTTTTATTTCAATCGGGCGCCCGTGCGGACAGGTGTTTATGTTTCCGAGTGTGTAAACCTTTTGCACAAGGTCCTCCATTTCCTTAAACGAAAGCGGAGTATTGCCCTTTATGGCGCGCTTGCACGCCATTGTGTGAAGCGAAACTTCCGACAAATCGGTTAAATCGACCTTGCTTTTGTTTTGCAGAATTTCCGCAATTTCAACAATCAGTCCGTCAATTCCGCACCCCTCCAGAGTGGCGGGGATTTTTCTTACTATAACTACATTGTCGCCGAAGTCGTCGATTTCAAAACCGAGAGAGGCGAAAAATTCTTTGTTTTCCGACACCGTTTCAAAAAGCGTCGGCGCAAGGCTCACCGTCGCAGGAATGAGCATAATCTGCGACAAAATGCTCTTGTTTTTGTAGTCCTCGGTAAATTCTTCAAAATACAGTCTTTCGTGCGCGGCGTGCTGGTCGATAACGCACATTTCCCCGCTTTTTTCAACGATTATGTAGGTTGAAAAAATCTGCCCGACAACTCTGAAATCTATCCCGGCTTTAAGCTCGGTGTTTGTTATTTTTTCATCTGTTTTTTCGTCGTCATACACATTGTCATACGCGCTGTTTGCGCCGGCACCCGTGTGCGGTTTTGCCCCAAAATTTTCCGCGTCCTTTTTAAGGCTTTCAAACGTTTCCGCGCCCGACGCGGTGCGCACAAATTCGTCGTCTGGATAGCATTTTCCCTCGTCGTTTAACGTTTTTGTGTCCGCTTTCGGCTTTAAATCGTCAATCGTTACGCGCCCGTTATTCGGAATTTCGGTGCTTGACGCACTTTTTTGCATATCCGAAATTTTTTCTTCCTTATTTATATGTTCTTCCGCTTTTGCCGTGCGGATTTCTTCCGTTTTAACATCGGGTTTGATGTCTGAAATTTTTATTTCCGAATTTTCAGCCCGATAGCTTTCTTTAGGCTTTACAAACGCGTCGCGCAAAAGGTTTATGTCAATCTGATTTGACTTTTTTATGCCCTCCGGAACGTCGAATTTCTTTTTTTCAAGCTTTCTTTCGGGCATCTTCATTTCAGGCACAACGCGCTTTTTCTCCAGCGCATTTTTCACCGCCCAGTAAACCGCCTCGAAAACCTTTTTGTCGTCCGAAAAACGCACCTCCATTTTTGTGGGGTGAACGTTAACGTCCACAAACGCGGGATTTACCTCAACATTCAGCACCGCAAACGGGAATTTCCCCACCATAACGGTGTTTTTGAACCCCTCGGAAAGCGCCGCGGAAAGTGCTCTGCTGACAAAATTTCTGCCGTTTATAAAAAACGTCTGATACGCGCGCGTGTTGCGCGAAATCTGCGAATTTCCGATAAATCCCGACACGCGGATATTTTCGTCGGAATAGTCAACCTCGATTATATTTTTTGCGTAATCCGCGCCGTAAACGGCAAAAATCGCATTTTTTAAGTTTCCGTCGCCTGCCGACGTCACCGTTTTTGACTGACTTATGTATTTCACCGCGACCGACGGATTTCCCAAAATCACCTTGTTCATCACGTCGGTGATATACGCCGTTTCCGCCGAATCTTTCTTCAAAAATTTCATACGCGCCGGCGTGTTGAAAAACAAATCGCGCACGATAACCGTCGTGCCGTCCGCACAGCCCGTTTCGTCCTCCTCAAGAACTTTTCCGCCTTTTACGGTGATGAGCGAACCGAAATTATCGGCTTTTGTTTTGGTGAAAACCTCAACCGACGACACCGCCGCAATGCTTGCAAGCGCCTCTCCGCGGAAACCGAGCGTCATAATTTTTGCAAGGTCGGCGCCGTTTTTGATTTTGCTTGTCGCGTGAGGCAGAAACGCGGTTTTAAGGTCGTCTTTCTCAATTCCTCCGCCGTTGTCGGTCACGCGGATATACGACATACCGCCGTTTTTAATCTCGACGGTAACGCTCGCTGCGCCTGCGTCTACGGAATTTTCAACAAGCTCTTTCACCACCGACGCAGGACGTTCTACCACCTCGCCCGCGGAAATCATATTTGCAACTTCTTCTGTTAAAACGTTGATTTTTCCCATAAACGCACCTCCTTGTTTCAGTCATTCTCCGATACGATTTTCTGAAGTTTATAAATTTCGTTCAGCGCCTCAATCGGCGTGAGCGTTGAAATATCGTAATTTTTAATCATTCCGATAACCTTGTTTGAAATTTCCTCGCTTGCCGTCTTGCAGGCATCATAGCTTATGCTTTTGTGCTCGTGCGATAATTCGCCTTTTTCAATGTTCGCCAAAATTTCTTTTGCGCGCGAAACAACCTTTTTCGGCACGCCCGCAAGATGTGCAACCTCAATACCGAAACTGTCGTCGGTTCCGCCTTTTACGATTTTGCGCAGGAATGTTATATCGTCGCCGTGCTTTTTAACCGCAATGGAATAGTTGTTCACGCCGTCAATTTCGTCCTCAAGGGCGATAAGCTCGTGATAGTGAGTTGCAAAAAGTGATTTTGCGCCGATAAGGTTTTTGTCGCTCAAATATTCCACCACCGCCCACGCGATTGAAAGTCCGTCAAACGTGCTTGTTCCGCGTCCGATTTCGTCCAAAATGAGCAGGCTTTTTTTGGTCGCGTTGTTCAAAATATTTGCAACCTCGTTCATTTCAACCATAAACGTACTCTGTCCTGCCGCCAAATCGTCCGACGCGCCGACGCGTGTGAAAATTTTGTCCACAACGCCTATTCGGCACTCGCTCGCCGGCACAAAACTGCCGATTTGCGCCATCACTGCGATAACCGCCGTCTGGCGCATATATGTCGATTTACCTGCCATATTCGGACCGGTTATAATCGCAAACCTGTTTTTGTCGGTGTCAAGATATGTATCGTTCGGCACAAAAAGCGAGTCGGTCAAAAACTTCTCGACTATCGGGTGTCTGCCGTTTTTAATGTCGATAACATCGCTGTCGTCCACCGCCGGCTTAACATAGCCGTTCGACTCGGCAACAAGCGCGAACGACGACAAAACGTCTATCACCGCAACAAGCTTTGCCTGAAGAAGAATTCTGTCCATATTTCGGCTAACCGCGTCGCGCACCGCGCAGAAATCGTCATATTCAATCGCAGTGACGCGCTCGTTTGCGCCGAGAATGGTGTTTTCCACGTCTTTAAGCTCCTCGGTGATATATCTTTCACAGTTTGTAAGCGTTTGCTTCCTTATATATCTGTCGGGCGCTTTGTCGATGTTCGATTTTGTGATTTCAATATAATATCCGAAAACTCGGTTGTATGAAATTTTAAGGTTTTTAACACCAGTCGCCTCGCGCTCTCTCGCCTCAATTTCCGCGATAATGCGCGCGCCGTTTTTAACGGTGTCTTTAATTTTGTCAAGTTCGGGGTCGAACCCGGGTTTTATCATACCGCCCTCGCGCACGGTCAGCGGAGGGTCGTCAACAAACGCGGAATTTATAAGTTTATACAAATCGGTTGCCGCGTCAAGGCTTTCCGCAATGCGCGTTAAATACGGCGTTTCAAAATCTTTTGAAACCTGTTTTATTTCAGAAAGAAACAAAAGACTATTTTTGAGCGCCACCAGTTCGCGCGCATTCACCGAACCGTAAACCACCTTTGACATAATTCTTTCAATGTCGCCTATTCCGCCGAGCGCTTTAACCGCCTCGGAGCGCACGGCGATGTTTTTTACAAAAAACTCCACCGCGTCAAGACGCATATTTATCTCGTCCGAATTTATAAGAGGCTGTTCAATCCATTTTCTCAAAAGGCGCGCGCCCATACTTGTGGACGTTTTGTCGAGTATTCCCAAAAGCGAGCCTTTTTTGCCCTTGTCGCGCATTGTTTCGGTAAGCTCAAGATTTCTGCGCGACGAAAGGTCGATTTCAACAAAAGACGACGAATTGTAAACACTCGCCTTTGAAATGTTTGAAAGCGACACTTTCTGCGTGTCGTCAAGATATTTGAGTGCACCGCCCGCGGCGCGGAGAGCATATTTATTTTCGCCGAGCGCCTGTTCCGACTCGGAATACGCGCCGAATTTTTCTCTCACTCTGTTTTCGCAGTCCGCAAGTTCAAAATCCTCGTCGGGAACGTAGCTTAAATAAAAATCACAGCGTTTTTTAAGATTTGCAAAAACCTTTTCAAATTTAAGAGCGCTTTGATTTGCTATAATTTCGGTCGGCTTGTAGCACGCAATAACGTTTGCCATTTTGCCCTCGGCAATGTCCTGTCTGCCGTAGGTCGCGAAAAAGTCGCCCGTCGAAACGTCGGCAAAACAAATGCCGAAATTTTCGTCGTCGGTGTAAATGCACGCAAGAAAATTGTTTGTACTGTCCGAAAGCGCCATATCAAGGTTCGCCGTGCCGGGTGTTACAACCCTCACGACGTCGCGCTTTACAATGTCTTTTGCAAGCGCCGGATCCTCCATCTGCTCGCAGATTGCAACCTTATATCCCTGTTTTACAAGGCGTGCAATGTAGCTTTGCACGCTGTGATACGGCACACCGCACATCGGCGCTTTTTCCTCTTGTCCGCAGTTTCTGCCCGTGAGCGTAAGCTCCAAAACCTTTGAGGCAATCAGCGCGTCGTCGAAAAACATTTCGTAAAAGTCGCCGAGCCTGAAAAACAAAAGACAGTCTTTATACTGCTCTTTCACCTGCAAATATTGCTTCATCATAGGTGTAACAGCATTTTTATCAGCCATAGTCAAAGAAACCTTTCCCTAAAAATTAGTGATGGCATCCGCCGCAGGACGAACAGCTTCCCGTACAGCCTTCCTCGTTGTCCTTGCCCGAAACGTAGTAACCCAAAATGCCGTTGATTTTGCTCATAAGATTAGAAAAATTCTGCTGTGCGTCAACATATGCCGCAATGCTCCTGTTCGCCATAATTTTCTCAAAAGCGGCCTTCGCGTCGTTCTGAATAACCTCAAATTCCTCTTTTGTGATGTCGGGGTTGGATGCTTTTTTTGTGAGGTCCTCGCGCGTTGTGTGATATTCCATCATAAGCTCAACCGCCTCTTTATCGTCAAGCTGATTTGCCTCGGCAAGCTTAAATGCTTTAAATTCCTCGCTCTCGGCAATCATAATTCCCAGCTCTTTTGCTTTGTCCATAATATCCTGCATAATAAAATTCTCCTTTATAATAATAAAAATTTATACCAATCCACCCGAAAGTGACCAAGTATGCGCGTTTGTGATTTTAACCCTGACTATCTTGCCGACAAGGCTTTTTTCGCCTTTAAAGTTGACGATTTTTCCGCCGTCGGTTCTGCCCGTCATAAAGTCGGGGTTGGTTTTGCTTTCGCCCTCAACCAGAATGTCAAATTCTTTTCCGTCGTATTCCTTGTTTTTCTCGGCGGAAATAATATTTTGAAGTTCCAGCATTCTGTCGAAATTTTTCTTTTTTTCTTCTTTGGTAAGAACGTCCTCCATTTTTTCGGCAGGCGTTCCGTGCCTTTTTGAATATATAAACGAAAATACGCTGTCGTATCTTACGGTTTTCAAAACCTCCATAGTATGCTCGAAATCGTCGTTGTCCTCGCCGGGAAAACCCACGATAATGTCGGTTGTGAGCGTGACGTTCGGAATTTTTTCCTTAACTTTTCTTATTTTTTCAAGATACTGCTCACTTGTGTATTTTCGGTTCATAGCCTTTAAAATTTTGTCGCTTCCGCACTGTATCGGCAAATGGAGCTGTTTGCAGACCTTTTTGTTCTGCGCCATCACGTCGATAAGCTTGTCCGACAAATCTTTCGGATGGCTCGTCATAAAGCGTATGCGCTCAATTCCGTCCGCCTTTGAAACCTCGTTTAAAAGGTCGGGAAAGTCGATGTAGCCGTCAATGTCCTTGCCGTAGGAATTTACATTCTGCCCGAGGAGCATAATTTCCTTAACTCCGTTTTCGGCAAGATTTTTTACTTCCTTCATAATGTCCTCTTTCATACGGCTTCTCTCGCGACCGCGCACATACGGCACAATGCAGTAGGTGCAGAAATTGTTGCATCCGTACATAACCGAAACGCCGGCAAGAGGCGAATTATCGCGGTGCATAGGCAGATTTTCGGCAATTTTGCCGTCCTCGTTGACAAACTCGATAACGCGTTCGTGAAAATTTTCGGCATTGTAGAAAATTTCGGGGAAACGGTAGAGCGAATGTGTGCCGAACACTATATCAACGTGCTTGTATCGCTTTTTAATCTGCTCCACAATGTGCTCCTGCTGCATCATACAACCGCAGACGCCGATAATAAGGCTCGGTTTTGCGCGTTTCAGCGCTTTCAGCGCGCCGATATTTCCGAAAACCTTAAGCTCCGCGTTTTCGCGCACGGCGCAGGTGTTGTAGATGATAACGTCCGCCTTGTTTTTGTCATCGGTCTTTTTATAGCCCATTTCTTCAAGCATACCCAAAAGACGCTCGGAATCGTTTACGTTCTGCGCACAGCCGTAGGTTTCCACAAAAGCAAATTTTTCACTCCCTGCGTTAATCTCCGCAACAAGCTTTATAATCCGCTTTTGATTTTCTATTTCTTCATTTGTAACGTTCACATTTTCTCGTTTTGACATTTCTTTCCCCATATATTGTTAAACATTATAATCCATATAATTATATCACAAAATTAAAAATATGTAAACCGAAAATTAAGATTTTGCGTAAATTTTTTTACAAAATTTTGCACAAACGGTTTTGATTTTTTGTGCAAACCGATTTTTTGATAAAAATTTTACAAAAATTTGGTACAAAAAACGTCAAAAAATTACAATATTTTCAAAAAACGCTTTACATTTGGAAAAATGTATGATATACTTTTTGCAACAAGTAGGATATCTTTAAATCCGATGCGGGACGTCGGCAAGATTGACAATAGTATTACTGCGCTTATTTTGCCTTGTCCGTGTTATGCTTCGGACAAGGCATTTTTATTATTTAAAAATATCCTATAATTTTAACGCCCAAAAGGGCAGACAGGAGATTTTTATGAAACTTATCTACGACGTAAACGACAAGCCTAAATTCGGGCAGCTGCTCGTGTTCGCATTCCAGCAGCTTCTTGCAATTTTGGCGGCAACAATCGCGGTTCCGTCCATCATCGGCAACGGAATGTCGCAGTCGGCGGCGCTTTTCGGCGCAGGTGTCGGCACAATCGTATACCTTTTGTTCACAAAATTCAAAAGCCCCGTGTTCCTCGGCTCGTCTTTCGCGTTCCTCGGTTCGATGTTCGCGGCTTTTGCGGGCGCCGTTTCGGTTGAGGCAGGTCACGCCGGACTCATCATCGGTGCAATTTTTGCAGGTCTTGTATATGTTGTAATCGCAATCGTAGTAAAATTTGCGGGCGTAAAATGGATTGACAAACTTATGCCTCCCGTTGTAATCGGACCCACAGTTGCAATCATCGGACTTTCGCTTTCGGGCAACGCAATCGGCGATATGCTTAAATTTGCCGAATTCGATGCGGCAAACTCGGTTTACGTTATGGGCGCTAAAGGCTGGATCGGTCTTATCTGCGCGCTTGCAACACTTCTCACTGTTATGATTTGCTCGGTTTACGGCAAAAAAATGACAAAACTTATTCCGTTCATCATCGGTATTCTCGCAGGCTACGCTGTTGCGGCAATTTTCACCGTAATCGGCATTAAAACGGGAAATGACAACTTTATGGTTATCGACTTCTCGCTCTTTAACAATATGCAGTGGTACCCCGACTTCACATTCTTTGAGGCTAAAAAAGGCTTTGCGGCGGTTGACGCAAAATACATAGCTACAATAGCGGTTGCATATGTTCCTGTTGCATTCGTTGTTTTTGCGGAACACATTGCAGACCACAAAAACCTTTCAAGCGTTATTGACAGAGAGCTTTTGAAAGAGCCGGGACTTCACAGAACACTCCTCGGTGACGGCGTCGGTTCAATGGTCGGCGCAATCTTCGGCGGATGCCCCAACACAACATACGGTGAGTCGGTAGGCTGTGTTGCAATCACAGGCAACGCGTCTGTTGTAACAATTCTCACAACGGCGATTATGGCAATTCTTATCTCGTTCTTCGGACCGTTTGTAACATTCCTTGCAACAATTCCGTCGTGCGTAATGGGCGGTGTGTGCGTAACACTCTACGGCTTTATCGCGGTAAGCGGTCTTAAAATGCTCCAGACTGTAGACCTCAACGACAACAGCAACCTCTTTGTTGTATCGGCAATCCTCATTGCAGGTATCGGCGGTATGGCACTCAAACTCGGTCAGGTTACACTCACCGAAATCGCTTGCGCGCTTATTCTCGGAATTATCGTAAACCTTATCCTGTCGAAAAAAGCGAGTGAATAATTATGAAGCTTAAATCCGAAATTCTGGACAGCTCGGCATTTAACCGTGCTCTGGTTCGCATAGCGCACCAGATTATCGAAAAAAACGGCAATGTTGAAAACCTTGCGGTTATCGGAATAAAAACGCGCGGAGTGCCCATTGCACAGCGCATTGCAAAAAATATTTACGATATTGAGGGTGTGAAAGTGGACGTCGGCGTTTTGGACATCACGCTCTACCGCGACGATTTGTCGCACATCTCGCCCGACCCGATAATCAATTCAACTGATATAAATTTCGATATAAACGGTAAAACGGTGGTTCTTGCGGACGACGTGATATACACGGGCAGAACGGTGCGCGCGGCAATGGACGCGGTAATGAGCATCGGCAGACCCGACAAAATAGAACTTTTCACAATGGTAGACCGCGGACACAGAGAACTTCCTATCCGCGCCGATTTTGTGGGAAAAAATCTTCCCACGTCGCACTCGGAGGTTGTGAAAGTTAACCTCACCGAAACCGACGGCAAGGACAATGTGGAAATATATTCGCTTTAAAATTAGCCTTTCGAGGACGACAAGCCGAAAAGGCAGGAAATTTTTAAAATGCAAGGCATACGGGGTTCGATCCTCTGATGCCTAGCCGAAAGAAAGTAATCCGAACCCGCCTGAAAAGGCATAATTTCGGCATCTTT
>ERZ773194.1148-NODE-1148-length-30556-cov-6.227173_pt1 | contig 30556 bp, 32 predicted proteins | sample MGYA00511240_ERZ773194 | MGnify/ENA primary metagenome ERZ773194 (study PRJEB29015, sample SAMEA2737774) | human gut metagenome | biome: human gut; feature: human-associated habitat; material: faeces | place: China | collected 2012 ... | reverse complement strand
TCCGCTTTGACTATCGCTGCTTAACTTCAAAATCCTTGCGGTTAATGTGTCAAGTTTTATTATACAGGATCAGTCCATCATTATTCTTCAGGCTTCTCTTTTTGAGAGGCCTTTTTCTTTTTGACCGAATATAGCTGTTCCTGCTCATAGGGGACGGCTTTTTCTATTTGTTGATATATTTTACGTCAATACTTTGCTTGACTTTTTAAGCGAAAATAGGTATAATTAATATGTATACTCTCCTGCGGTTTTGCACATAATAGTAAAAAATCGAATGGGAGTGTTTACGCATGAAAGATGAAGAAAAAAACGAAAATTCGTCCAATGAGACCGGTCAGGACGAGGAGCTTATCAGAGAATTCGGGCAGAGTGTTTCGCAGAACGCCAAGCATCTCATACATTGCCTTACCGTTATAGGTCAGGTTGAGGGGCACTACGTTCTTGCGGAGCAGAACAAGACTACAAAATACGAGCACATTATTCCGGCTCTTGTAGCGATCGAACAGGACAGAAGTGTCGAGGGACTGCTCATAATTCTCAATACAGTCGGCGGTGATGTTGAGGCGGGACTCGCGATAGCGGAGCTTATATCGGGCATGAAAACGCCGACGGTTTCGATAGTAGTAGGCGGGGGACATTCAATAGGTGTGCCGCTTGCAGTCAGTGCGAAGCATTCGTTTATTGTTCCGACAGCGTCAATGACGATCCACCCCGTGAGAATGAATGGGACTGTGCTCGGAATTCCGCAGACGCTGTCCTATTTTGACAAAATGCAGGACAGGATAATCAGCTTTGTGACTTCCAACAGCGGCATAAGCGAAGCTGATTTTCGCCGTCTGATGATGAATACCGAGGAGCTTGTCATGGATGTGGGAAGCGTCGTTGACGGCGAAAAGGCAGTCAGTCTCGGACTTATTGACGAGGTGGGTGGACTTGGCGATGCAATGGACTGTCTCTACAGCATGATAGAATCGTCAGAAAAGAGATACAAAGATTAACGGATAAACAGCATTTTACAGATCAGCATATCATGAGTGAGTTCGCTCTGATATGCTGACCATGATAAGGCACAAAGAGACAGAAAGTGCCGTAAATACAGAACAACGGAGGAAACAGATCAATAATGGCAGAAGCAAGAAAAAAAAGCACGACCCCAAAAAAGAAGTCCGCGGCAACGACAAAAACTGACAGTGCCCCCAAGTCTGAACCGTCAAGATCCAAGAACGGCATCACGGGGACTAAGAACCGCGACAATCAGTTCTGGTCAGTGATACTCTTTGCGGCGGGAGTTCTTATAGCTCTCATGACTTTGGTAAAGGGTTCGGCAGGCTGGCTGAAAATACATAATCTGCTTCTGGGAATGTTCGGTGTGGCAGTCTTTGCCGTGCCTGTCATACTCATATATACGTCCGTGCTGATAGGCATGGAAAAAAGTTCAGAGAGCGTTTCGGGACGCGCAGGCTGGGGAATAGCGATGACTTTTCTCGCAAGTGCCGCGTTTCAGATTTTTTTTGTGGGCGAAGTCCCGAGCGGCAGTCTGTGGCACTTCCTGACCAAGCTTTACGAGGAGGGAGTGGCGCTGAAGGGCGGAGGGATCGCAAGCGTGTTCCTTGCGTATCCGCTGCTGAAACTCATGGGCAAGCTTGGCGCGAAAATTTGCACAGCGGTGCTTTTTTTCGTGTTTGGTATGCTGCTCTCGGGCAAGGGACTGATAGACTTTCTGAAACTTCTTGCGCAGCCGTTTTTGTGGATAAAGCGCTTCTTTGACGGTATGCAGAATATGCTTATGGGCGGAGAATTCGGCGATGCTTTTGAGGAGGACGATGATTACAGCGACGATCGTGAGAAAAAGAGCTTTGACAAGGACATGGAAGCTATCAACATTGTCAACAGCCGCAGAAAACCTCGCAAGAAGGCAGAGCCTGAGATCGAGGAGGAAGTTCCGAATGTTGATCTTGGGGGATTTGATATGGATATTCCGCTGCCGAGCGACCATATAATCACGGGTCAGACGGAGAAAAACGAGGATATACTTGCCGATTCCGAGAAGGACGAGCAGCTTGAAGCTCTTATCAGCCGCGCTGCTGACAAGAAAGCTGAGCAGTCGGCAATAGATATTCCGCTTGAAGGTGGTACGGAAGTCCCAGAACCTGTTCGGCGCGAAAAGCCGGAATATATCCTGCCTCCTCTTGATCTGCTCACGCCGTCAGAGGTCAAGGTCAACCGTACAGAGGCGGTAGAGGAAATGCGGGCAAAGGCGGATATAATCGTAAATACTCTGCGCAGTTTTGGCGTTGAGGTGAAGATAAAGGACATTTTTCGCGGTCCTGCGATCACAAGATACGAGATCCAGCCCGGAGTTGGCGTAAAGGTGAAGAAAATTACGGGACTTGCCGACGATATCGCGCTTTGCCTTGCCGCGCAGGGTGTAAGAATTGCCGCAGTTCCGGGAAAATCGGCTATAGGAATCGAGATCCCGAACGAGGTAAAGGACATGGTCTCGCTTAGGGATATTCTCTCGGCACACGAGTTCCGCGAATCCAAGAGCAAGCTTACTTTCGCGGTAGGAAAGGACATTACGGGCAATATAATTCTGGGCGACATAGCGAAAATGCCCCATGTTATCATCGCAGGTACAACAGGCTCGGGAAAGTCCGTTTGTACCCGTTCGATAATCATGAGTATCCTGTTCAACGCAACGCCCGATGAGGTTAAGCTCATTCTCATCGACCCGAAAATTGTTGAGTTCAAGATATTCGAGGGAATCCCGCACCTGCTTATTCCTATCGTCACAGACGTAAAAAAAGCGGCAGGAGCGCTCGGCTGGGCAGTCAATGAGATGATGCGCCGATATCAGACTTTTGCTGACGCCGGAGCTAATGACCTCAAGTCATACAATGAGCTTGCGGAACTTGACGGCGATATGGCGAAGATCCCGCAGATAGTTATTTTCATTGACGAACTTGCCGACATGATGCTCGTGGCAGGCAAAGAGGTCGAGGACTCGATTTGCCGCCTTGCTCAGATGGGACGTGCCGCAGGTATGCACCTTGTTGTTGCAACTCAGCGACCGACCACAGATGTAATTACAGGACTTATCAAGGCAAATATTCCGAGCCGTATCGCACTTTCGGTAAAGTCGCAGATAGACTCGCGAACGATTATCGATATGGCAGGCGCGGACAAACTTCTCGGAAACGGCGATATGCTCTATATGCCTATCGGCACGGGCGAGCCTGTGCGAGTTCAGGGCTGTTTCGCTTCAAACAAGGATATTTCGGCAACGATAGAATACATAAAGTCGCAGGTTCAGGGAGAATTTGACGACAGCATTATCGCGGAAGTTGAGTCGTTTGTGCCTGTTTCAAAGGGAGAAAGCCGCGGCGGTGACGATTCCGCAGACTTTGCCGCAGGAAGCGACGAGGATTACGTTGAGCGCGCTATGGAAGTCGCCGTAAATGCAGGACAGCTTTCCACGTCAATGCTCCAGAGAAAGCTGAAACTCGGATATGCAAGAGCTGCCCGAATCATGGATGAGCTTGAAGAAATGGGCGTTATCGGTCCGAGCGAAGGAGCAAAGCCGAGACACGTTCTTATGTCCAAAATGCAGTATGATGAGAGAAAACTCCGCCGAATGGAGTAGAGCGGCTGAAATATTCAAGGCAACATCGCGCAAGTCTGTACGGTGTCGCCTGAAGGATCAATGAGGTGATATAATGTACGAGGGCTTTCTGCCTATCACAAGAAAGGAAATGGACGAGCTTGGTATCGAGCAGTTCGATTTTATATACATAACGGGTGACGCATATGTCGATCACCCGAGTTTTGGTTCGGCTATTGTAACGAGGCTTATCGAGTCGCTTGGATTTAAAATTGGCATAATCTCGCAGCCCGACTGGCATACGGACAGGGATTTTAAGAAATTCGGTGCGCCAAAGTATGCGTTTCTTGTTACTGCGGGAAACATCGACTCAATGGTCGCGCACTATACGGCGGCCAAGAGAAAGCGTTCGGAGGACGAGTATTCCCCGGGCGGAGTTGCAGGAAAACGTCCCGACCGCGCAGTCATCGTTTATTGTCAGAAACTCCGTGAGTATTTTGGCGATATTCCGATAGCAATTGGCGGACTTGAGGCTTCCTTGCGTAGATTTGCACATTACGATTACTGGGACGACGGAGTTCGCCCGTCTGTTCTCGTGGACAGCGGCGCGGATCTTCTCATGTACGGCATGGGCGAACATCAGATAGAAGAAGTCTGTACGCGTCTGGCGGCAGGCGAGAAAATTTCCGATATGCATGATGTTCGCGGAACGTGTTACCTTACCGAACCTGTCAACACGCCGCTCGGAGCGGCGCAGTGCCCGTCATTTGAACAGGTTCGTGACAGCAAGACCGAGTATGCCAAGGCTGTGAAGATACAGTACGACTGGCAGGACGAGGTCTACGGCAAGACCGTTATCCAGCGTCACGGCAATATGATGCTCGTGCAGAATCCGCCCGCATACAGTCTTACAACGGAGGAACTTGACCGCATTTACGCACTTCCGTACATGAGAGCCTATCACCCTTCATATGAGTCACAGGGCGGAGTTCCCGGCATTGAGGAGGTTCGTTTCTCAATAACCCACAACCGCGGCTGTTTCGGATACTGTAATTTCTGCTCGATCGCGCTTCATCAGGGGCGGCGAGTAACCGTGCGAAGTGAGGAGTCAGTTCTCGCAGAGGCGGAGAGGATCACGAAAATGCCCGATTTCAAGGGGTACATACACGATGTCGGAGGCCCGACAGCTAATTTCAGGCGGACTTCCTGTGATAAGCAGCTCAGCAAGGGACTGTGCATGGGCAAGAAATGTCTCGCGCCGACTCCGTGCCCTGCGCTAAAGGTGGATCACTCCGAGTACCTCGATATGCTGCGTAAAATTCGCGCAGTCAAGGGCGTAAAGCGCGTGTTTATACGTTCGGGTATCCGCTATGACTACCTTATAGAGGACAAGGACGATGAATTCATGCGTGAACTTATAAAGTATCACGTCAGCGGACAACTTAAAGTCGCGCCGGAGCATTGCTCCGCAGTAGTCCTTGATAAAATGGGAAAACCGCATATTGAAGCCTACAAACGCTTTCAGAAGCGTTTCTACGAGGTCACGAAAGGTATCGGAAAGGAGCAGTATCTCGTTCCGTATCTCATGTCATCGCACCCCGGAAGTACACTTAGCGAGGCGATAGAACTTGCGCTGTTCCTGAAGGAAAACAAGATACGTCCCGAGCAGGTTCAGGACTTTTATCCGACTCCCGGAACTATCTCAACGGCTATGTTCTATACCGAACTTGACCCGTACACAATGGAAAAGGTCTATGTTCCGAAAACACCAAAGGAAAAGGCGATGCAGCGAGCATTGCTCCAGTATTTCCGACCGCAGAACAATGAATTGGTGCTTGAAGCCCTTAAAAAGGCAGGCAGGCGCGATCTGATCGGAAAATCGCCGAAATGTCTCGTTGAAGACGATACACAGAATTACAGAAAGGGCAGTGAAAGATCCTCATGGCAGGGAAAAGGAAAGCCACCACGTCAAGGAAAAGCTCCACAGCACGGACAAAAGCGCCCGTCATCACCAAACGGCAGGAGCAGATCATCAGAAAATACGCCAAAAAGAAAGGGAAAAAGGAAGTAGGACTTCCGTTTTTCCTCATTATCTGCCTGATCATTGCAGGCACGGTGCTGCTAAAGTACTTTGAGGACAACAGCGGATACATAGATGCTGACGGAACTCTCTCGGTTCACTTTATAGATGTAGGGCAGGGGGACTCCACCCTTGTCATTTCAAACGGCGAGACCATGCTGATAGACTGCGGTGAAAGCTCTGCGGCGGACAAGGTCACTTCCTATCTGACGAGCGTGGGAGTTGATAAGCTTGATTATATTGTCGCGACCCACCCACATTCCGACCACATGGGCGGCATGGCAGAGGTGATAGATACTTTTGACGTTGGTGAGGTTATAATGCCTGCGCTTGCGGACGATGATATACCGACCTCAAAATATTTTGAGAAGTTTCTCGATTCCTGCGAATCAAAGAATGTTACGATAGAGCAGGCTCAGCTCGGGCAGATCATCACGGTCGGAGGAGCTTCTGCTGAAGTTGTTGCTCCGTGCTCGACAGGATACAGCGATGTGAACAACTATTCCGTGAGCCTTGACATCACCTTCGGACGAACTTCGTTCCTGCTTACAGGTGACGCAGAGGAACTTTCGGAGAAAGAAATGCTTGAAAACGGAACAGTTACCCATGCAACAGTCTACAAAGCCGGACATCACGGCAGCCGCTATTCAAGCTCGGAGGAGTTCCTCGATGTTGTTTCCCCTGAGATAGCAGTGATATCCTGCGGCGCGGGAAACTCCTACGGTCATCCGAATCAGGAGGCTCTTGACAGGATATCCGCATACACCGACAGGATATTCCGCACCGATCAGAACGGCAATGTCGTAATGACTTCGGACGGAGAAAATGTTGAGGTAAATACCGAAAGGAACTGAAATGACAGTAATCGACAGATTTGAGGATAACATCGCTGTTCTTGAAGCGGACGGCGAAATGGTTGAGATACCGCGCGAAAAGCTGCCGGCAGAGGCCCGCGAGGGAGATATCCTTAACTTTGCGGACGGAATCTACACCATTGATGAAAAAGCAACTAATGAAAGGCGCAGCGCTGTACGCAGCAGATTGTACAGGCTGATGAACAAAGACAATGACTGATGCAATTATAATAGGCGGCGGAGCAGCAGGCTGTTTTGCGGCGGTTCACGCGGCTCGGTTCGGCAAGAGCGTTGTGCTCTTTGAGAAGAACGAGCGGCTCGGCAGGAAACTCCGCATAACAGGAAAGGGGCGCTGTAACGTCACCAATAACAGTTCCGCAGAGGAGCACATGAAAAATATCCCCGTGAATCCGCGGTTTATGTACAGCGCATTTTCCGCCTGTGACAGCAGCGATGTTATGAGCTTTTTCGAGGAACTCGGAGTTCCGCTCAAAACAGAGCGCGGCAACCGTGTCTTTCCAGTGAGCGACCGTGCGGACGACATTGCGGACGCACTTGAACGTGAGATGAAAAAACTCGGTGTGCGCGTGATAAATAAGCGAGTTTCGTCTCTTATTATAGAGAACGGAACTTGTGTGGGAGTCAGAGCAGGCGGTGAGGAGTACCGTTCCAACTCCGTTCTTATCGCAAGCGGCGGAGCTTCGTACCCGAAAACGGGTTCGACCGGAGACGGCTACGGATTTGCGGAGAAAGCGGGTCACACGGTTACAGAACTGAAACCAAGTCTCGTACCGCTTGTGTCGCCTGACAAATTCTGTGCGGAACTTATGGGATTGTCCCTGCGAAATGTAACTCTTACTGTTTATGACGGCGACAAGCCGATCTTCAGCGAATTCGGGGAAATGCTTTTCACGCATTTCGGAGTTTCAGGGCCGCTTGTTCTCAGTGCAAGTTCTCATATAAGAGATATGAAACCGAATCGCTATCATCTCGCGATAGACCTCAAACCCGCGCTCGACAGTGAACAGCTTGACGCGCGTATACAGCGTGATTTCGCGGAAAATCTCAACCGTGACTTCGTTAACGGAATAAGAAAGATTCTCCCTGCAAAACTGATTCCTGTGATAACAAGACTATCAGGAATTCCTGAGGAGCAGAAGATAAACAGCGTTACCAAGGAACAGCGCAGGCGTTTCGGCGAACTGATAAAGGCATTTCCTGTGAGAGTTTCGGGTTTCCGTCCGATAGATGAGGCAATCGTGACAAGCGGAGGTATCTTGGTCAGGGAGATAGATCCGCACACAATGGAATCAAAGCTTGTCCGCGGACTGTTTTTTGCAGGCGAGGTAATAGACGTTGACGCATATACGGGCGGTTTTAACCTGCAAATAGCGTTTTCGACCGCCTACAGCGCGGCACTTTATATGTAGAGAGGTGATATTATGAGTTGTCTGGGAAATGTTTTGTGGTTTATTTTCGGCGGATTAACGAGCGGTCTCTCATGGGTTCTCGCAGGTTGTCTCTGGTGCATTACGATAGTCGGCATACCTGTCGGTCTGCAATGCTTCAAATTCGCGGGACTGGCGTTTTTCCCGTTCGGAAAAACTGTTGAGTACGGCGGCGGAGCAGGTTCAATGATCGTTAATATAATATGGCTTATTCTGACAGGACTCGTTATGGCGGTAGGGTATGTGCTGCACGGTGCATTTCTCTGCTGTACGATTATCGGGATACCGTTCGGTATGCAGATGTTCAAGCTTGCGAAACTCGCGCTCATGCCGTTCGGGGCAGAGGTAAAGTACGAATAACTTAAAGGAGAAGATAATGAAAAGTATCAATATTGCTATAGACGGGCCTGCCGGAGCAGGAAAAAGCACGATCGCGAAAATGGTTTCGGCAAAGCTCGGGTACATTTATGTCGATACGGGAGCGCTCTATCGGACGATCGCTCTGTTTATCACCGAGAACAATATTGCGGACGGCGACATTGAGCAAGCTTTGGAAAAAGCCGATGTTTCGCTGAAATTCATTGACGGAGCGCAGAGAGTCTTTCTCGGTGGAAGAGATGTTTCCGACCATATCAGAACTCCCGAGATCTCCATGGCAGCCTCCCGGACTTCCGCAATTCCTGCGGTAAGAAAGTATCTTTTCGGCACTCAGCAGAAGATAGCGGCGGAGAACAACGTGATAATGGACGGCAGAGATATCGGCACGGTAGTCCTGCCGGATGCCGATGTGAAGATATTTCTCACAGCCTCGGCCGAGGAACGCGCAAACAGACGCTACAGGGAACTTTCACAGAAGCCCGATTGTCCGACATATCAGGAGATACTCGACGACATTGTAAAGCGTGATCATCAGGATATGAACCGCGAGACTGCTCCGCTGAAGCAGGCAGAGGACGCAGTTCTGCTCGATACCACGGAGCTTGATCTTGAGCAGTCTGCACAGGCAATAATTGACATAATAAACAATAAGCTTGGCGGAGGGATTGCGTGATGTATGCTTTTGTAAAATTTTTGGTTAGAGTCTACTTTCACATCGTCTACAATATCCACTTTGAGGGCAGGGAAAATATTCCCAAGAATACAAGCGTCATATACGCCTCAAATCACCGCAGCTACGCCGATCCGCCTCTTGTAGGCTGTGCGGCGCGAGGAAAGCTTTCGTTCATGGCTAAGGAGGAGCTTTTTGAGAAACAGCCGTTTGCCGCCTTGATACGCGCTCTCGGAGCGTTTCCGGTTGCGAGGGGAAAGGGAGATTCAAAGGTTATCGACACTGCTGTCGAAAAGCTTGAATCGGGCAGGAGTCTCATGATTTTCCCTGAGGGAACGCGTTCAAAGGACGGAAAAGTCCACAAGGGACACACGGGAGCGGCTCTCATCGCTGCACGTTCGGGAAAGCCGATAATTCCCGTAGGTGTGGTTTACGGCGACAAGCTGAAATTCCGCACTAAGCTTACGGTCAGGTACGGAGAGCCGATAATGCCGCAGGATTACGCCGAGATATCGGATAACCCGAATCCACGTCAGCTTGTAAGGCTGAAGAACCGTTATATGGCGGATATCAAGCTGCTCGTTGAGGGTGAGACCGCTGCGGAGGAGAGTGCGAATGAGTAAGGTAACAGTTGCAAAGTCGGCAGGCTTTTGCTTCGGCGTTGACCGTGCCGTGAAAATGGTCTACGGGGAGCTTGAAAAGGGAACTCGCGTTGCGACTCTTGGGCCGATAATCCACAATCAGGACGTTGTTGATGATATGACGGCAAAAGGCGCGCGCATTATAAGCTCGGTTGATGAGCTTGAGGAGGGCGAAACCGTTGTTATTCGCTCTCACGGAGTTGACAGAGAGGTTTACAGGCAGATAGAGGCAAAGGGCAACAGAATGCTTGACGCGACCTGTCCGTTTGTATCGAGAATTCACCACATTGTGTCCGAAAAAACGAAGGAAGGTTACTTTATACTGATCGCAGGTGATAAAGACCACCCGGAGGTTCAAGGAATCGTTGGTCATTGTGACCAAAATTATCTTGTTTTTAAGGATAACGTTGAGCTAAGTGACTTTTTTGAGAATAGCTACAAAAAATTCGGAAAAAAGCTTGCTTTTGTCGAGCAAACAACGTATAATATAGTAGTATGGGAAAAGTGTTTAAATGTGATCCCGAAGAATGATCCGGATATTTTTATTGCGGATACGATTTGCAGCGCTACCGATGCGCGTCAGTCCGATGCGGCTGAGCTTGCAAAAAGCTCGGATATCATGATCGTTGTCGGAGGCAGGCACAGCTCTAACACCGTAAAACTTTACGAGGTTTGCAGCCGATACTGTAAAACGTATCATATCGAGAATTCAGACGAGCTTCACAGCTTAAATCTTCCCGATGCTGAAAGAATCGGCATTACTGCAGGAGCGTCAACTCCTGCTTATATAATCAAGGAGGTACAAACCAAAATGACAGAGAATGAAAATCTCACAGCAAACATGGATGAGGATATCGACTTTGCTCAGGCACTCGATGAGTCATTCAAAAAAATACATACAGGAGAGAAAGTTAAGGGCACAGTTGTTGCTGTAAACAATACAGAAGCTATCGTAGACCTCGGAACAAAGCACACAGGCTATGTTGCACTCGATGACCTTACAGACGATTCTACAAAGAAGCCCGGCGACATCGTAAGCGTTGGCGATGAGATCGACCTCATCGTTATCAAGGTAAATGATGCAGAGGGTACAGTTGCTCTTTCCAAGAGAAAGGTTGACGAGCAGGCTGGTTACGAGAATATCCTCAAGGCTAAGGAAGAGGGCACAGTTCTTGAGGGTGTTGTTCAGCACGTTGTAAACAAGGGCGTTACTCTTACTGTTCAGGGTGTAAGGGTCTTTATCCCTGCTTCACTCACAGGTCTCCCCAGAGGCGCAGAGCTTGAGCAGCTTCTCAAGCAGAAGGTCGAGTTCATCGTTATCGAGGTTACTGAGGGAAGAAAGAGAGCTGTCGGCTCGATCAAGGCTGTTCAGAACGCTAAGAAGGCTGAGGCTCAGGCTAAGTTCTGGGAAACAGCTAAGGTTGGCGATGTATTCACAGGCAAGGTAAAGTCACTCACAAGCTTCGGCGCTTTCGTTGACCTCGGCGGAATTGACGGTATGGTTCACATTTCTGAACTTTCATGGAAGAGGATCAAGCACCCGAGCGAGGTCGTAAGCGTTGGCGATACTCTTGAAGTTTACATCAAGGATCTCGACAGAGAGGCTAACAGAATTTCTCTCGGCTTCAAGAAGGCTGAGGACAATCCGTGGGAGATCTTCAAGGCTAACTATAAGGTAGGCGACGTTGTTAAGGCAACTATTGTTTCTATCACAAACTTCGGTGCTTTCGCTCAGATCATCGACGGAGTTGACGGTCTTATCCACATCTCTCAGATCGCTGACAGAAAGGTCGAAAATGTAAAGGACGTTCTTTCTGTAGGTGATGTTGTTGATGTTAAGATCATCGACATCGACACAGAGTCCAAGAGAATCAGCATTTCTATCCGTGCTCTTCTTGAGGATCAGGCTGATGATGACGCTGCTGAGGACGACGCAGAATAATTTTTAGCGGATTTTGAGCTGTACCTTTTTGGTACAGCTCTTTTTGTTTGGAGAAAACTGTATGATTTTCGGATCTGATCGAATTCGCCCGAGTGCTGCGCTGTATTTACGCACAATTCACAATGCCGCATTTTGTGCATAATTCCGTATTTTAAGAGATGAAGCCTGTGTGCTATTGACAAATTTCTCCAAATGCTGTAAATTTAATATGTATAGGTGTGGCTTGTATCCACACAATAATATCGAGAGGGGATATGTTAATGAACTTAAAAAAGATCACGGCGGCAATTTCTGCTTTGGCTATGGCTGCCGGTATCGCGGCTTATCTGCCGACTGACAGCATAAGCTCAACTGCTTCAACGGCTTATGCCGCTGAGAAGTACAACTACGCTGAGGCACTCCAGAAGTCTATGTTCTTCTACGAGGTGCAGCAGTCCGGTAAGCTTCCCGATTGGAACGAGGTTCAGTGGAGAGCCGACTCAATGGTCGATGAGGACGGCAACGAGACCGATAAAGTTCCCGGAGGCTGGTTTGATGCAGGCGACCACTTCAAATTCACACTCACAAATGCTTATGCGGCATCCGTGCTTGCGTGGGGCTACATCGAGTACAAGGACAACGTTGATAAGGCGGGTCTTGGCGAGCTTTACAGAAACAATCTCCAGTGGGGACTTGACTATGTAATGGGCTGCGACCTTGGTGACGGTAAGCTTGTCGGCACGATCGGAGACTTCACGGGCAGCTCTACAGACCACAATATCTGGTGCAGCGCGGAGGTTTACCTCAGAAAGCATCACCTCAACGGAGGCGACTGGGAGCGTCCCTATGACACGATAGAGAACTCCACTGTTGCAGCACTTGCAGCCGCTGCTCTTGCGGAAGGCTACATCATTTTCAAGGACGACCAGCCCGAAAAGGCTGAGCAGTACCTTGAGCACGCAAAGAATCTCTTTGAACTCGCAGACACATGGAGAAGCACCAAAGATGTTGGCGGAATGGGTTCAATGTACCCGACATCTACATGGGTAGACGATTGTATGTACGCTGCTGATTGGCTTTATCTTGCAACAAACGATAAGAGCTACCTCGACAAGATTGAGAGCGACTACATTCCGAATTTCCCGACTGAGAACCAGTCGAGCGATAAGAAGTATACATGGGGATTCTGCTGGGACGACACAACTCAGGGTGCAGCGCTCCTCTATGCGCAGATAACCGGAGACCAGAGTTGGATCGACCATATTTCCCACCACCTCGATTATTGGATAGACGGTTACGGCGGAAAGAAGCTTGACTACACTCCCGACGGACTGGCTTATCTCACGAACTGGGGTTCGCTCCGCCACGTTTCAAATACTGCATGGCTGGCTTTCCTTTCAAGTGACACTATATTCAAGGACGATACTGCTCTTGCAACTAAGTACAGAGACTGGGCAAAGAGCCAGATGGACTACGCTTTCGGTGATAACGCTCTTGGAATGAGCTACGTCCTCGGAATGGGTGATACTCAGCCTACTGCTTTCCACCACAGAACGGCATCGGGTATCCACGATGACCATTGGAACGAGCTTGGTCACGAGTCGAGCAGTGAAGGCTGGCAGACCGAATACGCACATACTCTCTATGGTGCGCTTGTCGGTGGACCGGATTCTCAGGGTAAATACGAAAACGAAGTCGGAAAGTATGAGTTCTCCGAGGTCGCAATTGACTACAATGCAGGATTCACAGCGGCTCTCTGCTCGATGATCGGCGAGTATGGCGGCGAAAAGCTCGATAACTTCCCGCCTGTTGAGACTCCTAAGTGGGCAGAATGGGAAGTTGCGGCAGTTCTCAACGGCAGCGGCAACAGTTACACAGAGGTAAAGGCTTGGGCTATGAACCACACAGCTTGGCCTGCAAGAGTTGCTAAGAATATAAGCTATCGTTACTACTTTGACGTTTCTGAGGTTCTCGAAGCGGGACTTTCTGTTGATGACATTACCGTAAAGAGCAACTCTCAGCAGTATCAGGAGGGTCAGCAGGGTTATGCTACAGTTTCAGGTCCTATAAAGTATGAGGGCGACCCGAGCGGCAACACTTACTATGCTGAAATCAAGTTCGAGGACGGCAGAGCGATCCAGCCGACCGGTCAGAGCGAGCACCGAGATGAGGTTCAGTTCAGGATCTCGATTCCTGACGCAGTAGACGGCAAACCTACAACAGGAGCTTGGGATCCCACGAACGACTGGTCTTACGAGACACTTACAGCTACACAGGATATCAAGTCCGATGACGCGATAAACGAAAAAATCACGATGTATGTAGACGATAAGCTGGTTTGGGGAGTTGAACCTGACGGAACAGAGCCTGATACAGATCCTACTACAGCCACAACTCAGCCTACAACAGGTGATGATATTGTATGGGGCGACGCTAACTGCGACGGTAAGGTCGACATTTCAGACGCTGTTATGATCCTTCAGGCAATAGCGAACAATGACGTTTACGGTGTAAACGGTTCAAGCGAGACCAGAATCACAGAACAGGGCGTGATCAATGCTGACGTTTATGATAACGGAACAGGCATGACAACATTGGATGCATTGACGATTCAGCGTTATCTTGTTGAACTTATTGACAAACTCCCTGTAACATCAAACTAATTCATACAATGTTAATAAAAGGCGTTTCGACGCCTTTTATTATTTTTAGCTTTTTGTGGAAATGCACAAAAAACTTTTTTGCTGATTATGAGAATATACGAATTTTCGGAAAACTATTTACTTTTTTTCACCCATATTATATAATTATATCTGATGAGAAAGGTGCAGGTCCGAATCGGATTCTTCTCGTCATTTATTACAAAGTCTATAACCACGGCGCTTGCACTGGCGCTGTGTTATAAAATTCATTATATTCATTCTATCAGGGAGGGTATTTAACAATGCACAAGAAAATGGTAAAGGCAGTTGCTGGCAGCTTTGTTGCTGCTACCATGCTTGCTACAAGCGCAGCTGCAATGATCCCCATGGGCGCATTTGCTAAGGATTACTGCGTTGGTCAGACTAACTTTGACGACGGCGTTGGTCTTCCGTGGCATACTTGCGTTACTAATCCTGCACAGCAGTCATTTAACATCTCAGGCGGTACTTACAATGTAACTATCGATAACCCCGGCGGTGAAAAGCGCGGCGGTGCTTCAAGATGGGATTGTCAGTTCAGACACAGAAAGCTTCACATTGAGGCTGGACACACTTATAAGATCCACTGGGAAGTAGAAGCTTCCAATGCCGGTGACCTTGCTACTCACATCGCTACACTCGACGGTGAGACAACTATTGCATGGCACAACAACGCTTCTGACTTTAATCAGGGTTGGAACAATGTTTCTATCAAGAAGGGCAAGAACACATTTGATTCTACTTTCACAGCAACAGAATCTATCGAGGTTGCTGAGTGGGCATTCCATTACGGCGGAGCTGGTCCATTCCAGGATCATGACTGCTTCCCCGAGGGAACAACTCTTAAATTTGATAACATGACACTCGAATGCACAACTTGTGGTGATACATACAAGGGTGACAGCACACCTTGTCTTTGGGATCCCTCTGACGAAATGGGTGTTGTTACTCCCAGAAGTGACGTAAGAGTTAACCAGGTCGGTTATATCCCGAACATGGTTAAGCAGGCTTCTTACGCTACAGATACTCAGATCAGCCCTGTTAAGTTTGAAGTTCGCAAGAAGTCAAATGATGAAGTCGTATATTCCGGCACATCTACTGACAAGGGCTTCGATAAGGACGCTGGTGAGTACATTCAGCTTATCGACTTCACAGACGTTGTAGATGCAGGCGAGTACTACATCTGGGTCGATGATGAGACCAATACATACACAAACTCGAAGACAGGCGAGACATATCAGATGTACAAGAGCCATGACTTCAAGATCGGTACTGATATCTACAATGGTGTTCTTACTGATGCGCTTAACTACTACTATCAGAACCGTTCAGGTATGGACATTGAAGAGAAGTACATCACTTCCTGCAACGAGAAGGACACAAAGGCTGATCTTGCTCATAAGGGTGGTCACGCTCCTACAGATAATGCTTATGTTCAGTCTAAGTGGGTTCGTTCATATGGTCAGGAGTTCGATGGTGACAAGACATACCAGATCGACGGTGTCGGCGGTTGGTACGACGCAGGCGACCACGGTAAGTATGTTGTTAACGGCGGTATCTCCGTTTGGACTCTCCAGAATATGTTTGAAAGAGCAAAGGCTCAGGGCAGTGCCGATAAGTTCAACGATAATGGTGTAATGTCCATTCCTCAGAACTATAGCGTAGGCAACATCAAGTTTGACGGTACAGGTTCTCCTGATATCCTCGATGAGGCAAGAGTTGAACTTGAGTGGATGTTCAACATGATGGTTAAGTCTGACGATCCTTACTGGGGCAGCAAGTACGAGAACTTCGTATATCACAAGCTTCACGACCACAAGTGGACCGGTCTTGCTACACAGCCTTGGAACTATCAGGATGAGTGGGGTACAACTCGTATCGTAAAGCCCCCGTCATATGCAGCTACATTCAACATGATCGCTTGTGCAGCACAGGCTGCTCGTCTCTGGGAAAGCTATGATTCTGATTTCGCAGCTAAGTGCCTTGACAACGCTAAGAAGTCTTGGGAAGCTGTAATGAAGTATCAGAGCAACTGGGCAATTGACGAAGGAAACAGCGCGTCAGATCCTATGTTTGCTCCTCTTGATCAGGCTATCGGCGGCGGTGCTTACGGTGACTCATACGTTCAGGATGATGCTTACTGGGCAGCTTGTGAGCTTTTCGCTACAACAGGCGACAATACTTACTACGATTTCCTTTCCAAGTATAAGAATAACAACGATAAAACAGGCAATGATAAGGCATTCAGCCTTACAACAAACCTCGGCGGCGGTGAGAATAACGGTTCATTTGGCTCATTCAACTGGGGCTGTACAGCTGGTCTCGGTACAATTTCTCTCTACCTCAGCGACAAGACACCTGCTGCTGACAAGAGCACTATCGAGAAGGCTATCACATCAGCTGCTGATGAGTACATCGCTCAGATGAATGAGTCCGGTATGGGTATCCCTTATAAGGAGGCTACATTTACTGACGGCGTAAACATCGGTAAAGATGAAAACGGAAATCTCATCGAGATTACCGGTTATGAGTGGGGTTCAAACTCATTCGTTGTTAACAACGCTATCGTTATGGCTTACGCTTACGATATCAACGGTACTAACAATTACATCTCAGCTGTAACAGAGGCTATGGACTACATCTTCGGACGTAACGGAAACGGCTTCTCTTATGTTACTGGTTACGGTACATACCACGAGAACAATCCTCACCACAGATTCTGGTCACACGAGCTTGACAGCGCATTCCCGTATGCTCCTTCAGGCGTAATGTCAGGTGGTCCTGGTTCAGGACTTCAGGATCCTTACGTTGGCGGTCTCGGCTATGTAAGAGGTACTGTTCCTGCTCAGAAGTGCTTCGTTGACTCTATCGAAGCTTGGTCTGTAAACGAGGTTACGATCAACTGGAATGCTCCTTTCGCTTGGGCTATCTCATTCCTCGATGACGAGGCTGCAGAGGCTCCTAAGCCCGGTGAGGATCCCACAAAGCCCAGCACAGGCGATATCCTTTGGGGTGACGCTAACTGCGACGGCAAGGTTGACCTCTCTGACGCTGTAATGATTCTCCAGTCCATTTCAAACCCCGACAAGTACGGTGTGAATGGATCAAGTGACAGCCATATCACTGCACAGGGCGTTCTCAACGGAGACGTTTATGCAAATGGTACAGGTCTCACACCTCAGGACGCACTTTCTATCCAGAAGTACGTTGCTGAGCTCATCACAGAGCTTCCTGAGTCTTATCAGTAATTATAATTTGTGCAACAACGATATAATAAGGCGACGCTTCGGCGTCGCTTTATTGTTACAGGTGAATTATGGGTAATATTTTAGATTATATTGATTGGCGCGGCGATATTCCTTTTTCTTGCGATTCTTTCAACGAGGTAGACGGACTGGTTCTGGCACAGCTTTGCTATGTGGCTTTTGATCAGATCGCCGTAGAGGCGGCTACCGACCATATAACTCTGCGAGATGCCTATAACAGGTTTAATGCCGAAAAAATTCCTGAAACGGAAAGAATGTCGACCTTTGAACAGGATATTCTGCTCTTTAAAAAGCTTGCCGAATCAACGCGCTTTGGTCAGACTATACTTGCGGACTATGTCAATATGACCGACACAGGCGAGGAACTGCAATTTTCCGCGGTAAGCTGCTACCTTGCTGACGGTTCGGTCTTTGTGGCATTTCGCGGAACTGACGGCACAGTTGTCGGCTGGAAAGAGGACTTTAATCTGAGTTACATGGCTCAGACCTCAGGACAGCTCAACGCGGTGAATTACCTTAATGAAAAGTTCTCGGGATACCCTGCGCCGATAAGGCTTGGAGGACACTCAAAGGGCGGAAATCTGGCAATTTACGCCACGGCTTACTGCTCTGATGAGGTAAGGGGGAAGATAACCGAGGTATACGCGTATGATTCTCCGGGATTTCGACAGGAAATTGTTGAAAGTCCGCAGTATAAAGAGATCCTTCCGCGCTTGAACAGCTTTGTTCCCGAGGGTTCTATTGTCGGAATGCTTCTTGCAAGCGAAGGTGACTATAAGATCGTGCGAAGTTCCGCGACAGGAATTTCGCAGCATATCACCTACAGTTGGGAACTGAAACGTAATCACTTCCTCCTTGCAGATAAGCTTACACGTTCGGGAGATGTTATCAACAAGACGATTACCGGCTGGCTTGATGAATTCAGCGATGAGGACAGGCAAATTTTTGTAAATACTCTATTTGAGATACTTGAAGCTGCCGATAAACCAACGCTCAAGGAACTGAAAACACCAAGTTCCTATGCATCTATAATCAAGGCTATGCGTTCGCTTACGCCTGAGCAGCAGCGCGTCATGCGTGAGGCAAGGAAAAAAATCGCTGACAACGGTAAAAAGGCGCTGTTTCCAAATTCAGACAAATAAAAAAAGACTGCAAGGAAAATTCCTTGCAGTCTTAATTTTTTAAATCAAACGCCATATTTAGCAGTAGCAACCGGAATTCCGGGGCCCATTGTTGAAGTAACTGTGCAGGACTTGAGATAAGTACCCTTTGCAGCAGCCGGCTTAGCCTTAACGATAGCTTCCATAAGAGTTGAGAAGTTCTCCTCAAGCTTTTCGGGACCGAAAGAAGCCTTGCCGATGGGGCAGTGAATGATATTTGTCTTGTCAAGACGGTACTCGATCTTACCAGCCTTAGCCTCTGTAACAGCCTTTGCAACATCGGGAGTTACAGTACCAGCCTTCGGGTTCGGCATCAGACCACGAGGTCCGAGAACCTTACCAAGACGACCAACAAGACCCATCATATCAGGTGAAGCAACAACAACGTCGAAGTCCATCCAGTTTTCCTTCTGGATCTTCTCAACGAGGTCCATACCGCCAACGAATTCAGCGCCGGCAGCCTGAGCAGCCTCATACTTGTCCTCCTTACAGAAAACAACGACTCTTACGTTCTTACCTGTACCGTTAGGGAGAACAACAGCGCCTCTAACCTGCTGGTCAGCGTGTCTTGAGTCAACGCCGAGACGAATGTGAGCTTCAACAGTTTCATCGAACTTTGCCTTTGCATTCTTGCAAACTAAGTCAAGAGCCTCTGCGGACTCATAGAACTTTGCATAATCGACAGCCTTTGCGCTGTCAACATATTTCTTACCGTGTTTCATTATATTTCCTCCTATTTAAGTGGTAATACCGAATGCCTATAGCGATCCGGTTAGCGGAATTTTCCTCCCACCAATAGAACTCGGAATAAGCTGTGCCGTTAGGGCACACCCTTTCGTCATTCAGTAAAGAACCTGCCAATGAGCAAGTTTTAATTAGTCAACAACAACAACGCCCATAGAACGAGCTGTTCCTGCGATCATGCTCATAGCAGCCTCGAGTGAACCTGCATTGAGGTCAGGCATCTTCTGCTCAGCAATCTTCTGAACCTGTTCCTTAGTGATGTTTGCAACCTTAGTCTTGTTGGGAACTCCTGAACCGCTGTTGATATTGCAAGCCTTCTTGATAAGAACTGCAGCGGGGGGAGTCTTTGTGATGAACGAGAATGAACGGTCAGCGTAAACTGTGATAACAACAGGGATGATCATACCGATGTCGTTCTTAGTTCTCTCGTTGAATTCCTTTGTGAATGCCATGATATTAACGCCGTGCTGACCGAGAGCCGGACCAACAGGCGGTGCAGGAGTAGCCTTTCCTGCTGCGATCTGAAGCTTAATGTAGCCAACTACTTTCTGTGCCATGTAATTCGCACCTCCATAAATGTGGTAAATGGCGAGGCAATGATAATTTTACCTCTCCCACGGAAGTCCATACTGCGGACTTCTTTTTGACCTTGTTTTGCCTTGAGAAGGCGTCAGTCCTCCACTGCAACGACCTGACTGATAGGCAGGGTAGTGGGGGTCTCTCGACCGAACATTGAGACCAAAAGGTCTACGCTGCGCTGTTCGAGGTCGATGTTCTGAACGACGCCGATGAAGCCGTCCATAGCTGTACCTGAGATCTGCACCTTATCGCCGACCTTGAAGTTGACCTCAACAGAGGAAACATCAATGCCAAAGAGCGACTTGACTTCCTTTTCAGAAAGGGGAGTAGGCTCAGATGCCGGTCCGACAAATCCTGTACAGCCTCTGGTATTTCTTACGACATACCATGAGTCGTCAGTAACTATCATTTTGACGAGAACATAACCGGGATAGGTCTTGCGCTCTATCTCTTTGGTTTTTCCGTCGGTGATCTCAGTCACCATTTCGGTAGGAACTCTGACCTCTTGGATAAGATCATGAAGCTTACGGTTTTCAACAACCTTTTCGATATTCTGGGCTACCTTGTTTTCATAGCCTGAATAAGTGTGGATAACATACCACTTTGCTGCTTCTGACATAGCGATCCTCCTAAGATACCTTTATCGGTAGATTAAGCCAATAAGTGCACCAAAGCCTGCGTCAAGCAGACCAACGAGAACAGCGGACATGATGATAACTCCGATAACGACGGAGGTATTTGTCGTAACTGTCTTTTTGGAAGGCCATACTACCTTTTTGAATTCTACCTTTAAATCCTTGAACCATTTAGCAACCTTACCGGGCTGCTTTTTTTTCTCGGATTTTTTCTTTTCGGAAGTTGTTTCTTTATCCTTAGCCATAAAACGTCCTCCGATTACTTTGTTTCCTTGTGAAGAGTATGCTTGCGGCAGAACTTGCAATGCTTCATCATTTCGATTCTGTCGGGGTCATTCTTCTTGTTCTTCTTGGAAACATAGTTGCGCTGCTTGCATTCTGTACAAGCTAAAGTAACCTTTACTCTCATATCGGCACCTCCTGAAATAGTACTTCCTCAGTTTAGTGAGGATAGGTTGTTTGCCTCCCTCGGAAAGGGCAAAAAAATAAACCCCCAACGAGGTATATATATTATAACACACGAAAAGCACCTTGTCAAGCCCTTTTTCGCATTTTTACATCGATTGCGGATACATTTACGGTGAAGCAGTTTCTGAAAACAGCGCTTGGCATATTCGCCGTCAAAAATACGGCAACGAATATGCCTGGCGCCTGATTGATTACTGCTCAAATTTCGGCATTAACTCAAGTTTGTGGAGATTGCAGCGGTGCAGACGGTCGATTTTTTCGCGGAGTTCGGGCTTGTCCGAGAGATCGGTCTCGTGACGGATATAGCTGTCGAGTTCAGCGTAGGTAAATCCGAGGTTTTCCTCGTCCGTGTAACCGCTCAGACCATCGATCGGAACTTTATGTACGAGTTCGTTCGGCAGACCGAGAGCTTCGCCGATTTGTCTTACCTCTGTAACGGTGAGGTCGGAAAGGGGAGAAAAGTCTCCTGCCGCATCGCCGTACTTGGTGGAATAGCCGACCCAGTCCTCTGAGAGGTTGCAGGTGTTTACAACACGTCCGTTCACGCTTGCGGCTACTGCATAGAGAGTGGTCATTCTGACGCGCGCGGGAGTGTTTACCTGCGCCTGACGTGAAGGTTCAAGGTGCTTGCTGAGTTCAGCCATAAATGTGCTGACGGTTTCGCCTATATTAATAGTATAGCTCTTTATGCCGAGTGTATCAACGAGCAGTCTGCTGTAAGCGATGTCGGACTGTTCATTCTGAGGCATCAGAACTCCGATAACGCGTTCTTTGCCGAGAGCCTTAACGCAGACAGCCGCCGCAACAGAGCTGTCCTTGCCGCCAGAGATACCGATAACGGCTTTTGTCTCGGGAGCAGCATTTTCAGCAAAGTAGTTTTTTACCCAATCAACGAGTCGGTCAAGGGTTTCCTGTGCATTAAAAGTATACATAATGATTCCTCCTGTAAAGGAAATTAGCGGAAATATATCAATTAGGGAGTGTTGACACTAAGATAATATGCAGATTTTCGAGCATAAATTTTACGTAGACAAGGCAAAAAGTCGCAGGCAGGCTGTCGCCTGTCAAGACTTTTTAACGCAGGATGCGTGAAATTTTGCCGAAAAGATGCGTTGTTAGGCTTAGTGTCAACACGACCTAGTCCATTGCCTTCTTGATAGCGTCAAGAAGCTCATCATATGTCTCAAAAGCGGGGAACTGGGGATATTCAGCCTTGATAGCGTCTGTGCTCCTGAAGAGGAAGCCAGCCTTGCTTGCTTTTATCATGCCGAGGTCGTTGAAACTGTCGCCGCTTGCGATAGTGTCATATCCGATAGACTGGAGAGCCTTTACCGTTGTGAGCTTGGACTGCTCGCAGCGCATTTTGAATCCTGTGATCTCGCCGTTATCGGCAACTTCAAGAGAATTGCAGAAGATAGTGGGCATTCCGAGTTTCTTCATGAGCGGAGCTGCAAATTGAGTGAATGTATCGCTTATGATGATGACCTGACAGAGCGAACGGAGTTCGTCAAGAAATTCCTTTGCGCCGGGCATGGGGTCGATTTTTTCAATAGTCTCCTGGATTTCCTTGAGTCCGAGACCATGCTGTCTGAGAATATCAAGACGCCAGTTCATGAGCTTGTCATAATCAGGCTCGTCGCGTGTAGTTCTTTTGAGCTCGGGAATTCCGCTTGCTTCTGCAAATGCGATCCAGATCTCGGGAACGAGAACACCTTCAAGGTCAAGACAGGTAATATACATAGTTTTTTCCTCCGTTCAAGCCGCCGAAAGAGAGGGCAGGCTGTGAAAATTTTATGATTTTACATCACAACCATATTATAGCACTTTTTTTTACATAGTGCAACCGCTAAGGGGAATTTTCTTGTATAAGGAACTGTTTAAATAGAAAATACACACGTTTTTTCGTTGAATCTTGCTGTTTACTCCGTTAGACTGTATTTTTGCAACGAAAAAGGGACTCCGATACGGAGTCCCTTTGGGGTTATTTCCTTCTGCCGCAGTTTTTGTCGAAAACAGGGTTGCAGGCGTAAAAATTCTTTGAGTTGAGGTTATCCTGCGTGATTCGCAGAGCTTCGCCAAACCGTTGGAAATGTACGATCTCGCGCTGTCTAAGGAAGCGGATAGGATCGCGGACATCAGGGTCATCGGCAAGTCGGAGAATGTTGTCGTAGGTCGTTCGTGCCTTCTGCTCGGCAGCCATGTTCTCCGTGAGGTCTGTGATTATATCGCCCTTTGACTGGAAATAGGCTGCCGTAAAGGGCGCTCCCGAAGCTGCGACCGGATAGATTCCCGTAGTATGGTCAACAAAATAGGTGTCGAATCCGCTTGCTTTTATCTCCTCGATGCTAAGGTCTTTCGTGAGCTGATAAAGAATAGCCGAGATCATCTCAACGTGTGCGAGTTCCTCTGTGCCTATATCAGTAAGAAGTCCCTTTACCTCGGCATACGGCATAACGTAGCGCTGGTTGAGATATCTGAGCGAAGCGGCAAGTTCGCCGTCCGGACCGCCTAACTGCTCAAAGATATGATTTACATTTTATAAAGAATTTCGATTATTCCTTTTGGTTTAATATAAGTGATTCTGTCAACCAATCCTCTGAGGGTGTAGTTCTTCAGGGTTTCGCTTGTCTCGTCACTTTCAAGAATTTTCAGCGATGCCATTATTTTTCTTGAAATAATTTCCTTTATATCTTTGTCAGACTTGGGAAGAACCTTGGCGGCTTTGGCTTCGAGTTCAGCTATATGGTCTTGAATTTTCTGCTTAGCGGTCTTATATTCGGCAAGTGTATCAACTCCTGCTTCGTAAGCCTCTCGCACTCGCGCGAGCTTTTTCTTTTCACGCGTGATCAGGCTTGAAAAGTCGGGAGCGGATGAGCTTGAAGATCCTGTTGGTTCGACAGCTACTTCAAAATTCTGAGATTTGGCATCGGATCTAAGTTTTTCCAGAACTGCTGCATTTATTTTTTTAACTGTGATACTATGTGATGTTTTGCATACACCTCTTGCATAGTTGTGGCATTGCAAGGATTTAGCCGCAGACTGATTGACGAGAGTAGCTCCGCACGCGCTGCAACGTACTATGCCTTTCAGCATAAACTCGGACGGGGTTTGTCTTGCGTGCTTAGGATATCGCTGTTTCAACTCAGAACGTTTTCTTTGGGCTTGTTCAAATGTTTCCGTGTCAATTATAGGCACATGATTTCCGTTGACTATAAGAGTGTTTTCAGCATCTTGGTGATAATGGTCGCTGATGTTTTTTTCTTTACTACGGCGGAGTTTTCCTATGTAGACAGGATTTGTAATAATGTATTCGATTGCGCGGTTTTCAAAAAAATTGCCTTTTGCAGTTCTCAGCCCCAAATCATTAAGTTCTCGTGCAATTTCCCGTGTGCCTTTACCTGCAATAAAATCAGCAAAAATTTTTTGAACTATGGGCGCGGTTTCAGGGTCGGGAGCAAAAATTCCGTCTTTCATCATATAACCGTAGGGCGGCTGAGAAACAACACCGCCGCGGGAGAATTTTTCAGTCATGCCGCGCTTGACTTCTTCTGCAAGATTCAGGCTGTAATATTCGTCCATAGCTTCGATAAGAGCCTCGATGAGAATGGACGTGTTATCATCTCCGAGCTGTTCCGAGATAGATACAACATCTATGCCGCATTGCTTGCGGAGCATGGACTTATAAACAATACTGTCCTGCCGATTTCGGGCAAAGCGTGAAAATTTCCACAACAGTATCACGTCAAATGGTTTGGGCTTGATCTTGGCTGTACCGATCATGCGCTGGAATGACGGACGTTTATCTGCCTTTCTGCCGCTGATTCCCTCATCGACAAAAATAAATTCTTCCGGCAGTATCATGTCATGGTCCTTGGCATACTTACGGATAGCTTTTATCTGAGAATCGGGGGAGTACTCGATCTGATCATCGGTTGATACTCTTATATATGCCGCTGCGGTCTGCATGGTCATCACCCCACTTTAATAATTATCACTGCTCAATACGTCCAGATGCCGCCTGTAGCGCTTCGGAATATTGATACCTACAAGATATCCTATTGAGTGCAGAAAGTCAGAAATAACGGCAAATCCGTCCTTGTAAAAGGCTTCTATGCGCTTATCCTTGAAAGGAATGTTCTTATAATCGGGCGGGCATACAAACGTCCAGTCCGCTCCGCTCTTGTCAAGGACGATACGGAAGAACTTATCAATATCAGTGTCTTTGTATCCTGCTTTCATGAGGAGGATATGGTGCTCCACAGCCTCGTCTATTTGGCTCATAATCGCTGTTTTGCCGTCAAATGATATAAGTACGAGCAGCGGCTCGTCGGCTCTCACAGCCGCATTTACGCTCTCATCTGAGGGGTATCTGATTATATTCATTCATTTGCTCCTTCCCTTTTCTTGAATCAATGAAGTTGCCGATTCTTCTGTAAATTCCTCCAACAATCCCCTGGTGCTCCAGTGTCGGTGCGGCGAGAGCTATGATTTCTCCATTCATCAGCTCATAGCGTTCAGAATTGCTCTCTTCTGGGTGCAGAGCGAAAAACTCCTCTGCGGTATAATGTTTTCCTACTGGGAACGGCATTGTTATTCCTCCTTATTTTGCTTGCAGGATTTGGGCTTTGTGATTTTATTAATCATTCCGTCAATATGTTCATGTAAATCAGATTTAATGGTTGCTCCCATTGGAGCGAGGATAACATCAATTCCCTCTCTTCGAGCTTGCTTTGCGGCAGGAACAAAGTCGCTGTCACCTGAAATAAGTATTATTTGCTGAACCTGTTTTTTTTAAAGCCATTGAGATTATATCAACACCTATTCTCATATCAACGCCTTTTTGCTCAACTTTAAATTGGAAATCTTCTTCTTTTAAATCTGCAACATCTATCTCACCTCGCATTAGACTTCTTGTAGCCTTTTGACTTAAGGCGTATTGTGCGGTGCTTTCTGAAAGCTGTCCTAATCTCACAGCAAACTTTCTCTTGCATTTCAATTCTTCAAAAAAATCTGTCGCCCATTTATAATCGGCTGTTTTACCTAAATCAACAGTTTTGTTTAATAGTGGATGAAAAACTTTCTTGTTAATTGGCGGGCAATCGTAATAAAATATTCGGTAAAGCTTTCTGCGTTCGGTTCTGTCATGCAGAAGGCTCATACAGTAATCACTCAGTTCATTGGCTCTGTCGGCAGGATCTTTCTCACCCCAGTGATAGTAGGCTCTCTTTCTGTAAAATCCGCCGTCCACCAATATTGCAGTTGTCACTTCAAATTTGTTGTGCTCTCTAATTTTTTTCACTTCCTTAAAAAACTAAAAGCCCTCGGGGTCGTCACTTCCCTTATGGTGGGAGGATTACTGCCGAAGGCTTACTATCAAATATATGTGATTCAATCACAACTACATTATATGCTATCTTCGGCAAAAAGTCAACTTTAATTAAAAATGTTAAACGCAAAACTGTAGGGTTGCACAAAAATGTGCATTGATTTCTATGTATCATTACAATATTTCAACTCACACGCCTCATGCGAGGCGTGACATTGAAAAGGAAACGCTTTGGTACAGAGGAAATAATTTCAACTCACACGCACCTCGTGGGGAGGTGGGACATTGTCAGCCTATGATGCGTGGATTAAATACGCACCTTATTTGTTTTCGCTTTTTTCTGCAATTTCCACTAATCTTCTCATTCTACTTGCAATTTCATCAACTTTGGCTGATATATGCACAACCGATAAAATAAGAATAATAGATATAATCGCAAGTAATATAAGAATTATAATTTCTGGTGCCATTAATTTCACCTCCTTTTTCAGAGAAAATTCTAAATTATCAACAGGATATTGTATCTTCGTTTTCGCCGTTGACAATTTCTAACAGTTCATTTACCGATATTTCTTTTTTAGTCGCTATAATGTAAATGAACAACTTACCCGCTGCGAAACTATCATAAACAGCGTTATGGGCATCAGATATAAAAACTTGTGCAGATTCACATATGTCCGCCAATTTATAACTGCTTTTGCCCTTCAAAAATTTTCGTGACAGGCGAAGCGTATCATAAATGGCTTTGTCTTTAATTGAATCCAAACCGTTTACATATAGATGTTTTACATCAAACGGAGCATTATGGGCAACAAGCGGGAGATCTTCTATGAAGTCATTAAAGCTATCTATAACTTGGTAAAACTTCGGGGCATTTTCCACCATTTCATCTGTTATCCCGTTAATATCGGTTATTTCTTCTGGGATAGGTTTTCTCGGTTTAATATAAGTGTTGAATTTTTCTACAGGCAGGAAATTTTTAAATTTAATTGCAGAAAGCTGAATAACATCATTGCCGCCTGTTTTTAACCCTGTTGTCTCGGTATCAAATGCAATAAAATCTTTAATGGATTTGAGCGAAGTAGATTTAATAATACTTTTATACTCTTTATCTTCAATATCCAACTGCTTGTTGCGATTTTTCCTTTCACCGCTCAGGGTAATTTTATATTCAGGAATAGAATCAACAGTTTCTTTAAACTTAATGCGATCTTCGGCTATAGATTCTTCGCGTTGCCGTATAAGACGTTCGTATCGTTCTTCTCTCTCTTGTTTTTCTAATTGTTCTTGCAAAATCCTTTTCCTGCGTGCCTCGTTTATTTCACCTTGCTTTTTTAGGTATTCCGCTCTCTCTTCGGCTTCACGTCTTTCACGTTCAACCTTTCTTTTATACTCCTTGAATTTAATTTCTTCTTCCTTTTTAGACTTTTGCTGATTTTCTTTTATGTTATATGCTAATCCACCAACTACTACTGCAATGAATATGACAATATATATGTAGCTCCCCATGATTTTTCCTCCAATATCCCTTTAATTTAGAAAAACTTCCGCTTGCTTTCGACTACCTTGCCGAATATACGGATACGGTTCTTCTCTTTCCCCTTAAATACTCTTGGCGGATAGTACGGATTTTGTGACACAAGCTGTATTGAATTATCATCAAATTTGACCTGCTTGACAACTCCGTCCTCTTCATCGACAATAACGACCGCATAATCACCGTTGTTAACCTGCTCCTGAACACGGACAAGAACAAGATCCCCCTCAATTATCAACGGCTCCATGCTGTTCCCGACTACCTTTAAATATACATAGTCATAGCCGTCATTTATATTTTCGGGAGATACAAGCTCGTAGCACTCTATATCTGTTTCAGCTAAACAGGTATATCCTGCGGCAACTCTGCCAATCACAGGTATTGGCACCATATTCTCGGGATTGTATGGGAGCGTGTTTTTTATGTTGCTTACACTGCTTTCTTCAATAAGATCTGATTTTTGAATTCCAAAATAAATAGATAACGCTTCTATTTTATCCATTCGCGGATATTTTTTCCCAGAAATCCACTCGCTAACAGTGGAATACTTAAATCCGAGATCATCACAAAGCTTTTTCCTATCAACTTTGTTTTTATTCATATAAAATGTGAGATTATTTGCGAAAACAATATTATTCTCCTTAGCCATAAAATCACCTCCATGCCTATATAATACACTAAAAGTGAAAAAATGTCAAGTTTTTTTAAAAAAACGCTTGACAATCTTGAAAAAGTGTGATATTATAAGATTACGCTAAAAGCGTAAGAAAAGGACGTGATAATATTGGGATAACGCTAAAAGCAGCAAGAGTTAATTGCGGCTTAAATCAGACAGAGGCAGCCAAATTAATAGGTGTGAGCAAAACAACGTTAAGCTCATGGGAAAATTACACAACATTTCCTACAGTTATTAATTTGCCTGCAATCGAAAAAACTTATAATGTCAAATATGATGACATTATTTTTTTACCATCAAATTACGCTTTAAGCGTAGCAAAGGAACAGGAATCAACTAACAGGAGGTAAACACGGAAACGCAAGAAAGGAGGTGAGGAAAATGAGACTAAAGCTTGAAGGTGCTGATGAGGTTCTTGCAAAAATTGCAAGAGCCAAAGAAATCACAAGAGAACTCAACGACATAGCGTATTCGCTTATGCCGCTCTTACAGATCGAATATGTTCCCGAGGAAAGCAAAGAGGAAAACAAGGAAAAGACCGAATAAAAAAGTAACCGTCCGTATTTGCGGTACGGACGGCTCACTCGTAGGTTATTCAGACTGCTTTAAGTACTTTACAATTTCGGTTTTGTAAGAGTTGAGAGCATAGAATACCTGCTTTGCCAGAATAGCGATATCTTCTTCTGCAACAGGCTTTTTTGAGCCTTCGGGATATTCTGGGCGAATCTGAGCAGAAAAATCGTCAGCTATTTCGGTAAGCTTTTTTTCAAGGTCGGAAACAGTCATATTGATCACCTCCTCTCTGCTCAAATTATAGCAGAGAAGAAAGGCAAAAGTCAAGAAAGGTCGTGATTGCCGCTGATGCAGGAATCAGTCTGCAAGCTGTTACAGTTTCTTCATTGGCGGCAGTTAAACCATAGCAGTAGGAAAGCCTATGAAAAAAATAAAAAAAGCTTACAAGAAAGGGGTGAGACCGACATGATTGACTTAGAAGTCAATAAGATTTTTACTGAAGAAATACTTCCTCTCGTTACAAAAGCATTTTCATCAATAACGGCAGAACTTGCGCAAGGCAGAATATTTCGATGAACTGGTTGACCGTAATCTTCTGACGAACATCAGGGACACGGCAAAGGAACTGAAAGTCAAGCAGAAAGATTTTGTAAACTTTTTACTTGACAAGAAGTATCTTTATCGCGATAAGAGCGGAAAGCTTCTGCCATATGCAAAGCACGCGGATTCCGGACTTTTCGAGCTGAAAGAGTTCGTCAACGACAAAACCGGATTTTCATCAACACAGACATTAGTGACGCCCAAGGGAAAGGAAACATTCAGGTTATTGATAGTGGCGTAGAAAGGAGATGATTTCATGCCCGAACCAAGAGCAAGCACAGCTCCCGAAAACTTTCAGCGAAGTTACGCTGAGCTCTCTGAATCGAACAAGGCACTTATAAGTGCGATGCTAAATATGAGTTTCGCATTGCTTCAAAGCGTCCAGCAGGTTCAAAATTCACAGGACAAACATTAAATAAGCCGTGTCGAATAATATATAATGAGGTGATATTATGGCAAAAGAGTTAAAGGTTGTAAGCTATGTAAAGGGCAAGGACGGCGAGCGTATACCGCTTGACAGTTTAAGCGACGAGCAGCGTTCGGAATACGCGGCAAAGATCAGAGAGTCGGTGGCTAATTCCATTAGCCAGTATCTTTCAGAACATCCGGAAGAAATACCGAGTTTCATACGAGCTGCTGAGAGCAGCAGAGAGGAGATTCAGAAATGAACACATTAACCACAATAGCGATCGTAGCCGCAGCCGCGCTGATAGCCTACGCGGTGCAGGAGACGTGCGAGCTGGTACATAAGTACAACGTATGGGCGACCGAGAAAAGC
>ERZ773194.1126-NODE-1126-length-30991-cov-5.708107_pt1 | contig 30991 bp, 21 predicted proteins | sample MGYA00511240_ERZ773194 | MGnify/ENA primary metagenome ERZ773194 (study PRJEB29015, sample SAMEA2737774) | human gut metagenome | biome: human gut; feature: human-associated habitat; material: faeces | place: China | collected 2012 ... | reverse complement strand
AACCCCCACGCTTTTCCCACCGCTTTTACGCTAAAAGCGGTGCCTGCGGAGCAAAAAGAAAAATAACGATAATCTGTTTTTGATATGATAAGATAATTTAAAAATCACAACCCCAAAACAGGGGTAACAGGGGATTTATCCCCTCAATCCCTCTGCGGTTTTATCAAAATCTCAACCGTTGTGCCTTTGCCCTTTTCCGATATAAATTTCAATCCGTAACCCTCACCGCAGGCGAGTTTCAAACGTCTGTTAATATTGCTTATTCCGTATCCCGAACTGCCTTTTTTCGGTTTCAATTTCGCGGTTAACGGGTCAAAATCCATACCGCACCCGTTGTCCGAAATCACAAATTTAATATCGCCGTTATCCGTCAAAAATCCTTTAACGCTTATTTTTCCGCCCTCCGACATTTTGTCAAATCCGTGCTTTATCGAATTTTCAACGATAGGCTGAAGAATGATTTTCACCATTTTAAGCTGCATAATTTCGCCGCTTATATCGTATGTAACCTCAAATTTATCGGGAAAACGCATATTTTGTATAACGAGGTAGCTTTTAAGGTGCGTAAGCTCCTTTTCCACCGTGATAACCTCCATACCACCGTGGAGTGCAATTCTGAAGAAATTCGCCAGCGCGTAGATGATTTTATACGTTTCGGTGTCGTTTTTCATCAGCAAAATCCACGATATGGAATCGAGCGTATTATAGATAAAATGGGGGTTAATCTGTGCCGACAGCGCGCTTAATTCCGCAATGCGCTGTTTTTCTTTTTCGTCCTTGATGTTCTCTATAAGCCTGCCTATTTTCCGCGTCATATTCTTAAAAACGTTCTCCAATTCGCGTATTTCGTAAAGCTTGAACATCGGTTCGTATTCAGTGGGCGATTTCTCGAACGAATACATATTTTTTATGAGAATTTCAATCTCCGACAGCAGTTTTTTCGACACGATAACCGAAAACGGAATACTGAAAACTATCGCCGCAAAAAGCAGAATTATGAGAAACATATTGAGCGTTTTGAGCATATTGTCAAAAACAGTTTTGGGCGTGATTGTGACGATTTCAAGTCCTTCTATAATGGAATTTGCGTCAACGGCGCGGCGGCTCATAAGATAGTGCTTGCCGATTTCGGTGTTTTCGCCGTCGAAAAATTTATCGCTGAGAAAAATTTCCGACCCTATAAGCGACTTATTGCTGTGCGACAGAATTTTTCCGCCGTGCATAATAAACACCTCTCCGCCGTCCAGAGTATAGGTCTGATACATCTGCGACAGCGCGCTTTCGGGGATATACATAACAAGCTCGCCGGCGGTGTAATTTGTGTTGTAGTTGCGCATTTTCACCGCGACCGCAAAATAGTAGTTTCCGCCGTATTCAAAGCCTTCGGACATATACATTTTGCCCGAATTTACGGTTTTTGTTATTTCGTCAATGTTTTTAAGCGCAATATCCTCGGGAATGGGGCAGAAGTGGAAAACCTCGCGCTGTTTGTCAACAATGCTTATGCCCGACATCAGCGTGTTGTTTTTAAGATATGCCGAAATATTGTCCGAAATGCGCGCGTATTTTTCATCGTGCGTGAGATTTTTGTTGAAAAGCGTGACGTAAAGGCTGTTTTTTGCGGTAAAATAGAGCGACTGCACATTCGCGCGGTAAACAAACGACGAAATATTGTCGGAAAATTCCGCCTCGATAGAGCCCACATAGTTTGAGATGTATTTTTGCATAACGTAGTTTGAAATATAGCTTTTTGACATGCTGAAAAGAAGTATTGACGGCACGAGTGTGAATATCAATACAACTGCGTTTAAAAGTATTCGGTACGAAAAAAGGTGCAGAAGTTTTTGTTTAAGCCTGTTTATTTTTTTCAACCCCTATTTGCCGGTCAGCCTTAAATTCGCGGTAAAGATTGCTGAAATATTTCGCGTCGGAATATCCCACAAGACTTGCTGCCTCCGAAATTTTGTATTTTCCCGTTTCAATTAAAATATCCGCCTTGCGCATACGGTAAAGTGTGAGATAATCATTAAACGTCATACCCGTTTCCTGCTTAAAGCACCGCGAAAGATGGCGCGTGCTCACAAAAAGTGCGTCCGCCGCCTCGCGGAGCGTTATATGCGTGTCGTATTTGTCGTGGATAAGCGCAATGGTTTCTTTCACCAAAATATTGTTGGTTTCAATGGAAAAAATCTTGCTTCGGCTTTCTATCGAGCGGATAATTTCATACAGCCAGTTTTGAATATCCACAATAATTTCAATCTGTTCAAGCTCCAAAATCGGCTTTACAATGCGCCCGAACATAAGCATCATAGTGTCGGAGTCGGGCGCAAAGGTTTTGATTATCATAATCGCGGTTTCGGCAACCGTGCTTTTCACCGACGAAACGGGAATGTTCATTCGTTTTATAACGTCGGAAAAATATTCTTCCAAAATACCGCGCGCACCGTTAAAATCGTCCGACTTCATTGCGGATATAACCGCGTCGGCGTTTATGGTTGGTTCGCCGTTTATGCCTGCGCGGTACAAAATATAGTCGATAATGCGGTTGTTGCCCATAATCGCCTTTTGCGCCAGCACCTGATTGCACTGTTCATACGAGCGGAAAAGTTTGTTCGCGCGTCTGAAAATTCCGCTTATGCCGATTGTTACGGTAAATCCCGTCTGCGCGCTGAAATTTGTAAGAATGTTGTTTAATGTTTTAATCGCCGCGTCATAGCAATAGTCGTTTTTAACCGATATGACAAGCGCGTATTTCATATTGTCCACAAAGCATTTTATAATGTGGTTTTCGCTTATGCTTACTTCGTAGTCGATTATTTCGGTGAGTGACAAAAATGCCTTTGTTTTTTCGCTTGCCGGTTCGCTTTTGCGGTCGATTGATATGAGCGCGGTCATATAGTTTCCGTCGGGAAAACGGTACTGCGGATTGTCCTGTACAACCTTTTCGTAGTCCGCGCCGTTCAAAAGCTTTAAGGTGATTTTCTCCTCCAAAAGAGTGTTGTATGCCATAACTTCGCTTTTGGTTTTGCGCTCGGCAAAAATTTTGTCGCGCACTTCGCCCATAATTTTATAAAGCTTGTCAATGTCAACCGGCTTTAAAAGATAGGAATACGCGTTCGCCGCCATAGCCTCCTGAACGTAGGAAAAATCGTCGTAACCGCTGATTACGATAATTTTGCAGTCGGTTTTGCGCTTTTTAAGCTCGCGCAAAAGCTCAATTCCGTCCGACTGCGCCATACGTATGTCGGTAATAACCACGTCGGGCGACAAAATTTCGGTAAGCTCTATCGCCTCATCGCCGTTGGACGCTTCGCCCGCGATTTCAAAACCGATGCTTTGCCAGTCTATTATTTTTTTGAGTCCCTGCCTTATGATAACCTCGTCGTCAACCAATAAAACTTTCAGCATATCAAACCTCTGTTTTTTAATAATAATTTTGCATTTTCTGCCTTATTTTTTCAAGCTGTGACTTCATACTTTTCGACAGCAGACTTACTGCGAAATATCCGAGAACAAGCGCAAAAATGAGAATAAGCGTGTAAATTAAGGCAAGATTTTTTGTATATCCGGAAATCTGCGAAATATCGTCTTTTACATAAAACGTAAAAATGCCGTCCCCGGTACCGGCTTTGGTAATGAGGCTTTTTTTGCCGTTTTTTGCAAACTCGCCGTTAAGGTGCGAAATGCTCTCGGCATTTTTCTTTTTTTCGTCCGCGTTCATTTTGGAAAGACGCAGAAATGCGCCGTTTCGGTTTGATTTCAGCATAACCGCCGAGTGATTTGCAAAGTTGTTTTCCACAGAAAAACGGTCGGAAAGATAGCTTGTGTCAACTTGAAAAATAATGTAAATAACGTCCTCGCCGGCAGGAATTTTGCGCGCCAGCAAAAGAAAATCGGGCGCGTCGGTTCCGCTTTCGGCAATGTGCCAGCCTATGCCGTTTTCGTCAAAATCGGTGCTTTTCGCGGCGGCAATGTCAATATCGCGTATGTTGAACATTCCGACGCTTGCCGGAATGTTGTAGTATAAAAGCTCGTCGTTGCGGTAGACCACGAAAGATGTAAAATAAGGACTGCTCGCGCCGTAGGACGTGAGCGCGCCTATATACGACGAATCGTGCGCGCGGTAGTGCTCGGGATTGTCCAGCTTTAAGTCGGCAATGATGATGGAGTTCATTTCTTCGATGTTTTTTATTGCCGTTTCCGCGTTGCTCGCCTGCTGTTTTGATATGCGCACCGATTTTTCCACAAAGTCGTCGGTCAGGATTTTTGTGAACGCGCCGTAGGACGTCAGCGTCATAAAACCGATAAACAGTGCGATAAAAAGTATTGTATATATTTTTATACGGTTGTCAAGATTGCGAATCATATATTCACCCGATTAAAATTATAATATTACAACTACAGTATAACAAAGTTTTTGTGAAAATTCAAGTGAAGTAAAAGGACATAGAAGTAGAATAGTGGGACATAAAGTGCAGGCAAAGGAGTGCCTTTGCAATCCCGTGTTTTTGAATTTGAATTTACCGTGTCATATCAAAAACAGGTTATCGTAATTTCTTGGTTGCTCCGCTTTTCTCTGCTTTTGGCTCAAAAGCAGAGGGAAAACGCGGGGGTTTCGATTCCCCCTATCTCGCCTGCCGGCTCGGTCGGCGCTAAACGTTTGCCACCGGCAAACAGCGCCCCACAACGACAAGGGCTCTGCCCTTGACCCGTTCTGCAAACGCAAATTTTTCGGCGAACGGGTTGTCTTTTTAAAATTATTCATTACATATCTTCGTTATCCGCGTTGATTGCACGGATTTTTACAATTACGCGCGTAAATTTGCCGGGCTCACTCTCAATGCTCAATCCGTACTGCGCGCCGAAAAACAATTTTAATCTCTTATCGGTATTCGCAACGCCAACGCTGTACGAATTTTGCAACAGTATATCTTCAATTTTATTTTTCTCAATTCCGACGCCGTTATCCTCGATATAAATATACACGTCGTCATCTTTTTTGTCGGCTGTAATGCGGATATATCCTTCGGGAACGTCTTTTTCCAAAATTCCGTGCTTTATTGCGTTCTCCACAAGAGGCTGAAAGGTGATTTTCGGTATCAGCATATTTTGAATTTCGTCCGGAATGTCAGCCTCAAGCTTAATCGAATTGTCGTGCTTGAAATTTTCAATCGCGGTGTAATACGAAATATGCTTGATTTCGCTTTCGATTTTCACAAAATCGCTTTTGTTGTGCAGACTGATTTTATAAAATTTCGACAGATTTTTTATAAGATACGTTACGTCGTCGGGCTTGTTTTCCTTTGCAAGATACTGAATAATATCCAGCGTGTTATATAAAAAATGCGGTTTAATCTGCATTTGCAGAAAGTTAAATTCATATTTTTTGAGCGTTTCGGAATAATTCGTGTTGTACTCCACAAGGTTGTCAATGCTTGTAACCATATTGTTAAACGCGCCGATTGCCTCGTTCAGCTCGGTGTTTGAGCTTTCGTAATTTTTAATCTGCTTAAGCTCGCCGAAATTTGCACGTTTCATAGCGTTTATCAGCGTGTCGAGCGAGCGTATCACCGAACGGCTGGCATAGTGCGCCGCTGCATACGACGCAAGCGCGATTATTGTCAGAATTATAAACAAAATCACAAACATAAAATATGCGTCTTTGTACGCATTGCTTTTGCTTTGCACCGTCACGGTGGCGTAGTTGCTGTTTTTGGTGACGCCCTTTATCGCAAAATAGTTTTTCCCGTCAATTTTCACCGTGCCGTGCGCGTCTGCTGTAAGACTTAAAAATTCTCCGCGCGTCTTTTTTGTATATCCGCGCTCCGCGGTGGAGCAAAGCACGTTTCCGTGCTTGTCGGTGAGAACGGTGTCGCAGTTTTGTATGGTGGTATCGTGAAGAAGCTTTTCAAAAATTTCCATATCCGCCGAAACCTTTATGTAGCCTGTGATATCGTTGTAATTATCGGGGTTGTAAATTGTGTTGATGATGCAGAGTTTGTCTTTTCCGTCGGAATTTTCGGTAAAATAGAAAAACTTCGGCGTTGTTTTGATAAGGTCTTTGTACCAGTCGGTGTTTTCCACGTTTGCGGTTTTGTCCACCGTCACGCCGTCAAAGTTTATGCACCCTTCGTTTACGGGGTAGAGCGTGAGCGAAAGCGGAATACTGTAATTTGAAAGCGTCAAAATAAACGTATCCTGAACATATTTGTAATTTCCCTGACGTTCAAAAAGACTCGTAACCTCTTTTTGCGACAGAATATCGGCAATATCGGTGTTGTAGCTTGCGTAATGCACGCAGTTTTCCATACTGCTTATATAGTTGTAAACGTTTGACGCGGTGATGTTTGACGAATATTTCATATTGCGCCATATGTCGTCGGTCGTTTTCACAACGAAATACGAAACCGAGATGACAAAAAACGAGATAAACGCCACCGAGATGAGCGAAATCTGCGAAATAAAAAGCTTGTGCTTTATGCTTGAATTTTTAAAACGGGGCATATCGGTATGGCTCCTTTTTATGCAAATTTATATTATATAAGATTTATATCATATATATGTCTGATTATACCTTGATTATATGTAAATTTCACCTCCGTGTCAAGTGGGTGCAAAATATTACACTTTATGTGAGAAATACCCACTTTACACTAAAAAGCGGATATGCTAAACTAAATGTAAGATGAAAATAATATCCCCGAAAGGAAGATGGAAAATGAAACTGACAAAGAGAATTGTTTGTTTGGCACTTGCGTTTATTATGTGCGCATCATTTGCAGGGTGTGGAAACGGCAGTGAGGAAGCAAACGGAAAAATCACGAAACTTAAAATGATACTTGTGGGTGAAAAACCTGCCATATACGACGAAATTTACGGAAAACTGAATGAAATGCTCCGTAAAGATATCGGCGCGGAGGTTGAAGTGGAATATTACAACTATTCCGACCTTCAGCAGAAATATTCGCTCCTTTTCTCGACGGGCGAGGATTTCGACATTGTTTTTGCGGCAGACTGGGTAAAATACAATCAGCAGGCGGCGAAAAACAGTTTCATGGAAATCACCGACGATATGCTTAAAAAGAATGCTCCCAAAACATATGAAACCTTAACCGACAGAATTAAAAACGAGGCAAAGGTTAACGGCAAAATGTATATGATTCCCAATACCGCGTCGGAATACAGTACATATGTTTCGCTTATCAGAGGCGATTTGAGAGAAAAATACGGTATGGGCGAAATCAAGACGGTTGAAGATTATGAAAAATATCTTGAAAACGTTGCAAAGAACGATAAAAACATTATCCCGCTCGTAAACGTTGTTGCGGTGGGGGCGTTCTGGGGCGCCTATAAAGACGGTACGGATCGCTTTGAAACTCCCAAGGGCACAGAAATTTACTACGACATTGCGACCGGTAAATTCACCAAGAGAGAGTTTGAAGATTATTATAAAAATCAAATCCGCAAAACGAGAGAGCTTGTTGAAAAAGGCATAATCCCTGCGGATATAGTTGCGAACAAAACCACAGACAATATGTTTGAAAACGGAAAATGCGCAACATATGTAAAAAATCTCGAAACCTCCGCGTCGATGGCTAAAAAGCTCCGCGCACAGCATCCCGAATGGAAAATCGAAATCTGCGATTTTTCGGTAGGCGCAAAGAAAATTGCAAACTCGGCAGTGTCGAACGGTCTTGCGCTCAACCGTGCAACCAAAAATGCAGACAAGGCTTTGCAGTTTATCGAGCTTTTGAGAAACGACAAAAGATATTTTGATCTTACATGGTACGGCATTGAGGGCAAACACTGGAAAGCGGACGGCGACAACGGATATATCTCGCTCAACGCAGACCTTCCCAAAGAGCAGAAATACGAGCCGGGCTGTGTATGGGGCTGGAAAAACGAATCTATGATGAGAGTTGACAAAACGGATATTCCCGAAAAACAGGAAATTCTCGCACGCTGGAAAGAAGAAACGGTTGACAGCGATATTCGCGGATTTGTGTTTGACGACACAAACGTAAAGACCGAAATGGCGTCAATATCATCTGCGGCGTCGCAGTACGGCGGCCCTTTGTATAACGGTATGATAGAGGCATCAAAGCTTGACGCGTCGTTTAAAACATATCAGGAAAAACTCACGCAGGCAGGCATAGACAAGGTTTTTGAGGAAACCGAAAAACAGTACAAAGAATATCAGAAAACATTAAAGTAGGTGGCATTTTCAATGAAAAAAGTTAACACAAAGGCAGGTACGGCGCTTAAAAGAAACACCTTTCTGCACGAAGTGTCAAACAACAAAATTCTTTTGCTTATGATAGCTCCGGCAATACTGTATTTTTTGGTTTTCCAGTACATACCGATGTTCGGCGTAATTCTTGCGTTCAAAAAATACGACTACGCGCTGGGAATACTCAAAAGCGAATGGATAGGTTTTAAAAATTTTGAATTTTTCTTTAAAAGCGGTCAGGCATACACCGTTACGCGCAATACATTTCTGTACAACATCGTGTTTATTCTTCTCGGAAATGCAATGCAGCTTGCCGCGGCGATATTTTTAACCGAAATAGGCAGTAAAAAGGTACGCAAAATTTCGCAGACCTGCATATTCTTCCCGTATTTTATATCGTGGGTTGTGGTCGGCGCGTTTGTGTATAACCTTTTCAGCTTTGACTACGGTATGGTAAACGCTGTTCTTAAGGCGCTTTCAATAGAGCCTGTAAACGTTTATTCCGAACCGAAATACTGGCCGTTTATACTGGTTGTTTTAAACACCTGGAAAGGTCTCGGATACGGCTCGGTTGTGTATATGGCAACAATCACAGGCATAGATACGTCCGTCTACGAGGCGGCGGAAATCGACGGCGCAAGCATTATGAAACGAATTTGGCACATCACCATTCCGTCGCTGCGCGCAACTATGGTGACACTGGTTCTGCTTGCTCTGGGCAGGGTTTTCAGAGGAAATATGACAATGTTTTACAGCCTTGTGGGCAACAACGGGCTTTTATACAACTACACCGACGTTATCGACACGTTCACGTTCAGAACGCTTTTGTTCTCAAACGATATAGGTATGTCGTCGGCGGTAGGTTTCTATCAGTCGGTACTGTGCTTTGTGTTCATAATGCTCGCAAACGCTGTTGTAAAGCGTATTGACAGCGACAGCGCACTGTTTTAGGAAAGGGGGAAAAAGACATTGAAAAGTAATAAATTGGACAAAAAGCCGATTGAATACAGAGTTTTCATCGCGTTTGCATACATATTTGTCGTAATTATCGCGCTTTTGGGAGTAATTCCGTTTATAATGCTGCTTTCAGGTTCTTTTACCTCTGAATCCTACATTGTAAATCACGGTTATTCGCTTATGCCGAAAGAATTTTCGGTTAACGCATATAAAACAATTTTTGAAAATCCGCAGAGAATTGTAAATTCATACGCGGTGACAATTTTCATCACGGTTGTAGGAACGGTGATTTCACTTTTCTTAACCGCTATGACGGCATACGTTTTGCAGAGAAAAGATTTTCCGTGGCGAAACAAAATTTCGTATTTTATATATTTCACCACGCTTTTTTCGGGCGGTCTTACTCCGTGGTATATGCTTATGATGAAATTCGGAATGAAAAATAACCTTGCGGCGCTTATCATTCCGCACCTTTTTTCGGTGTTCAACATTCTTATCGTGCGAAACTATTTAAACGGAATACCGCATGAAATATCGGAATCGGCAAAGGTGGACGGCGCAAACGATTTTCTTATTTTTATAAAGCTTATCATTCCGCTTTCAAAACCGGTGCTTGCCACAATAGCGTTGTTTACGGGACTTCTGATATGGAACGAATGGTATAACTGTATGCTATTTATAAGCGACCAGAAGCTTTACACACTTCAGTATTATCTTTATAATATGCTTAACAACGCGGCGGCTATGAAAGAGCTTGTTTCGGGCACAAGCGTAGACCTTTCGTCGGGAGCGGAGCTGCCTGCCGAAAGTGCAAAGCTTGCAATGGCAATAATCGCAACAGGCCCGATACTTCTGCTTTATCCGTTTATTCAGAAATACTTTGTAAAAGGTATTGTAATAGGCGCGGTAAAGGGATAATTAGGCATCAGATGATCGAACCTCGTGTGGTTTAAATAGGCAAATTTTCCAAAATACTGCGTTGAAAAGCTATGTTATACGTCAGTATTAACCCAGCTTTTCGCCTTGTCTTTTTAAAAAATTTGCTCCATTTAAACTCTTCGACCTTCCATTTTAAAAATTATTTGAATTTTCGGTGCGGAGGACGAAGATAGGCTGACGCCTTTCGAGGACGACAAGCCGAAAAGGCATGAAATTTTTAAAATGCAAGGCATACGGAGTTCGATCCTCTGATGCCTATTGGAGGCAGAGTTTATGATAAAAAAAGCAATTTCGTTTTTAATTCTGTTATGTATGCTTATTTCTGTCTTTCCCCTCGGCGTTTTTGCCGAGGAGGACAGAACATTTTTGTTTAACGGCGAACCGTCACAGTTTGACATCGAAGAAAAAGACGGAATTTATATGATTTCGTCAAATTTCGCCGAAACTATGGGCATTGACAAAATAGCATACAATAACGGTGAAAAAACAGTATTTTCAAAAGACAACGTATCGGTTATATGCGAAAATATGAGCAAAACCGTATACATAAACGGCACGGCAAGGGAGATAAGCGGCACGCCGTATTTAAAAAACGGTGTTCTTTACGTTCCGCTCGACACGGTTGTAAAGGCGCTCGGCTTTCAGATTAAATACGACGACCTTTTAAATACTGCCGATATTTACGTTGCGTCCGAGATAGAAAAAACGGTGAACAATGCCGAGGTTATAGACGGAATGTATCTCTCGGACGAGCTGTTGTCAAACACGTCGTTTGAGGAGGATTTTGTCCTTAAAGGCGGTTGGTCAAACAGAGTGTCCAGCACGGTTATGCAGTCGGCGGACGTTGTTCACTCGGGAAAATTTTCGGGTATGGTAACAAAAAGACCGTCCGGCTGGGCGTCAATAGGTCAGGACGTAACTCAAATTATGAAAGAGTACGGAACAGGAAAATACCGTATCCGCGGATTTGTCCGCACGAAGGACGAACCGTGCAATATGACAATTAAAATTCAGGTGCAGACAACCGACAGCCAAAAAATCAATTCAGAGGAAACCGAGGGCGGTGTTTTAATCGTCAATAGCGACGGATGGACGGAATTTGACTATATTGCCGATTTGGAGTGGGATTTATCTGTTTCGCTGGCGACATTTTACTGCGAGGCAACGTCGAACACCGGTAAAACCTGCGAGGTTCAGGATTACTACGTCGACGACTGCTCTCTTACCAAGCTTATGAGTGAGGAGGAGTATTACGCAGTAGTTGAAAACAAGGTTAAAGAAAAAGACGAAGCGGAAGAACTTGAAAATGAGAAAAACGCACGGGCGAACGAAATTTTGGAAAAATACAAAGACGACGCGCTTGATGTTTATTATCCCGCAGAAAGCCGCGAAATTTTGAAAAATCCGTATAAAGGACTTATAATTTATCCCGGCAGACAGCTCTTTGACGAGGAGTCGGCAAAGTGGGGCGGAGGCATAGGCTCGATTTTGTATCACCGATATTCGTGGTGCTATATGGAACCTCAGGAGGGCGTTTACAACTGGGATATTTTAGACAAAAACATTGCTCTTTGCCAAAAATACGGCATGCAGTTAGGTCTCGGCATAGGCTCGACGGTAAACTTTAACTCGACAACAAACTACAATCAGGATACACCCGAATGGGTTTTTGAGGCAGGATGCAAATATATCCTTGAGGACAGGGGAAACGGCTGTGTTTTGAAAATCCCCGACTATGACGACCCGATTTTCCGCGAGAAAATGCAGAATATGATAGATGCGTTTTCCGAGCGTTACAACGACAACGAAACAATCGCATACGTCGATATGCGTAATTACGGCAACTGGGGCGAGTGGCATTTTTATAAATTCCCCATCAGCGATAAACTTGACAAACAGAGAACGAACAAAGAATTTTTTGCGTATGTGGATATGTTTAAGGATATGCGTCTGCCGGCGCTTTCGTTTGTTGCAAAACCTGACGTTACAAAGCACGCGCTCGATACATTCGGCGCAGGCATACGCGGTGACGGTCTGGTGTCGCCCGCGGAAATGGATAAGCACAAAAATATGAACCTTGTCGAGGGCAAGGCAATGGCGGTCGGCGAGTGGTTTGAGCAGTACGCAACGGTGTATCAGCCAGGCGGAAAATACGCGGCATATTTCGATTTTGTGCCCATTCTTTTTGAACGTCAAATCCGCGAGGGACACATTTCATCCATTGCGTTTTTGAACTGGGACGCAAACAACGCGTACAAACTGTGGAAAGATATGTACGACCGCGCGGCGAATTATGTCGGATACTGGTATAAACCTGTAAAAATCGAACATTCAAAGGATATAACAAAGGGTATTTTCAAACTGAAGGTTAAAAACGACGGCGTTGCGCCTCTTTTTGCAGGCTATGAGAAAAAGGCAGTTGTAAAGCTTGCGCTTGCCGACAAAAACAATAAAATTTTAGATACCGTAACGCTTGAGGGACTTGACCCGTTATACTGGAATCCCGGCGAAATGACCGACTGTGTGGGCGAGTATGAATTTAAAAACACCGACGGCGGAGAAAAGCTTCTTTTCGGTGTGTTCACGCGTGAGCAAAACGAAAATCCAAACGTTAAACTCGGCATTAACGCAAAAGTTGTAAACGGCTGGTATGACATCTCGTCAATGTCAAAAAGCGACAGTGCGAACGTTGCACACAACAAGCTGTTTTCGGCGAAAGAGCTTTATGCCGACGAGGGATACGGTTTCCGTCAGCCCGACTATGCGTGCGACAACGATATGTCCACCTACTGGGCTAACAAATGCGCAAACGGAAATTATCTTGAAATTGACTTCGGCGAGGAAAAGAGCGTTTCACAGGTTTCTTTGACATCGGCGGAAAATATTAAGGTTAAATATTCGATAGAACTTTTCCGAAACGGAAAATGGACAGAGGTTTCAAACGGCGTTTCAATTTCGTCCAAAGGCACGAATGTGAAATTCAGAACGGCAAAGGGCGAAAAACTTCGCTTTGTTATAGACGAGGACAAAGATGCAGTTGTGAAAATCTGTGAAATGAAGGTTTGGTAAAATGAGGAGTGATAAGATGAAAAAAACAATTTCAGCGCTTCTTTGCACGGCTGTTTTGGCGCAATGCGGATCAACGGCATTTGCCGCAGCGATAGACACCGTGAAAGAAGATATGGACACGCAGATTATTACGGTTTCGGGTTCAAAGCTTTCAAATAACGACAAAGTGCTTATCGAGGTGTTCAATTTCGATAACGGCACGGTAGATTACGAAAACGGTCTTGAGGGAATTTTTGCGGTGAATACCGATGAAAACGGCAGTTACACTGTAAGCTTTAAACTTCCCAAAATGTCCGCGACGGGCGAAAAGAAAATTTTTGCGCGCCCCGTTGTCGGCAAAAAGAGCGAGGATAAGATTGATTTTTATTCGTCCGAAAGCATTGACACAATTTTGCTTAACTGGAACAGCGCGATACAAAATCAGGATAAAACCTCTATGGAAAAGGTTATAAACGACAAAACCGCGCTTAAAATCATTCTCAATTCAAGCCTTGCGGATACTCTCGCGTCGGAGCTTGTGTCCGCTGACAAAACGGTGCTTGCACAAAAACTTTTAAAACTTCCCGAGGCAACGAAAATCAGTGATTTCGCGCCCGATTTTATCGCACCGTACATAAATTTTGCGATAAACAATCTTTCGGCGGATACGCTTGCAAAGCTGGTTTCGGAGTTTTATGACGAAATCGACGCCGTGAAAGGTGCGGTGTACGAAAATATCATTTCAAAAATGAGTGATGACGAAAAAACCGTGCTTTTCAAAGACTCGGCAAACTTCAGAACGAAAGATATTTCCACTGAGGATTTCGCGTCGGTGATATACAGCCGTGCTGTTTACAATAAGTTTTCGGAAATTACGTATTATGCAGATGTAAAGCCGTTTATCGACCTTTACAACACCGATTATTTTAAAATTGATTTCACCGACTACGACGCGGTGTCAAACAAATATGAGGTTGACTCAAAGGTTTTGGAAAACCGTCACGCATACTCGGATTTTGAAACGTTTAAAACAAAATACGAGGGCTGGGCGAGCGCGCAGAAAACCGCGGAACAGGGAAGCGGAAACGGCGGAGGTTCGTCCCCGTCAAGAGGCAGTTCGTCCTCAAAGGGCGGTTCGTCGGTCGGTTTTGTTCCCACTCCCGTCACCGAGGATATTTCTATAGTAAAAGAAGAAATTTTCAAAGATTTGGAAAACTTTGACTGGGCGAAAGAGCATATTATGGCGCTTTACAACAAAGGCGCTGTGGACGGCACCGAGAAAAATACATTCTCGCCGTCAAATCTTGTAACGCGCGAACAGTTTGTAAAAATGATTTCAGCGCTCACCGCGTTTGATGAAAATTCGCCGAGCGCAGAGTTTTCGGACGTTGCAAAAGGCGAATGGTATGAAAAATACATCAACGGTGCGAAAGCGTCAGGGCTTATATCGGGCAGAGATGACGGCACCTTCGGCGTCGGCGACTGCATTATCCGTCAGGACGCGGCGATTATGTGCCTTAACGCGATAAAGAAAGAACGTCCCGACCTTTTGGAAAATCTCAAAATAGAAAAACTTCCGTTCGGCGACGCAGGCGATATTTCGTCGTATGCGGTATACGCGGTGTCGGCCCTTAACAAGCTCGGCATTTTAAACGGCGACGCGTCGGGCAATTTCAACGCGAACGCAAACGCGACGCGCGCAGAGGCGGCGGTTATGATAAACAAGGTTATGACACTTATCGGCGAGGGGGCGGAAAAATGAGAAAAAACATTTTAAATAAAACAGTTTCAGTGCTTGCTGCATTTGTAATGCTCGTTTCGCCGATTTCGGCATTGGGCGAAACGGACATTTCGGCGGAAAACACAGGCAATACCGAAGTTGCAGAAAGCACTGAAAATACAGAAGTTCTCGGACATTACGAAATGAACGTTTTAAACAGTCTCGGAATTGTAAATTTCACCGAGGCAAAGCTTACGCAGAACGTTACAAATGAGGAATTTGCGGGCGCGGCGGCGCTGGTCGGCGGTATCGCAAAAGACTACTATCAGGACGGCGTGCTCCAAATTCTTATCGACTGCGGATATATGCCGTCGTCATCGGCGTATCCCGACAGGGATATAACATATGCCCAGGCGGTTAAAACCATAGTTTCCACACTCGGCTACGACGTGTATGCGAAAAATTACGGCGGATACCCCGGCGGTTATATCATTGAGGCGGCAAACCTCAAAATCATCGACGGACTTGACGGAATATCAAACGACACTCCGCTTACATACGGTATGATGTGCGTTATGATGTATAACAGCCTTGAGGTTAAAATGCTCGTTTCAAATTCGTATAACGGGAACACAAAATCCGAGAAAACCGACAAGGTTTTGAACGAAGTTTTTGAAATATACGACGGCTACGGCAGAGTTACCGCGAACTCAATCACTTCACTTTCGGGCGACAATAACTACAATCCCGAGAAAATCGAAATTGACTCAAAGGAATACAAAAATGCCGATTCGTCGTATGACGATTTGATCGGCTATAACGTGCACTATTACTACCGCGACAATGCACCGTATATGAACGACGCGCTTTATATGGAAATCGACGAGGGCGCAAACAAAATCCTCACCGTTTCAAAAGACGACAGCACATATGTTGCGGACAAAAATATTTTTTACTACACCAAAAACAATTCGCTAAAACAGGTTAATCTTTCGGACGGTTATGTGCTTGTTTACAACAAAAGAGTGACCAAAAACGGACTTGAAAAATATCAGGGCGATATAGACGGCTCCGTTACGCTTGTTGACACAAATTCCGACGGCAAGTATGATTTTGTCGAAATTTCGTCGTATACCACAATTTACGTTTCGGTTGCAAACGGATATTCAAAGGAAATTTTCGATAAATTTGACACTGCAAAGAGCGTTTGCCTTGACGATACCATAAACGACAGTCAGTTTATTATCCGCGACACAAGCGGAAATGAAATTCAGTATTCCGCAATAAAAGAGGGCAACGTTGTTTCGGTGCTTATTTCGGACGACAAAAAAATCGGCACGGCAATAGTGTCGGACAAAGTACTTAAAGCAAACGTAGACGAAATTGAAAATTCAAACGGCAGTGTGTATATTTACGCAAACGGCGAAAGATACGCGGTTGCCGACAGTGCAAAAGATTATATCGGCGAGATAACTCTCGGCGCACAGTATCAGCTTTCTTTCGATTTTCAGGGCGAAATCGCAGGTTTTGTTTCGAGCGATTCGGTGTTTAACTACGGTCTTATAATGAGCGTTGTAAACGACACCGACAAGTCGAAAGACCCCGTTACGCAGCTTAAAATTTTCACGTCGGACGGTAAGGTTGAAAAGCATTATTTTGCCGAAAATGTGACTATTGACGGTGACAAATATAAAAAATCCGCAAAAGAAAGCGCGAAAAAGGTGACAAACGCTTACAAGGCGCTTTATATGACAGACGACAACGGCGACGAGGTTTACAAATCGAAATTTATAAGATATAAACTCAAAGACGATTTTATCACCGAAATTGATACCGCATATTATGATTCGTCGAAAGAGGATGAAAAATCGCTTCATCAGATAGGCAAAACCTCAAACAAAACCATTCACCGTGAAGGCCAGTATTTCTATACCGCGCTGGGTGATGGTGTTGTTTACGACGGTGCGGTTACGGTATTTTTAGGCTACCGTGTTGACCTTGACGGGGAGGACGAAAATGGATATTCGGTTATGAAGGTTGCCGATTTTGCGTCGGGCTACAGCGTTCCGAACATTTCGGCATACACCACCGACCTTAAAACTCCCGACGCGTCTTACATTGTGGTCGGACTTACAAAGGATTACGCAACGGATATGCAGAACAACAATCTTTCGGCGATGTGCTTTGAAAAAATCACAAAGCGTGTGTCGGGCGAGGACGAAAAATACTGTGTTGTCGGCTGGGATTTGCTTAAAAACACAAGCATTGAAATTGAGGTTGACGATATTACGCCCGTTGCAGGATTTACAAAGGGTGATATGTTCTCGTACCGCCTCACGCCGACAGGTGAATTCGGAAAGGTTTATCTTGCTTACGACGCGTCGGCGGCAAATCATATTTCGTTTATTGACGAAATGGGTGTAAACGGTGCGGCGGCGCCGTCGGGCGGCGCGCAGAAGTGGATGCACGGTATGCCGTATGCATCATCGCTCAACTACATCTATCTTTTGCCGTATTCAAAGAGCAGCGATGCAAAAACGCTCGCAAAAAGCAATTTTAACGACTGCAAAATGGTTGCTCACAAAAGAAGAAGCCCCAACTATTACGTTTACGACCAAAGCGCGGTAAAATCTAACGGAAAGAGCTATCTCACTCCCGTTACGCGCAGTGACTTAAACGATTATATGAAGACGGGCGCAGGCGCGGACACCGTTCTGGTACTCAGCTGTCCGTCCGAGTATTCGGCGGTTATAATCTTTCGGTAGGAGGGGAGAATTATGAAAAAATATAATAAATTTCTGTGCGCACTCCTTGCGGTGACGATATTTGCGTTTTCGTTTTCGGCGGTTTGCCTTGCGGACGGCGAATACGAAACTGAGGTTGAGGTTAAGTCGTTTATGCCGCCGATAGGCGAAATTATTGTTGACGATACGCTTGAGGGAACAAGCTCATACCCGATAGCTGCGGCGCTCACATCGTCAAACTCTGTGAGCGAGGACAGCGGAAACACGGCGCTTATGATCAACAGTTGGAATTCGGTTCCGCTTGTTTCGAAGGATAATTTTATAAATTCCGACAAGCTTGTTGTTTCGTTTGATATTAAAGCGACAGGTACAAGCTTCGCCGACGCGGTATCGGGTTCAGCGTTTGACCTGACAAAACGTTCGGCAACACATTTCGGTATAAGATTCGGCGGCAGCGGCGAGGACGGTGCGGTATTGTCATTCAGCAGTAATAAAAATCCCAAAGTTGAAAAAGAAACCCTCAATATGTGGGTTGCTTCGGGAAAGGCGCCCAATTCGCAGGGAAGTGAAATCCCGGTTGTGCAAAACAATACGGAAAAGGACGGATACGTTAATTTTACGTCGATTTATGAGAAAAGAGCGACGGGAGTTTATCTTACCGCGCTTTATGTTGACGGTGAAAACATTATTACCGAAAAGCTTAAAACCGGATACACGGCGGCGGCAAACTGGTGGAGCGCAGACGGTGCTGCAAAGGTGCTTTTGCAGAACAGAACGGGCAAACCGCTTTACAACTATTATGACAACATACTCATTTATGCGCCCGAAAAATTTGCCGTGACAAGCGTTGAACCCGACGCGGACAATATGGGCGCGAGGGTTGTTTTCAACTACGCCATAGACAAAACCGATTTGCCGAATTTCACCCTTATCGACGATGACGGTACGTATGCCTGCAAGGCGGACAGAGGTGCAAATTCAAAAGAAATTCACATTTCGTTTGATAAGGCGATAGACTTAAATGAAAAAAACTACTACCTTGACATTGATTACGTCAAAGCGTCGGCAGGCGACATTCTTGAGGACGCGCGGCTTTATCTCGGTAAAGAATACGTCGGAAAGCTTGACGCGTCGGCTGTTAAGAGCGCGGACGAAATCACCGTAAGCATAGACGCCGAGGCGAAATGTGACGATGAGGTTTATGCGGTTGCAACGGCATTTTCCGGTGACAGCATTGTGGATTTCAAGCTTGAAAAGGTAACTCTTTCGGCCTCCGGTACAAATTCGTTTTCTCTTTCTCTTAACGGCGGGGACGTATCAAATGCCGACAGGGTTCAGGTATTTTTGATTGACAGTGCTGAAAATATGCGCATTGTTTCAAGCATTGAAACACCCGAGCTTTGATGACGGTGTAAAGGAGAAAATCCTATGTTTAAAAGATTTACGGCTCTTTGCATTGCGGTGATTTTCGCCGTAATGCAAGCCCCGTTTGCGTGTGCGCAGACGGAAAAAAAGGCAGAGGTGACAGATTTTTGTCTTTATAATTTACAAAATAATCCTATTATGGGAAAAATAGAAAAGAATACGGAGTTTTATTTTACCGCAAACGTTAAAAACACAAGCGGTGAGCCTTTAACCGCAAAGGCATATCTTGCAGTGTTTGAAAAAGGTACAAACGCGCTTGCGGACGTTTTTGAAAGCGCGGATTTAATCCTTGAAAACGGCGAAAAATCGCTTATCCGCACCGACGGCAAAATTCCGTCCGATATTGCGGACGAATATTTTATAAAAATTTTCGTATTTGAAAAAACAACTTTTGCACCGCTTTGCAATGCCGTTTCGTTTGACGCGTCGGGCGCGTATGAAACGGAAGGTTACAACGGCGGGTATCTTTCGCGCGATATAATCATTGACCCGTCGTTTGAAGACGACAGCCGTTCGGTGATGGGCTGGAATCCGCGCAGTGCAAGCGAAATTCAAAGAACCGCCGATTATGCGTTTGACAAAAACTATTCCTGCAAGGTTTCAAACCGTGTATGGGCGAGCGACGCAATAAGGCAGGATATCACCGAAAATCTTAGGAAGTCCGGAAGCGGAGAATACCGCGTGCGTTACAGTGTGCTGACCGCCGCGGTAGATGTAAATTTTCAGATTATAATTGCACTGTATGACAAAAACGGCGTAAGAACAAGCGCAAAACCCGTTCCCTGGAACGCACTTTATATAAAAACGGATGCGGAGCACAAAAATCAGTGGATGAGCGCGGAAAAAAGTGTAAATATAAACGTTCCCGAAAATTTCTACAGCGCGGAAGTTTATGTCGAAATGCTTAACAATATCTCTGATTTTTATATTGATTTCTGCTCGATACGAAAGGTTATAACCTACGGCGAATATCTTGCGGAAAATGCGTATTTTTGCGAAATCGACACTGCGCGCGAGCTTGAAAATTTAATCGGAAAAAAATCCGATTATGTTTCAATTCATCCGAAGGATACAAACGAAGTGCTGAAAAACCCGTATAAAGGGCTTAATTATTACACTACAAAGCTCGATTTTTCCCAACTCAATTTAAGCGGTGACGGCGCAAAAATTTCAAACGTTGTCTACGCGCGTTACGGCTGGGCGGCGCTCGAACCGGAGGACGGGGTTTATAATTTTGACCAAATTGAAGAAAATATAAACTACTGTGCCGAAAACGGTATGATGCTGGGTATCGGCATCGGCTCAACCGTGTGCTATAACAGTGCGTCAGACTACCGCCAAGATACCCCCGGCTGGCTTTTTACAAAGTACGGCGCAAAAAGCTACGACCTTAAAATCGGCAATAACAATCTGAAAATTCCGTATTACAACGACGCGGTTTTTCTTGAAAAAATGCAGAGATTTTTGGATAAATTCGCCGAAAGGTTTAACGGCAACAAAAATATTGCCTATGTTGATATGCGTGTTTACGGCAACTGGGGCGAATGGCATTTTTACAGCAGTGTTTTTGACGGTTACAGAAATTCCGTCACATATACCGATGAGGACTTCAAAAGGCTTGTAGATTTATTCAAAAATTTCAAACTTCCGCTTGCAATGTTCACCTCGAACACAATGGCGCTTAATTATGCGTCCGATACGCTTAACGCCGGTATTCGCGTTGACGGAACGATGAACCCGGGCGAGAGGGACGAGCATTTGAAGCTTAAAAGGTTTGACGGCAAAAATTTTGCGGTTGCGGAGTGGTTTGCACAACCCGAAACATTTTATCCGGCAGGCACATACAACGGAAAAACCTATTCCAAGGGCAAATATTCAAAATATTTCGGCTATCTTCCGACATTTATTGAAAAGACAATCCGTGAGGGTGCGGTAAGCTATATTTCGCTCGGATACTGGAATCCCGAGGATTTTTACAAAATGTTTCCCGATTTGTCAAAGCGTATGGCAAATGAAACGGGGTATTGGTTTAAGCCGATAAGCTTTAAATATCCCAAGAATTTTGCGGACGGATATTTTATGATGGCGGTTAAAAATGACGGAAGTGCACCGCTTTATGCGGGATACAAGCAAAATTCGGGCGTAAAGCTTGCGCTTGCGGACGCGGACGGCAATATTTTGGAAAAAATAACGCTTGACGCAAACCCGAAAAACTGGAAAGCGGGCGAAATTTCGTATATTACGCAAAAAATTTCGTTTAAAAATAAGCAAAACGCAAGTCATATCTATCTCGGAGTTTTTTCGGATGCTGACGCGGAAAATCCCGATATTAAGCTTGGTATAACCGCCGAGTGCAAAAACGGCTGGTATGACATCTGCCATACGGAGAACGCGGAAAATACGTCGGACAACAGGCTTTATTATTCGTCGCTTGCCTTTGCCGAGGACGGTTACGGCTACCGTGATTTACGCTATGCGTTTGACGGCAGTGCCGATACGTATTTTGCGTCCGAGGTGCGTAAGGGCGAGTATTTTGAAGTTGATTTCGGCGAATACGAAAATATTTCAAGTATCGTTATAAATGCGAAAGAAAAAACGAACGCGAAAATTTTTGTGTATGCAAAATCGGACGGCGCTCTGCGAAAAATTACCGAAATAAACGGATTAAACGCAGGTGAAAATACGTTGCCATTAAGTTGTGAAACAAGCAAAATTCGCTTTACATTCGGCGAAACGCGCCTTGGCGAAAACATAAAAATAAGCAGTATTAAAATGAATTGAAAAAGTACACCAAATGTTAAAAAAGTGGAATTGTAACCGCGGACGCGGTGTGATATTCTTAAGTTAGAAGATGAAAATTTGAAAGGGTGGATAAAATTGAAAAGTAAAAAAATATTAGGTTTACTCCTTGTTGTAACACTTTTATCTGCAACTGTGTTTGGTACGGCGAGCGTCTTTGCGGCAGGCGCGCAAACAAATGTCAAACTCGAAAGCTATATGCCTCCGGTTAAAACGATATTTGTTGATGATGATTTTGAGAATAGAACGGTTGACGGGGAGGTTGCTCCTGTTGCCGAGGGCGAACCCGGTTATCGTGCAAATCAAATTAAAGAGGCCGACAAAGCCGGAGCCGGTTTTACTGCTAAAAAAGAAAATGACAATATTTATGCCTATAATGATGCGCAGTATAAGACAATTAGGGTTTGTGATAAGGTAATATCGACATCTGCCGACAGATTGGTTATTTCTTTTAAATTTAATGTGAACACACGCGCAACGGGCGAAAATTTTATGTTGAGATTTGGAAATTCAAACAGCGCAAGAGCCTTGATGTTCCAGTGGTCAAGTAAAAATAGAGTAGTGATATACAAGTTTATTACTGACCCCACTACATCGAGCGGATATAATACGCAATGGTTATATAATATCGACGAAACGGCAAGCAAGACGTGGATTGACCTTACTTTAGTTTTGATTAAGAGCGGTAGCGGAGATAGCGCAGTTGCAAAAATAGATAAGATGCTCGTTAACGGTACAGAGGCTAATATATCTGCAGATGCAAGAGAGCTTATGGCTGATTGTAACTGGTGGAAGAATGTATCGGATACTGCTGAAAAGTTAAATGCAATTAACGTTGGTAACGCAAAAGGAACCGGTTATATGTTTGATGACATTCTCATCTACGAGCCGTACGACGTATATATGACCGACCTTAACGTAGCAAACAAAACCGCAAAAATCGTAAATGACGGAAGTAATGCGGTTACGGGAAATGTTTTCATTGCGCTCTACGACAACGACAAAAATCTTCTTGCGGCAAAAGAGGCAAGTACAGAATTGAGCGTTCCGGCAGGCGGAAGTCAGACGGTTTCTCTCGACGACAATACATTCGGTCACGAAAATGCGAAAACCGCAAAAATATTCTTCTGGAACAAGTCGAGTCTTGCACCTCTCTGTGCGGCAGAAACTGTTCCGTTATCATAAAAATATATAAAAAAACGAGTGGAATTTGAAAAACGGTACACATTTTTGTGTACCGTTTTAATTTTCGACAAATTTTGCACCAACTCCGTTTTTTATACATATTATACAATGCAAGGAAAACTTGCAATTCAAACGAAAAAGGGGGTTAATTTTATGTGTAAAAACGGATGCTGCTGCGCATTGCAGATTGTAATTTCGCTTGTCGTTGCGGCGGTTGTCGGCGTGCTCCGCTACTTCGGCTATATCGTCGGCGCAGAACCCGTCTGGGCGGTTTTTGTTGTCGGCACTGCAGCGCTTGCACTGCTCATTGCCGGTATATTTATGTCGCGCTGCACCTCGTGCCGTCAGCACACAAGCGTATGCGGACGTATTCTTCTTGCAGTCGGAGCAATCGGAACTGTTATAACCTCAATAATCGCACTCGCAACGCTTGACGCCGCCGTTTTGACTGCCGCGATTATATCGGCATTTGTGGCATTTTTTGCCTCTCTGCTTATATCGGGCATAATCATAAACGCACTCGGAACGTCAAGCAATGACGGACAAAGATGCAGAATGTAGGCATTAAAAAAGGACGGAATTAAAATTCCGTCCCGTCCTTTACATACTTTTTGTAAACCTAACCGAATATAACAATCATAAACTGCGACACCAGCACAACCGCCAAAAGTGCGATAGGATATGTCGCCGCGTATGCCGAGGCAACGTCCTCCGTTTTTGCAACGTGGATAAGCGTGCCGAGGGCAGGGGTGCTTGTCATACCGCCTGTGATTGAGCCGAGCGAGTTTAACAGACTCAGCTTCAAAATCTTTGTTGCGATTATAAATCCGACAATCATCGGAACAATGGTCATAAGTGCGCCGTAGAGGAAGTATATCGGTTTGAAATACTTCGCAAAGTTTGCACCGCCGGCAACACCCGCGCCGATTAAGAATATCATAAGTCCGAGCTCACGAAGGCACTCAAGAGTCTTTTTCGGAGGCATAATGTTAACCTTGCCGATACGCGAGAAATGTCCGAACACAAGCGCGGTGATAAGACAACCGCCCGTTGTGGTGAGCGAGAAGCACGTTCCCGAAAGTCCTTTTGCCGAGAGCGGAATTTTGATGTTTCCGATTATAATTCCGATAAGCGCCGCAAGTCCGAACGCGCCGAGTCCCATATCGTCAATGTCGATAAGGTTTCCGAGCGCTTTTGCTGCCGAACCTGTGTTTACGCTCAAAAGTTTTTTGCGCTCCTCATCCATATTTGCGCCCACGATTTTGGGCATAATCTGAACGAACAAAACAACGCCGATTACACCGAAAAGGTATGCGATACCGTAGCCGACGGTAACCGCCGATTCAAGCTCCGCCGCAAGATTTGCGTTTGCGCCGTAAACGTTTTTAACCGTTTCTTTTGCCGCTGAAAATCCCGGCGTTGTGGTGAGCGAGCCCGACAAAAGTCCGTCGATAAGCGCGAGGAACTGTGTGTGGTCGGTTTCAAAGTTTCTGCCGATAAGATAGCAAACCACACAGGTTATTCCGCCCGACAGAATGATTGCAACACCAAGAAGAATATACGATTTAAAGTTTTGTTTAAGGTTTTTGAAAAATTTCGGACCGGCGATAAATCCTACCGAGGTTACAAAGAATACAAGACCGAGATTTTCAACAATTTTAAGTCCCTGCTGTGCAATTTCCGCCGTTTTTAAAGCGTTTGCAAGCTGGTCGTAGAAAAACGCGCCGTACAAAAGCGAAATGACGAAAACGCCGGCAGTACCGAGCGAAATGCCTTTCACGGTTACGCGTCCGAGTAAGTATCCGAGCGCTACAATCGCCATTATCGAAAAGATAAGGTACGATACGCTCGAAATGGAAATAACTCCGTTAAATAAGTGCATTTTTAAGTCCTCTTTCAGTTTAATTGTTCTTTTTATGTATTTTCCAAAGTAACATTTTGTCCGAAACACCCGTGTATTTCAGATGTTTCGGACAAAGATGCGTTTTATGTTTTTTTATTTTCTGCGGTAATCGGGCAAAAGCATAGGCGAAACAGCGTCTGTCTTAACACCTGCTTTTTCTCTTTCCGCGTCAAATTTTGCAATGTGCTCAAGTGTGAGCGCGCCGACTTTAACGTCTTTTGAATGAGCCGCCGCATTTTTGCCGGCGCTTCTGCCGAATACGATAATATCGAGCAGTGAGTTGCCCATAAGACGGTTTCTGCCGTGTATTCCTCCGACTGCCTCGCCTGCAACATAGAGGTTTTCAACGTTTGTTGTCATACCGTCAACGTTTATATCAAGACCGCCGTTCTGATAGTGAAGTGTGGGGTAAACCAAAATCGGCTCTTTGCGAATGTCTATGCCGTAGCTTGCGAACATACGCATCATTGCAGGAATACGTTTTTCGATTGTGCCTTCACCGCCGATTGCCTCAATCATAGGCGTGTCGAGCCAAACCGCGTCTCCGCTTCCCGTGTCAACGCCCTCTTTGCGGTCACTGCACTCTCTTATGATGGACGCCGCCGCAACGTCACGCGTTTCAAGCGGATGCATAAACACTTTGCCGTCCCTGTTTACGAGTTTTGCGCCGAGCGAACGCACCTTTTCGGTAACAAGCGCACCGAAAATCTGCTGGGGGAATGCCGCGCCTGTGGGATGATACTGAAGTGTGTCGGCATACAAAAGCTTTGCGCCTGCGCGGTAGCCCAAAACAAGACCGTCCGCAGTTGCGCCGTAGTGGTTGGAGGTCGGGAAGCCCTGGTAGTGCATACGTCCGGCACCGCCCGTTGCGATGATAACAGTTTTTGCTCTCGCAACCATAAGCTCTTTTGTTTCCATATTCATAAGCACAGCGCCTGCAGCCTTGCCGTTTTCGTCGAGAATAAGTTCAATCGCGGAGGTGAAGTCCACAACCTCGATACCGCGGTTTAACACTTCGTCGCGCAAGGTTCTCATAATTTCAGCGCCCGAATAGTCTTTCGCCGCGTGCATACGTTTTCTCGATGTACCGCCTCCGTGGGTGGTAATCATTGTGCCGTCCGGCTCTTTGTCAAACTCAACGCCGAGTTCGTTAAGCCAGCCGATAGCCTCGGGAGCGTCGCACACAAGTTTTGCCAGAAGTTCTCTTTTTGCCGCGTAGTGACCGCCGCCGAATGCGTCCACAAAGTGGATTGCCGGCGAATCGTTGGGTTTGTCTGCCGCCTGAATACCGCCCTCTGCCATCATTGTGTTTGCGTCGCCCATACGGAGTTTTGTGACAATCATAGTTTTCGCGCCGGCGTTGTCCGCCTCGATAGCCGCGCTTGTTCCGGCACCGCCGCCGCCTATGATAAGCACGTCAACGTCGTATTTGATGTTTGAAAGGTCAACGTCCTTTGCGGAAATTCTCGAATGAGCCTCGAGCATATCGCAAAGCTCAATCGGCACTTCTTCGCCTTTGTTCGGGCCGAACGAAAGCTTTTTAAATTCGCTTTTTTTGTAGTCGGGATGATAGGAGGCAAGCAGTTTTTCTTTTTCCTCCGCCGTCATACGTTTCGGCTCGTAAGCGATATTTTCTTTTCTTGCTTCTTCAACCGCTTTAAGTGATTTTTGAAAATTTTCAGAATACATTGCTTAAAACCTCCTTACTTTTCGATTTCTCTGTTATTGTAAAGTTCTTTGATTTCGTCAATGGGTTTGCCCATAAGATTTTCTATAAGCTCGGTAAATGTGCCGTCTTTAATCTCTTTTATGCGGTCCTCAAGATGTTTTGTCTTGGGCGCGAGATATTTTCCGTTAAGACGTCTTGCAAGCATTGCAACCTGCGGATGCGAAATTCCCGCGGGACATCTTGACGAACATACACCGCACATAACGCAGTCAAACGATTCCTCGGCGCATTTGTCAAACTCTCCGCGCTGTGCGTATGCGATATACTGCATAACGTTAAGGCTCTGCGTACAGCTTTTTGTGCAGGCATTACAGCCTACGCAAGCGTAAATTTCGGGATAAAGCTGCATCATAATCTGCTCTGTCGGCTTAACCTTTTCAATGTCGTAAACCTCTTTTACGAGAGGGAAGAACGGCAGAGTTGCAACATACATATTATCTTCAACCTTGGTCTGACAAGCAAGACAAGTTTTAAGTTCCTTGTCGCCCTTTATGCGGTAAATGGTAGCGCATGCACCGCAAAATCCGTTTCTGCAGCCGCAGCCGCGCACAAGCTGATAGCCTGCATATTCCATTGCGCGCATTATTGTAAGGTTATCGGGCACAGAATACTGCTTGCCGAAAAGGTAAACATTAACCATATTTTCCATAATCAGTTCCTCCTTATATATCAAAATCCGTCGTATTAGTATTCATCGGGCAGCTCGTCGATTTCGTCGCATCTGAAAACGGGGCCGTCCTTGCAGACGTATTTTGAACCGATATTGCACCGTCCGCATTTTCCTATTCCGCATTTCATACGAAGTTCCATTGTGGTGTAAACCTGTGTTTTGTCAAATCCAAGTTCCTGCAGGCCTGCAAGAGTGAATTTAATCATAATCGGAGGTCCGCACAAAATCGCGGTTTTGTCGGTGGAAAATCCGAGCTCTTTAACATAGTTCGGAACAAATCCGACGTGTCCGTTCCATTCGGGCTGTTCGCGGTCGATTGTAAGGTAAACGTTCACACCTTCGTCCTTCGACCATTCGTCGATAATTTCTTTGTAGTCCACCAAATCCTGCATACTTCTCGAACCGTACACAATATCAATTTTACCGTATCTGTCGCGGTAGTGACGGCAGTAGTTTATAACCGAGCGGAGCGGTGCAAGACCGATACCGCCGGCGATAAAGAGCATATCGTGACCTTTAAATTCGGTGTCAACGGGAAATGCGTTGCCGTAAGGTCCTCTGATTGTAATCTGCTGACCTACCTCCATAGAATGGAGCCATTCGGTGACGCAGCCGCATTTTTTTATGGAAAATTCCATAAATTCTGTGTTAGTGGGCGAGGAGGTTATCGAAAACATCGCTTCGCCGACTCCCGGGATTGAAAGCATAGCGCACTGACCGGGTTTATGCTCGAAAGCTTTTTTTCCGTCGGGGGTTACCACGCGGAAAGTTTTAACGTCGGGCGTATCTATGCGAATGTCGGTAACAACGCCGACAACGGGGATAAGCGCTTCTTTTTCGTTAAGCATTTGCCTTGCCTCCTAACTTTTTCATAACTTTTACAATGTTCATCTGAATGGGGCATTTTGCCAGACATCTTCCGCAGCCGACGCACGAGAAAAGTCCGTCGTTGTTTGTGGGATAATACACAAGCTTGTGCATAAATCTCTGACGGAAACGTTCAAGCTGGGTAAGACGGGGCTGACCTGCCGACATTTTGGTAAAGTCGGAATACATACACGAATCCCAGCAGCGGAAACGCTTAACGCCGTGACCTGTGTTGAAATCTTTTATATCGTAGCACTGGCAGGTGGGACACACAAATGTGCACGTTCCGCAGCCCAGGCACGACTCGGAAAGCTCGCTCCATTCGGGCGCGTCGAAAAACTCTTTTGTTTTTCCGCTTCCGAATTTGTCCGCCGTAAGATTTGCAAGCGGAAGGCGCGAAAGAAGCTCTTTTATAACCTTTTTCTGTTCGTCAACCGCGGTTTCGTCCGCATTTTCGGTAACGCTGTCAATTTCTTTTAAGAGATTTTCGCCCTTTTCGGTTTTTGCGTCCAGATAGAAAAATCCGTCCGCTTTATAACAAACCACGTCGCCGTCGGGTTCGGACGCGTCAATGCCGAAAGTATGGCAGAAACACGTTTCAACGGGTTTATTGCACGCGAGCGACATTATAATGCCGTGTTCGCGCCTGTTTTTGTAATAGGTGTCTACAGGCTCTGCCAAAAATACGCGGTCGAGAACGTCAAAGCTTTTCACATCGCACGCTTTTATGCCGAAAATAACGAAATCTTCACATTCTTCGCGCGTGTCGATAACTTCAATGTTTTTGCCCTCAACTTTAAAATCCATAAGGTTTTCGGTCTGCGGAAAGAAGAAATCTTTTGCACTGCGCACCGTGTTAAGCTCGTTTGAAAGAACACTGCCGTTTTCAAACTTTTTAAATTTTGCACCGCCCTTTGTATCCTGCGGAATATAAAGGGTTTTGCCCGACGCGATTTTTTCAAAAAGCGCGGTTATATTATCAGCTGAAATTTTACGCATCGCCTTCACCTCTTTCCACTGCCTCGCCCGGCTCAATATCTTCGGTGGTGTAGTTTACAACCGGCGCTCTCGAGCCGACTTCTTCGCCTGCCTGATAGTCGCCGTAGAAAGCGTTTATATCTTTTATAAACTTTCTGTTTAAAAGGTGGAGCGGAATGTGCTGGGGACAAACTCTCGAGCACTCACCGCAGTCGGTACATCTTCCGGCAACGTGGAACGCGCGGATAATGTGGAACATTTTTTCTTCAAATTCGTTTGACGCCGCTTTGTTTTCAACACCCGAATTGGGGTTATCGAACACGCACTTTTCACAGGTGCAGGCAGGACAAACGTCACGGCACGCGTTGCATCGTATGCATCGCGAAAGTTCGTTTTGCCAGAAAGCAAATCTTTCGTCGGGAGTCATTTTTTCAAGCTTTTCCACCTCGTCGAAACGCGTATTTTCGAGAACCTCGCCGTTTTCGCCGATAAGTTCGTCGTACGCAACGCATTTTTTCGATTTGCAGTTTACGCATCTTTCCGAAAGATAATCGTTTCTGTCAAGTTCGATTTTGCCGTCGTATAAGGTGTCAACGGTGATTTTGCCGTTGTTTTCGGCAACCGACACAATACCGTCGCATTTTTCTTTTATTTTGTTAATGTCGAGCATACCGTCACAGGGGATACCCGCCGCGTAAACCTTCTCGCGGTCAAAACGGTGCTCGGTGAGAAGCTGATTAAAGCTGTACGAGTCGCAGGGTTTTAAGAAAACCAAAACCTTGTTTTCGTCTTTTGCGGTTTCTTTTACAAGATATTTTGAAAAGTTTGCACCGCAGAAGCTGCCCCATACAAAGCCGTCATCGAGGGAGGATACGTCTTTGAAAACCGACGGCGTAACGTCGTAGTCAAATTCGCCCTTTCCCCAGGCAAGAACACGGTTTACCGTGCCGTTTTCCATAAGTTCTTTTGCTTTTGAAATGAGAATTTCACGGTTTATTTTTTGCATCGTAAATCCTCCAATCTCACATTTCTGCCAAGAGATGTGATCTTCTCTACAAATTCATTCATCGTCTGTGAGAATTTTACACCCTCTGCTGCATTTGACAATGTAAGGCTATGCACAGCAAGAACAACAATCAATAAAAGAAGTGCAGTCATCATAAACTTGCTGATCTTCTCCAGTCCATTCTGCAATCCTCTGCTGCAGACAAGAAAACCAACTACAACCGTTAAAATCATCCAAAATGCCATCTGCTTTGGATCTCCAAGCAAATTAGAAAATGCCTGCGCAGTATCCTCGGTTGTCATTCCGCTCTTAAAGCTGCCTGTCAAAAACTTAAAGAAATATGTAACCATCCATCCAGATACCGTGGTATAGTACATCATTAACATACAGCATCCAAATATTGCCACCCATCCATGGATATGCCACTTGCTTCCTTTTTTCTCTAGTGCCTTATAACCAAGCACCGCACTCTTTCTGCTGGCACGACCAACTGCCAGCTCCATTGTCAGAACTGGCAATCCCATTATCACCAGAAAGATCAAGTAAAACAGTACGAAAATTCCGCCGCCATTTTGTCCCGTCACATACGGAAAACGCCAGACATTTCCAATTCCTATCGCACACCCCGCACTTACAAGCAAAAAACCAAGGCGCGATTTAAAAGATTCTCGTTTCAAAAGCCCATCCTCCTTTTTTATGCTGCACAAACAGCAATTTTGTTTATTTTATCATGACATTCTGCCTTGTGTCAATGACTCAGACAAGCTCCATATTGATCTTTACTTTTCCGT